>Ga0209055_1003157_pt1 | contig 10124 bp, 10 predicted proteins | sample GraSoiAngelo_110_FD_185875 | JGI IMG/M metagenome (GOLD analysis project Ga0209055, IMG submission 185875) | Grasslands soil microbial communities from the Angelo Coastal Reserve, California, USA - 14_0903_12_30cm (SPAdes) (version 2) | ecosystem: Environmental > Terrestrial > Soil > Grasslands ...
CGCAGGTCCATCTCGGCCAGCATCTGCTGGGCGATGCCGCGGTCCATCGCGATCTGGAACGTCTCGGGCGTGTAGTGGTAGAGCGGGATCTCCTCCCAGACGGCGAAGCCGAGCCGGTCGGCCAGCGTCAGCAGCTGCGGGTCGGCCGGGTTGTGGCCGGTCCGGACGAAGTCGGCCCCGATCGCGCGGGCCCGGTTCAGCGTGTCGAACGCGTCGGCCACGTCCGTCGCCGGACCGCCGGCCGGGCGGCCGCCACCGGTGGGCCCCGCCCGCTCGTCGTGGAGGGCGACGCCGTGGAACGCGACCGGCACGCCGTTGAGGAGCAGGCGGGGGGCGCCGGTGTCCACCCGGAGCTGGCGCAGGCCGAACGCCTCGTACAGCTGGTCGATGATCCCGTGCTGGCCGATCAGCGTCGCGTGGAGCACGTACAGCGCCGGCCGCTCGGGCGACCAGAGGTCGGCGCGCCGGATCACGAACGGGGCGCTGACGCGGCGGACGTCGCCGCCCGGCATCGGGTCCAGGCTCAGCACCTGGCTGGCGATCGGGCCGGCCGCGGCGGCCACGAGGTGGCGGGGATCGGGGTCCGTGACGTTGGTGGAGTCCACGGAGGTGGGCAGCACCTCGGTGAGCAGGCTGAGCTGGTCCTGGGCCTCGCCGCGGTTCTGCAGCACGACGCCGACGTCGGCGCCGTCCAGGTGGGGCGTGACGTCGGCGCGGACGACGGAGAGCGCCGGCACCGACTCCATGGCGACCCGGCCGGTGATGCCGCCGTAGTTCCACCAGTCGGCCAGGCCCCACGGCACGATGTCGAGGCGGGTCCCCCACGCCGGGTCGTCCACGCGCACGACGAGCGTGTTGAGCGCGCCGCCCAGGAGCGCGGGGGTGGCGTCGAGCGTGAACGGCGTCCAGGCGCCCTCGTGATAGCCGAGGTAGCGGCCGTTCAGCCAGACGTCGGCCACGTATCCGACGGACTGGAACTCGAGGCGGGCGAGGTTCTCCCACAGCCCGGGGACGCGGAACTGCATGCGGTACCAGCCTCCGGTCACCCGGCTGTTGGGGGGCGGCGAGAACGTGCCGGGCACGTCGAGCGGGGCCCATGAGGAGTCGTCGTACGTGCCCAGGAGGCGGGTCCCGGCCTCGGCGGTCAGGGCGCTCAGGGCGCCGCTGTCGCGGTCGGCGAACGTGAGGGCGTCGTCGAGCGCGGCCTCCTGGAACCGCCAGGTGCCGGAGAGGTCGAGGCGCGTGCGGGGCTGTGGGTCGAACGTGGGCACGGGCTGGCCCTCCTCGTAGGCGACCTGGCCGCCGTCCACCTGACGGAGCTCCAGCGTGGGGCGAAGGCGCGCCTGGCCGGGCGCCGGCCCGGAGCAGGCGAGGGCGGCCAGCGGCAGGAGTCCGACGAGCACGGTGGCCGCTGCCCACCTGGGCAGTCCCATTCCCCCAAGGCTAATCAGACGGGGACGCCGGCGTCCCGGTCCGTTGCGGCTCGGCCCGGCCGTTCAGCCCAGGCGCCAGAACGCCCGGTCCCAGAGCACGAGCGGCTCACCCGGACGGCGGCCGGCGGCCGTCACCTCGCCCAGGGCGATGTCGTGGTCGCCGGCCGGCCGGAGCTCGCGCAGGGCGCACTCGAACCAGGCGACGCAGCCGCGGACGATCGGCAGGCCGTTCGCGCCCAGGTCGTGCGGCACGTCCCGCCAGGCCGGGCCGACCAGGGGCGCCCGGCCGGCGAAGCGCTCGGCGACGAACTCCTGGCCGCGCTCCAGGACGCTGACCGTGTACCCGGCCGAGGCGGCGACCGCGTCCCGGGTCCGCGTGAAGCGGTCGAGGCAGACCAGCACCAGCGGCGGCTCCAGCGAGACGGACGTGAAGCTGCTGGCCGTCAGGCCCCGGAGGTCGTCGCCCTCCCGTGCGCTGACCACGACCAGCCCGGCGGGGACGGCCGCCATCGCCTCTCGGAACTCTTCGGTCACGCCTGGGCAGACTAGTAGAATCGGCCTTGCGAAAGAGGCGACGTAGCCAAGTGGTTAAGGCAGAGCTCTGCAAAAGCTCGATCCCCAGTTCGATTCTGGGCGTCGCCTCCAGTCTCTTTCCCGGCGCAGGCAGGAGGTCCCAGGCATGGGCGTAGCCCCCATCAAGATGCCGCAGCTCGGCGAGTCCGTCACCGAGGGGACCGTCGACCGATGGCTGAAGAAGGAGGGGGACTACGTCAAACGCGACGAGCTGCTCGTCGAGGTGGTCACCGACAAGGTGAACGCCGAGATCCCCTCCCCCTTCGAGGGCACGCTGGTGAAGATCTCCGTCGCCGAGGGCGCCACGATTCCGATCGGCACCGAGATCGGCGTGATCGAGCTGGCCGGCGTGGACGCCGAGACCAAGGTCCCGGCCGCTGTCTCCGCCCCTGCGGTGGCGGCGCCCGTGCCCGCCGGGGTCGCGGCGTCGGTCGCCACCGCCTCGCCGGACGCGGCGCCGGGACGCCGGCTCAGCCCCGCCGTCCGCCGCCTGGCCGAGGAGCACGGCATCGACCCGGCCCAGATCACCGGCAGCGGCGAGGGCGGCCGGGTCACCCGCGACGACGTGCTGGCGTTCCTGGAGCGGCAGCCCGCGGCGGCGGCGGCGGCGCCGGCTCCCGCCGCACCGCCCGCGGCTCCGCCGGCAGCACCCGCCCCGGCCGCCCGGCCGGATGCCGCCGAGGGGGACCAGCTGGTCCGCCTCGGTGCCTCACGCCTGGACGCTCCAGGAGGTGGACGTCAGCGCCCTGGTGGCCTACCGCGAGGCGGAGAAGGACAGCTTCCGCCAGCGCCACGGCGTGTCCCTCACGTACCTGCCCTTCGTGACGCAGGTGGTCTGCGACGCCATCCGCGAGTTCCCCTACCTGAACTCGACCTGGACGGACGACGGCATCCTGCTCCGGCGCGCGATCAACATGGGCATCGCGGTCGCCATCCCGGACGGCCTGATCGTGCCCGTCGTCCGCGACGCCGACCGCCTCGGCTTCACCGACCTCACCCGCTCCATCAACGACCTGGCCGACCGGGCCCGCGGCAAGCAGCTCAAGCCCGACGACGTCGCCGGCGGCACGTTCACGCTCAACAACACCGGCGCCACCGGATCGATCGCCAGCCAGCCGATCATCAACCAGCCCCAGGCCGCGATCCTGACGACCGAGTCGATCGTCCGCCGGCCGGTGGTCGTCGGCGACGGCATCGCGATCCGCCACATCATGAACATGTGCCTGTCGTTCGACCATCGGATCATCGACGGCATGATGGCGGGCAGCTTCCTGGCGTTCGTCAAGCGCCGCCTCGAGGATTGGAGCCCCGCCTCCATCCGGTTGTAGGGACCACATGAGCCAGACCATCCAGCCCGGCCGCCGCATCCCCGAGTGGATCAAGGTGCGCGTGCACGAGGGCGACAACTACAAGCAGCTCAAGCAGCTGGTCCGGGAGCGCCGCCTCCACACCGTGTGCGAGGAGGCCCACTGCCCGAACATCTTCGACTGCTGGAACCGGCGCACCGCCACGTTCATGATCCTGGGCGACGTCTGCACCCGGGCCTGCCGGTTCTGCGCGGTCACGTCCGGGCGCCCGACCGAGCTGGACATCGGCGAGCCCCTGCGCGTGGCCGAGTCGGTGGCCGACCTGGGCCTGCGCCACGCCGTCATCACGTCCGTGGACCGCGACGACCTGCGCGACGGCGGCGCCGAGATCTTCGCCCGCACGATCCGGGCGATCCGGCGGCGCAGCCCGGGCACGTCCATCGAGGTCCTGACCCCGGACTTCGGCGGCGACCGCGAGGCCATCCGCACGGTGGTCGAGGCCGGTCCCGACATCTTCAACCACAACACCGAGACCGTGCCCCGGCTGTACGCCCGGATCCGGCCCCGGGCCGTCTACGCCAACAGCCTGGGCCTGCTCGCCCACGTCAAGGAGCTGGCGCCGCACATGGTCACCAAGTCGGGGCTGATGGTCGGCCTGGGCGAGACGGCCGAGGAGCTGCTCGAGGTCTTCCGGAACATGCGCGAGCACCGGATCGACGTGCTCACGGTGGGCCAGTACCTGCGCCCCAGCCAGGTCGTCCGCTTCTACCGGCCCGAGGAGTTCGCCGAGCTGCGCCGCGAGGCGGTGGCGATGGGCTTCGAGCACGTCGAGGCCGGCCCGCTGGTCCGCTCCTCCTACCACGCCGACGAGCAGATCCCCGAGCACCGGCGTGCCGCGATGGCCGGCTGATGGCGGTCACCGCCTACTGGCTCGGCACGGTCCCCTACCAGGCGGCCTGGGCCCTCCAGCGGGCCATCGTCGCCGCCGTGCGCGCGGGCAGCCATCCCGACAGCCTGCTCCTCCTCGAGCACCCGGACGTGTTCACGATCGGCCGCAGGAGCGACGGCTCGACGCTGCTGTGGAGCGAGGCCGAGTGCGCCCGCCGCGGCATCGAGGTGGTCTGGACCGACCGGGGCGGCGACGCCACGTTCCACGGCCCCGGCCAGCTGACCGGCTACCCGATCCTCGACCTCGCCCGGTCCGGCAGCGACATCCTCCGGCACATCCGCGACCTGGAGCGCTCGCTGATCTCCTACCTGCGCGCGCTGGGCATCGAGTCCGAGCCCGGCGACGGGCCCGGCATGACCGGGGTCTGGAGCCGCGGCGCCAAGGTCGGCGCGATCGGCGTCAAGCTCAACCAGCACGTGACCAGCCACGGGTTCGCGCTCAACCTGACCACCGACCTCGACGTGTTCAACGCGGGCATCGTCCCGTGCGGCCTGGCCGGCAAGCGGGCCACGTCGGTCGCCGAGCTGGGCGGCCCCCGAATCGCCGTCGGGGACGCGGCGCGAGCATACGTCGAGCACTTCGGGCCGGTCTTCGGCGCCGGCGTCACGTGGGGCGACGCGCGCGAGCTGGAGGCGCTGCCGCCGGTGGGCCCGCCCGCGACGGTCCTCGACGTCCTATAGATCCGGGCGCGCGGGGCGGGTACGCTCGCCTGCTATAAGGAGGGAGGTAAGGAGACGACCCGCCGGCGCGTGCCGGCTGGTCCGGCGTTCACGCCCATGGATCTGTACACGCTCATCACCGCCACCCCCATCGGGAGCCTGCCGATCTGGTTCCAGGCGCCCGATTGGCTCTGGCCCGCCGCGCGCGCCATCGGCCACTTCGTGCGCGCCCAGCCGGCCGCCGGCCTGTTCCTGGTCATCTTTGCCGAGGAGCTCGGCATCCCGCTGCCGGCCCCCGGCGACGCGGCGATCACGTACGGCGGCTACCTGACCACGACCGGCGCCCTCCCCACCCCCCTCGCCTACCTCGCCGTGATCTCGGCCGCCACCGCCGGCAGCTTCTGCAACTACTCGATCTGCCGGCGCTTCGGCCATCCGTTCCTGGTGCGGTTCGGGCCGTACGTGGGCCTGACCGCGGACCGGCTGGAGTCCGCCGAGCGGGCGTTCCGGCGCTGGGGTCCGTGGGCGGTCATCATCGGCCGCCACGTGCCCGGCATGCGCATCGTGCTGTCGGCCTTCGCCGGCGTCTTCGAGCTGCCCCGCCGGCTGTTCGTCCCCTGCGTGCTGGTCTCCTCGACGGTCTGGGCCGCGATCTTCCTCGAGCTGGGCCGGATGCTGGGCCGCAACAGCCGCCTGCTCTTCCGGGTCATCCCCGTCCACCTGCTGCCCCTGGTCTTCGTCCTGCTGGGGGTGCTGTGGGCCCTCTGGCTGCTCTACGAACACCGCTGGCGGCCTCGCGCGGAGGCCCGGAGGAAGGCCAAGAAAGAGGGCGGCGATCACGTTGAGTCGAACAACGCGCTTCCGTCAAAAGCCGAAGGGCGAACGGCTAAGATGTGATACTATTCGTGTCATGTCGGACAAGCAGTCGGAGCGCCTGATCCCTCTCGACCGGGTGACCACCGAAAGCGAAGTGGTGATCCTCCCGGACTTTCCAGCGCTCGTCGACGGTAAGCGGGTGTGGGTGACGGCGGTTCTGGAGCGGACCGCGGTAGTCGAACCCGCTCCCGGCGAGCCCAAGATCCTGGTATCGAGACAGCGGTGCATGGTCGACCCCGAAGAGATCCGCTTCGGGTACGTGGCGGCCCGTGATGCAGCTCGGCGGGGCCGCGAGGCCGCACGCCGGAACCGCGCCGCGAACGGTCGTTCGCGGGCGGCCTAGTCGCAGGCGAGTTCAGGCAACGAACGGCGCCGGTCGGGAGACCGGCGCTTTTTCGTGGCCCCGTCTGGTATGACGGCACGCCGCGCCGGGACCGAATGTACGGGTTCTGTTAACATCGAACGCGCCGACCCAGCGGTCGGCGCTTTTGTTTGCCGCGCCAGACCCTTCGGAGGTTTCGAATGAGTCGAACCACAGAACTGGTTCCGCTGGCCACGGTCGTGCCCCCGCTCAACCACGAGGTTGCCGCCGGGTTCGACGCGATCGTCGCAGGCGAGCCAGTGCGTGTCCGTGCTGTCCTCGAGCGCACCGTCGTGGTGGAGCATGCCAACGCCGAGCGCAGCGTGGTCCGCAAGGAGCTGTGCATGGTCGAGGAGGGAGCGGTCCCGTTCGTCCCCGGGAGCCCCAGCGCTGGGGTCGGGCCCCGGCAGTGGCGTCGCTTGCCTGGCAAGCCTCCGAAGTAAGGATTCCGCTCGTAAGATCCCGAAGCCGGCCCCGCGGGCCGGCTTCTTTTTCATACGGCATCCATTCGCCCGGCGCCCCCGTCCACACGGATTCCTCACGGGGCGCCTCCTACCGTCGAGGGCATGGACTCCGTGATCCGAGGCTGGCACCGCCGCCCGGAGCCGGACCCCGACGAGGAGCTGCGCAAGATCGAGATGGCCGTCCGCCAGCTCGAGCGGGCGGAGCTGTACGTGGTCTCGGCCATCAACCTGGACCTCGACCGCTGGGAGTACCGGCAGGCGCTGCACAACCTGCGCTGTCACATCCTCGACGTCAGCGACCTGATCCGCCGGCCACGGCCGCTCGAATGAGCGCGGCCCCCGTCGCCGCCCGGCCGCGGCGCCGGCTCAAGGTCCGCGGCGGCTCGCTCGGCTGGTTCCTGTGCTGGGCGGTCGTCTTCGCCGACATCGGGACGTCGATCTATTACGTGCCCGGGATCCTGTACGGGCAGTTCGGGCCCCGCTCGGCGCTGTTCGTCTGCATGACGCTGGTGGCGTTCGTGCTGCTGACGGTGAAGTACGCGGAGGTGGCCTGGCGGTACCCCGAGGGCGGCGGTGTGGTCAACGTCGCCTCGCGCGCGCTCCACCCGTTCGCCGGGCTGCTCGGCGGCTGCTTCATCGTGGTGGACTACTACCTGACGGTCGCCCTGTCCGCACTGTCCGGACTGTTCTACATCTCCGTGCTGGCCCCCGCGCTGGAGCCGCTGGCCGTCCCGCTGACGATCCTCGCCCTGATGCTGCTCGCCGTGCTCAACGCGCTGGGGATCAAGGAGAGCGCGAGGGCCTCGGCGACGATCGCCGTCCTGGCCGGCGGGGGCCAGCTCCTGGTGGTGCTGGCGACCGCGGTCTCGTTGGGGCCGGCCGGGATCGTCCGCAGCTTCGCCGCCGTGACCCACGGGCCGCCGCTGACGCCGGTGATGCTGATCACGGGCTACGCGGCCTCGTTCCTGGCGTTCTCCGGGCTGGAGACGATCGCGCAGCTGGCGCCGGCGATGCGCGAGGTGCGGCGCCTGGTGGCGAACCGGGCGATGGCGGCCGTGGTGGTGACCATGGCCGTCACCAGCCCGCTGCTGACCCTGTGGTCCACGACCCTGCTCAGCGGCAACCCCGACCCCAACCAGTTCATCTCGCTGCTGGGCACGAAGGTGTCGGGTCCGCTGCTGGGCGACTACGTGGCGCTCAGCGGCGCCCTCCTGCTGATCTTCGCCAGCAACACGGCCGTGATCGGCGCGTACCACGTGTTCATCGCGCTCGCGCGCATGGGGTTCCTGCCCCGAGTGCTGGAGCGGCGCAACCGCTGGCGGGGGACGCCGCACTGGTCGATCCTCGCCGCCATCGTGGTCCCCATCGTGCTGGTGGCGCTCACCGGGGGCCAGGCCGCCCTGCTCGGGGACCTCTACGCGTTCGGCCTGCTCGGCGCGTTCATCCTGACCTGCCTCTCCCTCGACGTGGTGCGCTGGCACGAGCGCCACGCCCACACGGGCCTCCGCGCGCGCATCGGCTACTGGATCGGCGTGCTGACCACCGTGCTGGTGACGATCGCGTGGCTCACCAACCTGATCGCGAAGCCGCTCGCCACCGCGTTCGGCGGCGGCCTGACCGTGCTCGGGCTCGTCGTCGGCCTGCTCACGTACCACTACTCGCGGAGCCGGGAGCCGGTCGTCTTCCCGTTCCAGCACCGGCCCGAGCGCCCGGTGGTCCCGATCGCGGGGGGCCGCCGCCTGATGCCCTGCCAGGTGCTCGCGATCGTGCCCCACGACCCCGAGTCGGCCGAGGCGTTGGTCGCCGCGGCGGTCCAGGACGCGGCCCCCGACCGGACGCTGGTCTTCCTGTACCAGGGCGACCCGCCGCTGGAGCGGGCGAACGAGCTGATGGAGGTGGCGGACCCGTACCTGAAGGACCGGGCGGCGCAGGTCGCCTTCGCCCGGGCGGAGCGGGCCGCGCGCCGGTCAGTCCGCGAGCGGCACTACGTCTACGTGCCCGGGCACTTCCGGCGCGAGGCGCTTGGCGACGTGTGGAAGCGCCTCTCCCCCGCCGAGACGCTGGTCCTGGACGGCGACCAGGAGGTGCTGCCCCCGATCGCGGTCGACCGTGTGCGGCGCACGTACGTGGACGGGATCCCGGTGCTCCGCCTGGTCAGCCACCGCTCCCGGGCGGTGGCCTGACCGCCGTCCGGCGCCGCCGCCACAGCCAGAGCCCCAGGCCGGCCACGAGCAGGAGCCCTGCCGCCGTCCCGCCGACGGCGGCCACCAGAGCCTGCCGGGCGGGCGTCCGCGCGCCGGCGGCCCGCACCGCGAGGGCCGAGGGCGACGGCGTGGCCGGCACCTCCGTCGGGGTGGCGGTGGGGGCGGGTGTCGCGCTCGGTGAGGGGCTGGGGGTCGGGCTGGCGGCGGCGGGCAGGGCGGCCGGCCGCCCCGAGTAGTACGCGGCCGCGAGCCGGGCCAGGAAGCCGCCGTCGTTGTACGGCGTGGTCTGGCACGCGTTGCCGGCGCCGAACAGCACGGCGATCAGGCCCGCCTGCACCAGCTCCGCGGGATGGGCCAGGAAGTACTCGGCAACGTTGTCCTTGTAGTGGCCGTTGCCGCTGGCCTGGTCGCAGGTGTCCGCGATCGTGCTGTTGCCGACCGGCACCTGCCAGGCCATCGCCGGGAGGCCGAGCCGCGCCCGCACCTCGCCGATCCAGCTCTCCCAGCGGTGGAAGTTCGGGAACCTCGCGTTGGCCGCGTCCCACCAGTGTGTGTACTGGGCGCTGGCCTTGCCGGTCGCCACCCACCAGTCGGCGTCGTGGTCGTCCACGTCGGTCGTCACCAGGTCCCACGTGCCGGTCGTGGCCAGGAACGCGGCCGTCCTGTCGGCCTCGGCGACGGCGCTGACGCCCGCGCTGACGTTGGTGGAGATGTCCACGCCGCTCGCCCACTGGGACGCGTGGACGGCCATGGTGACGTTGGGCGCGTACGCGTCGCGCAGGTGCAGGAGCGCCCGCCCGAAGCCGGCGACGGTGTTGGGGTAGGCGGCCACGTCGGGCGCGCCCGAGCTGGCGACGGCGGCGGGGATGCCGTCGGCCCCCGCGACGCCGAGCGAGCGCGCCTTCGCCTGCATGAAGCCCCAGAAGTCGGGCTCGACCTGGACGACGACCGGCTTGCCGTACGCGCCGGCCCGCTGCATCAGCACCTTGAACGCGGCGTAGTACGCGCTCATGGTCGTGGCGTTGTTCAGGTTGCTGTAGTCGCGGGCGCCCTCGTCGCCGCCGCTGGACGGCGTGGACTGGAGCAGCACGTAGTAGGGCAGGAACGGGACGTAGCCGGCGCCCCCGCTGGCGGCCAGGTAGTCGGCGGCGAACTGGCCCGGCGGCGCGGACGCGGCCTGCCAGTGGAGCCAGCCGCCGGACGTGTTGGCCCCGCCGGAGAGGTACTGGTACCGGTACTTCCAGGGCACGCCGCTGGAGCGCATCCAGCCCACCTGCGTGGCGTCGCTGCTGACGCCG
>Ga0209055_1003159_pt1 | contig 10120 bp, 8 predicted proteins | sample GraSoiAngelo_110_FD_185875 | JGI IMG/M metagenome (GOLD analysis project Ga0209055, IMG submission 185875) | Grasslands soil microbial communities from the Angelo Coastal Reserve, California, USA - 14_0903_12_30cm (SPAdes) (version 2) | ecosystem: Environmental > Terrestrial > Soil > Grasslands ...
GCAACGCCTTCATCTCACCGCCATAGTCACAGACGCAGGTCGTTTCTCCGAAGACACATGGCACAAGTAGCTTCGACATCGGAAGCTGCCGCTCACCGGTCGTGGCGCCGAATGTCGCACGGGCGGAGCGGTCAGCCAATGAGGGTCCTTCCGCGGGGCGAACAACCGGTCAAGAAGCAAATTACCGACCTGCGCGTAAAATAAAGCTCGACAAATTGTCGCAGTGCAGAAAAAATGGAAAATATGACAGCTCTGCACTTAAGAAAATCAAGCGGCCGTGCAGGCAAGACACCTGATTCCCTAGAGCGATGATCGACCCATCTCGTTCACTAACGCCGAAGTCGAGCGCCAAATCGAGCCGTCGTATTATCCGCGTAAAAATCCCGCGTGGCCGCAAAAACCGCCATCGCGACATCAAATTTCCTCTCGACCTTGGAGAAGTTTCCAAAATGTGCGCGACGATGTCTGTAATCTTTCCGGCATTCAATGAAGAAGGCAACATCAGAAGCACAGTAGAAGCAGCCGTAAAGGTTCTCCCCAAGGTTGCCAGGAGCTGGGAGATCATCGTTGTGGACGACGGCAGCAGCGATGCCACCACTGCGATCTGCGACGAGTTAAAGGCTCGATACCCCGAAGTTGGGGTGATTAGTCACGGGCAGAACCGAGGATACGGCGCAGCGCTTAAAAGCGGAATAATGGCAGCCAAATACGACCTTATCTTCTTCTCGGATTCTGATGGGCAGTTCGATTTGCGTGAGCTTCAGCAACTAATTTGTTGGGCAGAGGATTATGACATTGTCGCGGGTTACCGCGCAAAGCGACAGGATCCGCTCCACCGTCGTATCAATGCAGTGGGATGGAACGTGCTTGTGCGACTAGTGCTAGGCATCAAAATTCGAGATATCGATTGTGCTTTCAAACTATTCCGACGTGCAGTTTTCGATCAAGTGCAAATCAGATGCGTGGGCGCGATGGTCAATACCGAAATCCTTGCCCAAGCGACAAGGCTTGGCATGCGAATACGCCAAGTTAAAGTAAACCATTTCCCGCGGCGCCACGGGAAACAGTCCGGCGCAAACATCCACGTTATCATCAAGGCATTTCGTGAACTTTCTCGACTTTGGCGGCAGCTTCGCCATGTCGCGCCCGACCAGGCGGGACTCTATTCCGCTACTGAGGAAGCTTCTGCTGCCCCGATGTTAGCAGACCTTGAAAGCAAACGTCCGTCATATTGACCACGGAAGTTTCACGTCAACGGTCCACGCACAATAGCGCTCGAATTCTCAACCTGCCCTTGGGAAGCATGTTTTACTGTAGGATTTGTTCTGGCTTTGGTCGAACGCCGTTATTTGCCTGAAGGCGCTGAGGTGTCATTTGGATGCTAAACAGATAGCGAACCTTCTCGCTGTGGCTTGCTGGGGTGGCTGCTACGAACTCAACCTTTTCTCGGCAGAACAACCGGCCGAGCATGCCCAAATTGTAATCGACGATGGAGCGTTCATCTCGATCGTTATAATCCGGGGGTACTGGCCCATACTTACTGCGCTGCGAGGCCGGCTCAAAAAACAAAAATTGTCGCGCTTTCGTTCCGAGCGTATACAGGATTTGCTGGGCACCTTGATGTCCGAAATTATGGTGCCACTGGTGGTAAACGGATAAGCAGAGGACGACGTCGCAAACGGGAAGGGCAGTGACTGATTCAGGTGTAACGATGAAATGCATGAACGCTACCCCTGGGTTGGCCTTGTACTTGCGGCGGGCGCCGGATAGTGCTGCCCAGTTAGCCTCGACACCGATCGCACACAACCCCATTTCGGCAGCCAACGCGGTCAATCGACCCAGATTGCAACCCACGTCCAGGAGAGACTGCGTCCCGGCGATCCGACTCTGGATCAAACGCCAGCGTTCTTCGGTTCCGCGGGACCGCGTCCTTTGGTAATCATGACGTTTCCCAAAGACGAGAGCTCTGATTTTCCTTAAGGTCGTTCTCACCCGCAGCCATTCTATATCGGCGTCAAAACGAAACAACCCAGAGGGGTCGATGCTCACAGCCTTGGAGGCTATGAAAAACAGAGTCCGAGGCAAGTTTAAACGTTTGCGGAAAACGCGCGATCTAACCCCAGGCTGCTGAACAAGAGTTTTTGGCGGTCGACGAATCCACACCCGTTGCCAGCGCGTTGTCGAAGTAAGCACGGAAAAGTCATTTACATACCAAACGTATAATGTTGACATATCAGTCCCTTTACGAAAATGAACTTCGGTAAGAACGCTGAATACCTGCCAGCAATTGAGCTCCCGGTTATCGACTTTGATCTCGGCCTAGCCCCAACGCCCACGTGGTCTTCGTTCAATTACAAACCACCAATGCGTTCATCGCTTGATAGCGTAATGATTTGAAAAACCTGTTTTCTTCTCAATCCACGCGCGACGCAGCCTTGCATGCTCCTCCCGGAAAAGCACGGCCACGAGTCATGCTGATAGGACTCGACTGCGCGGCACCTGAGTTGGTGTTTGATCGCTGGCTTGACGATTTGCCAAACTTAAAGTGCCTCTGCCGAAACGGGGTGCACGGACCGCTCCGCTCGTGCGATCCGCCCATCACAGTCCCGGCTTGGTCCGTGATGATGTCGTCCAAGAGTCCCGGCGGGCTTGGAGTTTACGGGTTTCGAAACCGAGCGGATCACTCGTACGACCGATACTTGATCGCAAACTCTCTCGCGATCAAAGAGGATCGGTTGTGGGATATTCTTTCGCGAAGTGGGAAGCGTTCGATTGTCATCGGCGTACCGGGAACGTACCCGCCTCGACCACTTAACGGATTATTGATCGGCGACTTTCTGACTCCAGATACGAGCTGTGATTACACACATCCGCCCGAACTCAAAGATGAAATTGCGCGCGTAGTTGGAGAGTATGTTTTGGATGTGCGGGATTTTCGGTCTGGCAACAAGAATAAGATCCTGGCTGACATCTATGAGATGACCCGAAAGCGCTTCCAACTTGCCCGGCATCTCCTCGCAAAGGAAGATTGGGATTATTTTATGATGGTGGAAATGGGCATAGACCGAATTCACCATGCGTTTTGGGACGATATGGACCCAGCGCATCGCTTCTACGAGCCCGGCAACAAATTCGAGAACGCGATTCACGACTACTACAAAGAAGTGGATCGTGAAATAGGCGAGTTGCTCGCGTTTGCTGACGAAGGGACGGATGTACTGGTGGTCTCCGATCACGGCGCGAAGCGAATGGACGGTGGTATTTGCGTTAACGAGTGGCTGATGGCCAATGGCTACCTCGCGCTCGCCGAAAAGCCGGCCAGCGTAACGCCGCTCTCTAAAGCCAAAGTGGATTGGTCCCGGACGAAGGCATGGGGTGATGGAGGTTACTACGCGCGCGTTTTTCTCAACGTCGCCGGCCGCGAGCCAGAGGGGACTATCGCACCGAGCGATTACGAAAAAGTGCGCGATGAACTGATTATCGGGTTGACGACCATTCCGGACGAGAAGGGAGAGGAAATTGGCACGCGAGTTTTCCGGCCACAGGAATTGTACAAAGAGGTTCGTGGCGTGGCGCCGGATTTGATGGTTTATTTCGGCAGTCTTTATTGGCGATCTGTCGGTACCGTCGGCGGCGGAAGAATACATACCTTTGAGAACGACACCGGCCCCGATGGGGCCAACCACGCGGAGAATGGAATTTTCCTTTTTCGGCCAGCGGGAGATGGGATTTCAGGTGGACGGCGAATTGAAGGGCTGCGGATCACCGACATTGCGCCAACGATCTTGCAATTATTCGGCTTACCGATTCCGCAAGATATGGAGGGCAGGGCGCTGACCTCGTCCTTTACGATACCCAAGCGCTAAAATTTATCAGCGACCGATAGTGATATGCTTGCACCTTTTGCAGAATTTTGATAGAAACCATGAAGATTAGCAATCTTTGATCACTGTGGAGACGACTTTGAACCCGAACCATCACCGCGAAGTGAAGAAACGTCCCAAGGCAGTAATCATAGGTTTGGACGCAGCGACGTGGACACTCATCCATCCCTGGATCGCCGAAGGTGGCATGCCGAACTTGGCAAAGTTGATGAAGGCGGGTGTGTCCGGAACCCTTCAGTCGGTCCTTCCGCCAATTACCCCACCGGCATGGACTTCGTTCATGACCGGTAAAAATCCTGGTAAACACGGCGTCTTTCATTTTATCGAAACCGCACCGGACAGGTATGCGATGAATTATGCCAACGGCGGTTCACGCCGCTCACCCACGGTCTGGAGGATACTTAATGCGGTCGGGTTTTCCGTGGGCACGATGAACGTTCCGTTTACCTATCCGCCTGAGGCGCTGGATGGCTTCCAGATTTCGGGCTTGGATACGCCATCGGCCAATAGCTCGTTTGTCCATCCGCCGGCGCTGAAACGCGAGCTGGTCGATTATTTGGGGAAGATTAATCATGATGTCCGCTTCCTCGGGTTCATGTCCACGGACCACCGGCGCGCTCAAGTGCTAGCTGAGATGGAAAAAATCGACCAGCAGTGGGCCGCAGTCGCTCTTTACCTTCTGGAACACCATCCGCAAGACGTGATGATGTTCGTCTTCATGTCGATAGACACAGTCCAGCACTACTTCTGGCAGTACATGGACCGCAGTCATTTTCTTTACGACCCGAAGGCAGAGCCTCGTTTTGGAAGTGCAGTGCGTCAGGTGTACGAACGACTCGACGCCGTGACCGGCCGAATAATCGAGAAGCTTCCCAGCGATACGACCGTCTTGGTTGTCTCCGACCACGGCGGTGGCCCGGTGGTCGATCGCACCTTATTTTTAAACCGGTACCTGTACCAACTCGGCCTCCTACACTACCGTAACAACGAAAGCGGCGGCCGACAGGGACGATTCAGGCTGCGCAAGATCAAGTTAAAAATCCTGCGAGGCGCATATTCGTTTCTGCGTGACTCGCTCTCGTCGCGCCAGAAGAGCCGTCTTGCGGAAATATTTCCTACCCTCAGAAAGAAAGCGGAACTCGCTTACACATCATTTGTAGATATCGATTGGAGTCGTACCAAAGCATTTTGTAGCGAAGTGCTCGCCTCGCCACCGAACGTCTGGATCAACTTAAAAGGGATAAAACCCGCCGGCATTGTAGAACCAGCGGAGTACAGCGCGCTGACTGACTTTATCATTGAGAAATTGCGGGAGCTCAAGGATCCGCGCACCGGCAAGCCGATAATCGCCCGCGTTTATCGACGCGACGAGCTCTTCCATGGCCCGTTTTCCAACGAAGCCGCCGACCTTATTGTCGATTGGTGGAGCGAAGACAGCCTCTTCTCGACGGCGCCAAGTTTGGCCAAGGATCGCGACAAGCCGGCCGTCATCATTCGCGAGCATCGTCCATCTGAAGATTCCGTCTGGGGCGGCACGCATCGTGTCAACGGGATTCTCGTTGCCTCGGGACCGGCCTTAAAGAGAGGAGCGGAGATCGAAAACGCGCAGCTCATCGACCTCGCTCCTACCCTTCTCCATCTCTTTGGAGTGGCTGTCCCAGAGGACATGGATGGCCGGGTCCTGGCGGATGCGTTCCGGCCCGAATTTTTAGCGACGCATCCTGTCAAAGCGGGCGCTGCTTCCGGCATTGCTGAGAGCGATCGCTCGACTGGTTACACCGAAGAGGAATCCGCAAAGGTCGAGGAACGCCTCCAAGCGCTTGGCTATTTGGAATAACCCTTGCCAAGGACGTTGATCGCTATGTTTGAAATGATTCGCGCCGATCTAGAACGGAAAATGCGCGGATACGGCGTCCGGCCACAGGATAAAACCTTCTTCCGGAAGCGTATCACCCCATTGCTCGAATTCGGAACACTCGCGGTGATCGTGTATCGGTTCGGTCGCTGGGCTTATAGCCTGAAAATTCCTGTTTTCCGTCAGTTGATGATTGGAGTTTACCTGGTCGTCAACACGGTTTGTCTGGCCATTACCGGGATCCATGTTCAGCGGGAGAGCGATATCGGACCGGGGTTGGTTATCCACAATTGCTCCTGCATCTTTGTTCTCGTGAAACGAGTTGGCCATAGTTGTACACTTAATCAAGGTGTCAGTGTCGGCAGTATCCGGGGCACCGGTAGGCCTACTCTTGGCAACAATATTTACCTCGGCGCCGGTTGTAAAGTAATTGGCGGAGTGACTGTCGGTGACAACGTTGTGGTCAGCGCAAATTCGCTGGTGATTGCGGATGTGCCCAGCAACTGCACAGTGATGGGCGTGCCAGCTCGTATCATCTCGCGGCAAACCGTTAGTCCATATCTTAAATCTCCTGTTATGACCACATGAGCGAGCCGGCGACACATACCAGAAACACAAAAAACGGCGCAAAAGGCTACTCCATCGCCATGGTAGCCGCATGTCCGTTCCCTGCCAACCATGGCTCGGCGGCCAGCATTCGAGAAATGTCCGATACTCTTTCGCAGATGGGGCACGCCGTGCACATCGTGACCTACCGGTCGGGACAGGAAGATATCGTCGTTCGCCACGCGAAGGTTCACAGGACGGCACCATTTCGGCCCGAGATCAATGCCAAGGTCGGACCCTCGCGGGAGAAATTTCTGCGAGACCTAGCCCTTTTACGATTGCTCTGCCGCGTGATCCGGCGCGAGCACATCGAGATCATTCACGCCCACAATTATGAAGGCGCGCTGATCGGCGTGATAGCAAAATGGATCACCGGCCGCCCGCTGCTTTACAATGCCGTCAACCTTATGGCGGACGAACTAGCGGGATACCGCTTTATCCGTCCGGTCTGGGTCGCGAACGGGTTTGCGCGCGCGCTGGATTGGTTCACTCCCATTTTCCCGAACCACATCACGGCGGTGTCGCCTGAGCTGAAGCAATGGTTTGTCGAGCACGGAATTCCAGAACAAAAGGTGGACATGATTCCGGCAGGGATGCAGCCGGAAATGTTTGACAACCCCGCGCCGGAGAAATTACGCGCACGCCACGCAATCCCAGACTGTCCGATCGTTATGTACACCGGCGTGCTAAACGCATTCCAGAGAATCGATTACTTGCTTCGCGCCTTTGCGGTAGTCCTAAGAGAACAGCCGGCTGCTCTGCTGCTGATGGTGAGCCCGTTGGTCTGCGAATCCCACGAGAGAGAGCACAGAAAGCTGGCCGACCAGCTCGGTATCTCTCACGCGGTGGTCTGGATCGCACCGCATTCCCTTGAGGACCTGCCCAGTTATCTGGCGCTTGCCACGGTCACAGCGATTTCTCGACCGGAATGTCCGGGGCATCCGGTCAAGCTCTTAAATTACATGGTGGCCGGTAAACCGATCGTCTGTTTTACGGGCTCGGCGAAGGGGCTTCGCCACTTACACGATGCATTCATTGTCCCGAATCAGGATTGGGAGGCGCTCGGCAAGGGGATCGTCACCCTCCTTAAAGATCGTGCGCTGGCAGCAAAACTAGGAGCCAATGCGCGCGCTACCGTCTTGGCCAACTTCGACTGGCGACAGATTTGCGCGAAGATCGAGTGCATTTACGACAGACTTCTCGCGGCGCCGCCCCGAGCCGCTAGTACACAGAACCAGTCCGCGTTTGCTACGCGCGCTCACTAACGATTTGTCCGATGGCTTCCCCAATAGCACACAGCTTCGCCGGGTTCTGGACGTTTCTTGCCCTGAGAGGGCGCTCCAAAACCCGATTGGCTGCGCACTGGCGCCAGTATCTCCCGCAGCTTGGGGTGCTGATATTGCTCGCTAATTTGCCTGATCTCGACTTGCTGATAACACCTGGCTTCCCCGCGAACGCACTGCATCGAGGTTTTACACACAGCCTGGCAGCAGCGACTCTCATATCATTGGCTTTAAGCTGCGTGTGGCGGATAGCGGGAGGTTTCTGGCGAAGTGCAATTCTCTATTTCACCGCCTACGGTTCACATCTTCTGATCGACCTCTTCACCGGAACTCAGATCGGCTGGACGAAGAGCGGCTCCGGTGTCCCCCTGTTGTGGCCCTGGTCGAAAAATTTCAGCTCGCCCTTGATACTGATTCTCGGTGTTCGGCACCAAAGCTTTTCCGCGTTATTTAGTCTCGACAACGTTTGGTCGTGCACTTATGAACTACTGACCTGTGGTGCAATTACGGTAGTTGCTTTTGTATTATGGAAATGAAAACCGAAACCGAAAACAAACCATCCCGCCCCCCCCGCCCCCTAAGCTGGGGCACATCCTATCCCCGGACTCCAGCAGCACTAATGAAGCGTTCCCACTGGGTAATCCTCATCGTCATCTCTGTTCTTCTAGGATTTCTCGTCCTCTATACAATCCTCCACGTGATCAACACGACCACCAGCAAGGCTCGGGCCGTGCATGCACCGTCGCCAGTGGAGACCGTGCCGGTCCGCCGGCAGACACTTGAAGAAGTCATCGGGGGCAGTGGCGCAGTCGAGCAAGCTGAGACTGTCAACCTCACTACTCAGCTCAACGCACAGGTTCTTGAGGTTCCAGTGAAGATTGGTGATCTAATAAAAAAAGGCGACCTGCTCGTTCGCTGGGACGACCGGCTCATCAAGGCGACCGTCCAGGCTAACCGCGAATACGTGGAGGCGGATAATATTAAGATCCGGGACGAAACGCGGCAGGTCGGGCGCTACACCGCGCTACAGAACAAGAGTATGGGGATTGCGACGGACTTGGAGAAGTATGAGATGGCCCTGGCCGACGCAAAAATAGACCTTGCCAAATCTACAGTTTCACTCCAGCAGGCCGAGATCGATCTTGAACACGTGAAGCAGACATCTCCCCTCGATGGAATCGTCCTCGAGCGCCTTGTCAATCCGAACGAGTTCACGAAACCTGGTCAGGTGATCATGAAGCTTGGTGTTCTCAATACCGTGTTGATGGCAGCCAAGATCACCGAAGAAAAAATGCATTCTGTGCAGTTAGGACTCCCTGCCGACACGACTTTTCCGGCATTCCCCAGCGAGGTTTTTAAGGGCACAGTTGTGAAGATAGATCCGAACATAGACCCGATCACGCGGACCTTCACGACCTACGTCAAAATAGAAAATCCAGATTTTCGGCTAAAGCCCGGTCTATCGGGATTCGCACGCATCCGCCGGACTGCCAAGGATGTCCTGGCCGTGCCCAGCATCGCGATCATGAATCCTTCAGGCGAACAAGACTCCGTTTTTGTCGTCGATGGAACGAACCATGCAAATCTGCGTAAGGTGCATCCCGGCATCGTGGTCGACGCCATGACGGAGATTACTAATGGCCTCAAAGAGGGAGAGAAAATCGTAACTGTTGGGCAGTTTTATCTAAAAGAAAATGACAAAGTCCATACTACATCGAGATCGATCTTCAAATAACATCGCTGCCCGTCTGGCTGCTCTGTTGTTCATCCTGCCATGTACGTCGGAGGCGCGAGACGCCTTGGAGGCTCCTCGCTCTCACCCGCTGACGCTTCACGACTGCATTGCTATCGCATTAGGCGAAAGTCCGGCTTTGGAGGCTAGCCGGTTCGATGTGTTGTCTGCGGCACAGGCAGTCCTCGCCGCGCAGGGCTTGGCGCTGCCGCTATTGACCGGGTTGGCAGATTACAAGCTTTTCCAAGGCAGTCCGACTACTAAATTTTCGGTGATTAACCTGGGAACTATAACTCCAAGTGGAGTTGCAGTGACCCCGAAAGTGGTGGGTCTGAGCGAAATCGAGACATACTCAGCTCATTTGACGTACCCACTCTTTAAGGATGGAAGTATTCTAGGTTTGAACAATGCGCCTGCGATCGCGGAAAAGAAGGCAAAGAAACAGGCTCTTGCATGGACTGTCAATCTGACACGTGAGGCTGTAATCTACCGCATCACCGATGAGTTTGTCGCGACGGTTTCGGCGCGAAACCGAATGGGGTTAGCCGAACGCAGGGTACAGCTGCTCGACCGGCAAGTCACTGTCACCCAGGAACAGCAAAAGCAGGGGCTGAAGTTACCGATCGACGTCAAGGTTGCAAAGGACCAGTTGAGCGCAGCGCAGACTCTTCTGACGCTTCTTCGCCAGCAAGCGGTCGCTGGGTCGCTGGGGTTGTCCAAGACTCTTGGCCTGTCGTCTTCATCCAAACTTTCCTTATCG
>Ga0209055_1003166_pt1 | contig 10109 bp, 10 predicted proteins | sample GraSoiAngelo_110_FD_185875 | JGI IMG/M metagenome (GOLD analysis project Ga0209055, IMG submission 185875) | Grasslands soil microbial communities from the Angelo Coastal Reserve, California, USA - 14_0903_12_30cm (SPAdes) (version 2) | ecosystem: Environmental > Terrestrial > Soil > Grasslands ...
CGCGCTCGAAGCCACCCTTTCGAGGGCGGTAAGCAAAGCGGCGTCCAGTACTGCACAGACTTGCGTGTTCAACAGGCAACCCTGGAGAGTCGTCGTAAGAACGTGTTGAGCGTGAGTCTTGGCAACCCTTTCGGCGGTGAGCGCAGCAAGTTTCTCGATGTTCGGCGATGCTTGCGCGCCAAGGGGCAGAGAAGGCGTAGCTACAGCAAGACCAGCGGCCAATAAGACGAAGCCACGATGAAGCATTGATTTTGTACCTCAGCAGCGACGCTCGCCTGTTCCGATAAAGGTCTCCCGAGCGAGTCAAGACGATATGCTACTTCAGTCCACGCGAATCGAGACGTCAACAGTCAGTCGTGTGCGATCCGGCCGCACTTCCGTGTGGATGTTCGCCATGCGTCCAGAAGCGCCTGCCAGGATGGGCTTTTTCAGAAAATCTGTCAGATAGGATGCGTCGTACACGTCTGAAGTCTTAAGACGCCACCTTGCTTGCAACTCTCTTGCAGCCGTAGGCGGCATCCCAGAAAGCATTAGAGTCCCCATTCGATATTGTGGGCCTTCGGTGATTGGAGCTCGGAAACTCACTCGTCGGTTTGCGTTGTCGTATACGGGCTCCGGGTTCAGCTTGGCCTCCAAGTAGCCCTTCTTTCCGTAGGCCTTACTGATTGCTTCCCAACCTAAGTCAATCTTCTTTCCGTCTGCGAGCGAGCCGCGTTCCATCCCAAACGCCTCATCGAGGTCTGCCGGCGCAAGCACGCGATTACCACTCCATTCTACCCGCTCCCAATCGTAGGCCATGCCTTCCGTCACAGGATATGTAACTTGGATTTCAAACTCGTTGGTACCGTTCGCGTGTTTCAACACTTGCGCCGAAGCATTGCCTATTTGCACGCGCAAATATCCACGCTCCCGGTATAAAGGAACAAAGGCGGCCGCAGCATATGCGCGGCAAGCCACAATGGAGAAGCTCCGTCCTACGAGTTGCAGCGCTTCATGATGCAACACGGCCTCCTCCATTCCGTTTGCTCCCTGAAATTGAACGCTCTGGATCTTGAGGCTTGGGCCGGTGGCGGTAAAAAGATGCTCCCAGTCTGGGCTGCCCAGTTTGCCGTATTGCGTATGTTCGACCTGAGCGGTGATTCCGTGGCTCTGCAGGAGGCGTTGGAGAGATACAACAATCTCATTCAATAAATCACCGGATTCAGGAGCAAGCACGTCATAGAGCGGCACTTCTTTTCGGAGATGGTCTTCCAGTTCCTGGGCACTGAACCATACAAAGTTGTCGAACGCACAGCGGTGGAATTTGGGAGCCTCCTTCACGGTGAATTCCACCGCCATCTGTCCGCCTTCGGGGTGGTAGCGAAACTGCACTTCCTCGAAGGCGCCACTTCGGCCAAGTCGGTCTGCCGCTGCGTTCAAAGCATTCGGATCGAAGACCTGCCCAGTTTGGAGGCCGGTCGCAGCAACGACTTGCGCTTCGCTATAGCGTTTCTGCCCAGTCGCATGGATAGCGGCCAATTTAAGGGCTGAGGTTTGCGCTTGCGGCGTAGCGCTTGCTAACAGGAGACAGGGGAGAATCACCGAGGTTCCGAAAGACAGGACCCGTGAGGACAGGCATGCCAGGCGCATGCTCGGGATTATACGACCCTGGGTATTTATTCGAGAAGGGCACTCAAGAGTATTCGTTAGAGATCGAGGCAATGCACGTCTTCCTGATCCCAGGGAAACAGTATTCACTCATTGTAGACTGATTGCGCCTGGCGCGATGCGAAAACCGTATGCCAAAATGATGTGGTTTCGGCACTCCGCGAGTCCGACTTGCGAGGTCTGAGAATCAATGGGTTAAAGAAGCGCGGCAGGACGGGGCTTTTTACACACTTGGATCTGCCGTCGTCGCTCGCAGTTCACTTCTCGTCAGTCTGCGCATTCGTGGAGGGTCCGGTCGCGGAGGCAGCACTTTTCGGCAACTCGGAGAAAAGGGCAGGCAAGGTTGACGCCAAGCTTTGAACTTTGCTTCGATAGCCGAGCAAAAACCGTATCCGTCCGGCAAACACCGCCCTGGGCCGTCTGGACTGAGTTGGCGGGTCGTGTTTCGTGCACGTCGTGCGACTTCACAGCCGGAATTAACGGGTATTCGTTTTATTTCAGCAGTCTTGATCAACGATGGCCTCGGCGGACTTCTCTCGGCAACTTTGCACGACTGAGCTGACATCTCGTGTGATAATTTCTAGGCATGGCGCGGCAGACTGGCTTCCGGCTTGCCCTTGGCCTACTTTTTGTCGTCCCTTTGTTATTCCTTCCCATAATTGCATGCTGTCAGTCGCGTGACTCCGTCTTGACTCGACTCGGTGAGGCGCACCTGGATTCGCTGGCATCGCAGGCGGCGCAAAAGATTCGAGAAGCAAATCTCCAGGAGAGAGAGCCCAAAGTTCTTGTCATTGATTTCTTTCGCAGCTCACCGGGAAATTCGTCGCGACTGGGCACATTACTTGCTGATCGCTTCTCCGAATGGCTCACTGCTAACTCCGCGGGATTGAATATTCTAGATCGCAAAATTCTTAAAGACTACCTGACAACAAATTGGACGACACTCGAAGATCTTCGGTCCCGCGACGTCTGTTTGTGGATCGGACGTCAAATGGGAGCCACAGGGGTCATTCTGGGAACTCTATATGAGGAGAATGGCCAGATCAGTCTCACAGTCCATCTCGAAGGATTTGGTCCTGTCGCGAAAGAGGAAGATATCTTCCAGGTGACGGATGAGACGGCTCGCTTTCCGGTGACGGAAGAGATGCACGCCATGTTCTTCGAGCCGGGTCCCAACTATGCCCGCAAAGCCCATGATATCCCAGAGGAACCAGGAGTATTCAAGAGTGGTTTGGGAGCCGGATGGCCTATCTGCACCAGTTGTGCGAGCCCAGTCTACTCAGACGCAGCCCGCGCCGCTAAATTCCAAGGAACTGTGGTCTTATCGATCGTCGTGACCGCCGAAGGAAAAGCCGCCTCTATCTATGTGTTGAAGGGTGCACCATTTGGCCTGACGACGAAAACCATCGAGGCAGTTCAGGATTGGCGGTTTGAACCAGCACTGAAAGACGGCAATCCTGTCCCTGTTCGAGCCCAAGTCGAAGTTGCGTTCCGCCTTAATTGAGTGCAGATGGAGTGTAAGGGCCCGGTCAGTTCCGGCGAACCCGTTCCTTCACGTCCTGCTGACACCAGGCGCCCGGCGATATAGTAACGGGCCATGGAGAGCTACCGAAAAGCCAACGAGTACTTCCAACAAGCCCCCAACGAAGGGTGCAGTTTGAAAGCTTCGCGGGCGTTGATATACTCCTCGCGATGACCCCTGTCGCTGAACGCCGCTGGAACTGGCTGCTGTGGGCAGGTTTTCTGCTCAGCGTGCTGGCCTTCTTCAGCTATTTCTTCTTCTTCGTGCAATTTCCTCTGACGCGCAACTTTCCCTGGGTAAACCTGCTGCTTTTCGCCTTTGCCGCAGGCTTCCTAGCGGTGGGGATTCGTCGCGCGTTTCGTCGCTCAGAGTTGTACCGAGGAAAGGCTCTTGGCCCCATACTGGCAGGCTTGACCGTACTGATCTTCGGTGCTTTCGCGTTTCTTATGTTTATCGTCGCTCGGCAACTGCCGTCATCCGCCGGTGCGCCGCGCGCAGGCGCCAAGGCGCCGGACTTCACTTTGATGGACACCGGAAGTAAGCCGGTGTCGCTGACGGAACTGCTGACGGCTCCGGTGCACGGTGCCGCGCCGAAGGGCGTAATGCTCGTCTTTTACCGAGGCTACTGGTGACCGTCCTGCAACTCCGAGTTGCGGGGTATCGAGCAGCACTTGGGCGAGTTTGAAGCACGCGGCATTCGGGTAGCAGCCATCAGCGTTGACCCACCGGAAGCTTCCCGCGATCTCTGCAGCAAGAGGGGCTACACCTATACCTTTCTCTCCGACCCGAAAGCTGAGGTGATCCGGCGCTACGACTTGCTGGACGCCAAAGCCGGCGAGCAGAACCTTGCCCGGCCGGCGGAGTTTCTGCTGGATTCCAGTGGAACCGTGCGCTGGGTGAATCTGACAGAGAACTACTGGGTACGCGCGACGCCGGAGGAAATGCTACAAGCGACAACCCTGATGCGGTAGACGGGCCGGATTGGGGAACCGAACGAAGCCCCCTGTCGCGGCAGACGCTCCGCGTGTGCTGTACCAGCGACGGCTGCGGGGGCCTATCTGGAGGCTTGAAAACGGGCGACTGAAACCGGTCTAACCTGCGCTATCGCGCTAGAGTGGTGGCGCTGGGGCGGCTCAGCCGATGTGACGATCCACGACTTTCTGGATTTGCTCTTTGGGGACGGCGCCGACGATCTGGTCAGCCACTTCGCCGCCCTTAAAGATGAGCAGAGTGGGGATGCCGCGGATGTTGAAACGGCCGGCGGCGTTCAGGTTCTCGTCCACGTTGACCTTGACGACCTTCAGTTTGCCCGAATAGGCCGAAGCAATTTCGGCCACGGTTGGCGCCAGCATGTGACACGGGCGGCACCACTCAGCCCAGAAATCCACCATCACCGGTTGGCTCTTGCTGGCGTCGATGACTTCCGCTTGGAAGTCGGTGTCGTTTACGCTGCGAATGTTCTCAGCCATAGGATTTCACCTCTAAGGCCAGATGATTCAGGTACTTTTGCGACCCAGACTAATTAGATGTCCCGGCGGCCATCTGGTTGCGAGCTTTTCTCGCGCTCTCGTACAAGCGGACGTATTCGGCCGCCGAAGCGTGCCAGGAGAAATCCTTGGCCATGCCGTTGGCCTGAATCTGCCGCCAAGCTCTTTCATTCTGGAAGGTGCTTAAGGCCTGGCGCAGGCAAGCAAGCAGTGCTTGGCCGCTATAAGCCTCGAACTTGAAACCTGTGCCATAGCCGGTCCGCGGATCAAAGGGCTCAATCGTGTCGTCGAGCCCGCCGGTGGCGCGCACCACGGGCACGGTGCCGTACTTCAGGCTGTAAATTTGGTTCAACCCGCAGGGCTCGTAGCGAGAAGGCATCAGAAACATGTCCGACCCGGCCTCAATCTTGTGCGCCACGGCGTTGTCATAAGCGATCTTTACGCCGATTTTGCCGGGGAATCGCGCCGCCAGCTCGCGGAACAGTTGCTCGTGTTTGGGCTCGCCCGCGCCTAGGGCAACGATGCTAAGGTCCTCACTCAGAAGCTCGTTGGCCACCTGTGCGATCAGGTCAAAACCCTTCTGGTCGGCAAACCGCGAAACGATGCCGATCAACGGGCGCGCTATTCCCAGCGTGTCCACCGGAAGACCAAACTGCACAAGCAGGTCGCGCTTGCAAACCCGCTTCCCGGATAGGTCCTTTGGCGAATACCGCGCGGCGATGAAGGTGTCCGTTTCCGGGCTCCAGGCCGAGTAGTCCACTCCATTCAGGATGCCGAACAAATGCTCGGCGCGCTGGTGTATGACTCCCTCCAACCCGTGGCCGTATTCCGGGGTCTGGATTTCCTGCGCATATTTCCGGCTGACCGTGGTCAGGTAGTCGGCAAAAACCAGCGCGCCCTTCAGGAAGTTGACCTTGCCGTAGAACTCCATGGCATCCATGTGGAACAACTTTTCCGGCAAGCCCAGTCGCTTCAGGGCCTCGCGCGGGTACAGACCGTGATAGCCCATGTTGTGGATGGTGAACACCACGGGCACGCCGCGCAGCACCGGGTCGCTCTCATACAAGGTGCGCAACAGCACCGGCACCAACGCCGACTGCCAGTCGTGGCAATGAATCACGTCGGCCGGGTAGACGTGCTTGGCGATTTCAACCGCGGCTCTGCTGAATTCGGCGAAGCGCTCGGCGTTATCCGGATAATCCTTGCCCTGTACGCTATAAAGTTGATCGCGGTCGAAGTAGTCGGGGTCGTCCACGAAGAAATAGCGAACGCCGGCTACCGCAGTGCCGTCGGCCACGGCCGGAAAACGCAGGCCGTCGCCCGTGGGGATGGTCAGGCTGGGCAGGACCACCGCCGAAGCCTTGGTATTGCGATAGCGCGGCAGAACGACGCTGACTTCGTGGCCCATGGTCACAAGCGCCTTCGGCAAGGCTTCCACGACATCTGCCAACCCGCCAGTTTTCGAGAAGGGGAGTCCTTCGGATGCAACGAATAGAATTTTCATATGCCCTCAGTTGAAGACGCAACGGTACTGAAACCTCCGCAGTTCGTCAAGAGTGGAAGGCACGAAATTGCTTCACTGTTGCTACACTCTAACCCGGCGTGTCGCCGAAACGCTTGGGACAACATTTTCTGATCGATGCGGGCTGGCGCTCCCGCATCGCGAACAGCCTTCCTGCCGGGCCGGACACCGCGTGGCTGGAAATTGGCGCGGGGCACGGGGAGATGACTCGCGAACTCGCCCGCCGGGCCGCGCGCGTCATCGCCGTGGAGCTCGACCTGCGCCTGGTGGAACGCTTGCGCGACCTCGCCGGCGAGCTACCCAACCTCGAAGTGGTCGCCGGAGATGTGCTGGCGCTCGACTTGGAACGCATCCTCAGCTCCGGCCGCTTCCGGGTATACGGCAACTTGCCCTACTACATCACCTCGCCCATCCTCCGCCGACTGTTTGAGCACGCCCACCGGATCGACGCCATCCACGTCGTGATCCAGCTGGAAGTAGCAGCGCGGATCGTGGCCCGCCCCGGACGCCGGCAATATGGTTATCTCTCCGTGCTGGCGCAATTCTATGCGCGGCCGGAAATCGTCCTGCGGATTCCCCCCGGAGCGTTTCGCCCGCGGCCGAAGGTGACTTCGGCGCTGATCACCTTGCGCCTGCCCGGAGAGCGAGCCGAGCTGGGCCTGGCCGACGAACGCAAATTCCTGGACTTCGTGCAGTCGTGCTTCGCACAGAAGCGTAAAACCCTGCTCAATAACCTCCGCGCAGGAAGTGACAGCGGGCGAGTGGCAGAAGCGCTACGCGCCGCCGGTCTCCCCGCCGACGCGCGCGCCGAGCAATTGACTATCGCAGAATTCGCAAGCCTGTACGGCCGCCTGCTGGCTTCCTAGTGCCGTGCCAACTTTTCTGAGCTGGTTTTTTTCACAAACCAGGACCTGATGCAGGATGGGGCAATGGACCGCCGCCGCGCCGCGAGCGGTCTTTCGCAGCGGGGATCGCCGCTGGGACGGCAGCCTGCAATCATTCGCGCAGGACGGCGACCAGGCGGTCGGGATAATCGGTCATGATGCCGTCAACCCCTGCGGAGATCAACGCGCGCATCTGCGCAGGGGCATTGATGGTCCAGGTGACCACCTGCAGATTGTTGTGTCGCGCCGCGGTGACCAGCTCCGGGGTTACCTGGTCGCCGTGCGGCGCCAGTTGTCGCGCCCCAGCACGGATAGCGAGGTCGACGGCATCTTCCAGGGGCCACTGAAACAGGAATCCGGTCATCAAGGTCGGCTCGATACGCCGGACGGCCGCCAGCGTGTCGTGGTCAAATGAAAGCACCACGGGACGCACCACTTCCTGCGCCTCCCGCAGCGCACCCACCACGGTGTGCTCCATACCCCAGGCGCCGCTACTAGACTTGATCTCCAGATAGAACACAACGTCGGTTTCGCGGGCAAACTGAAGAATCTCTTGGAGGGTGGGAATTCGTTCGCCCGCGAACTGCGGGCCAAACCAAGACCCAGCGTCGAGCTCGCGAAGCTCCGCCAGCGTGAGCCGGTTCACCGGACCTCGCCCGTTGGTGGTGCGGTCGAGCGTGTCGTCGTGGATGGCCACAAGGCGCGAATCCCGCGAAAGTTGCAGGTCGGTCTCGATGAATCTGGCGCCCAACTCCACCGCGCGGCGAAACGCCGCCAGGGTGTTCTCCGGCGCATGTCCGGATGCGCCGCGGTGCCCTATAATCCACACTTCGCTCTCCCCGTCCGCCTGGGGTACCGTGTTCCCAGAACGACCCAGGCTATCCTAGCAAGATTTATCGAAACTGGCTCGAAGAGGCAATCAGACGGTGTATATTTCGCATCCAATAAATTGGACAGCTGAGTAGGCCCTAGCATTGTGAGGCAGAAGCCGAGGAGGAAATATGCGAATGCATGGAAGACGAATTTTGTACCCCCTTCTGGTGGGCATGGTTTTGGCGGCCACATCCTGGGCAAGTGGACCCTCCACACAAGACAGTTCCAAGGCGAGCCCGCGTAATCCAGCGAAGTACGAGGCGTGGCTCCAGAAAGAGGTGCGGCATGAGTTGGTGCTGCTGCCCTTCTACTCGGTCTTCGATAACTTGGAGTTCAAAATTGATGGCGACCGGGTGACACTGCTGGGCCAAGTCGTGCGACCCACGACCAAGTCGGATGCCGGGGCGCGGGTGAAACAGATAGAGGGCGTCTCGAGTGTAGTTAATCAGATCGAGGTGCTCCCGGTGTCACCGCTGGATGACCAGTTGCGTCGTGCGGTCTTTCGCGCGATCTATTCCGACACCGTGTTGCAGAGGTATGCCCTGCAGGCTGTGCCGCCGATCCATATCATCGTCAAAAACGGACATGTGACCCTGGAGGGGGTCGTGGACAGTGAAGCGGACAAGAACGTCGCCAACATCCGCGCCAATGGTGTCGCCAACGTCTTCTCGGTGACCAATCACCTGCGCGTCGAGAAGTAAGCATGCTCCTTCCCGCGACGCGCCCGGGGCCCGCATGCCTTGGCGAGCCGGAATCAGGCCGGGCCCATCACAGTCGAGCGGGCGAGCTGCCGCGAAATCTTTCGCGCGGCTTCCTTCACCAGCTCCACAATCTTAGGCAGGTTCGAGTCGTCTACCTGCGAGATGGTGCCGCTGACGCCGACGGCGGCTTCCACCTGTCCGAGGGGATCGAACACCGGAGCGCCCACGCAACGCGCGCCGAGGCTGTTTTCCTCGTCATCCACGGCGTAGCCCTGTACGCGCACCTTTTCGAGCTCTGTGAAGAAGCGTGAAGGGGTCGTAATAGTCTTGGGCGTGCGCTTCTTCAGCCCGTGCTCCCGAATGATCGCTTCGACATCCTCTTTGGGCAGGTGCGCGACCAGCGACTTCCCAACGCTGGTGGAATGCACAAACATCCGCCGGCCCACCCAGGTGTCCATCTTGATGAAGCCTGGGGCGTCCACTTTCTCGATGTAAACGGCCTCGCCGTGATCCAGGATGGCCAGGTGGGTCGTCAAGTGCGTGCGCTCAACCAGCCCGCGAAGCACCGGCCGCGCCACCTCTCCGGTATCAAATCCGGCCAAAACGTCGCGACTCAGGCTCAACACCTTCAGACCCAGACGATACTTGCCCGTCTCCTGCTGGCGCCGCAGATAGCCCCGGCGCTCAAGCGCGCGCAGGATGTAACTCGCCGAACTCTTCGGCATGCCCAGCTTACGGCTGATCTCCGAATTGGTGAGGCCATCGCGACGCTGGGCGACACCCTCAAGGATTGAGAGGGCCCGTTCGACCGCAGTCGAAGGACTCTGGTCATGGATTGACATGTGCGGCTCCCCTCCGAGGCTTTTGCCATTCGTGCCAGGGGCCGGCGGGGCCCGGCGTGCAGTGCCTGCCGATTCAAAGTATAGAATATTTGTTCAATATTGTGAACAGCCTCTTGCCTCCGGTACGGGGCGAATGTTATTCGCAATACGGGAGCGTGGTCATTGAACATATGTTCGGCATATTGAACAGCGATCACCCGGCGGAAAAACGCTCTCCAGTCTTGGACCAAGGCTCTGCAAATATTGCCGTCCCTGTGGGCTGTCCAGTGGTTCCCCACCCCGCCGGATACGGTTAAGTGGCGGAACCTGAAAGGCCTATGGGCAAATACGGCGCTGAGCGATTTGGCCCCGCAATTGCTAGTATTAGGTTGCTGCCCGGATGCGCCGAACGAAGTGACTGGCCCCGGAAGTAGACGGCGGCAGTGCGGAAGGAATAAGGAGGAAGGGATGGCAAAGAGCGAAAACAGCTCGAAACCCAACGGCCAAGGGAATTCGCGCAAGGGATGGAACACTGACCCGCGCTGGGAAGGGATCACGCGCCCGTACAGCATGGAAGATGTCTTGCGGCTGCGCGGCTCGGTTCAGATCGAGCACACCTTAGCGCGGCTGGGTGCCGAACGGTTGTGGCACC
>Ga0209055_1003171_pt1 | contig 10093 bp, 3 predicted proteins | sample GraSoiAngelo_110_FD_185875 | JGI IMG/M metagenome (GOLD analysis project Ga0209055, IMG submission 185875) | Grasslands soil microbial communities from the Angelo Coastal Reserve, California, USA - 14_0903_12_30cm (SPAdes) (version 2) | ecosystem: Environmental > Terrestrial > Soil > Grasslands ...
TGTTCAAGGCGCGCATGCTCGAGCGCCGTCCTTTCTTCGTCCTGTCGAACCTGTTCCTGGATTTGTGTACGCAGGTCTAGAAGGCGTGATTCGTCGGCATATGAAGAAAGTCCGCGTTCGATTTCGCGAAGCGCCGCGTGCAGATCGCCGCCGGCTTGCAGCCGCGTGGCCTGTCCCAAACATTGATCAACAAGCTCCTGGCGTTTGCGCTTGGCAATGTGTTCCTGCAAATCAACCGGCTGTATAAAGCTCGGTTGCAATTCGGCCAGCTGCTGTAGGAGAACTTCGGCAGCAAGCCAGTCTTTTTCAACAGCGACCTCCGCGGCCTCGAGCAAGCTGGCAAGAACTTGCTCCCGGACTGCAGGGGCGCGTTCGGCCATAGCGTAGGCGTTCTTCAGGAACTTTCCGCCTTGTTTCCAGTCCGCCTGTCTGAGAAGTGTCTGGCCTTCGGTTAGCGCTCGTTGTGCTTCTAATCTGCGATTTACCTCTTCCCTTAGCACCGTTTCGAGGCGTCTCAAATCGGGGTTGTCCGGAAACAGCACCAAGGTCTGGCGCAGGCTGCTCTCCGCCAGCGTGAATCTTCCATCGGCCAGGTCCTGTTCGAACTGAGCGACCCGCTGACCGACGAGATCTTCGGATGCTTGCTGCCGCAGACTTTCGTACTCGGACTTGAGCTCCGTTGACACCAGCCTGATGAAGTCAGAGCTCAGTGCTATCTTTTCTAGTGCGGCCTCAAACTGACTGGCGCTAACCAGGATTTGTGCGTCGCCCAAAGCTTTCCGAACGATCTTGTTGGCGGCCTCGGATTGCTTTTGGCTGACCTCGGCGAGCAGTTGTTCCAGCTTTGGCATCAGCCCGTGCAGGCGGCGACCTTCCTCAAGCAGTTCCAGCGCAGTCGGGTAGTCCTCTTTCTCCATTGCCTGGGTAGCGCGGTTCATCACCTCATCGATCTTACGCAGGCGTTCTGCTTCAGAACGGGCCGTCTCCAGCAGGTTTTGGAAAGCTGAACTACGGGCCAAGAGAGAGGAATGCGACTCCAGCAGCCTGAGTGCTTCACCGGCCTTGTAACTCTGCAGGAGCTTTTCCGCCGCGGTCAACGTGGTCTCCAGCTTTTTCTGGTAGTCGAGGGAAGCCCGTCGGACCTCTACCAGGATGAGACGCAATTCTTCATCCGGAGCCTCTTGCAGAGTCGCATCCAGTAGCTTGATGGCTTCCTCATATTCCTGCTCGGCAATAAACTTATTTGCCTCTTGGGCAGCAGCCTCCACAATCAGGCGACGCTTCTCGGCAAGCGCTTCGTCTTTCGCGAATTGCAGAAGGTCGGCAATCTCGGTCGAATCCTTCAGTTCGGCGTAACCCGATTGCAGGATTTCAATCGCCTCGTCGTAGGACTTTCGGCTGAGGGCATCCTTGGCCTTCTTCAAGAGCTCTGCCGTACGGCGTTCGCCGCGTTCATGCTCGACGTTCTCGCGCACGATGAGGAGGAGAGACTGAAGACGGGGCTCGGGGCCTGTTTTTTCTAAGGCAGATTGCAGAACGCTGAGGAGTTCCTCGTTCCGGCCCTGTTCCACCAGGGTACGGGCGTAGTTCAGTTGCTCGTCAACAAATTGCTTACGTCCAGCGAGATGGCGCTGTTTTTCAGCTAAAGACTTGAGCTTCGACAGGGTACGCTCTTCGGGGAAACGCTGTAAGCCCTCGTCTGCTTTTTGGCAGGCGGCGACATAGTCGTCTCGGTTCAGTGCCTCCTCGATCTGGTGAGTAATCATTTCCAGATCGCGGCGGCGCTGCTCCTGTTCTCGCCCAAGAGTCGCGGATTCGATTAGTGCTTTGACTTGGGGAGCGGCTGGGTCCACCAAAGCGGCTAGTTTCAATTTCTCCAGGGCTGAGGTAAATTTTCGAGCTGCAATCTCTCGCCCCGCCTGCTCCAGATAACTGTCCAGTTGCCGCTGACGCGCGCGCGCCTCCAAATCGTGTTGGATGTTGCGGTACAAAGTTGCCGCCTGAACCTTTTCAGGCGCTATCTGCAAAGCTTCCTCCATAGCTTGCTTGGCGGAATCCAGGTCTCCTGCCTGATGTGCCGATTCAGCACGCTTTAGTCTCTCCTGTAACTCCAGCTCTTGCGACCATGCCGCCTGAATAGATTCGCGTAGTTGCTGCAGTTCGACATCAGTTGTATCCAAGCCCGCGGCGCGTTCCAAACATCGGAGCGCGGGTTCGAATTGCCTGCGGGCCAAGGCTTCCTCCGCCTGGCGGCGGAGTTCTTGCACCTGGTCCTTAATCTGTGTCTTTTGGATACGTTGTTGCACTTCTCGGAGAAGAAGGTTTGCCTCGGTGTTCTGCCGGTCCACTCGCAACGCCAGCAACAGCTGGTCTTTAGCCTTGAGAAGTTCGGCGTTTTCGAGCAGCGCGGTGACTTCCTGCAAGTGTTTGCCGATGATTTGCTGTTTCAGGTGCGCCTGTAGCTGGCTGAGATCAATCGCAAGATCGTCGGCTGAGTGATAACGTTCCTCGCGATTCTTCGCCAAGGCTTTAAATATGATCGCCTCGAGCTCCGGTGGCAGGTCCGAAACAGAGTTGCTGAGGGGCGGCGGCGAGGCATGAATGATCTTCATCAGCGTGGCCGCCATGTTTTCGCCGTCAAAGGGGTGGTTGTAGGTAAACAATTCGTACAGCACAACCCCAGTCGAAAAGATATCGGTCCGCGCATCTACCGGACTGCCATTGACCTGCTCGGGCGCCATGTAGCTCACGCTGCCCATGATTTGTCCGGTTCTGGTTTCTTTGGCAGCGCCAATGTGGGCGATACCGAAATCCACGATCTTGACCGTGCCATCTTTCGTAACCATGATGTTGGCCGGCTTGATATCGCGATGCACAATGCCGCGGTGGTGAGCGTGACTCAAACCGTGGCAGACGCCAATAATGGCTTGGATTTTTTCGAGGATACTGAGTTGCCGGCGGGAAGAAATGATGGCATCGAGGCTCTCGCCCTCCAGGAACTCCATCACAAGATAAGGATTTCCCGCGTGGTCCCCCAGTTCGAAGACGGTGACGATATTGGGATGCTGCAGGCTGCCGGTGGACTGGGCCTCGCGAAAGAAGCGCTTTAGCAGGTCGGGCTTGTTAGCAAACCCGACGGTCATCATTTTGATGGCAACCCGGCGGTTGAGGAAAGGATCGGTGGCTTCGTAAACGACACCCATCCCTCCGCGCCCGATGACATCGACCACGTCGTACTTACCGATCTTTGCCGGTTCTTTCGGGGCCATGGCAGGCCGCGATCAGTGAAGCAACCAGGACAAAATTAAGCAGTGTCCTCCCCGACAAGCTCCAAGAGAACTATCTGACCCTCTGGACCTGTTCCCAGAAGAAACGCTGGTGTCTCCCCAGACTGCCGAACGTACCTCGGGGCACATCGACCTGGGATCGCCGAGGTATTGTGCTACGAACCCCGACATGCTCGCAACTGAATACGTCTCTAAGCTGTTTTACTTATCCGCACCTCACAAACCATCGTGGCGGTCTTCACCGGTTGCCTGTTTGTCCCGGGATCCGTGCCGTGTCTAAGGGGATGGGTTCAACTTGGGTTCACGAATACTGCAGACGTGTGGTGCTGAGCGGAAAATGGTGCTATCCTTTGCGACCACGATTCGAGGAGGCCACCATGTCGGTCCCAACTGCCTCTACGACCATCGGTGCGTCCCGAGGTTCACTCACCGAGATAGTCTTCGTGAACGGCGCCGAGCAGGCGTAGGGTTTCTCTGGATCACCTCCCCTTCACCATCGGCCGCAAGCCTGATCGAGACCTCGTGATCACGGACGCCCGAGTCTCACGGGATCACGCCGAAATCAAAGCAGAAGGCGCCGACTTCGTGCTCGTAGATTCCGGCAGCAGCTCCGGCACTTTCGTCAACGGCGAAAAAGTCCAGCGCCAGAAGCTGAAGTTTAACGATCGCGTCGAGTTCGGCGCCAAAGGTGGGCCCTACTTCGTTTTCAATCCCACCAGCGCGGAGCGGGTCGACTTGCTGCGCGAAGTTAGCGCAACTGCCAGGATTTCCATTTTCTCCAAACTGAATCAAGCCGATGTTGAGGAACTGACAAAAATCATCTCCGCTAAAAAGTATGCGCCCGATGCTGCGGTGTTCTTTCAAGGGGATCCGTCGGACTCCCTGTATATGTTACTCGCGGGCTCCGTGAAGGTGACGCAAGCCTCTGAAGGCGGACGTGAGAAGATTCTGGACATCCTTGGGCCGGGAGAGATCTTCGGAGAGTTCGCCATGCTCGATGGACATCCCCGCTCAGCGACCGTCACCACTTGCGAACCCACCGAGTTAGCCTCGATCTCGCATAAAGACTTTCGCAATTTCGTTGCCAGCCGTCCCGAAGTCTTATGGAAAGTGCTGCAGGCACTCTGCGAGCGCGTACGGAAAACCAGCACCGAGATGCTGGAGCTCTCGTCGCGCGAAGTCCCCTACCGCCTTCTTGCGGCCCTGCATCACTTGGCTGAGAAATACGGGCAGGCTGCACCGGACGGGTCGTGCTTGATCAGCGGAAAAGTTGGCGTGCAGGACCTGGTTGCCATGGTCGGATCCAGTCGCGAGGTGGTGAGCCGTCTGTTGCACCGTTACCAGGAGAAGGGGCTCGTCGAACTTGGAAACAACAAGGAAATTATCATCCCGGATCCGACAGCTCTCGCCCGAGCGCTCGAGTACTCCTCGGAATGGTCGTGAGCGGACCGCCGGGCTGCAGACGTGAGCCACATCACGGAGAGTGGCTCTGACGCTGCAAAGATTTTTCCGGGCGGCTGGCACTCAAGACTGGAGCACTCGACGTTCCGTTAGTGTTCAATTTTCGTGTGGTCGCGCACGTGCCTGAGTGAGAAGTTGAGCTGACTCACTTTCAGGAGGAGGCAATTGCAGGTGAAGCCAACGAGGGTCCTCATCATCGGCGGGGGTTTTGGAGGTGTCTACACCGCCATCACGCTCGAGAAGCACCTTAAAGCAAATGATAACGTTGAAGTGGGCCTGATCAGCAAAGAAAACTATCTCGTTTTCCAACCGATGCTGCCGGAGGTTATTTCGGGGAGTATTGGAATTCTCGATACCATCGCGCCAATTCGCCGCCTCTGTCCGAAAACCAATCTCTACACAAGAGAAGTCGAGTCCATCGACCTGAAGAACAAGAGGGTGATGACCAGTGCAGGCTTCCGGCCACAGACATCGCAACTGGAATACGACCATCTTGTTATCGCCGTTGGAAACATCACCAGCTTTTCGGCTCAGCGAGGACTTGCAGAGCATGCTCTGCCCTTTAAGTATCTTGGAGACGGCCTGGTGTTGCGTAACCACGTTATCCGCGCCCTCGAAGAGGCTGATATCGAGTCGGACTCCGAGTTTCGGCGCGCGTTGCTGACCTTCGTGGTGGCGGGCGGGGGATTCTCAGGCGTGGAGGCGGTCGCCGAACTCAACGATTTCGTACGGCATGCCGCGCGAAGCTTTCGACGCATCAACCGCGCCGAGATTCGGGTCATCCTGCTTCATGCCGGTCCGCTGATCCTGCCAGAGCTGTCAGAAAACCTCGGCCAGTTTGCGCAAAAGCTGTTGCAGCGCCGCGGGGTGGAAATCCGACTCAACACGCGCCTCGCTGGAGCAACCGGAGAATCCGCTCTGCTCGATAACGGAGAAAGGGTTCTCACCAAGACCTTGGTTAGCACGGTTCCCTCAGCGCCCAACCCCCTGGTGGCTTCGCTGCCGTGCAAGAAAGAGAAAGGACGGATTGTTGTCAACAAACACCTGGAGGTCGTCGACTACCCCGGCGTTTGGGCTGTGGGGGATTGTGCGTGGGTGGTGGACCATAAGACCTGGCAGCCATGTCCTCCTACGGCGCAGCACGCTACTCGGCAGGCGGCCTGCTTGGCGAAGAACCTGATCGCATCGCTGCGGCAAGAACCGAAGCAGGCGTTTTCATTTGAAGCCTTGGGAAAACTGGCGGCGCTGGGACACCGTTCAGCTGTTGCCGAGGTGTTCGGTGTCAAGCTCTCCGGATTCGTCGCTTGGTTGCTGTGGCGAACCATTTATCTCATGAAGTTACCTGGCCTCGATCGCAAGCTCCGCGTCTCCACCGACTGGTTCCTTGATCTGCTGTTGCCACCTGACATCGTCCAACTCAAGCTTGACAAGACCACCAGCGTGATTCGAGAACACTTCGAGGCGCACGAGATTATTTTCCGTCAAGGAGATCGCGGGGATCGTCTTTATGTCATCGTAGAAGGTGAGGTCGAGTTGTTCCAGGAGGGGCCGGATCAGGTCCCACATTTATTGGGTCGTCTCGGACCAGGAGAGTGCTTTGGAGAGATGGCCTTAGTGAACGACAAGCCACGCATGGCCACCGCCCGAAGCATTGCGAGGACAAACCTGTTGAGCGTGGACCAACATGCTTTTGGTGCCCTTTTCGCCTACCACCCGCCACTGCGCCGCATGTTCGAGGCACTCATCGATGAACGTCGGCGCTCAACTGCGCCGCCCGAGCCCGAAGGCCAGCCCGATCTTACGATCGTGACCAGGCAGCAAGCAAGATAGACGCCCCTCACACTTTTATCGGATCGATGAACGTCGATGTGGATTCGGGATGCATTCTGCCCACGATGCCGCCAAGGAATTGAGATTCCACGTCAGACCGTGCATGAGAGTTTGCTGGTGCGACACGAGGCAAGGAATCTCTGACCAGCGCTCTTAGGGGGGAGCCACGCACTTCGGCAACCGTTATTGATCTACCCATTGCGATACCCGGGGTGATTCTGTGTGTTGCGCGCCAGACCATGTATATGATCAAGACCAGCAGGATCGCGGCCACGACCGCTGCGGGAATGTTTTTGAGCCATCCTGGTAGAGAGCGACTGTTTTTGATTGCCACTTTAAAAACCCGAGCAGGTTCTCGACGCGTCTGTTCGCGAGGTCGGACTCTTGTTGTTCCTTCCGCGGAGGGAACGATCGTGTCGTCTCCGAGCGAAACCGCCTCTGTCTTAGCAGTTGCTGGAGTGTCGCCGGAACGTGAGATACTCGGCGCCGACCGGAGAGTCTCGGCTGCGGCCACTACCTTATCGGTAGGTCGCGGCCGGCCGATCGTTTCCTCTTTGCCGACCTCCGTGACTTGAACCAGGGTTTTTTCAGCCGAATCCACCTTAACGCTGGCTGGCTGACCTTGTGCCGGCACTGGCTTGTTCGGCACTGCGAACCTTTGAGCTGTGTCTCCACGTCGTAATGCCGCAATTTGAACTGTGAGCTGCTGTTTAACACTACCGACCGCCGACAAGATCTTCTGATCCCCGGGGTAATGTTGCGCAACGAGGGTTACTTCCCCCAGAACGTTCTCGAGCTCCGAGATGTTGGCGAGCTGAGTTTCCTGGAGGGGACCGTCATACAGCGAGGGCGAGCCCGCAGTCTCCCATTCCGACTCGCTCATGGTGGCTTCGTTCGCAGCGTGAGCCATCTGTTGCTTCATTCGTTCCATTCGCTCGACCCCGCTGCGTTGGCGGCTAATGCCTGCAATGGCACTGGTGCGGGCGAAGTCGTAGTCTTGCTTCATCTCCGCAGGCACGACCGCTGCTGCGGAGGACACCCTTCCGAGAATATCGAGATCAGCTTTGTAGCAGCCCACCTGAAGCAGTACTCGGCAATCTTTCAGTGCCCGGCCCAGCATGGCTGTGGCGGAGTCTAATTCTCTCGACTCGATCTCACGCTGCAGCAGTTGCGTGTCTACGTCGTCTTCGAATTCCTGGCGGTATTTGGCCAGCGCAGCCCGAGCGGCCTTGAAATCAGAATTGGATAACGCTTCGCGCGCCTGTTCTTTCGCAGACGAAAGCGCCATCACGCGACGTTGCTCACGATGTACATGCTGAGAGAGCTGGGAGAATTCGGCTGTCTTGCCGAAGCGGGCCGCGTGACTGTCCACAAACCTGACAGCCTCGTTAAAGCGCTGCACAGCCAGCAGTCGGCGCGCCGTGGCGATTGTTTCCTGAAGATCGGCACTGAACTGCTGCACGTGACGGCGGGCATTATCCAGAATAATGCGCAGTTCCTGGTCGTCGAATTCCTTGAGGGTGGCGTCGAGTAATTCGATCGTTTCCCCGTACTCGCCTAGCGACATAAGGCGGTGGGCCTCGTCCGCGGTGGCATCGATTTTTTGCCGTATAACGTAGGATGTAGCCTCCTCCTGGCAAAAATGGAGGAGGTCGTCAAAGTCGCCCGAAGACGTTTGAGATTTCGCTGTTTCAAGGATCTCGATGGCCTCTTTGTAGGCCCGACGCCGAATCGCATCCTTGGCCTGCTGAGTGACTTTCGCCTTGAATTGCTCGGCGCGGTCACGCTCCAAATATTCCGTAAATAGCGAGTACATCGATTGCAGAACGAACTCGTCTGGATACTTGGCAAGCGCTTCCTGCAAGGGGGCGAGAGCCTCAACAGATTTCTTTTCCTCTAACAGCCGCCGTGCCAGGGAGACCTGCCCTTCAACATATGCCCGTCTCTCGCAGTTCTCCCGTTCTTTGTCGGCCAGGGCCTTCAACTTAAGAAGCCCGCGATCATTGGGAAATTTTTCCAGTGCCTCCGCAGCTTTCGCGCATGCTTGGTTGTAGTCATTGCGGTTGAGTGCCTCTCCAATTTCGCTGCTGAATTGCTCCAATTCTTTCCGTCGTCGCTCCTGCTGTTGTCCAGCGGAGGCCAATGCAACCAATTCGTTGACACCCGGCGCGTCGGGATCGATTTGCTCCGCTTGTCGCAGCAGGTCAAGAGCGGCCGTAAAATGCCGGGAGGAAATCTGCTTTCTGGCCTCTTGCAACTGGGTGTGTACCTGTTTCAACTTTGCCCGCTCGCTCAATTCGTTGTTAATAGCAGCGTGCAACTTTTTCGCTTCAAGGTTTTCAGCATCCACCGTCAGAGCTTGTTTCGCGCTGGCGAGCGCATTTTCGAGATCTTCGGTGTCGAACGATGACTTGGCACGCGCTAGCAATTCCGCCACTCTGTCGGCGCGTTGCTTTCGCTCCTGAATTGCATCGTGCAGTTCGCGCAACCGGGGATTGCCCTCATCAAGATTCAGCGAGACGCTCAGGTAACGCAACGCCTCGTCCAGGGCGTTCCTGGCGATGGCTTCTTCAGCCTGCGTTTCCAAGTCTCGTATACGCTCGGCTCGCTCCTGCTTCTGGATTTGCTGTTGCACCTCGCGCAGCAGTTCGCTGGCTCGCACATTCTGCCGGTCGATTTTCAGCAACTGCAGCAACTGTTCTCTGCTCTTGTCCCATTGCCCATCGGCAACGGACTGTTCCACGACTTCCAAGTACACCGAGATCCGCTTGCGCTTGAGACGCTCCTCGAGGTGGGAAAGATCGAAAGCCAGTTCGGTCGCAGTCTGGTAACGATCGTCAGGTTGTTTCGCCAATACCCGTTGCAGAATAGTGTCCAACTCCGGCGGATACTCCCGCAAGAAGTTACTTAGTGGAGGTGGAGGGTCATGGACGATCTTGAGCAGCGTGGCACCCGCGTCCTTGCCTTCAAACGGAAGTATGTTGGTCAGCATTTGGTAAAGCAATACGCCAGTCGAAAAGATGTCGGTTCTCAGATCAACGTGACTTCCGTGAACTTGTTCAGGGGACATATACTGAATACTTCCCATGAGTTGGCCGGTGCGCGTGACGTATTCCGCTCCGATGCGAGCAATTCCAAAATCCACCAACTTGATGGTCCCATCCTTCAGCAACATGACGTTGCCGGGTTTAATATCGCGATGCACAATGCTCTGCTCATGCGCATATGCCAGAGCATTGCAAACCTGGATCACTATGCTCAGTTTCTCTTCCAATAGCAGCGGCCGGCCGGAGCGCAGGGCCAGATCCAAGCTCTCGCCCTCGAGGAATTCCATGACGAGATAAGGCATAGCCTCTTGGATTCCAAGATCATAGATGGTGACAATATTGGGATGCCGAAGCTTGCCCGCCGATTGTGCTTCCCGATAGAAACGCTTCAGGAGCACTGGATCATTCATGACGGCACTGGTCATCATTTTGATGCCAACCAGTCGTCCGATCTCCGGGTCAACTGCC
>Ga0209055_1003173_pt1 | contig 10090 bp, 10 predicted proteins | sample GraSoiAngelo_110_FD_185875 | JGI IMG/M metagenome (GOLD analysis project Ga0209055, IMG submission 185875) | Grasslands soil microbial communities from the Angelo Coastal Reserve, California, USA - 14_0903_12_30cm (SPAdes) (version 2) | ecosystem: Environmental > Terrestrial > Soil > Grasslands ...
CTATCGCCGGGAGCCGCTCTACGGTCTGATCCTCACCTTCGGTCTGGCGCTGGTGTTCCGCGAGGGCGCGCGCCAGATCTGGGGCGGCGACATGCGGCGCATCGCCCCCCCGTTCGCCGGGTCGACGCCGCTGCTCGGCATGACCTATCCGAACTATCGCCTGTTCCTGCTGGCCGCGTCCTCGGTGCTCCTGCTGGCGATCTGGCTCTTCTTCACGCGCACGCGAGCCGGCATCCTCGTGCGGGCCGCGGTGCAGGACGCCGAGATGCTCGACGGCCTCGGTGTCAACGTCCCACGGGTGTTCACCCTGACGTTCGCCGGCTCGGCCGCTCTCGCGGCGCTGGCCGGCCTCCTGCTCGCTCCGATCTTCACGGTCTACCCGCAGATGGGCGTGGAGATGATCCTGCTCGCGTTCATCGTCGTGATCCTGGGAGGCATGGGCTCGATGGGCGGCTCCGTCTTCGCGGCCTTCGTGATCGGGCTCGCGCAGAGTCTGCTGACCCTCTGGATGAACCCCCAGCGCGTCGCGATCGCGATCTTCGCGATCATGATCGTGGTCCTGATCGTCCGCCCGCGAGGCTTCTTCGGCCGGGAGGGTGTCCTTGAGTAGAGCGTTCTCGTGGCGGGCCGTGCTGGTGTGGGCGCTGCTGGCCGTGCTGCCGGCCCTGCCCTTCATGTCGAAGTTCTATCTGCTGCTCGCCTTCGACGCGCTCCTCTTCGGCACGATCGCGATGAGCCTCGATCTGCTGATCGGCTACACGGGGCTCGTCTCGTTCGGTCACGCCGCGTTCTTCGGCCTCGGCGCCTACGCGAGCGCCGTGCTCCTCGAGCGCGGGATCCTGTCGCTCTGGGCGTGCCTCCTCTTCGCGATCCTGGTCGTCGGCCTCTACGCCCTGGTGGTCAGCTTCTTCTCCACGGCGCGCCGCGGTATCTACTTCGCGCTGCTGACCCTGATCTTCGCCGAGGTCGTGTACACGTTCTTCCGCTACACGCAGACCTTCGGCGGCTCGGACGGGATCCAGGGTGTCGCCGCCCCGCGCCTCGTCGGCGAGTTCGCGATCGACACGCCGCTGCGGAACTACTACCTGGTCCTGGTCTACCTCGGGCTCGCCTACCTCGCCTGCCGCGTGCTGGTCACCTCGCACTTCGGCCGGGTGCTCGTCGCGATCCGTGAGAACGAGGACCGCGCGCGGTTTCTCGGCTACAACGTCCAGCGCTACAAGATGGCGGTGTGCATGATCTCGGCGCTCCTCACCGGCCTCGGCGGGGCGCTCTACCCCGGGCGCTCGGCGTTCGCGACTCCCGACTTGATGCTGTGGACCGTGTCGGGCGAGTTCATCATCATGGTCATGATCGGCGGGCTGGGGACGCTCGCGGGCCCCGTCGTCGGCGGCGCGTTCTTCGTCCTGCTCCAGGAGAAGGTCTCCTCCTACGTGGACTGGTACTTCATCGTGATCGGGCTGGTCCTGATCTTCATCGTCCTGTTCATGCCCAAGGGCCTGCTCGGAATCCGCGAGCTCCTGGGCGGCCGGCGATGGCGCACGACGGCGTAGTCCTCGAGGTCGACTCCGTCTCCAAGAGCTTCGGCGCCCTGGCGGCGCTCTCGAAGGTGAGCTTCGCCGTCCGCCGGGGTCAGGTCTTCTCGGTGATCGGGCCCAACGGCGCCGGCAAGTCGACCTTGTTCAACGTGGTCTCGGGGCTCCACACGCCGACGGCCGGCCGGGTGCGGTTCAACGGACAGCAGATCGGCGGGCTGCCGCCCGAGGCGATCAACCGGCTGGGCATCGCCAAGACGTTCCAGATCACCAACATCTTCCCGGAGATCTCGGTCTTCGAGAACGTGCGCGTGGCCGCGCAGTCGCGCGCGCGCGAGTCGGGGCGGCTCGCGTCGCTCTGGCGTTTGCCCGAGGTCGAGACCGGCGTGGCGGAGCTTCTCCGCGCGTTCGGGCTCGCCGCCAAGCGCGACGCGCTCGCCGAGAACCTCTCGCATGGCGAGCAGCGCTATCTCGAGATCTGCCTGGCGCTCGCGACCGAGCCCACGCTGCTGCTCCTCGACGAGCCGACGGCGGGCATGACGCCGGGCGAGACCAGGGAAGCGACGGCGCTGATCAGGCAGATCGCGTCGGCGCGCGGCCTCACGGTGCTCCTGATCGAGCACGACATGTCGGTCGTCATGGGCATCTCCGACCGGGTCGCGGTCCTGCACTTCGGCGAGAAGATCGCCGAGGGCCCCGCGGAGCAGATCCGGAACGATCCGCAGGTGATCGAAGCCTATCTGGGACCCCCGGAGAGCTAGCCTGCTGAAAATATCCGACGTCCACGCCGGGTACGGAGCGACGCCGATCCTCTTCGGGGTCTCGCTCGAGGTGCGCGCGGGCGAGGCGGTCGCGCTCCTGGGCCGCAACGGCATGGGCAAGACGACCCTGATGAAGACCGCGATCGGCTTCCTCGAGCCCTGGCGCGGCTCGATCGAGTTCGAGGGCGTCGATCTCACGCGATGCGCCCCGCACGAGATCGCGCGGCTCGGCGTCGGCTTCGTGCCGGAAAATCGCCGGATCTTCCCCGGGCTCAGCGTGCGCGAGAACCTCGAGCTCGGCCTGTCGGCCGCCCGCGACCGGTCGGCCGCGATCCGACGCCGGCGCCTCGACGAGGTGTTCCATCACTTCCCGCGCCTGCGCGAGCGGATCGAGCAGCCGGGCAAGACGCTCTCCGGCGGCGAGCAGCAGATGCTCGCGATCGCGCGCGTGATGATGGCCGGTGCGCGGCTGGTCCTGATGGACGAGCCTACCCAGGGTCTGGCGCCCGCGTTCATCCGGCATATCCGCGACATGGTCTTCGAGCTCAAGCGGCTGGGCGTGACGGTGCTGCTGGTCGAGCAGAACGCGCGCGTCGCGCTCTCCGTGTGCGACCGGGGCTACATCATGGAGAAGGGGTCGATCGTCTTCGAAGCCTCGTCTCAGGAGCTCCGGGACAGCCCGGTCACGCGTGAAAAACTGGGCGTCTGACGCGATCCTCGGGGCGAGCCGGCGCGAGACGCTGATCCGCGCCGTGCTCGCCCTCGTGGTGCTGGGCGCGGTCTTCTGGCTCCTGCCGATCCGGCGTCCCGGCGAGGACGGTGGTCACCACGGCCCCACGCCCGCGTTGGACCCGTTCGAGAAGGCCGGCGTCGTCGAGCTCAAAGAAGGTCAGCCGGCACCCGCGTTCACGCTCGGCACGCTCGACGGCGGGCGCGCGTCCCTGACCGATCACCGCGACAAGCTCGTGGTCCTGAACTTCTGGGCGACCTGGTGTCAGCCCTGCGTGCTCGAGATGCCGTCCCTGGAGGCCCTGTGGCAGCGCTACCGGGCTCGCGGGCTGGTCGTGGTCGGCGTATCCGTGGATCGCGGATCACCGCGAAGCCTGCTCGAGCCTTACGTGCGCAATCTGAAGCTCACGTTTCCGATTCTGCTGGATCCCGACTCCAAGACCTCCAACGGCTGGAGGGTCACGGCGCTCCCGGCGACCTTCATCGTGCGCCCGGGCGGCGACGTGACCGGGATGGCCGTGGGCGCGCGCGAGTGGAACAGTGCCGCGATGCAGGCCCTGATCGAGCGTCTGCTACCCGGCGCGCGCACGTCCACCAGTGACGCGAGAAGGCTGCTGGACGACGGGGGCCGATCGTCGCAGAATCCCCCCGCTGAGGGGACACCACGATTGCGCACCACTAGACGGAGGGACGAAAATGTTGACGAGCGATCGCCGCGGATTCCTCAAAGGCACGGCCGCGAGCCTCGTGGTCACCGGGTTCGCCGGCACCGCGCGGATGGCCGCCGCGCAAACCGGGGGCATGAAGATGAAGCCGACAGCGCAAGACGTCCTCCTCGTGATCGACGTGCAGAACTGCTTCACGCCCGGCGGCTCCCTGGCCGTGAAGGAGGGCGATCAGATCATCCCGCTCATCAACCGCCTCGCCACCGGCTTCGAGCACGTCGTGCTCACGCAGGACTGGCACACCCCCGGCCACGTGTCGTTCGCATCGTCCCACCCGGGGAAGAAGCCGTTCGAGACGACCCAGCTGCCCTACGGAACACAGGTCCTCTGGCCGGATCACTGCGTGCAGGGCACGCCGGGCGCCGACCTGCACAAGGACCTCCGGATCCCGCACGCCGAGCTGATCATCCGCAAGGGCTATCGCAAGCAGATCGATTCCTACTCGGCGTTCTACGAGGCCGACGGCAAGACGCCGACGGGGCTCACCGGCTACTTGAAGGACCGCGGGCTCAACCAGGTGTTCCTCGTCGGCCTCGCGACCGACTTCTGCGTGGCCTGGTCCGCGATGGACGCGCGCAAGGCGGGCTTCGGCGCCCTGGTGATCGAGGACGCCTGCCGCGGGATCGACGCCGACGGCTCTCTGGCGAAGGCGTGGAAGGATATGCTGGGCGCGGGGGTCAAGCGGATCAAATCGTCGGACCTCGCGGTCTAGCGCCGAGCTACGAGATCGCGCGCGCGATCAGAAACGCCGCGCCGGCGGCGAGGCCGCCGATGAGCAAGGTCTGGAGCGCGCTCCGTGCGGGCCCGCTGCCCGTGAAGCGACCCTTGATCCAGCCGAACACGGCCAGCGCCGCGCCGGTCACCCCGACCGACCAGGGCAAGGCGCTGTGCGCGCTCGGGAGAAACATGTAGGGACCGAGTGGAATGAGCCCGCCCGCGATGTAGGCGGCGGCGATGACCGCGCCGCTCGTCAGCGCGCGACGCGGGTCTGGCTTCTCGAGCCCGAGCTCGAATCGCAGCATGAAGTCACGCCAGGCCTCCGGTCGCCTGCGCAGGGCCGCGACGACCGGCGCGCTCTCTTCGGGGGTGAGCCCGTGCGACTGGAGCAGCTCCATCACCTCCATCGCCTCGACGTCCGGCTTCTGCTCGATCTCGAGCTGCTCGCGCTGGCGCTCGCTCGCATAGTGCTCGACGTCGCTCTTGCCCGCCAGGTAGCCGCCGAGCCCCATCGCGATCGAGCCCGCGGCGATCTCGGCCAGTCCCGCCGTGACGACCAGCGCCGTCGAATCGACGGCGCCGGTCAGGCCGGCGGCCAGCGCGAAGGGGACCGTCAGGCCGTCCGACAGGCCGATGACCATATCGCGCACGACCAGGCCGGCCCTGAAGTGCTGCTCGACGTGCGGCGTGTATGGCATGGTCCCTCCTCCACGCGCCACGCTTCCTGCAGAGCCCGGCGCGCTCGGCTACAGTGGTTGCATGAAAACGTACCTGGCTGTCTTCGCGAGTGTGCTCGTCGCCGAGCTCGGCGACAAGACCCAGATCGCGACCTTGCTCTTCGCGACGGATCCGGCCGCCGGCAAGCTGGGCGTGTTCCTCGCGGCCGCGGCCGCGCTCGTCCTGTCGAGCGCGCTGGCGGTCCTGGTCGGCGCCCACGCCGGGGACTGGATCTCGGCGAAGCTCCTCAGAACGGTGGCCGGGCTCGGCTTCGTCGCGGTCGGCGTGTGGGTCCTGCTGAGCTGAGTCTCACGTGTTGCTCCCTCTCGAGCTTTTCGCACCGATCGCGCTGGCGAGCTTGACCGCGAACCAACCGGCGAAGGGATCGAAGGATTGAGTCGGGCGTTGCTGGTCGTCAATGCCGGCTCATCGTCGGTCAAATTCTCGGTGTTCGCGATCGGAACGGGTGTCGCCCGCCTGGCGTCGCTCTACCGTGGTGAGGTCCAAGGTCTGGGCGCGCGCCCTCACTTCGTCGCGCTGGATGCGAACGACGCCCGCGTGGTCGACCAGGCGATGGATCCTGCCACGACCCACGACGATGCGCTCGGCGCGATCCTCGAGTGGATCGAGACCCGCGCGACGGGGACGGAGGTGCTTGCGGCGGGCCACCGGGTCGTGCACGGGGGCGTCCAGTACACGTCGCCAGTTCGGGTAACGCCCAGTGTGCTCCAGGAGCTCGAGGCGCTTGTTCCGCTGGCTCCCCTGCATCAGCCCCACAATCTGGCGCCAATCCGATCCCTCATGAGGCGCAAATCTGACCTGCCCCAGATCGCCTGCTTCGACACGGCGTTCCACCGGACCCAGACCGATGTCGCCCGGGCCTTCGCCTTGCCCTATGCCCTGTCCGACACGGGAATCGAACGCTACGGCTTCCACGGACTCTCGTACGAGTACATCGCGAGCGTGCTCCCCGAGCTGTTGGGCGCGGACGCCGAGCGCCGGATCGTCGTCGCTCACCTGGGCGCCGGCGCCTCGATGTGCGCGCTCCGCGGCCGCCGGAGTGTCGCCACCACGATGGCATTCACGGCTCTCGACGGGTTACCGATGGGCACCCGCTCGGGTGCGATCGACCCGGGCGTAATCCTGTATCTCATGAGCGAGCGCGGGATGTCCGTCGCCGACGTCACCGAGCTTCTCTACAAGAAGTCGGGGCTGCTCGGCATGTCCGGCGTGAGCGCCGACATGCGCGACTTGCTCGTGAGCGATTCTCCGCGCGCGGCTCGCGCGCTGGATGTGTTCGTCTATCGCGTCGGCCGTGAGCTCGGCTCCCTCGCCGCCGCGCTCGGCGGTCTCGACGCCCTCGTCTTCACCGCCGGAATCGGGGAGCACGCGCCGGCCGTGCGCGGGCGCGTGTGCCGGGATGCCGCGTGGCTCGGCATTCGTCTGGACGAAGCCGCGAACGCCGCCGGCGGGCCGCGCGTCAGCGTGCTGGGGAGCTCCGCTTCGGCGTGGGTGATCCCGACGAACGAGGAGCTCATCATCGCTCGTCATACCCTCGCGCTCACCGGGAGCTGATGTCACGCAGGCGCAGTGCGGCTCCCCAGCAAGAGGTGCTGCCGGACGGCGAGCTGTGGCATCATGACGGCACTGAACATGCGTGCGGTTCGCCGGATCGTCTACCCCTCGGACTTCTCCTCGGCTTCGCGCCGGGCCTTCCAGACGGCGCTCGGACTCGCCAAGACCTTCCACGCCCAGCTGCTCGTGGTCCATGTCATGTCGACGCTGCCGGTAGTCCCCGACGGGTACGTGTCGCCCTCCATCTGGGACGGCCTCGAGCGCGGCCAGCGGGCCACGGCACAGCGTCAGCTCGGGCGCCTCGTCGCGAGGGCGAAAGCGGCGGGCGTGCGCGCGTCGGGGACGCTGCTCGACGTCGGCGTGACGCACGAAGGGATCGTGCGGTTCGCGAGGGCCAAGCGGGCGGGTCTGATCGTGATGGGTACCCACGGTCGCACCGGGCTGACGAGGGCGCTCCTGGGAAGCGTGGCGGCTCGCGTCATCGCCACCGCTCGATGTCCGGTCATGACGGTCCGCGCCTAGCAGGCTGCGCCCGCCCGTCCCCGGCGCGCGCATTCGTTGGAGGTCGGCGGCACCCGGTACTACGCTCTGACTGAGATGGCACGCAAGCCCGCGGTCCTCGTCACCGGCGCGAACGGCGAGATAGGACACGGGCTGATCCATCGCCTCGCCGATCTCGGGACCTTCGACATCCTGGCGCTCGACGTCCGACCGCTCGAGACCGATCTGGCTCGGCGCTGCGCCGCGACCGTGGTCGGCGACGTTCTCGACCGCCATCTGCTCGACCGCGCAATGGGCGAATTCGAGATCTCCGTCATCTTCCACCTGGCGGCGATCCTCTCGACCCGCGCGGAGTTCGTCCCCGAGACGGCCCACGAGGTCAACGTGCAGGGCACCCTGAACCTGCTGCATCTGGCCGTCGAGGAGGCCCGGTCGATCGGCCGGCCGGTGAAGTTCCTGTTCCCGAGCTCGATCGCCGTCTACGGGCTCGGGAACCTGTCCGCCAAGCGGGCGGCCGGCCGCGTCGCCGAAGACGTGGGGCTGGCGCCGATCACCATGTACGGCTGCGGCAAGCTCTACTGCGAGCACCTGGGCCGCTACTACGCCCGTCACTATCGCCAGCTCGCCGCGCAGAGTCAGCCCGCCGGCGTCGACTTCCGGTCCATCCGCTTCCCGGGGCTCATCTCGGCGTTCACGACGCCGAGCGGCGGCACCAGCGACTACGCGCCGGAGATGCTCCACGCGGCGTCGCGGCGGCGACCGTACGCGTGCTTCGTGCGGGAGGACACGCGGATCCCGTTCATGGTCATGCCCGATGCGATCGGGGCGTTGCTCGACTTGCTCGCGGCGCCGGCCGCCGCGCTCACCTCGACCGTGTACAACGTCTCGGCGTTCAGCCCGACCGCCGGCGAGCTCGCCGATCTGGTGCGCGAGGCCTTTCCAGGCGTCAAGATCACCTTCGAGCCGGATCGTCGGCGGCAGGCCATCGTGGATTCGTGGCCCGAGGACGTCGACGACACGCGAGCCCGGCGCGACTGGAGATTCGCGCCCGCCTACGATCTGGACCGTGCGTTCAACGAATACCTCTTACCGAATGTGAGGCGCCGCGACCTTCCGGGTTGAGCGGGCGCCAGGGGCGAGACCGTCCGCCCCGGGAGAGCTCATGTACGCCATCGCACAGCGGCTCCAGGCCGAGATCGACGAGATCCGCAACGCCGGCCTCTGGAAGGACGAACGCATCATCGAGAGCCCTCAGGCCGCGCGGATCACCGTGGGCGGTCGCGAGGTGCTGAACTTCTGCGCCAACAACTACCTCGGTCTGGCCGATAATCCTCGGCTGATTCGCGCCGCGCAGGACGGGCTCGGCCGCTGGGGCTTCGGCGTGGCCAGCGTCCGGTTCATCTGCGGAACTCAGAGCATCCACCGGCAGCTCGAGGCGGCCATCGCCCGCTTCCTGGGCGTCGAGGACGCGATCCTCTATACCTCGTGCTTCGACGCCAACGGCGGACTCTTCGAGACGCTCCTCGACGAGTCGGACGTCGTCATCTCCGATGCCCTCAACCACGCTTCGATCATCGACGGGATTCGACTGTGCCGAGCCCAACGCCAGCGCTACGCGCACGCGGACATGACCGAGCTCGAGCGAATCCTCACGGCCACGCGGAACGCGCGGACGCGCCTGATCGTGACCGACGGCGTCTTTTCCATGGACGGCGACGTCGCGCCGCTCGGCGCGATCTGCGATCTGTCCGACCGTCACGGCGCGCTGATCATGGTCGACGACAGTCACGCCACCGGCTTCTTCGGGCCCACCGGCCGCGGCACCCCCGAGCACTGCGGGGTGGCCGGCCGCATCGACATCATCACCTCGACGCTCGGCAAGGCGCTGGGGGGCGCGAGCGGCGGCTTCACGGCCAGCCGCCGCGAGGTCGTCGCGCTGCTGCGCCAGCGCTCGCGCCCGTACCTCTTCTCGAACTCGCTGCCGCCGACGCTGGTCTCCGCGGCGCTGGCCTGCCTGGAGATGCTGTCGGAGACCACGGCGCACCGCGATCGGCTCGCCGACAACACGCGCTGGTTCCGCCGCGCGATGACCGAGGCCGGCTTCAAGATTCGCGCCGGCGAGCACCCGATCGTGCCGATCATGCTGGGCGACGCCCGCCTCGCCCACCAGATCGCGGCCGATCTCCTGGGGGAAGGGATCTACGTGGTGGGTTTTTCCTACCCGGTGGTCCCGAAGGATGCCGCGCGCATCCGGGTCCAGATCAGCGCCGCGCACGAGCCGGCGCATCTCGAGCAGGCCGTTGCCGCGTTTACACGCGTCGGGCGCCTCCACAAGGTGATCTAGCAGGGAGCTCCGCGGGCGACGCGGTGGGCGCCCGGCGAGGCGGCTACCGGGTCGGCTCCGGCGTGGGCAGCGGGCCGAACCGGTAGCCGAGAATCATCTTGACGATGAGCCGATCGGTGCCTGGCGTGAGCCCTGCGCCGACCCCGAGGTTGAACTCCCAGCGCGGCCCGAGATCGATATCGAGCACCGGGAAAATCAGGTGCTGCTGCTTTCGCGGAGGATCGATGTGCGCGATCTGCCCGAGGTCGCCGTAATACTCGAGGCCCGCCGCGACGCGTGACGTGACGTCGTAGCTGACCTTCGCGGCCGGCGTGAAGGCGAAGCCCTTCCCTGCGTTGTCGCCCTTCAGCGATGTCTCGACGGCGGGATTGAAGGCCCAGTACCAGCGGCCGATCTTCTGGTCGACGATCGGCCGGATCTCCCACGTCCACGTGTCCGTCGAGAACTCACGCCGCTGGTAGCCGAGCTCCGTCGACAGGCTCACGC
>Ga0209055_1003174_pt1 | contig 10089 bp, 7 predicted proteins | sample GraSoiAngelo_110_FD_185875 | JGI IMG/M metagenome (GOLD analysis project Ga0209055, IMG submission 185875) | Grasslands soil microbial communities from the Angelo Coastal Reserve, California, USA - 14_0903_12_30cm (SPAdes) (version 2) | ecosystem: Environmental > Terrestrial > Soil > Grasslands ...
CGGCGCTCCTAGGCTCATGGTAAGCCCCATGGACACCGGAGGTTGCCGTCACCGCCCCGAGATAAGCACCCGCTGCCCGGCCTGTGAGATCGACGCCTCCGCCGGGAGCTGACCGAGGCTCAACGCCGACTGAGGGGCGGAAGGGACCCGACGGCACTCCGGATGCACGTCGGCGCATGAGCGATGACGGTTCACATCGGCGACCCTTGACGAAGGAGAGCGGGTCATGACTCGACGACTGGCTTCCTTGATCCTCTGCGGCGGTGTCGCCGTGTTCGGCTCCGCCTGCGCGACGAAGAGCTTTGTACAGGAGCAGGTCAGTACGACAGAGAGCAAGCTCTCCGAGCGCGCCGCCCTCCAGGAGACGAAGCTGCGTGAAACGGCGGATCTGACCGGGGAGAGCCGCCAGGCGATCGACGTCGCCGACCAGCGGCTCAATGGCCTCGACTTGCGGGTGAGTGAGGTGGGCGCCCGCGCGAGCGGCGCCGAGACGCGGGCGGCCCAGGCGACGGGGACCGCGCGTGATGTCGAAGCCCGGCTTTCGCAACGTCTCGCGAGTCGCAACAGGCACAGGCTACTGGAGACGAAATTCGTCTACTTCGACTCCAGTCAGACTGAAGTCCGAAGCCAGGACACCGACGAGCTCGAGTACGTGGCCAGGGCTCTCACGGCGGACCCCAACGCGATCCTCGAGCTGCAAGGCTTTGCCGATTCGCGTGGGAGCGACCGATACAATCGCGAGCTCGCCCGCGAACGCGTGGAGGCCGTGACGCGCTATCTCGTGCAACGTCACGGCATCGAGCTGCGTCAGCTGAGAGCGATCTCAATGGGCAAGGTGGCGCTGGGTGCTGGCGAGAAGGCAAGCCCGGAGGTCCTTGCCAGGGCCCGGCGCGTGGAAATCCGGCTGTTCGCCCCGTGGTCCTCCTGGGAAGACGCCCAGAGTCAGATCCCGGCTGCCCCGGAGCCGACAGTGACAGTCACCCCTGCACCGCGAGGACCCTCGACAATCTCCGCTCTGCCCGTCCCGGCGGAACCCGTGCAGCCGCCGCAGGCGGCACGGATCGATGCGCCGGCCGCGGGGCGTTTGGACGAGTTCCTGAAGACCATCACGCCAAAGGATCTCGGCGGTGATCAATGAGGCTTAGAAAGTGTACTGGATCGCGGCGTACAAGAAATCGGCGGCCCGCGACGGACCGGCGTTCCGGATGAACTCGCCCGGGAAGAAGTGGCTGTAGCCCGCGTACACTTGCAGGTGACGCGTGAAGTCATAGGTGGCGAGCAGATCGATCTCCGCGCCGACGTAGCGGGCCCTGGTGCCGGTGCCCGGCCGGAAGACGGCCCCGGACGTGCCGTAGATGGCATCGCGGTCGGATGCGCGCCAGAAGAAATACTGTTGGAGGGAGAGCGTGAGATCGCGGACCGGTTTCACGCTGACGCCGACGAGGGGGCTGATGATGTTCTGTCGTCCGATGAAGTCCATATACCCCAGGAACGAGTGGGCGCTCGGTTGGAGTTGGTTGAAGGTGCCGACGTCGCCTCCGGGCTTGCCGTCGCCGCTCGCATAGTCGAACTCGACATACACGCGCGGGTCCAGGCCCAGAACCGGTAGAGTGTAGCCGAGCACGGCCGTAAACATCCCCGCTGCAACGTCCCCGCGGCCCACTGTTCCAAACTGGCCGGCTCCCTCGATCTCGAAGTCCAGGTGTGTCTCGCCAATCTTGCCCCAGGTCCTCGCTCCCAGCGTCTGTCGCCGCTCTCGCCCGGGGGTGCCGTTGAAGGTGACGCCCGCGTTATCGGCGCTCAGCCAGTAGACGTCCAGATTCACCGGCACGAAGGGAAGGAGCCCGGTGCTATAGATACCGAAGAGCTTGGTGTCCGACGTAGACTTGTCGAGCTTGTACTTGTTCACCACGACGAGCTGGGCCCAGAAAGGGCTGATGGTCCAGTCCGCGATCCGGATGATCCCTCGCCCCCCGTCGAAGGTGCGGGGGAAAGCGTTGGTGAAGTCGGACACCCCGACCAGTCGCTGAGCGCCGAAGATCAGCTCCTGCCGGCCCCCACGCAGCGTCACATCGGCCTGCTCGCCGAGAGGAATCATGATGTCCGCGAAGCCGTTCAGGAGGTCCAGCTCGTTGACGAAGCTCGTTGTCCTACCCCCCTGGAGGTCTCGGTCCAGGACGAACGCGCTCTTCCCTTCCGCGAACATGCGGAAGTAGCGAGTCATGTGGAGGTCAGCGCTCAGCCGATACCGCGAGGCCAGGTAGGCGTCGGTATCCTCGGGCTCCGAGGAACCGAGCATGAAGTGCCGGAAGTACTCCCCCCGCTCCCGGACCTGCCCACCGATGGTCAGCCACACGGACCCGTCCGCCGTCAGCGGGATGAACTTCACCCGGTCCCAGAAGTCGTCCGTCGTGCTCAGATCAACTCCCCGCAGGACCGACCAGTCTTCGTCGAACCGTGCGGCATTTCCGATCTGAAGTTTGGGCCGTTGCGGTCCGCTCGGCGGCGGACTCGCTTGGGCCCACGCCGGCAGCGCGCTGGAGACGACGGCCAGCAAATGGAGCATGAGACCGAGGACGACGGTGGTGCCGAAGCGACGGGGTAGCAGGCGCGACGACAAGAAACCCATGTCAGCCTCCAGCAACTGCAGCGAAATGGGGTCGGCCGTTAAGAGGGCGGGTCGGGATGGAAAGTTACATGGTCTGCTACCTCTTCATACCAATACCACTCGGAGCACGTTTCATCGTGAACTTCCCGATTCTTGCTCGTGTCGAGCATAGCCTCAACTCTGTCGCGCGAACAGGGCCGTGAGGTTGCGCCGCTCGACCTTTCCCGTCTCGTTCTTGGGTATTACCGAGACGATCCGGATCACCTTGGGCACTTTGAAATCGGCCAGGCGAGTGCGACAGAATGCCTGCAGTCGCTCGGCGTCAGAGTCGCCCTTGAGCACCACGGCTGCCCAGACTTCTTCACCATACTTGGCGTCCGGTACGCCGAAGGCTGCCGCCTCGGCAACCGCGGGATGCTCCAGGAGCACGTCGTCGATCTCCGAGGGTGCGATTTTTTCTCCACCTCGATTGATCAGTTCCTTGATACGCCCGGTCAGAGCAAGGTAGCCGTCGTCATCGAGGACCCCGATGTCCTCGGTGCGAAGCCATCCATCTATGAAAGCGGCGGCCGTCGCCTCCGGATCGTTACGGTACCCGCGCATGACGTCGGGCCCCCGCACGACGACTTCTCCGGGATGATTCGGCGGCAGATGCCGGCCCGTCTGATCGATGATCGCGACCTCGACCCCGGTGCCGAGGCCGACCGTGCCCGGCTTGCGTGGACGCGGCGGCAGAGGATTGGAGGCGACCTGGTGGGCTGCCTCGGTCAGTCCATAGGCTTCCAGGGCGGGCGCTCCGAAGCGTTCCTCCAGATTTATCAGGACAGCAGGCGCGAGCGCCGCCGAACACGAACGGATGAAGCGCGCGCCGCGGTCCGGAGCACCATCCTTGTCCGCGCGTGCGAGCAACACCTCATGAATCGTGGGGACGGCCGAATACCAGCTGGCGCCATGCCTGCGAAACTGCGCCCAGAACTGCGAGGCGGAAAAGCGGGGCGGCACGATTACGGCTCCCCCCGACGCGAGCGTTGCCAGAGCGGCGCCAACCAATCCGTGACCGTGGAACAGCGGCATCACCACGAGGCTTCGATCAGCGGATGTCAGAGCATAGTGTGAGGCGATGTTCAGCGCCGAACGGAGCACGTTCGTGTGCGTGAGAGGCACGCCCTTTGGCCGGCTCGTCGTTCCGCTAGTATGCAGAAGCAGTGCGAAGTCGTCGCCGCCGGGATTCCCCGAAATGGAGCGCGATAACTGTGGGACTCCTTTCAGGCCAACTGCCCCGGACGAATCGACGGATGATGGCCATATCGCCAAGCTACGCCCAGCCGCGGCCTCTATAACCGCGCGATTGCTGCTTCCGGCGATGACCGCACGAGGTTGTATATCTTCGAAGAAGAGTCGCAGCTCATCGGTTTTGTAGGCGGGGTTCAGCGGTGCCGCTATCAGCCCGGCCGCCGCGATGGCCAGCAGGAGGACGATGAACTCCAGGCCGTTGGGCAAGACCATCACGACGCAGTCGCCGGGACGGAGTCCGGCGCTTCGCAGTTGCTCAGCCAGTCGCTCAATCTGTTCGGCCAAGGCTCGGTAGCTGAGTACGACGGCGGGGGATTCTGTTATTACGGCTGGCGCTGCAGATTTGGGATCTGCCAGCAACTCCGTAAGCGTCGTTCGTTGCCCCGCTCGCGACAGAGCGGCTTCGGTTCACGTAGCATTCAGGATGGGCGGCCTGCCAAGGCGCTCTGCATGAGATCACCCTGCTGCTCATCGGTGTGATGCCGGTTTTCGGCCGGCCGCAGCACCGCCAGCGCCAGGATGGTGGCAACCACGTTGATTCCTGCACCCAGTAAGAGCACGCTGTCCCAGCTACCGGTGCTCGCGACTAGCACAGTCCCAAGCGGTACCAGGAACGCTGCGGCACCCTTGGCGGTATAGAGCAGCGACAAGTTCGCGGTCGCGTATTGCGGGCCGAACAGATCGGTGCACATCGCCGGGAACAGACTGAAAATGTTCCCCCAGCAAAAGAAGATCATCCCGGCGAAGACGATGTAACCCCAGGCATGATGTCCCGTGACGCTCAGAAGGTAATAGCTCGCTGCACCAAGGGCGAAGGCGATCGCCATGGTCGGGGTGTTGCCGACCCGATCGCCCACCCAGCCGAAGAGCGGCCGGCCGACGCCGTTCATGATGTTGGCAAAGATCAGCCCCACGGACAGCGCGGTCGTGCCCCAAATCATCACATTGCCGACGCCATAGGAATGCGCGATTGGCGCGAGATTTGCCGTCACCATCAGGCCGCCCGCGCACATCATGACATCCAACATATAGAGAACCCAGAACACGGGCGTACGCAGCATCTCGCGCGTGCTGTAGCTGTAGCTTGTCTGCCTCCTGACAGCCGTCACCACCGGTGTCTCGCCCGGGTGAGGCGCGCGAATGAATCGCGCCGCGATCAGGATCACGCCGCCTTGGATCAGTCCCAACCAGAAAAACGCCGATTGGTAGCCGCTTGCAGCGATCATCATGCGGACGGGAATGATAGTGAGTGCGGCTCCAGCGCCAAAGCCCGCCGCGACCAAGCCAACCGCCAGGCCGCGATTGTCCTTGAACCATTTCACCGCGATCCCGACGCATGTCGTGTAGACGGCTCCGGAACCGAGGCCTGCGAGGGCACCGCCGAGGTAAAGCAGGGGCAGCGAGTCCGCCCAGGACTCGACGATCCAACCTACCGCGACCAGTACGCCGCCGGCGCTGATCGCGACGCGCGGGCCAATGTCCGGACCAAGCTTGTCTGCGATCCAACCGGGAAGCGGTGTTCCCCAGGTCTCCAGCGCCACGAATAAGGTGAAGGCCAACTGGATCTCGGCGATCGCCCAACCATGTGCCCGTTGCAGGGGTAAGACGAACAGGGTCCACCCATACTGCAGGTTGGCGATCATGAGCATGCACACGACGCCGAGAGTCAGATGGCGCCAGCGCTCTCTGTTGAGATGTAGATTGTCTGATTTGGGCGCGAGTATCGTGGTCATAGCAGAACCCTCCGGATATCTATCACCCGGGACTGTCACGGCGGGCATCGGCCCGTTGCTGTTCAATGCGCTCCGTCACGTCGCGCGCTACGGCAACCGCGCCGCGCGCCGCGCCCCCGGCTTGTCCCTTGACGAGGGCGAAGGTCATTTCGACGTAGAGTCTGCGTCCGGTCTGGTGCGTCGCGCGGGTCACGGTCGGGCGGCCCTGCAGCTTCATGACACCGTTTGTCATGGCGGCTTCGAAGCCGCGCCAGTGGGCCGCCCGCAGGTGTGCGGGGATGATCAGGTCGAGATTCTGACCGAGCGCCTCCGCGGCGCTGTAGCCGAACAGGGCTGCGGCGGCATGGTTCCACCACCTGATCGTTCCCGTGTCGTCTGCATAGATCACCGCATCGGCGATCTGTTCGAGGATCGACTCAGCCAGCGAAGACATGTCTTCCACAAGCCATACCGGACAGGCATGCGAGGCTTGCCTTGTCCCTCACGCCTTCTGCGCGATGCCGCTTTGCGGGTTGAGATTGCCGATGTGGCCGCTCTCCGTCCCCGCTGTCGGATCGATCGCGCAATTGATCAGGGCCGGATTCCCCGAAGCCAACGCATCGGTGAGCGCCTTCGCGAGCCCGTGGGGATCGACGGCGTAATAGCCGACGCCGCCAAAGGCCTCGATCAGCTTTTCGTAGTGAGCTTGCTTCATCAGGACAGTCGGCGCGGGGTCGGCGCCACCGCTGCGGTTGACATCGTCGCCGCGATAGATTCCGCCGTTGTTGAAGACGACGGTGACGATCGGCAAGTGATAGCGGCAAATGGTTCCGATTTCCATTCCACTGAAGCCGAGGGCGCTGTCACCTTCGATGGCCACGACCGGCTTGCCGCTGACAACCGCCGCGCCGATCGCGTAGCCCATGCCGATGCCCATCACGCCCCAGGTCCCGCTATCAAGGCGTTTGCGCGGCCTGCACATGTCGATAACGTTGCGGGCGATGTCCAGCGTGTTTGCTCCCTCGTTGACGAGATAGACCTCCGGCTGGTCGGCGAGCACGCCCTTGATGGCGCCCAGAGCACTGTAGAAATCCATCGGGTCGGGGTTAGCGGCGAGGTGGGTCGCCATGCGCTCCAGGTTGCGCTGCTTGCGCCGGGCGAGCTCATCGAGCCATGCGGAACGAGGCCGGATCTGGCCGGGCTTGAGCATCGCCAGCAAGGCCGAGACGGAAGAGGCGATATCCCCTACGACCGGCGCAGCGATGGCACGATTGCTGTCCATCTCAGTCGGCACGATATCCAGCTGAACGAATTGCGCCGTCGGCGACCACTGCGGGCTCTTACCGTGGCCCAGCAGCCAGTTCAGCCGCGCGCCGATCAACATCACCACATCGGCCTGCGCCAGTGCGTAGGATCGGGCCGCCGCAGTCGATTGCGGGTGGTCGTCGGGCAGCAAGCCCTTGGCCATGGACATGGGCAGGAAGGGGATCCCGGTCTTCTCGACGAATGCGCGAATGTCAGCGTCTGTCTGCGCATACGCCGCTCCCTTTCCCAGGATGATGAGCGGCCGCTCCGCTTTAGCCAGCACATCGAGGGCGCGCTTGACAGATTCTGGAGCAGGAAGCTGCCGCGGTGTCGGGTCGACCACGCGGACCAGCGAGCGGGCTGCGGTCTCGGCGTCGAGGGCAGCACCCAGAACGCTGGCCGGGAGGTCGAGGTACACGCCGCCAGGACGTCCGGAGACGGCGGCCCGGATCGCGCGCGCCAGACCGATGCCGATGTCTTCGGCGCGATTGACCCGGTACGCTGCCTTTGCATACGGCTTGGCCGCGTTCATCTGGTCGAGTTCCTCATAGTCGCCTTGCTGAAGGTCGACGATCGCCCGGTCGCTCGATCCGCTCATCTGGATCATGGGGAACCCGTTCGTCGTGGCGTTGGCCAGCGCCACCATGCCGTTGAGAAAGCCGGGAGCCGAGACGGTGAGGTAGATGCCCGGTTTTTGCGTCAGATAGCCGGTGATCGCCGCCGCGTTGCCGGCCGATTGCTCATGCTGGAAGCCGATGTAGCGAATGCCTTTGGCCTGAGCCAACCGCGCCAAGTCGGTCACCGGAATGCCGGCCACACCGTACATGGTGTCGAAGCCATTGAGCTTCAAGGCATCGACCACCAGGTGAAACCCGTTCGTCATGGAGGGCGGCTTCGTCTCGTTTGCCATGGGAGATGCCTTTTCTATGAAGCTTTCGCGATGTCGCGCTGTTTGGGACTTAGACCCGGCGCTCCGACAACCTTTTCACGGCGCAATTTGGCGATCTGCTCTTTGCTGTAGCCCAGCTCCATCAGCACTTGGTCGGTGTGCTCGCCGAGCAGCGGGGCTCCGGTGATCTTGGGCGTGAAGCCGGAGAACTTCATCGGGCAGCCGACTGTAAGGTATGTGCCGCGCGTCTCATGCTGCACCTCGACGATGCTGCCGCTGGCGCGCAGGAACGGATCGTGGGCAAGCTCCTTCATGGAAAGCACTGGCCCGCATGGCACCTCGAACTTTCTCAGGATCTCGACCGCCTCGAACTTCGTCTTGTCGGCGAGCCATTTCTCGATCTCGGCAAAGATGTCGAAGATGTGCGGCTGGCGGGCGTGGGCAGTCGCGTATGCAGGATCTTTTGCCCATTCCGGCTTGCCGATCGCCTGGCAGGTCCGCTCCCAGTTCTGTTCCTGGATCGTGAAGTAGATGTAAGCGTTCGGATCGGTTTCCCAATCCTTGCACTTGAGTATCCAGCCAGGCTGCCCGCCGCCGCCGGCGTTGCCGCCGCGCGGGACCGCATCGCCAAACGTTCCGTTCGGATACTGCGGGTATTCTTCCAGGTAGCCAAGACGCTCCAGGCGTAGCTGATCGCGCAGCTTGACGCGGCACAAATTCAGCACCGCATCTTGCATGGACATCGAGACTTTCTGGCCTTTGCCGGTCTTCTCACGGCCGATCAATGCGGCCAGGATGCCGATCAAAAGATGCATGCCGGTGTTGCTGTCGCCGAGCGCCGCGCCGCTGACCGTCGGAGGACCATCCCAAAAGCCGGTCGTCGAGGCGCCGCCGCCCGCGCACTGCGCCACGTTGTCATAGACACTGATGTCCTCATAAGGGGAGCCTTCGCTGAAGCCCTTGACCGATCCGAAGATGATCCGCGGGTTGAGCTCCTGAATGTGCTCCCAGCTAAGCCCCATCCGGTCCATCGCGCCTGGCCTGAAATTCTCGACCAACACGTCGGCCTCGCGGATAAGCTTCTCCATGATCGCCTTGCCTTCGGGCGTCTTGGTGTCCAGCTCCAGCGACCTCTTGTTGCTGTTGAGCTGCGTGAAATACAGCGCGTCCAGATTGGCGATATCACGCAGCTGATGGCGCGTGACGTCACCAACGCCCGGCCGTTCGACTTTCACTACATCGGCGCCGAACCACGCCAGCAGCTGCGTACACGCTGGTCCAGCCTGCACGCCGGTGAAGTCGATAACCTTGATTCCTTCGAGTGGCAGCTCCATGATCAAATCCTCCTCAGTGGCAACCGATTCCCTCTTGCCACGTTCCCTTTTACGACGGCGCTCCCCTCGGGGGACGGTGTCACTGCCGCATTTCTTTCAGCAGGATTGCGACAGGCGGGTTGTCGATGGCCTACGACGAAGAGAGGCGAGCGGCGGCCGCAACGTGTGGCGTCAACCCTTACGGGGTTCGACTTGGCCGAGCAAAAAAACCAGGCCCTCCGATACTGTCGGGTGAGTGAAAATCGCATCGCGCAACATCGTAAAGGGCATCCGCCCGACCATCGCGGTTTGGACGGTGGCCATCAGTTCGCTCGCCTCGACACCAAACGCGGTGAATCCCAGGATCTCGTCGCTCCGCGCGCCGATCAGCATCTTCAGGAGCCCGCGCGGTTCGGACACCGTCCTCGTGCGCAGCACATTCGCCATCGGCATCGTTGCCAGGCGATATTCGACCCCGTCGCGTCGCGCCTCTGATTCATTGCATCCCACGCGAACAAGTTCCGGATCGGTGAACATACAGAACGGCACGAGGCGGTCCTTCGTGGTCCGATTGCCGCCGGTCAGGTTGTCGTGCACGACACGGAAGTCGTTATAAGCGGCGTGCGTAAATTGTGGACTGCCTGCACAATCGCCCATTGCCCAGACGTTGGCCGCGGTCGTTTCCAACCGCTCGTTCACCCGGATATAGCCATGCTCGTTGAGCTCGACTCCGGCCTGCTCAAGTCCGATCCCATCCGTGTTCGGCATCCTGCCTGTAGCGACGAGGAGATCGGTGCCTTCGACAATTCGCTCGCCCTGGCCGTCCTTGGCGTGGATCCTGATGCTCTCGGCCGAACGCCCCTCGACCCGGCGGGGTTCGGTACCGAGCAACACCTCAATTCCTTCATCGTGAAACAGCTCGAGAAGGGCTGCGCCGACGTCGGGATCCTCACGGCCGGCGAGCTGCGG
>Ga0209055_1003175_pt1 | contig 10087 bp, 8 predicted proteins | sample GraSoiAngelo_110_FD_185875 | JGI IMG/M metagenome (GOLD analysis project Ga0209055, IMG submission 185875) | Grasslands soil microbial communities from the Angelo Coastal Reserve, California, USA - 14_0903_12_30cm (SPAdes) (version 2) | ecosystem: Environmental > Terrestrial > Soil > Grasslands ...
CGAATGATCTCCTTCTCGAGGTCCCACGTGTTGGGAGGGATGCTGACCTTTCGCTTAATGTCTACTTTCGAAATGTCAATAGTGATTGGATGTTTGAAGCTGATCTCAGGAGATTTGTTCTCGTAGACCTTTACGTTTCCCCCGCCCTCAGCAAGATAGGTCGTGATGAGGTATCCAACGACTAGGTTCGAGTAAGCTGAGAGCTTGAGGGCTTCTCCGATCCAGTCCTTGATCTCTTGGGGGTTACTGGGTTCGATGATGGGCATCTTGAGATGCTCCATCAACGCGCGACTGTCGCCAGCAACCTGGGTGCTGGAAGCGTGGGGATCGTCGCCGCAGACGACTACTGCTCCCCCTTTCTTGCCGCTCAAGCCGTACTTGTCACTGTAGTTGATTATGTTGATCGGGTCCGCTGCCACGTTTAGCCCGACGCTCTTCATGACGGCAATGGCGTTAACGCCTACGTCCATCGCCCCGTTGAGGGCGGCTGCGCCCTGGGACTCGTCGTTGGTCATTTCGCCCCAGAGTCCAACCTCGCGGAGAATATCCGCGTTCTCCTCCAGAATCGTGAAGATTTCTGCCACTGGCGACCCAGGGTAGCCGGCCATGAGGCCGACCTGGCTTTCCAGTGCGCCTTTGACTATTAGCTCGTTACCGTTGAAGGCGTCGATACCGGACTGTTGGACAAACCGCTTGTCCGACATCAGATCACGTGGATATCCGAAGAGAATATGTTCGTCACGCTGTAGATAAGCCCGCCGTTCAATTCTATAGTTATCACGGGTCTGTTCAGGTCAAACTCCATGCTTTGAAGCCGCAAAGTGCATCACTTCCTAGCTGAACGAAACGGAAGTCGCTCGAATCGATTCTTACGTTAAGTCGTTCCCTTTGAATCGCTAGATACCCCTGAATTGGTAACGTGCCCGTCTCACATTGGGAGACGTAATAATTCCCTGTTGAATATCCTCTTTGATTCTTGCCCCTTCCCGTTTCTCTGGCTTCCCATAGCCGCCTCCGCCGGCAGTCCTGATTTCGATCACGTCTCCCTTCAGCAGAACAAGCGTGACCTTCACAGGCAGTCTCATTTTGCGAGTCTTTCCCATCGCCCTCCTGTAGAGGTTGACCTCGGTCCGTGCGCCGGACCCGCCTCCCAAGAGCCCCCGTGGGCGATTTCTGCCTCTGTCCGCAAGAACTGTTACGGTGATATTATCGGTTAGAGCCTGGTACGATCTGATGATTCCAGTGCCTCCGCGGTGTCGCCCGGGTCCGAAGCCGTCGGGTCTCATCTCGTAATTTTTGATGAGTAGTGGATATGATCGTTCTATTTCTTCGATTGGTGTGTTCATTGTGTTGGTCATGTTTGCCTGGATGCCGTCTATGCCGTCCGCGTCGTTTCTTGCGCCGAGGCCTACGCCTATGGTTTCGTAGAAAGCCCAGTCTCGTCCCTTGTAGGTTCCGCCCATCATGACGTTGTTCATCGAGCCGCCCGAGTCGGCCGGGACCTTGCTGGGGATTGCTTTCGAAAATGCGCGAAAGAGAAGGTCCGCGTTCCGCTGGCTTGTCTCGACATTCCCGCCTGCGACAGGGTGGGGAAATGTCGGATTGAGGATTGTGCCCTCGGGGGCGTGTATTGTGATGGGTGCGAAGGCTCCGTGATTCGCAGGAACGTCGTCTCCTGTTAATGTCCGGGTAACGTAGTATACTCCTGAGAGGGTTACGCCGTAAACTGCATTGAGAGGATTCGAGACTTGATTATCGGTTCCCGTGTAGTCCACTTCCAAGCGTTCCTTCGAGATTGTGAGTGTGACTTGGAGTCGAATATCGTGTCCGTCAGGATCTTCTAGATAGTCCTGGGCTTGGTAGGTGCCGGAGGGTATCGTGGAAATCCTCAGCCTCATTAGTTGCTCTGTCTTTCTCAGCAACTCTGCGCATGCCTGCCGGAACAACTTGCGCCCATGCTTGCTGACAAGTTCGAGGACTCTCCTCTCGCCTGTGATGTTCGCCGCTGTCTGAGCCTTGAGATCGCCCATCCTCTCCTTTGAAGTTCGGGATTTGGAAGAGAGAGCGGTTACCGCACTGCTGACGAACCTGTTTTTCCGGATGAGATATCTCGGGTCTATTACGACGCCTTCCTCGAAGAGGCTCTTAGCGTCTATAGAGATGCTGCCCGGGACTTTTCCGCCAACATCCGCGTGATGAGCCTTGTTGGCTGTGTAGGCGACGAGTCTGTTAGAGGAGTAGATTGGTCGGATGACGGTTACATCGTTGAGATGTGTCCCAGCTAGGTATGGATTGTTCACCATTATCATCGAGAATTCCTCTAGATCGATGCCTTCTCGATCGCAATACTCGAGGGTCTTGGCAAGTCCCCATGGTAGTGAGCCGAGATGTACGGGGATGTGTTCTGCTTGAGCTAGGAGTCGAACTTCATCGTCGAAGATGGCGGCAGAGTGGTCCATTCGTTCCCGGATATTCGGCGAGTAGGCGGAGTTCCGAAGGGCTATCCCCATCTCTTCGCTGGCATAGACTAGAGAGTTGCGAATTGTCTCGGTTGTCGTCAGGTCCAATTGCATCGGGGAAGAGCACGTAGGGGTTTGATGTCGCCATTATTCAGGTTGTGATTCGACCGCCAAATTCTGACAAGAGAGAGAGGAGGCCCGGTCCATTTTCATCTTCAATTCCAGAGAGAGATGCTCCTCCAGCTTCGTTCGAAGGCAAAACGCTCATTTTGGCAATCTTCGGAGCAACCCTTGTTGTAGCCATTGAGAAAGGGCGAGAGGCTTGAGGGGCTGCTCGTAGGAGGTTGAAGGAATAGTTCGGTTTCGCCGCACCGTTACTCGTCTCACTTGTTCGAAGAAGCTTTTCGAACAATAGTGGTAGAAACTCAACTATTGTGAATGATCTCCTCTATGCGACGTCAAACTTAGTTTCCGAGATATGTTGGAATCCGAGAATATCGAACAACGATAATATTGCTGTACGGAAGATGCGTTATATTCGTATCCCAACGTATGGCGTTCGAAAAATCATGCAGAACAGCAGCAGAAGAAGATCAATTCTCTTCGTTGCAACTTTCATCGCTCTCCTCTCTCTTCCAGCTGTCCTATCGCACAGCACCGTTGCTGGATCGATAACTACGAGCAGCAACACCACCACATCGACGGAGCAGCTCAACAGCGAATATGCAGAGCTTATCGGACAGGTCAACGTCGGTGCTCTGCCCGTCCCAACTGGCAGCACTGCCACTCCACTTAGCTTGGAACTGCCCCAGCTGTCTATGTCTACCAAGGTCCAGGCGAGCTCTAATCAGTTCACAGTCATTACGCCCGGTTCCCAGTCATTCATCCACATAGTGAAAGACTTCGCAGGAACACCTGGAACTAACCCTAACCCCTGCCGTTGTACACCTCCAGACATGGGCCTAGCAGCAAGCTCCAAGTTCGTGGTCCAGATGGTGAACCTTGCGGGCACCATCTGGAAGAACAATGGTGTAAAAGTTACAACCTTCTCGCTTTCCGACTTCTGGTTCCTCCCGGTGAGAGGAGGCCCCCTCGGAATCGGGATGAGTGACCCTCAGGTTCTCTATGACGCAGCGGCAGACAGATTCTACGCCTCAATTATTGACACGTTCGATGTGAATCGGGTGAATTTCGCAGTCACAGCCACGAACGACCCCACCGGAGCATGGTTCATCTACCGGGTAATCGCAGCACAGGGGAATCCTCTCGTGACTAGCTCGCGTACGCTTCCCGACCAGCCCTACATTGGCTATAGCAACGACAAATTCCTAATCACTGCAAACGATTTCACGTACGACCCCACGTTTACCACAGCCACCTTCGATGGAGCTCAGTATTGGGTTTTAAACAAGGCAGAAATGCTGTCAGGGTGTACGGCGCCTACCCCATGTCCAATGGGAAGGAACATTGACGCCGCGACCAACAGTGCCACCCTGAATCCCCTAACAACAAATGGACACTTCGCGATACGGCCAGCTCAACACCTGAGCGCGACACCTGTCCTCGTTGGTGATACGACGCCCACCGCCTACATGGCGGAGAACTGTCTCACCGTGACGCCGGCATTTCTGTTCAACAACTGTACGCCACCTCCGCCCAACCCGCCTCCTTCCACGGGAGGAGGCATAAACGTCTACACGATCCACGGTACGCCTGGTACAACAACTACAACAACTGTCGACATTACAACGGTCACTATCGCTCAGACGGGATTCCCCGACCCAGCTGACCAGCCAGGCAATCCTGGCAGCCTTGCTACAAATGACAATCGGATGCTGAGTGTTGTCTGGAGAAACGCCCTGCTATGGACCGCGCTGAATGACGGCCCCGCAGATGGCGGAGGTCCATGCCCACAGGCTTCATGCGCACGCCTTGATCAGATCAGCACCACCAGCTTTACGGCACCTCAGGATTTCGACCTTACCAAGGGAACAAGTAGTACTGGAGCCGCTGTCTTCTACCCCGCGCTCAGCACAGATTCGCAAAATAATCTCGTCGTACTCTACGGATCGTCCAGCTCAACCCAATATCCTGATCTCGAAGTGACGGGACAACTTACTACCATGCCCCCTGAAAGTCTAGCGAAGGCAGTCGTATTGGTTGCTGGCACCGCAGCAGACCTCAGCACGCGTTATGGAGACTACTTCTGGGCGGCAACGGACCCGAGCACACCAAGCACTTTCTGGGTCTCGGGCGAGTTCAGGACAATCAGCCTATTCCAAGGCTGGTCGACACAAGTCGGAGAGATATCATTCAACATCACCTGAACCTTCGATCCTCTCTAAACTCCCCTTTTTCTTATTTAGAGTAAGTCAGAGTGAGCTCTTGTGTTGCTGTTCTGCTTCGAGACTGGTTTCTAGCCTTTCTTGACTCCAGATACCAAGAAAAACGTGCCTGCGTAGAGTGATGAGTCGTTGCGGAGCTTCATATCATTTGACAAGAGTTGCTCTGTGCGTGCCTCTAAGCGGTTGAAGTAAGAAGTGATCCGATCATTTGACATTCCTCCCGCCACCAGGTATTTTCTGTCTTTGCGTCTCCTTTCTCTGAAGAGTGAATAGTCGAAGCGCAACTCCGCCTTCACGTCGCTGAGTCTTCGTCTGGGGTCAGAATATAGCCAAGCATCAGCCTGGACCTCGGCCTTGATGCCGGACAATCCGGCTTTCTGGAATATTCCCGGAAGCTTCTCGCCAATCTTGAACTCCTTCCCTTCCAGTTTTCGGATGCCGTTGACCCAGGTCTCGTAGGCTCTCTCAGCAAGCATGCTGTATTCTTCATCGTTCGGGTCGTAGAATGCTCCCATCTTTCCACCCTCCAAAGCAACCACTGACCCTCCCGTCCTTGTTACCCGTGCCATCTCTTTGACGGCTTTGAGAGGCTCAGTGAGATGCATCAGGAGCGTCCGGCAGCAGGTCAGGTCAGCGTAGCCGTCTTCCAGCGGAATCTTGTAGACATCACCTAGCTCGTAAGACACGCATTGAGACAATCGCGCCTTCTTGGTGTCGGTGGTTGCTGCCTGGATCGACTTCTCGTTAGAATCTATTCCCAGGATTGTAGCTTTCTTGTTTGAAAGTCTTGCGAGCTGGCGGGTGAAGTCACCCGGTCCGCAGCCTATGTCGACGATTTTCTGGCCGGGTTTGATGTTGAGGAAGCTGGTGTAAAGCTGGTTGATCCAGGGCTTTGATTCAAGATAGCGACGGTAGATTTCTCTGCTGCGACGTAGGTAGCTGACGCGAAAGGCTAGCTTGGACACGCTGTCCTTCGGACGCCGCCTTTTGATTCGAGCTCGAACGGGATTCTTGAGCGAGGACAACCGAGAGGACTCTCCCAAACACTCGACTCATGTCTGATAAAGGATAACCGCTGGAGCGGCCAGCCCATGGAGTTTGACCTGCTTCTTCGAAAGCGCAGAAACGTGTACGGGTTTCAAGACAGACCTATCCCCGAATTCGTTCTGAGCAGAATTCTGGAAAACGCGCGGCACGTGCCTAGCGCAGGATTCACACAGGACTTCGACCTGGTTGTCGTCAGGGACTCTGGAAAAGGGCAAAGCTCGCGGAAGCTGCGCGCCAACATGAATACGCAAGCTACGGGGGAGTAGTCGCAGGGTTCATTGAGAAGGCTCCGGTAGTCGTGGTTCCCTGTGGTAACAAGTCTCGGTTCGAATCAAAATACGGTAGCCCTGCGGAGAAGAACGCTAGGATTCCCTGGTGGCTGACTGACAGCGCCTTCTCCAGCCTCGCTCTAATCCTGTCCGCCGTTCAAGAAGGGCTGGATGCATCTTTCATCGGAGCAATAGATGACAGCATGGTTGTTAATACCCTCAAACTCCCAGCAGACGGGTCCATCATCCCTCTTGCCATTGTTCCGATAGGCTACAGACATCTGGGAGAGCGACGATTCGGACTGGAAATGAGGAAAAGAGTGAAGGCTCTGAGGAGATCCTCGAATCAGATACACTGGGACGAATGGTAGTTAGAAAACATAGCTCATAGGGGTCCGGAAGAATCTGGACACCAGGAGCCGGATGTCTACTGTGACTGAGTCTCCAGAACTTGGAACGCTAAGTTTTCTTGAACGGTGCGTTCAAAACCGTTGGGTTATCTTAGGCATCAGTATCTGTGACGTAGCGTGCGACTTTGGGAGGTGAAGGGTCTCGAAGAAGATAGTAGTCATCTTATTGATTACAGCCGCTGTGCTACTTCCCGCCGTTGCCATTCTTCATGCAACTGAAACTTCCAACACCGCTACCACAAGTCATGATAGTGATGAGCATGAGCAGAACCATCAAGATCAGGAGCATGATGATGATGAAACCTCGGATGACAATTCAGTAGCTCACGTTGAACTGGATGACGCTAACGAGAACGCTGCGGATACAGACTAGACATGCCGCATCGTTCGAATGCGGGCTGGAATGTCCGTTTTTCTTTTTCTAATCTTTCACGGATGTGTGGAGAGCTAAGTCAAGGTCTCGGTAGGGGTCGATTTTCCACTTCCAATTCTTTCCGATTACCGTGGTCGAGTCGTATTCTTCGATAATACAAGGTCCGCTGCTGCTTACGCCCGGGAATAGTTTTTCTCGGTCGTAGACTGGGACCTTCTGCCAGCTTCCTAGAAGTGACATTTTTCTCGATGAGGCTGGAGCGGCTGGTTTTCCGGATTTGAGTTGCCTCTTCGCGAGTTTAGCCTTAGGTATGGGAATGATTGCTCGAATCCGAGCGTTTACTGCTTCAACTGCATCTTTTGATGAGTATCCGTAGAGGTTCTTGTGCTCTCGATCGAATAGTCGTTCTAGGTTAGTGTTCTTCTTGTAGGGCAGTGTTATTTCGTAGGCTTGCCCCTGATATCGCAGGTCAACCTGTTCTACTGTCTGATAGCCCGTGAACCCTTCTTCTTTCAGTGATTTTCTTGCTTGTTCTCTAAGATGTCTGAAAGTTGGCTCGACGTTGATCGCTGATTGTCCGATTATGGGTTGAATGAATGTTCTGGACACTTCTGCGGTGAGCAGGCCGAACGCCGAAAACAGACCAGGGTGCATGGGTATGATTATTCTCTTGATCTCGAGTTCTTCTGCTAAATCGCAAGCGTGTAGAGGTCCGGCGCCTCCGAACGCGATTAGGGAATACTCCCTGGGGTCTCGGCCGCGTTCAACGCTTACGAGTCTGAGTGCTTTGCTCATGTTGCTGTTGACTATTCGGAGAATCCTATCTGCAGTCTCCTCGATCGAGGTTCCGAGCCTACGACTTAGCTTTCCGACGGCTCTGACCGCAAGATCATCGCGGAGCTTGAGCTGTCCGCCCAGTAGTTTGGATGGGTTGATTCTTCCTGCAATGATGTTCGCGTCTGTTACGGTCGCGTGTGTGCCGCCATTGCCGTACGCTGCGGGTCCTGGGTCGGCGCCTGCGCTCTCGGGTCCCACCTTGAGGTTTCCCGTCTCGTCTATCCAGGCTATCGTTCCGCCCCCGGCGCTTACCTCTGCGAGGTCGATGAAGGGTTGTCTTACTGGGTAGCCGCTACCCTTGATTGATCTTCCATGGTAGGTTCTTCCAGCCGCTTCGAACTCGTAGGCGAGGTCGGCCTTCCCGCTGACGATCGCGCCGGCCTTTGCTGTTGTCCCGCCCATATCGAACGTAATGGCCTTTGTGAGCCTGAGATGTTTGGCGAGATTTCTTGAGGATAGGACTCCTGCTGCGGGGCCGGATTCTATTATCGAGATCGGGTGTTTGGCGGCTTGGGCCGTGGTGCTGGCTGTTCCGTCAGAGTTCATGACATAGACCGGAGATCCTATACCGATCTGTTCAAGCCTTCTCTTTAGTCGCTGCAGGTATTGCGATACTGAGGGCGCGAGTGAGGCGTTGACGACAGTTGTGCTAGTCCTCTCATATTCCCTGTATTGAGGGTTGATTCTGCTCGACAGGTCGATATGCCCTTTGAAGCCTGAATGTCTCAAAATTTTTTCAGCGTTTATCTCATCTGCCGGATTGACGTAGGAGTTGAGAAATGAGATCGCGACTGATTCTATTCCTCTTTCAATGATTGCTTTAGAAACCGTTAGCAGATCTTCTTCCACTAGCGATGCTAGACTAGATCCATTGACAAGTCTTCTTCCCCTGACGGTGAAACGGTTTCTTCTCGTGACAAGCTGCCTTGGTCTCTTTGTGTTGAGGTTGTAGATCTCGGGTCTTCTCTGTCGTCCGATCTCTAAGACGTCTCTGAACCCCTCGTTCGTAATGAGAGCGGTTTCTGCCATCCCAGTCTGCGTGAGGAGGTTGTTGGTCGCAATGGTCGTTGCATGAGAAATCAGCGCAAATTGTCCCGTTCTATTCTGATACCGCTCTAGAGCTTCAAGGATTGCGGATTCTGGATGTTTGGGATTTGTTGGGACTTTGATAACCTCGAGGTTATACTTCGACTCCTCATCGAAGATGACTATATCAGTGAAGGTTCCGCCGACATCGGTACCGACAAACAACATTAGAGCGATGCCTCACAGTTCAAAGTCGGAAACCATATCCTGCAGTTCTTCCCGGGCCCTTTTGCCCCGAGGGGACGGCGATCTTTCATTGACGCCTTTCACCCAGGCTCTCAACTGTTTGGTACAATTAAGAAAATGAGTCGGCTCATTGGCTAAGTAGGTCATAGGTTCCCACAGAGGAGTGTCGAGCTCATTTAGCAAGTTGGGAGAGACTGATAGGAAATTGGGAATGGGCATGGTCACTGATCTTGACCGTCTCTGGGATTATGAGCATCCGGGTCCGACTGAGAAGAAGTTTCGCGAGCTTCTCCCAGCCGCGTTAGACTCGCTCGACATCTCGTATCTAGCTGAGCTTCTGACACAGATTGCGAGGGCTGAGGCTACTCAGAAGAAATTCTCGGAGGCTCAGAAGACTCTCGATAGGGTCGAGAAGGCTCTGCCTAAGGCTGATCAGAGGGTGAGCGTCCGATATGTGTTGGAGCGGGGAAGAGTTCTCAGTCTATCAGGGAAACCACGGGAAGCTCAGCCACGTCTCCGAGAAGCGTTCAATCTTGCGCTGATGCTGAAGATGGACCTGCTTGCTATTGACGCGGCTCGCATGATGGCTATCGCGGAGCCCGAGAAGGCGTTAGAGTGGAATATGAAAGCGTTGGATCTTGCCGAAAAGTCGGCGGATGTGAGAGCGAATATGGCGAAGGGGCCCCTCTACAGTAGCATCGGTTGGAACCACTTCGAGCGGAAAGAGTACCAAGGAGCGTTGTTCATGTTCCAGAAGGCGCTGCAATATACCGAGCAGCTTGGTGATCCGCTTAAGATCAGAACGGCGAAATGGTCTGTTGCCAAGGTTCTCCGAGTCGTCGAGCACACTGAGGAGGCTCTCGATATGCAGAGAAAACTCTTCGAAGAGTACCAAGGAGAAGGAAAAAAGAACGGGTACGTCTACGAGGAGATCGCCGAATGCTTACAAGTCATGGGACAGGCACAGGAGGCTGAAGGATGGTTCGCTGCCGCCTACGCGGAACTTTCAAAGGACCCACGGATAGCCCGCGATCAAAACCGACTCAACCGGCTCAAAGAGCTAGGAGCAGTCGGC
>Ga0209055_1003178_pt1 | contig 10082 bp, 10 predicted proteins | sample GraSoiAngelo_110_FD_185875 | JGI IMG/M metagenome (GOLD analysis project Ga0209055, IMG submission 185875) | Grasslands soil microbial communities from the Angelo Coastal Reserve, California, USA - 14_0903_12_30cm (SPAdes) (version 2) | ecosystem: Environmental > Terrestrial > Soil > Grasslands ...
GCGCTTTTCAGGAGCATGATCGTCTGGATGGCCTTAGCCGTCGGCTGAAGCTCCTTCCCTTGCCGGGTCAGATAATGAGCTGAAATCAGCGTTTCGATGATTGAGGCGCGCGTGGCCGGAGTGCCGAGGCCTTTCTCCTTCATGGCGTCGCGCAGTTCTTCGTCGTCCACGAGTTTGCCCGCCCCTTCCATCGCGCTGAGTATCGTGCCCTCGTTATAACGAACAGGCGGCCGGCTCTGTTCCGTGTTGATTTCAACCCGAACGATTTCGACGCGTTCGCCCCGCTGAACCGCCGGCAGGTTTTCTTCCGGTTTGTCGCCCGTGGTTTCGCGGCCATAGACCTCGAGCCATCCGGGTGCCACCATGATTTTGCCTTCTGTCTTGAACGGCTCGTCCTCTACTCGGGTAATCCGTGTCGTGTTCTCGTATTGTGCCGGTGGGAAAAACACGGCCACGAAGCGCTTGGTCACCATTTCGAAAATCGCCTGCTCGTTGTTATCGAGTGAACGCGGGACGGTGTCGGTTGGAATGATTGCGAAATGGTCGCCTATCTTCGCGTCGTTAAAGATGCGTTTGTTAGGCTTGACCCAGTTATTGTCGAGGACTCTGCGCGCGAATGGATTTTCGAGCTTGCTCAACGTCGCTTTCACGGTCGGCATGTAATCCTCAGGCAGTGCGCGAGAATCTGTGCGCGGGTAGGTGATAGCTTTATGTCTCTCGTAGAGCGCCTGCGCGATTTGCAAAGTGCGCTTCGCGGAGAAACCGAAACGGCTGTTTGCTTCGCGCTGCAAGCTCGTGAGATCATACAACTGCGGAGCGATCTGGGTGCTGGGCTTTTTTTCCTCCAGCTCGACGACGCCTTCTTTGCCGAAGCGCTTGCGCTGAATCGCCTCGGCGATTTCACGATGCCACAGTCGGGAGGCAGTGCGGTGTTCTTCCCAGAGGGATCCGCTCGCGGGACCAAGCCGTTGCTCGGCATCCGGCAAATTTAATTGCAGGCGCGTTAGCACTCTTTTTGTTCTCTCGATCTCGCTCTCTTCTTTGCTAAACGCTTCGTCGAACCATCGGCCTGAATATTCGCCAGTTTTAGCTTGGAATGTGCCGATGATCTCATTCAGCTCGCGCGGCTTGAATTCCTTAATCTTGTTCTCGCGATCGACGATGATGGCCAGCGTTGGTGTCTGCACTCGCCCCAGCGAAGTGACAGTGCTGCCGCGTCCGCCGCTAAGTCGCAGCGTAAATGCGCGCGTGGCGTTGATGCCTACCAGCCAATCCGCCTCGTTGCGGCTTCGCGCCGCGCTCGCCAGTGGTTGCATCTCCGCGTCGCTGCGCAGTCGCGCAAACCCGTCGCGGATGGCCTCCGGCGTCATCGATTGCAGCCAGAGACGCCTGATGGGCTTTTTGGTCCCGGCATATTGGACAATGTAGCGGAAGATCAGTTCGCCTTCCCGGCCCGCGTCGCAGGCATTGATGATCTCAGAAACATTTTTGTCTCGGATTAGCTTTCGCAGCACACCGACGCGACCGCTCATTTTTTCCGCCGGCTCAAGTGCGAACTCCGGAGGCATGATCGGCAGTTTCTTCATGTCCCATTTGTCCTGCTCCTTCATTGAAGCTGGCACAGCGAGCTCCAAAAGATGACCTACCGCCCACGAGATCAGATATTCCTCGTTCTCGTAGTAGTCCTTGCCTTTTTTGAAGCCGCCGAGCGCCTTAGCGATGTCGCCGGCGACTGAAGGCTTCTCAGTTATGATGAGGGATTTAGACATGGGGGCAGCAATCGAACTCAGTTACAGCGGATTTGCAAGTCAGGCCAGTAACGAGTCACACTTGGCATAGCAGTGACTCTCTGGTTAGCCAAGCTTTACGAAGTATTTTCCAGGCAACTGTTTGACCAGATGTTTGAGTTCGAGCCGTAGCAGTGTAGATGAAACGGCTGCGCTTGCCAATTCGCTCCGCGCGGCAATTTCGTCGATAGCGGTCTCGGTTGCATCAATGGCGTCGTAAACTCGGCGTTCTTCGTCTGAGAGCGGCGGCAAGGGACGAGCCGCGGTTTCCGGCGACGGTTTCGCCTCGGGCAATAGAATCTCCAATGCGTCCATGACCAGTTTGGCGCCTTGTTGAATCAGTCGGTTTGATCCCATTGCACTCGGTGCATTGATATGGCCAGGGACAGCATACACCGCGCGCCCTTGTTCCAGCGCTTGCGCCGCTGTGATAAGCGCGCCGCTGTTCAGGCCGGCTTCCACGACGAGAGTCCCATGGCTCCAGCCCGAAATAATGCGGTTGCGCATCGGAAACGTTTGTCGATCTGGTTCGATATCCATTGAAAACTCAGAAACTACCGCGCCATTTCCGCTGCGGATTTTTTCTGCTAAAGGCCTGTTCTCCGGTGGATACAGTCTCGCTAATCCAGAACCGATAACCGCGATCGTGCGGCCTTTCGCGGCGAGCGCACCCTGGTGAGCAGCCGTATCAATGCCGCGAGCCAATCCGCTGATCACAGTCAGACCTGCGTAAGCAAGTTGATAAGCCAGCTTCTTGGCCGATTCCGTCCCGTAATGCGTCGTGCGTCGCGCGCCGATGACACCGATAGCGTGATAATCGCGTTCCTGGAGTTCACCCCAGACGTAGAGCACAATCGGCGGCGCATGGATCTGGCGCAGCGACGGCGGGTACGAAGGCGATTGCTGCGTAATTACGGTCGCTCCGAAATCGCGGACGCGCTGAAGCTCCGCGGAAAGATCAACGGTTGATTGCCAGTTGGAAATTTGATCGGCAACTTCGTTACCGATCCCTTCCACGTTGCGAAGTTCGCTACGTTTGGCGGCGAGGATTTGTTGCGGTTCTTGAAAAACCTCAAGCAGCTTGCGTAATCGCACCGGCCCGACGGTCGGCAGCATGTTCAGCGCAATGCACGCTTCAGTCGCGTTCATGAGAAAGGTGGCGCAAGCGTCCCGCTTGCGATTCTATCGAACGGCGCAAGCCAGAGGCTCGCACTACACTAAAACGGAATCTCGTCTTCGTCCGGCTCGGATGTCGCGGCTGATTTAGATGCCGCGCCGGGTTGCCGGATTTCTCCGGTCGCGTCGGCCGCCCCGCCTGGAGGACGACCTCCCAGCAGTTGCATGTTCTCGGCCACTACCCGAAGCCTTGAGCGTTTTTGCCCAGTCTGCTTGTCGTCCCATGTGTCCATTTGCAGCCGGCCTTCGATGAAAACCGGTCTGCCCTTTTTCAGGTACTCACTGGCCACCTCCGCTGTTCGTCCCCAGAGCGTGACATCCACAAATGTGACTTCCTCGCGCTTCTCGCCACTGTCGGTGGTGTAAGCACGGTTTACGGCAATTCCAAGGTCGCAGACAGCGCTGCCTTTCGGCGTGTAACGCACCTCAGGATCGCGTGTGACATTGCCGAGCAGGAGAACTTTGTTGAGATTGGCCATGTCGGGCTTATAACGAAATCACTTCGCTTTTACCACTTTTTTCGGGGCTTTCTCTTTTTTCTCGTCAAGGCGCTGGTAGTGCTGGCGATAAACGTCCGGGTCGAGTCTGAACTTTGACCTCAGCCGAATAATTGCACCAGGATCGGCGTTCAAAATGAAGTTCACGTAATAACCGGAATCCAGCGACCCGGCCGCGTAGGAAAACTGGCGCTTGTCCATCTTTTGCACCTGCTCGACACGAGCGCCTTCCTTCTGAAACTCGGATTCCAGACGTTCAATCATTTCTTTTACATTTTCCTCTTTGGCCTGCGTATTTAACACCAGCAGCGCTTCATAATAACGATTCATATTTCCTCGGATTTGTTAAATGTGTTCATGGCTGAAACGAGACCGTTGTCAATTGCGCATTTCAAAGCTTCCACCGCGCGATCGATGCTTGCTCTAACGATCGGCTTTTCTTCATCAAAGAATCGGCTGAGCACATAATCAACAGATCCCTCAGTAGGCGCAGCTCCGATCCCGACGCGCAAACGGGGGATCTCTTCTGTCCCGAACTGGGCGATAACCGACTCTAAGCCGTTGTGGCCGCCTGATCCTCCTCGCTCGCGTAAGCGAAGACGACCCAGAGGCAGAGCAAGATCATCCAGCACGATCAGGCTTTGTTGCGGTTCGATCTTGTAAAACTGTGCAACTGCCAACAGCGGGTAGCCGCTGCGATTCATAAAGGCCAACGGCCTAACCAGAAGCACAGCTCCACATTTTGTGGAGAGGGCATCCCATTTTCCCGACTTCTCCCAAGTCGATCCAAACTGCGCAGCCAGCTTATCGACCACCAGGAACCCGATGTTGTGCCGCGTGGCCGCGTACTCCGGGTCGGGATTTCCGAGACCGGCGATGAGCCGGATTTGAGAACGCGCTTCTATGTCTGCGTCCATATTAATTTCTCCGCCAATCAATAAACCTCGTAACGCGCCGATCGGCGCGCCGGTATCGCAAAATCGCAAAAGGTGAAACGGCAGATCGACACCCAGATTGCAATAGATTTGCAGGATTAACGCTGATGTCTCGCCCCGCTTTCGGCGCAGCTAATTAATCGGAATCCGTGGCAGATCATGATAAGGCGAGCCTGTGATTTTGAATGGGTATGTTTTGGGCGGGTTGGAAGTCCAAACTTCCAAATAGTAATCACCTAACGGAATATTGTAAAAATAGTACATTCCAAGCTGTTGCGCGTTCCTGGCCACCGCTCGCGGTCGTAAGCGAAAATCCAAAACCGAAGATCGAAAATGGATTATTTTTTCTCTTTCTCCTTTGGAGCCTTTTCTTTTGCAGCAGGAGCAGACGCGGCACCGGCTTCGCCCTCTTCCTTTTTCTCCGTGATCACTTCCGGTCCTGCGGCTGCGGCTTCTGTTTCCGTCGGTGCTCGTTCTTCCTCCACCACAGGCTCCAGCACTGAGAACGCCGTCAGATCGAGTTGTACTTTTGGCGTTACTCCCGGCGGAAGTTGAATGTCACGGACGTGAATGGCATCGCCGATATTCAGTTGCGAAACGTCAACCGTGATCCGGTCCGGTAAATCGCCCGGGAGACATTCAATCGCCAAGGCGCGCAGGCTTTGTTCGAGCAATCCGCCGAAAGTTTTCACTCCGATTGCGGTGCCGACGGGTTCGAGCGGCACTTCGGCTTCAATCATCTGATCCATTGAGATTGCGTGAAAATCCACGTGACGAATGTCCCCACCGACAGGCGAGTGCTGCACCTCCTGCACAAGCGCCGTGCGGGTTTGTCCATCGTCGCCAATTTCGAGCTCGACCAGCACGTTTTCTCCGGAGGCCTGACTCATCATGGCATTGATGTCCCGGGCGGCGACTTGCAGCGGTTGTGGTTCGTCGTTGCCTCCGTAGATCACTGCCGGGATCAGTCCGCGCGCTCTGAGTTTGCGCACAGCGGAGCGTCCCATCTCCGCCCGCGGTTCTGCTTTGAGCTTAACTTGTTTTGCCATTTTTTTCGTTCTCGATGTTGAACAGCGACGACACCGATTCGTCGTTGTGAATCCGTTTGATGCCTTCTCCGAGAAGCTCGGAGACGCAGAGCACGGTGACCTTAAATCCGTCAACAGTGCGCACCGGCGTGCTGTTGGTCGTTACTAATTCTGTAATTTCGGATTTTTGCAACCGCCGAATGGCCACATCCACCAGCACCGCATGCGCCACACCGGCGTAAATATTGCGCGCGCCGTGCTTTTTTACTATCGCAGCTGCCGAGGTAAGGGTGCCCGCCGTCTCAGTGAGATCATCCACCATTAGCACATCGCGATTTTCCACGTCGCCAATCAGGTAGAGCGCTTCGGTCTCAGTGGCGCTTTTGCGTTCCTTCGCCACAATCGCCAGATTCGCGCCAAGCGCCTCCGCATAAGCCGACGCCATTTTCAGCCCGCCCAGATCAGGAGAAATTACAGTTGTTTTGCCCGTCAGCGTTTTGCGCAAATATCTGATCAAGACCGGTAACGAATAAAGGTGGTCCACCGGGATATCGAAAAACCCTTGCACCTGTTGTGCGTGCAGATCCATGGTGAGAACGCGATTCACTCCGGCGGCGTGCAGCAAATTAGCCACGAGTTTCGCCGTGATCGGGACGCGTGGTTGATCCTTGCGGTCCTGTCGCGCATAACCGAAAAATGGAATGACAGCGGTGATCCGATCAGCGCTGGCGCGCCGCGCCGCGTCCACCATGATCAGCAGTTCCATCAAATGTTGATTTGTCGGTGGACAAGTTGGCTGGACGATAAACACATCGTGCCCGCGAATGTTCTCCTCGATCCTGACGTACGTCTCGCCATCGGGAAACGAGCTTATCGTCGCCTGTCCCAGAGGCGCGCCTATGTATTTGCAAATTCGCTCCGCCAAATCGCGGTTTGCGGAGCCGGCGAAGACTTTTAATTCAGGTTGGAGCGCAAACATCGAGAGCGCCTAACTTAGCCAGCGAGAAAGGGCGTTGGCAATCCTCAAACTTGCCAAGCGCACTTTCTGTGGCGAATATTTTTGTTCGAACTTTTCCCCCGATGAATGCTGACGTGATCCGAATAGAACGGCCGACTACAAGTTCAAAGCTTTTCGCGCACACGCGCTGGGACGCTATCCCGACGGCCGCGGGTCTTTTCCATCTCGCCTATCTTTTGGGCCTGTATTTTGTGTTTCCGCACACGCCGCTCTGGGCGATGCTGGTTCTCGGGTTCGTTTACTCGCTAATGATCAACGCGAACATCAACGGGGTGGGGCACAATTTCATTCACAACCCGTTCTTCCGCTCGGGACTGCTCAATCGGCTCTTTGGAGTCACGCAATCCATCGCCTGCTGTTTTTCGCAAACGATGTACGACGCGGTGCATATGCAGCATCACAAGGGAAACTCGGATCGGCAGGATGAAAATGGAGACACCATCGATTGGCTGTCGATTTACCGCCACGGAGATGATGGCGAAGCGGAAAATCCGTGGAGCTATGTTTTCTTAAGTTTCTTCCGCGATGATGTGGGCGCGATCCGAAAAGAATTGCGAAAACGCAACAACGGCGATGATTTCTGGGGTAAACTCGAGTTGGCTGCGTTCGCAACGACGCTTTTAGTGATGGCGATTGTCGTTCCGACGAATCCAATTCACTTCATCAACTGGCGATTCATTTTGTTTTTCCTGCCGTTCTGGTATCTCGGCCATTGTTTCAGTTATTTGAACGGGTACTATCGCCATTACGGGGCCAACCCTGAGAAGCCGATTGCGTGGGGAGTCAGCAGCTACGGAAAAATTTACAACTGGTTGTTTTTCTACAACGGTTATCACGCAGAGCACCATTTCCGTCCCAAAGTACATTGGACCAAGATGGAAAAATTCCGCCGCAGCATCGAGCAGCTGCAGAAGCAGGAAGGCGTCCGTACGATCCGTCGCGCGCACATGCTCGGCTTCCTGGATCCCGATTTGCCGAAGCGTGGAGAGCACGGTGCAAAGACGGAACGGGCGGAAGCGATCTTGTAGGGCAGGTGCATCGGCTGTCTTCTAAATCACCCGTGGAAAGCGGAGCGCTAGCCCTACAGATTTTTTTCGAAGCCAGCGCGCAATTTTTCTTTTTTCGCTTTGCAGTCCTCCTGTAACCGCCGCACCTCCGAGGTGAGTTGCTTCTGCAGCAACTCGACATCTTCGGTTTTACCCTCGATTTGCGCTTCGCGAATTTGCTCCTTCAGGAAAAGCTCCTTCTCAGCGATCTTCGCGCGGTATATGGAATCGACTTCGGCGAGTTCCTTCTTTTGTTCCTCAGTCAGCGAGAACGAAGGCGAGGTTTTTTGAAGGCGCTCCATTGCAAGTTCGTAGGCCGATTTCATCCGATTTTACGCTCCTAAAACAATCGACGCATTGCTTCTCGAAAATCAATTCTTAAATTGTTTTTGAATGTGTTCACAAATCCAACTGCTCAGTATTGATTTTGACGGGACTCTCGTTTCCCGCGGTAGCGAGACGATCTTCGACCCGAACTGTATGGAGTTGATTCGCGAGTTGCAGCATGCCGGTGCCATTTGGGCAATTAACACTGGCCGCTCGGTGGATCTGCTCGAAACCGGTCTGGCCGAATTCGCCCTACCAATTCGCCCGGACTTCATTCTCACCACTGAGCGAGACGTTTTTCGTCCGGGACGGAATGGCGAAAAATGGGAACCGTTCGGCGATTGGAACCAGCGTTGCGCGCGCGATCACGCCGATTTGTTTTTGTCCGCTCGTTCTGTCCTGGCTGAGTTCGTGGATTTCGTTACAAATCAAACCAAAGCGCGTCTGATCTACAATTCGGAGGGACTGGAAGGGCTCGTTGCCGAAAGCGAAAAAGAGGTGGACCGCATTACCGATTTTATCCGGCAGGCCCGTGCTGGCCATCCGAAGCTGGATTACCAGCGGAATGGAATATACCTGCGTTTCTGTCACGCCGATTATCACAAGGGCGCGGCGCTCGCAGAGCTTGCGCGTTTGCTGGATGTTGCGCGCGAAAACATCTTTGCAGCGGGCGATCATCATAATGATGTCTCAATGCTGGACGGCAGGTTCGCAGCGATGCCGTCGTGTCCGGCCAATGCTATTCCCGAGGTTCAGCATGCAGTGCGCAACGCCGGCGGGTACGTCGCGCAGAAGGGCCACGGTGCTGGAGTGCACGAAGCGCTGCTACACTTCGTCAAGCGTTGAAGTGTTTAAGCGGAACGAACCCGCGATTCGGCTCTGTTTCAACGGTTGAACTGTTTACACTTCGACGCCGCTGTCACCAGCGCACGCTGCTCGATCCCATCGGTCCGGGAGCGTAGCGGTCGTCGTCCGGCATTTTTTCTCCGGGAACAGCGATTGCGAGGAAGAGGGACTGGCGACCGTGTCGCCAGTCGGCGACGTGCAAGCGGAGAGCCAAAACGCAACCAGCACAACCACAACTCCTGTCAGTGCGGCCTTTTTAATCACCGACACCGAACGTATCTGCAGACGTCTCCGATGCAACCACTCGTGCTTTGAAGAGTAACCGACAAACAACACATTGCGCCTACGCTTATAAGTCAGCTTTGTTCGCGAGGCCCAGTTGGAATGCCCTTTAAGAGCGCCGAAATATGAATTTAGTATCCCGAGTGGCCAGAGCTCATTCCCTGGCCGCCGGGAGCGAATGACGGAGGTGGGAAGTGAGCTGCGGTACTTGTCATTTGTGGTTCGGTTGGTGTGGATTCTCTTACGACGCCTTCCTGAGGTGACGCACAGGCGGAAAGCAGCCACGCGATTACCAAAGCAAGCATCCCACACGACGCAGAACGTTTATTCACGAAGCCGAACCTACTGATCGCAGGGCCTGATGCAACCAGCGGAATTCGAAGCTTGATGTTGAAAGAAATGCCTCAGGAAAAGATTTTGCGCGAAATGGGAAGCTCGCGTTTAGTTCTGCATGGCCGGCAACTGGGGCGAGCCTGAACGCATGTGGGATGAATACGACTGGGAACGTTTTCTTCAGCAACAGGACGGGAAGACTGAAAAGTACATGCAGTTGCTGGAAACATATCTTGATGATCCCCGTCGCGATGAAATTATCGCGCGCGAAATGGGTTGGACGCAGTTGCTGGATGCAAAAGATTGGAGTGCAGAGGTCGATGCGCTTTTGGACGAAAGCGCAGCGCAAGAGGATGAAGCCGACGTCGATCCCGTAGATGCGTCTGGCGAAACATTCCAGGAACACGATCTTTATCGCGCTGCTTTCGATCTCACGCTCTGGATCGATCAATTGTTCGATCAAAACGCCGGTCTTCAGAATGAGCCTGCCGCCGTCAAGTTAGCGACTCACGCGGCTCTGGCCAGCGCGAAACTGGCGGCAGCGCTAAGCGGTGATCATCTCGATGAAATCGGGATGACCATCGCCTATTTGAAGCGTGCGTTGAAGGCGATCACAACTTCGATGAACGCAGCGGTGCAATTGCGAAGAAAGGCCGCCGGACTGATCACCAAGTCCGATTACTTGGTCCTGCAGCAGCGACTGTTTGAAGTACGCGACGGCATTATCAGGTTGATGGGCGAGTATCGTGCCGAGTGGCGTCGCCGGTTCGGCCCCGGCAGCTTCCGGTGTTGAATGAAATAAGGGCG
>Ga0209055_1003179_pt1 | contig 10081 bp, 11 predicted proteins | sample GraSoiAngelo_110_FD_185875 | JGI IMG/M metagenome (GOLD analysis project Ga0209055, IMG submission 185875) | Grasslands soil microbial communities from the Angelo Coastal Reserve, California, USA - 14_0903_12_30cm (SPAdes) (version 2) | ecosystem: Environmental > Terrestrial > Soil > Grasslands ...
TTTTACGATTATTCCGATCCGGCGAATCCGAAGGGGCTGAAATTCTGAAAGAAAAAAGAATTAACACAGAGGCACTGAGGACAAAGAACTCGCGGAAGAAACGCTGAGGAGCGCTAGGCCGAGAAGAGGGAAGAAATGGGTTACGAGAACATTTTGTACGAGAAGAAAGACGGGATTGCCTACATCACCTTCAACCGGCCGAAGGTGCTGAATGCGCTGAACCGCAAGACCGTCGAAGAACTACGGCATGCGCTGCTCGACGCGCGCGATGACTCTGCGGTGCGCGTGCTGATCCTCACGGGCGCAGGAGAAAAGGCGTTTGTGGCTGGTGCGGACATCGGCGAGTTGGCCCTGCAAACACCGGTCAATGGCAAGGAATTTTCGCTTTTCGGGCAGGGTGTTTTTCATTTGCTGGAGACGATGGGGAAGCCGTCGATCTGCGCGATCAATGGATTTGCGCTGGGCGGCGGGTGCGAGCTGGCACTCTCTTGTACGATTCGAATCGCCAGTAAGACCGCGAAGCTCGGGCAGCCGGAAGTAAAGCTGGGGATTTTGCCGGGATACGGCGGATCGCAACGGCTGGCGCGATTGTGCGGCAAAGGGGTGGCGCACCAGCTGTGCTTGACAGGCGAAATGATTACGGCGGAAGAAGCGCAGCGCATCGGGCTGGTCAATCACATCCATGAGCCGGCGGAGTTGATTCCGGCGGCAGAAGCGATGGCGAAGAAAATTATTGCGAACGGGCCGCTTGCGGTGAAATTCACCATGGAAGCGATCGAGCGCGGCATGGAAATGCCGCAGGAAGAAGGATTGTTCCTCGAGGCGACGCTGTTTGGCGTAGCTTGCGCGACGGAAGATATGCGTGAGGGAACCAAAGCGTTTCTGGAGAAGAGGGCGCCGCAATTCAAAGGGAAGTAAGGGATGCGGGAAGGAACAGCATAGACTGGCAATGGCGGAAAAATTACAGCCCGGGAAGATTAATGGCGCATTGAGCGCCGTGGGTTTTCGCTTTGGAATTATCGTGAGCCGGTTCAATAGTTTTATCACTGAGCGGCTTCTTGCGGCGGCTGTAGATGCGCTGGAACGCGTGGGCGCTACCAGCAAAAACGTTGATGTGGTGTACGTTCCGGGAGCGTTCGAATTGCCGCTGGCGGCAAAAAAACTGGCGGCGACCGGAAAGTACGACGCACTGATCGCCGTCGGATGCGTGCTTCGCGGCGAAACGACACACTATGATTACGTTTGCTCGGAGACGGCACGAGGATTGCAGCTCGCGCAGATGGACAGCGGCTTGCCCATCATATTTTGCGTGCTGACGTGCGAAACGCTGGAGCAAGCCATTGACCGCGCCGGGCTGAAGGGCGGGAACAAGGGATTCGAAGCGGGGCTCGCCGCCATCGAAATGGCACAACTGTCGCGCAAGCTTCGCACTTCTGGTTCCATACCGGATGCCTCTGGAAAGCCTCGGCGCAAGTAACGTGTCTCTCCGCACAAAATCCCGCGAATTTGCGATGCAGATGTTGTTCCAGTGGGACATGAGCCAGCAGGATTTCACCAAACTGGAGGTGAAGTTCTGGAAAAGTGCGAAGGCGGCGGACAAAACGCGAGCGTTTGCGAACAAACTCTTTGAAGGCGCAGCGAAAGACATTACCGCGCTAGACGCGATCATCGTAAAGCACGCGGACAACTGGCGGTTCGAACGGCTCGCCGCCATCGATCGCGCGATCTTGCGCCTGGCAATTCATGAATTGAACGATACGGACACGCCCCCCAAGGTCATCCTGAATGAGGCCGTGGAATTGGCGAAAAAGTTCTCCTCGGAAGAGTCCGGGTCGTTTGTGAATGGTATCCTTGACTCCGTCCATAAATCATTGAAACTAAATTAGTTACGTCCACTTCACTCGCTCTTAGTTCTTCGTCAATACATCTTAAGCGTCCAACGGCGAAACTTTGCATCACCAACGGTGTTTGATTTCTGTAAGTGTGGTGGTAACGCCAGGAAGTATTCAATTCAATAGGAGACAACCATGAACGCAGAACATGTGGTCCGTCGAGGGGTGCTCGCGATTGCTTTTGCCTGTTTGCTCGCCGGCGGTGCGTATGCCAAGAGCCAGGATCCGGCTCCGCAGCAGCAGGACATCCAGAATGACAAGAAAGACATTCGAAGCGATAAGAAAGATCTGGCAAAGGATCGTGCGGATCGCAACGCCGATCAGCACGATATCAATCATGATAAGCGGGATCTGGCGAAGGATCGCGCCGACCGCAACGCCGACCAGCGGGACGTCAATCACGATAGGCGCGATTTGAACAAGGACCGCGCGGACCGCAATGCCGATCAGCGCGACATCAATCACGACAAGACGAAGCTTGCCCGCGACGACCAGAAGTTCGGCGCCAACAGCGCGCAGGCGCATGCTGATCGCAAGGATCTTCGTGCGGATCGCGTCGACCGGAACAAGGATCAGCGGGACATTAATCATGATCGGCGTGATTTGAACAAGGACCGCGCGGACCGCAATGCCGATCAGCGCGATATCAACCATGACAAGAAGGACCTGGCCAAGGATCGCAATGACCGCAACAAGGACCAGAAGGACATCAACAAAGACAAGAAAGACCTACACAAGGATCGCAAGGATCTGAGGCAGGACCGCAAGGGCCACAAGTAAGTATTTGTGTTGCAGAAGTGGACGACCGCGCGCAAGAAGACGCGCGGCCTTTTCATTTGTTAGCGCGAATCTGCGTCAGGCGCGAATCGTTCCTTCAAATACTCTCACGGCGGCCCCGCTGACACGCGGCACGAGTTTCTTCCCGCTTTGTGTGACTTCCACTTCAAGGTGGCTTGGGCGACCCATTTCCGCGCCTTGGAGAATGGTCAGTGTGTGGCCGGGCGCCAGTTCTCCATTTCGCACCAAATATGCGCCCAGCGAACCGGCAGCGGACCCCGTCGCGGCATCTTCATAAAGTTCCCACGGCAGCATGCCGCGCGAAAACGCCTTGCCATTTCCACTGAGAGCGAAGCAGTAAGCCATCGTCGCATTCTTTCCCTGGAGGTGGCGGAGTTCGGTCATGTTCATGGCTATCTTGCCAAGTGCGGCGCGATTGCGCAGCGGCACCATCAGGTTGAAGATCCCGGTGGAAACAAATTCAGGTTGCAGCTTCACGTCAAAATCCTTGGGCGAGAGTCCCAGCGCTGTAGCGAGTTTCTTCTTGTTGATTTTCGCAGGCTTGAAGATCGCTTCCTTTTGCGTCATTGTGACGCGCTGCGGGCGGCCATCCTTAAAACGGATTTCCACCGGCAACACACCGGCTCCGGTTTCTTGCAGGATGTGCACGCCGCCGTCCTGCGCGGGAACCACGCCCAGTTCCGCGAGTAGGAACCAAGTTCCAATCACGGGATGACCGGCGAGTTTGAGTTCTTCCTTGGTCGTGAAGATGCGCAGACGCGCGAGGGCTTCCTCGTCCGTGGGCTTTTGCACAAAAACCGTTTCCGAAAGATTCATTTCGCGCGCGATAGCGAGCATTTGATCGTCGGTGAGGCCGTCCCCGTCAGTAAATACCGCGAGCGGGTTGCCCTCGAAACGGTTGTTGGTGAAAACATCGAGCGTGTAGAAGCGGTGTTCCATGACTGGTCGTAGATTCGCCGCGGGAGCAAATGTCAGATGCGCTCGAGCTGGGCGATGGTCCTTTCGTTTGTGACGTTCCCAGTGTTCAACGTCGAATTCGGCTCGATCAGGATAACGTGGACCTCTTCGTCCGCCACGGGACAGTGCTCGACGCCGTGCGGGACGACAATGAATTCGCCCTCGCGCACGACACGTTCACGATCGCGGAATTTCATGCGGAAGGAGCCTTTCACGACGAGAAAGAGTTCGTCTTCACTGTCGTGATGATGCCAGAGGAATTCTCCTTTGAACTTGACTGCTTTCACCAGGCAATCATTGACTTCACCAATGATGCAGGGCTTGTAGTGCTCGGAAATGAGGTTGAATTTTTCTTTCAAGTTTATCGTGTTCATGGGGCACCTATAGTTCGTGAACGATTTGTGTTACGGCATTGAGAACGCGGCGCGTGGTTTCGGGCTTTGAGGTTTCCGAATACACTCGCAACAGATTTTCTGTTCCTGAGGCGCGCACCATTACCCATCCAGCCTCGCCGAGATAGACCTTGATGCCGTCCATGTCCTCGCGGCGTACGACCGGCAAATCAAGGAGACAGTCCAGTTTTCCATTCGAAAAGTGAGCGATAGCTTTTTCTTTTTGCCCAGGTTTCAAATCGAGATCGACGCGGCCGTAATGATACTCGCCGAATTCCGCATGGAGCGCGGTCAGCAGCTCTCCTAGAGACTTGCCGTGCCAGGCCATCAATTCCGCGAGGAAAAGCGCGGAAACCGTGGCGTCGCGTTCCGGCAGATACAGGCTCGTGCCGATGCCGCCGCTTTCTTCGCCGCCAATCAAAATGTTCTGTTCCAGCATCAGTTCGCAAATATATTTGAAGCCGATGGGCACTTCGTGGAGTTTGCGTCCGAGTTTTGTGGCCAGCTTGTCGATGAGCTTGGTCACGGAAAATGTCTTTGCGATATCGCCGGGCAGGTTGCGGGTTCCGGCCAGGTGCCACACGAGCAGGGAAAAAATCTGGTGAGGATTGATGAACGCGCCGTCGCGGTCGATGGCACCGATGCGGTCGCCATCCCCGTCAGCGCAGAATCCGGCGTCGTATTTTCCCGCGCGAAGGGCCTGGCGCAGCGCTTCGATGTGCGGTTCGATCGGCTCTGGGTGCACGCCGCCGAAACGCGGATCGCGTGTGCCGCGAATTTCATCGCAGGAGATTCTGTTGCGGCGGAAAACCTCCGGCAGCAGCCCCGCCGCTGATCCATGCATAGGATCAAAGATAAAACGGAACTTCGCATCGCGCAGGCGTTTCCAATCCACCAGTTTTTCGAGCGCATCGAGATATGGTGCCTGCGGCTCCAGAGGCTGTATCAGATTCTGGCGTGGCGGCAGAGGCGGCACGCCTTTCTGCAACACTGCGTCGAGTTCCTGTTCAATTTGCGCGACGATTGAGGGAAGAGCGCTACTGCCGTAGCTGGCTTTGTACTTGATGCCGTTCCAGCGATAAGGATTGTGGCTTGCAGTGATCACGATGCCGCCGGCGGCGCGGCAGTGTCTCACCAGGTAGGAGATCGCCGGCGTAGGGCAGGGCTTATCCGCCAGCCATACGGGAGTGCCGCTGGCGCTGATTACTTCCGCGACCGCTGCGGCCACGCGATCCGCGGCGTAACGATGGTCGTAGCCGACGAGCACGCCTTTACGCGCGTCCTCATTTCGCACCACGTAGCGCGCGATGGCATGCGCGACAATGCGCGCGTTCGCAAAAGTGAAATCTTCCGCGATAACACCGCGCCAGCCGTCGGTTCCAAACTTGATTGAGGACATGTGTGCCGGGAAAAGTATACGCGAAGCGATATTTTCCCAAAACAGCCGGATTGGCCTGCTAGAGAAGTTCCTTCCGGCGCTGCGCTTCGAGCCATTTCACGATTTTTCCCACATCTTGGGCGCGGTCGCGCGGGCAGATAAGCAGCGCATCCGGTGTCTCAACCACCACCAGATCACGGACGCCGATGGCGGCAACGAATTTGGACGGGCTCCAGAAAAAATTGCCTTCCGCATCAAGCGTGCGGCCTTGTCCGGCAAGGACGTTCTCGCCGCTCTTCTTTGCCAGCAGTTCATAAACGGCTGCCCAGGAGCCAATATCGCTCCAGCCCACTTCTGCCGGAATCACAAAAACGCGCGGCGGTCCCTCGACGCGAGTGGCGGGTTCGAGCACGGCGTAGTCCACGGAAATATTTTCTAGCTTCGGATAAATCGAGCGCAATCTGCGCTCGTAGCTGCGTGTCCCGATGAATTCTGCTAGCTTTTCCAGCGCGGCATGCGTCTTCGGCAGAAAGCTCTTCAGATTCTCCAGGAACGCGGATACCCGCCAGAAAAACATGCCGGCGTTCCAATGATAGTTGCCTGAAGCGACATACTCTTGCGCGAGTTTCAGTTCGGGTTTCTCCGTGAAGCGGCAGACGGCAAAAACCGGGAAGTTGCGCGAAGTGAGAGGTTCACCCATCCGCTCGATATAGCCGAAACCCGTCTCCGGTCGGGTTGGGGGTATACCAAGTACCACCATTCGTCTCGGTTCGCGTGCTACATCGAGTGCGGCAGTCACAATCTCCCGGAACTTTTGCGGTTGCTCGATGTAATGGTCAGCTGGGAGCACCGCCATCAATGAGTCGCCCCGCGCCACATGGCGCGCATGAATGGCCGCGAGGCCAATCGCCACGGCGGTATTCATTCCCATGGGCTCGATCAGCACGCGCTTGCGCGCGGCTGCGGGAACCTGTTTGCGCACGGCGGCGGCCTGTTCTGCATTCGTGACCGTCCAAATGCGCTCGGCGGGAATCAGCGGCTTCAGGCGCGCGACGGTCTGCTGAAGCATGGTGTCCTTGCCGATGATGTTCAACAGTTGCTTTGGTGTGCGTGTGCGGCTGCGCGGCCAAAAGCGTGTGCCGCGGCCCCCGGCAAGGATCACGGCATGCACAGTTAGTTTTTCGTTCGCCATCGCTGCACAGCCTCAATCAAAAATAACTTGCGCCAACGCTGCCGCCGAAATTCCATTGCGATGCAACTCCGTACGCAGTGCGGGGATATCCGGCACATAAGTCCGAATTAGCGACGTCGCCTTTTCTGGAGAGACTTCCACATGCCCCTGTGATGCAGGCACGAGCCAACATTCGCCTCCGCGATAGCGCGCTGCGCTATCAGGCCAGGCGAAACTGCCCGCGCCTTCCAAAATCACAATGAGCTCAAACCGCTCGGGATCGACTGCGATTTCACATTCCCCGGAACACTCCCAGCGTTCCGTCGCAAAATACGGGCAAGCCGCAAGCAGCGACCTCGATGCGCCATCCGTGGAAAGAAGGAGCGAAGACATTTTTCCGCTGGCGCGTTTGTCAAAGTTCATCACTTGGAGCGCTTTTTCAACATGCAATTCCCGCAGCTTTCCGCTTGCATTAAGGCGTCCGTAGTCATAAACACGGTATGTTAAGTCGGAATACTCCTGCACTTCGCAGATAATCAGATTTGGCCCGATGGAGTGAGCCGTACCGGGAGGCACAAAAAATGTGTCACGCGTTCGCACCGTGTGCACTTCGAAAAGGTCCTCCAGAGTGTGCGAAGCTAGTCCCTCGCGGAATTTTTCCTCGTTCACTCCGGGCTTCAACCCAAGCAGCAATTGCGCTCCAGGCAGGGCGGATACCGCGTGCCACATCTCCGTTTTTCCCCGGCCGCCGGAGGCTTGCTCGTGAGCAGCGGCGTAAGCATCGTCCGGATGGACCTGCAGCGAGAGTTTTTCGGCTGGAAAAATGAATTTGACGAGGAGAGGAAAACTTACTTCGGAGGCGAGCTGGCTACCACGCCACTCCACGGGCATTTCCGCCCAGGCGGCGCCAAGCGATTTTCCTGCGAATGGCCCGGTAGCAATGCGGCAATCCACGCCCGTGAGCCAGGCTTCGCCGAGCGGCTCGGTCAGATTGGTTCTTTCAGGAAAGAGCGGCGCTAACGAACGCGCCCCCCACAGGCGCGGGCTGAAGATAGGCTCGATGCGAAATGGTTCAGGTTTCACGAATTACGCAGCGGCTTCAGCGCGAGAGAAAAAACGTTCGAGGCGGCGCAGTCCTTCCTCGATGCGTTCGATGGAAGTGGCGTACGAGAGGCGCAGATAACCGGGCGCGCCGAAAGCCTCTCCGGGCACCAACGCAACGTGGGCCTTCTCCAGCAGCAACTTGGAAAGCTCGGAGCAATTTTTGGCGTGTGCGTGCCTGCCTTCCCCGAGATGCGCCGAAGCGTCGGGGAACGCATAGAACGCGCCGCCTGGCCATTCGCAAGTAATTCCAGGAATCGCGCACAGTCCCTCGACGATGCGTTTGCGGCGCTTTTCATATTCGGCGAGCATCACGGGAACCGTTTCCATCGTGCCACGCATGGCTTCCAGTGCGGCGTATTGCGCGATGGAGGTTGCGTTCGACGTGGACTGGCTTTGCAGCTTGATGAGCGCTTGGATCAACACCTCCGGCCCAAGCGTGTAGCCGATACGCCAGCCGGTCATCGCAAACGTTTTCGAAACCGAGCCGATGATGATGACGTTTTCCTTGGAGCCCGCGGCGCTCGCGATCGAATACGGCTTGTGCGGTTCGTACGTGAAATGCGAATAGCACTCGTCGCCCATCAGCCAAACTTTGTACTTCCTGCAAACCGCGAGGATGCGTTGGTACTCATCCGGTGGAACGACGCCTCCCGTAGGATTGCTGGGCGAATTGAGAATGAGCAACTTTGTCCGAGGAGTGACGGCTTTTTCGATGGCCGAAGCCTTCACGCTGAAGCCCTCTTCCGGTTTCGTCTCAACAAAGACCGGTGTTCCGCCCGCATACTTCACGATGTCCGGAAAGCTCACCCAGTAAGGCGCCGGGAGGATGACCTCGTCGCCCTGCTGAATCAGCACGCTCATCACATTAAAAATGGAATGTTTGCCGCCAACGCTGACCACGCATTCATTTGCGTCATACGAAGAGCCGAGTTCGCGCTTATGCCATGCGCAAATCGCTTCGCGCAGCGGCATGATTCCGCCCGTCGGCGTATATTTAGATTTGTTTTCCTCGATCGCCTTGATCGCGGCTTTCTTGATGTGGTCCGGCGTGGGAAAGTCCGGCTCGCCGGGGCCGAAGTCCGCGATATCCACTCCACGCGACTTGAGCTTCTCCGCTTCGGAGATCACCGCCGCGGTCGGCGAAATTTGTATGCGATTGATACGGTCCGTAAATTGCACCTTCGCTCCTTGAAAAGAGTTCACTGTCTAAAGCACACGTCAAATTCGTTTACGAAACTTTCGCGCGCAAGCGCTGCTCCACCACTTCCGGCACCAGGCCCTTGAGCGATGCACCAAGCTGCGCAATCTCGCGCACCAGCTTCGAGCTCAAGTAGCTGTACGACAAGCCCGGCAGCATAAAAACTGTCTCAAGCCGCGGCTCAAGTTTCCGGTTCATCAGCGCCATCTGCAATTCATATTCGTAGTCGGAAACGGCGCGGATTCCCCGCAGGATGACGCCGGCGCCGCGCTTCCGCGCGTAGTCCACCAGGAGGCCATCGAAAACGTCGATCTCCACGCTCGTCCACTGTTTGGTCACTTCGCTCAGCATTTCGACGCGTTCCTTCACGGAAAACAAAGGCTCTTTCTCGGCGTTTCGCAGCACCGCGACGATCAGCAAATCGAACATCTTCTCCCCGCGCTCGATGAGGTCGAGGTGTCCGTTGGTGACCGGGTCAAACGAACCCGGGTAGATGGCAATCGAAGTTTTCATCGTGGAGTCATCGGAGCCGCACGTCTCGGTTTTATTCTAACCCAGCCGCCTTTTGTGGGACAGGCATTCCTGCCTGTCCTCTTTGTAAGTCGTTGCTACTCAGCGGCAGACAGACAGGAATGTCTGTCCTACGTGAAATCCTCTTCGCAGGATGATGAAGATATGACAGTATGCGAAGGCTTGTGCTACATAGCAGTCGGCAGAGAATTGCTACCCTGCGAGGGAGGATTTTCCGGACAATGGCTCAGAATGCGTGGTTGCGAGGACTTGGCGCACTTGTTCTTTGCAGTTTGTCGTACCCGGCGATGACCACAGCTCAACAGCCCGCATTGAATCTCATGCCGCTTCCCGCGAACGTGCAGCCGGGAACGGGGAGCCTGCGAGTGGATTCCACGTTTTCCTTCGCGTTCACCGGGTATACCGAGCCACGGCTGGAGCGTGCTGGCGAGCGATTCCTGCAGCAACTCGGGCGTCAAACGGGTCTCCCGCTTTCACTCAAGCCCTCGAAGACCGGAAAAGCCACGCTCGTGATTCAGACCGATCACGCGAGCAAAGAGATTCAGGAAGTCGGCGAGGATGAATCCTACATCCTTGACGTGAGCACGGCGAGTGCAAGGCTCCGGGCCACTACGCCGCTCGGAACGATGCACGGGCTGCAAACATTTCTGCAACTCGTGG
>Ga0209055_1003185_pt1 | contig 10072 bp, 10 predicted proteins | sample GraSoiAngelo_110_FD_185875 | JGI IMG/M metagenome (GOLD analysis project Ga0209055, IMG submission 185875) | Grasslands soil microbial communities from the Angelo Coastal Reserve, California, USA - 14_0903_12_30cm (SPAdes) (version 2) | ecosystem: Environmental > Terrestrial > Soil > Grasslands ...
GTGGACGAGGAGTCGAAGGCGGCGTCGGAGAAGCTGGCGGAGCAGCGCGGCGTGTTCCCGGAGTGGGAGCGGTCGATCTGGGGTCCGGACGCGAGCTGCGCGCGCGGGCCCCGGGGCGAGCGCATCCGCCCGATGCGGCGGCTGCGCAACTGCAATCTCACCACCGTGGCCCCCACCGGCACGATCTCGATCATCGCGGGGTGCTCCTCGGGCATCGAGCCGTTGTTCGCGGTCGCGTTCATGCGCAACCAGGCCGGCGTGCTCATGCCGGACGTGAATGAAGATTTCGTGGCGATCGCGAAGCAGGAGGGATGGTACTCCGAGGCCCTGGTGCAGCGGATCGCCGAGTCGGGCCACATCCACTTCGACGAGGTGCCGGCCCAGTGGCAGCGGGTGTTCGTCACGGCGCACGACGTCACGCCCGAATGGCACATCCAGATGCAGGCGGCGTTCCAGGAATTCACCGATTCGGCGATCTCCAAGACGTGCAACTTCTCGCACGACGCGACCGAGGAATACGTCGAGAAGATCTACCGCTACGCCTACAAGCTCGGCTGCAAGGGCGTGACGGTGTACCGCGACGGTGCGCGCGAGATGCAAGTGCTGTCCACGGGGTCGACGGCCAAGAAGGTGCAGGAGCAGGCTGTGGGGGGCGGGTCGGGGAAGGACGCCCTGGCCGAAGCGCTGGGCCGGCTGGCCGAGCTCGAAGCCGAGCTCGAGCGCACCCGCGTCAAGCTGCACGACGCCGAGGCCGAGAACCTGCAGCGCCGGGCCAAGCGGTCGCGCCCCGACCTGCTCAAGGGCGCGACCCGGCGGGTGGAAACGCCGCTCGGCACGATGTACGTGAACATCACCGAGGACGACAAAGGCCAGCCGTTCGAGGTCTTCATTTCGCTCGGCAAGGCGGGCGGCGCGCTCATGGCGGACGTCGAGGCGATCGGGCGTCTCATCTCGCTCGCGTTGCGCTCGGGGATCCCGCTGCGCGAGGTGTACCGCCAGCTGCGCGGCATCTCGTCCGACCGGGTGGTGGGCCTGGGGCCGAACAAGGTGCTGTCGGTGCCCGACGCCATCGGGATCGCGATCGAGAAGTGGATGCAGGAAAAACAGGGGGTGCAGCAGGATCTGCTGGGCGGGGCGGTCGCGCCGGCGCCGGTACGCGCCGCCGGGGCGGACGGGGTGGTGAGCGAGCGCACCGGGGAAGGGCAGGACTTCATCGGCGCCTGCCCCGACTGCGGCTCGCAGCTCGCGTTCGCCGAGGGCTGCGCCAAGTGTCACGTGTGCGGGTTCTCGGAGTGCGGGTAGGGAAGTCGTCCGCTTTCCATCTTCTCATCCCTGGTCCTCACCCCCTGTCCCCCTCTCCCGATGGGGGGCGCGCGTGTCATGCGTCACATTTTCCGCGGTCGCTAAGTGTGACCCCAGTCACGACTTCCGTCATGCGAACTGGGTATTCTTCTGGCGTGAGCATGCCCTTCCGCCCCATGACTCCCACGCGCCTCCAGGCCAAGGGATGGGCGCGGGTCGGACGACCCGGCGCGCATCTGCTGCGTCGCGGTGCGTGGTACCCCGTCGTCCGGATCTCCTCGAGTCACATCGTGGTGTTGGACGTCAATCGGCGGAACGTGCCGGTCGATCGGCGATTCCTCGAGATTCGCTATCATCCTCCGGAGCGCTGGAGCGTCGTGCGTTGCGAGGCGCGCGAAATCCAGCGGGTCGGCCGGCTGTTTCCGCTCACCTACGCTGTGTGCCCCGCCTGCCGCCACCGCCAGGGGTTCGGCACCGAGGTGAGGGATCTGACCTGCGAGCGGTGCAAGAAGCAGGCATCGCTGGCGTGGGACGAGATGAGCTGAAAAAGCGGGAAACGGGAATCGGGAAACGGGAAACGTGAGAGACGAGCGAACCCACGTTTCCCGTTTCCCGTTTCCCGATCAGAGCACCACCACCAGGTCTCCCAGCGCGACAATCCCCGATCCGACCCCGCGGCAATAGTACCCCCGCGTCCCACCGTCGAGAAACTGGAGCTGCTCCTTCAACACGTCGGCCTCAACCGTGCCCCCCAGCGCCCAGCCGGTAAAGGGCCGGCATGGGTGCGCCACCTGCAGCACGTCGAGGCGCACGAGCTCCCGGCCGTCGGGCGCGAGCAGCGCGACGCCAGAGTCCAGGTCCTCGATCGCGATGCGCCCGGTCGTCTCGATGATGATGTTCTCCCCGGCGCATCCCAGGGTGACGCGGTCGCCGAAGCGCTCGCGCATCAACGCGTAGTGCGACGTGAAGCCAAGCGACACGCCGTGCACGCCGTCTTCGTTCTTCGTCTCGGGATGGGCGCGGTGGTGTACGTCCACCAGCCAGGCCCCGTCCGTGCTCTCTCCCAGCACGCCCTCGGGACCGACGGCGACGCGGTCGACCGCGAGCAGTGGGGCAGGGTCGTAGCTGCGGCGCGGTTTTTCACCGGTCTTGAGCGAAGAGCGCTGGATCTGGAGGCGAACGATGCGGCCGAGCTCGCGCATGACAGAATCTAGCAAAACGTGGTATCATGTGGGTCGCCAACTTCCATGCGAATCACCCTCGGCTGGGCCCGCTGTGCCGACAACGTGGCGGACATCCTCCGCCGCGGGGCGTGGTACCCGATCGTCGAAGAGTCACCCGACGGGCACCTCGTGGTGGAAGTGCGTCAGCAGCGGGTGCGATTGGCGCGCGTCGACGTGACGATCCGGGCCGAGCCGCCGGACCACTGGAGCATTGTGGCCCGCACGGGCGTGCTGCGGCCCACGCTGGGTGGGGGAGGGCGGGGGAGCGACGTGGCGACCAGCTACGCCGTCTGCCCGCTGTGTCATTACCGCCAGGACTTCGCCGCCAAGCCCGCCAGCCTCAAGTGTGTGCGCTGCGGCGCCACGTCGCCGGTGGACTGGAGCGAGACGTGCTAGACGGCTTGCGCGCCGGGATGTAGTTAGTATATTAACCGTCAACATATTAACTACTATCGCGCCACCCGACATCCATGCCCGACCGCTCCGCCCTCGCCCTCCAGCTCACCGACGCCATCTCTCTGGCGCGGGCCGCCGTGGAGCACGCCGGCGACCGGGCGTTCCGTGCCTACGGCCTGTCGCACCGGGCGCACGCCGTGCTCTCGGCCGTGGACCTGGGCGGTCCCGACGGGGCGCGCCCCAAGGACGTCGCCGCGCAGCTGGACGTCTCCCGCGCCGCCGCGACTACGTTCATCCAGCGGCTCGAAACCAAGGGGCTGGTGGAGACCACACCCGACCCGGAGGACGACCGCGGCGTGCGGGTGACGCTGACGCGCCGCGGGCTCGAGGTGCTGCTGCGCGCCAGCCAGCTGGAGCGCCGGCTCGCGGCCCGCGCCATCGAGGGACTGCCCGCGTCGAGCATCGCGCGCACCGTGCACCTGCTCCAGGAGTTCAAGCAGCGGTTGGAGGAGAAGCAGATCGGCGTGGTGCGCTAGATGGGACTTACCAATGTGGGTATTTTTATGCACGCCGCCGCGGACCGGTGCGGCCGCCGGCCACATGCGAGACGGCACTTGAGGTCTGCCTTCTATTCTACCGCTTTGTAACCAGTTATCCGGCGTGCCGCGATGCTCTCTTGCCTGCCGTCCTGCGGGCCGGTACGCCGGCTCCACAGGCGCGGTTTTCCACAGTGAGCTCGACATCTCAGAATGTTGAAAACTGCCGAGGCGTCCGTCCAGGCGGCGGCCCGAGCCCTGCGAGCCGCCCGCCGCGTGGTGGTGACCAGCGGCGCGGGCATGTCCCGCGACTCCGGTATTCCCACATTTCGGGACGCGCTCACCGGCTTGTGGGCGCGCTACGACCCCGAGGAGCTCGCGACCGAAGCCGCCTTCCGTCGCAACCCCGCCCGAGTGTTCGGATGGTACCTGTGGCGGCGTCGTCTGGTGCGAGCGGCCGTCCCCCACGCGGGCTATGATGCCCTGGTGGCGCTGGAGCGGATCGTCCCCGAGCTTGTCGTCGTGACGCAAAACGTGGACGGGCTGCACCGGCGAGTGGGAAGCAGCCGGGTGATCGAGCTGCACGGCTCGCTCGAGCGGTTCTCGTGCCTCACCGCGCGACATCCCTTCCCCCCCGACCAGCTGGCGACGCCGGAGGTGGACGGCGAGTGTGAGCCGCCGTGCTGCCCGCGCTGCGGCGCGCCGGTACGGCCCGACGTCGTGTGGTTCGGTGAAGCGCTGCCCCAGGAGGCGAGCGCCGCGGCGTGGGACTGGAGCGCGCGTTGCGACGCGATGCTGGTGGTGGGGACCTCGGGGCTGGTGCAACCGGCGGCGCAACTGCCGCTCGTGGCGCGCGAAGCGGGGGCCGTGGTGATCGAGGTCAATCCCGACCCCACCGAGATTTCCCGCGCGGCGCACATCACCTGCCGCGGGCCGGCCGGCGCGGTGCTGCCGGCGCTGCTCGCGGCGCTCACGGAAGGGGAACGACCCTGATTCGCCGCACCAAAATCGTCGCCACGCTCGGCCCCGCCACCGGGAAGCCCGAGCACATCGCCGGGCTGATCGACGCCGGGGTGAATGTGATTCGCGTGAACGCGTCGCACGGCACGCCCGAGCTGCGAGCGGGGTGGATCGCGGCCGTACGTCAGGCGGCGGACGCCGCGGGCGTGCCGGTCGCCGTGCTGTGGGACCTGCAGGGCCCTCGCATCCGCGTGGGCAAGCTGGCCGAGCCGCGCGAGCTCTTGCCTGGCGAAACGGTGGTGTTCGCCCCCGAGGAGGTCGCGCGCGGCGCCGAGCTGCCGACGACCTACGCCGATCTCGCCGCCGACGTCCGCCCGGGGGCCCGGATCCTGCTCGACGACGGGCTGCTCTCCGTCGAGGTCACGCGCATCGCGCCGCCCCGGGTCGAGGGCCGGGTGGAGGACGGCGGGACGCTCACCTCGAACAAGGGAATGAACCTTCCGGGGTTGCACGTGTCCGCGCCGGCGCTCACGGAAAAGGATCGGGAGGACACGGCCCACGCCGCATCCGTGGGGGCGGACTACGTCGCCCTCTCCTTCGTGCGCCGGGCGGAAGACCTCGCCGAGCTCCGGGCGCTCGTCCCTCGCGAGATGAAGCTGGTCGCGAAGATCGAGAAGGCGACCGCCCTCGATGACCTGCCGCGCATTCTCGCCGCGTCCGATGCCGTCATGGTGGCGCGCGGCGATCTCGGGGTCGAGCTGCCGTTCGAGGAAGTCCCCGCGGTGCAGAAGCGCCTGATTCGCGAAGCCAACCGTCACGGCAAGCCCGTGATTACGGCGACCCAGATGCTCGAGTCGATGGTGCACAACCCGCGGCCCACACGGGCCGAGGCCTCCGATGTGGCCAACGCGATCCTGGACGGTACGGACGCCGTCATGCTCTCCGCCGAGACGGCGGTGGGGGCGCACCCGTTCGAGGCGGTCCGGGCGATGGATCGCATCATCCGCGAGATGGAGCGCCACGGGTCTTCGGCCGGTGGGGGGGCGGGCGGAGGCCGCGACGAGCGCCGCGCAACGCCGGGAGCGACCGTCTCGGTGGAAGACGCGATCGCGCTCGGCACCAGCGCCGTCGCGCGGATGCTCCGGACGCCCCTGATCGTGACCCTCACCAAGGGCGGCTTCACGGCCCGCAAGGTGGCGGCTCTGCGCGCGCCCGTGCCGATCCTCGCCGTCACGACCGAGGCGGCCACCTACCGCCAGCTCGCGCTGGTGTGGGGCGTGACGCCCGTGCTGGTGGACCGCGTGCCGAGCTACGACGCCATGCTCGCCGTGGTGCGCGATCTGCTCCTCAAGCGGGGGTATGCGCAGGCGGGCGATCGCATCGTGATGACGGCGGGCGTGCCGTGGGAGGTCTCCGGGGCCACCAACCTGCTCAAGGTCGAGGTCGTGTGAGGTGAGGCTCGCGTTCCTGGGGACGGGGACGTCGTACGGGGTGCCGCAGATCGGGTGTGGGTGTCGCACCTGCACGTCCGCCGACGCGCGCGACCGACGCACGCGCAGCGCCGCGCTGATCGAGTCGGGGGGCCGCCGCCTGCTCATCGACACCCCGCCCGAGCTGCGCCTGCAGCTCGTCGCCGCGGGCGTCAGCGCCGTGGACGCGGTGCTCTTCACCCATGCTCATGCGGATCACGTGCACGGCATCGACGATCTGCGGGCGATCACGGTGCGCCAGGGGGCGGCCCTCGACGTGTACGGGGCGGCGGCAACGCTCGCCGAGTTGGCGCGCCGCTTCCCCTATATTTTCGACCACACGCCGCCGCAGCCGGGCACGAGCAAGCCGCAGCTCGCCGCGCACGCGCTCGAGCCCGATCGCGAAACGATGATCGCCGGGATGGCGGTGCGGGCCGTGCCGCTGCCCCACGGCACCGACACCGTGCTCGGCTACCGGGTGGGTGCAATCGCGTATCTCACGGATGCGAAGGCGGTGCCCGAGGGCGCGCGCGCCCAGCTCGCGGGTCTCGAGGTGCTGGTGCTGAACGCGCTGCTCCCGCGGCCGCACCCGCTGCACCTCTCGATTCCGGAGGCCGTCGCGGTCGCGCAGCAAATCGGCGCGCGCCGCACCTTCCTCACGCACCTGACGCACGACACACCGCACGCCGAGCTGGCGGCGCGCCTCCCTCCCGGCATCGCGCCAGCCTACGACGGACTGGTTGTCGAAGTGGGCGCGGCGTAGGGCAAACTTCCGGTCACCAGGGCTTGCGCCCGGGTAGGGACAACTTCCCGTCACCCCGGGCTTGCGCCCGGGGTCAGTAGCTACTCTGGGGGAGGATGCCGAAGAACAAGGGCTCCGCATCGAAATTCCCATCCTAAAGGATGGGCCCGGAAAGACACAACGCTCACGCGTGATGTGCTTTAGCACAGCGCTTTACCGGGCCCACGCTTTGAGCGTGGGGAACATCGGGGTAGGGTGCTCATTGGTTTCTCAGCAACCTGCTAGATTCGACGACAGGAGGGCGGTGTCATGTCGAATGCTTCACCTGAGGCGACGCTGCGACGGTTCCAGAGTCCCGCTGTGCGGCAGAGCGCGGCGATGGACGAGCTGGTGCGGCGGGCCGTGTTCGGCCCGGCCGCCGAGCGCGACGAGGCGCGCTGGCTGATCTGGGAGATCGGGCAGCACGCGGGCGTGCGGCCGGCGTCGATCCACGAGCTGTATCTGGCGCGCGGCCGGGGCGAGGTGCCGGCGTTCACCACGCCCGCGATGAACATCCGGGTGCTGGCCTACGACTCCGCGCGCGCCGTGTTCCGGGCCGCAAAGCGGCTCGACGTGGGCGCGCTCATCTGCGAGATCGCCCGCTCGGAGATCGGCTACACGGAGCAGCGTCCCGCGGAGTACGTGGCGGTGATGACCGCCGCGGCGCTGCGCGAAGGCTTCACCGGGCCGCTGTTCATCCAGGGCGACCACGTGCAGGTCAACGCGAAGAAGTACGGCGCCGACCCCGAGACCGAGCTGCAGGCGCTGCGCACGCTCATCGAAGAAGAGCTGCACGCCGGCTTCTACAACATCGACGTCGATACGTCGACCCTGGTGGACCTGTCGCAGGCCACGCTGCCCGAGCAGCAGCGCGTCAACTACGAGCGGGCCGCCGAGCTGACCAGGTTCATCCGCGATCGCGAGCCCGAAGGCGTCACGGTCTCGGTGGGCGCGGAGATCGGCGAAGTGGGCGGCAAGAACTCGGACGTGCACGAGCTGAAGGCGTTCATGGACGGCTACATCCAGACGCTCAACCGCCTGGGCACGTCTACGGGGATCAGCAAGATCTCCGTGCAGACCGGCACGAGCCACGGCGGCGTGGTGCTGCCCGACGGATCCATCGCCAAGGTCCAGCTCGATCTCGACGCGCTGAAAGCGCTGTCGCGCGACGCGCGCGCCAAGTACGGCCTGGGCGGGGCGGTGCAGCACGGGGCCTCCACCCTGCCGCCCGATGCCTTCAGCCAGTTTCCCAAGTGCGAGGCGATCGAGATTCACCTGGCGACCAACTTCCAGAGCATCGTGTTCGACCACCCGAAGTTGCCCGCGAGCTGCAGGAGTGGGTCAAGGTCGAGTGCAAAGACGAGTGGAAGAAAGGCGACACGGAGGAGCAGTTCTACTACAAGAGCCGCAAGAAGGCGATCGGTCCGTTCAAGCGGCGCCTGTGGGACCTGCCGGCCGACGTCCGGGCGGCCATCAGCGCCGACCTGGAGAAGACATTCGCGTTCCTGTTCGAGCAGCTGCGCGTGACCAACACGCGGGCGGTCACCGATCGATTCGTGCGGCCGCCGCTCCAGTCGCACGCGCAACCGCGCCCGGTCGCGGTGGCGGCCCCCGACGACCTGGAGGCGGGCGAGTGAGCGAGCAGAGCACCGGGTTCGGGCCGTTCCTGTTCGGCGTGGTGATCGGGGCCGCGCTGGGCTTCCTGTTCGCGCCCGAGGCGGGGGCCGCGTCGCGTACCAAGCTGGCGCGCCGGGTGCGGGAGCTCGCGGCCGAGAAGATCGACGAGCTGGGCGAGCTGGTGGGGTCGGACGAGGACGAGGAAGGGGCGCCGACGCCCCGCGCGGCGCTGGCGCGCCGGCTCACCGACGCCAAACGCCGCCGCCGCGTCGCCCGACGTGGGGGGGGGGGCGTCGAGGAGGAGGACGAGCCCGTCGCGTGAAGGCCCAGGGCGGCTGGCACCGGTCGCCGACCGGCGTCGTGCGCCGCACCCTGGAAGCGGCCTACGAGGACAACATTCCCTTTCTCGCAGGCGCCCTGTCGTTCGACCTGCTGCTCACCATCATTCCGTTCGTCGCGGTGCTGCTCGCCATGGTCGGGTACCTGGTGGAGCACCAGGTCACCACCCAACGCGTGGATCTGCACGAGCTGCTCGCCCGCCTGCTCCCCACGACGCTGGGAGGCGGCACCGACGCCGCGTTCGCGCAGCTCGAGGCCGCCCTGGGCGGCGTGATGCGTCACCGCGTGCGGATCACGGCGGTCGCGCTTCCCCTGTTCCTGTGGTTCTCCACCCGCCTGTTCGGCGGATTGCGCGCCGCCTTGAACGAGGTGTTCGACACCGACGAGCGGCGTCCCTGGCCCATGGCCAAGCTGCTCGATCTCTCCATGGTGCTCGCCACCGGAGCGCTGCTCGTGTTGAGCAGCCTGCTCACCGCCTGGGAGGCGCGTAACGCGAGCAGCGTCACCCGCAGCTTCGCCCTCGATTGGCTGTGGCGCTTCGGGCTGGAAACGACCGCGTTCGCCCTCGGCGTGCTGCTGTTTTTCGTGATCTTCAAGCTGATGCCCAGCCGGCGCATCGACTGGCGCACGGCGCTCGTGGCCGCCGTGTTCTGCTCGCTCGGCTTCGAGGTCGCGAAGCGGCTGTACGCGCTGTACGTCACCCGCTTCGCGACCCTGGACCGCGTGGCGTCGGACGCGAACGTGGTCGCCCTGTTCCTGTTCCTCCTGTGGGTGTACTACACGGCGTACCTGTTCCTGCTGGGTGGCGAGGTGGCGGAGACGTACGATCTGATCCGGATGCGGCGCTCGCAGCGGGTGCAGCTTGGCTAAAAGCAGGTTGAGGAGGTTGTGGAGGTTCTGGAGGTTGGGGAGGTTGTCACGTAAGCGGGGCAGCCTCCCCAACCTCCACAACCTCCCGAACCTCCACCAACGTTTTATCTTCTGCGCATGACCACCCCCGGTCCGCTGCGCCAGCCGATCCCGGTCGGCCGGTCGATCCTGTGGAGCCCCGCCAGCGCGGGTCCCAAGCGTCCCGGCAACATCCCCTTTCCCGTCTTCCTGTCGCAAGCCGCCCTCACTGCGATTCTCGAGCACGTGGCGACGCCGCACCGCGCCGGTCAGGGCGTCCTCGGGTTCCTGCTGGGGGACGCGTGCGAGTGTCCCGAGACCGGCGTCTCCTACCTCGTGATCGACGTCGCGCTGCGTTTGAACCAGGCGATCTACGGAGATCGCACACGCGACGTGGTGACGCGGCTGTGGGACCACATCCAGCAGCAGCTTGAGCAACAGCGGGCGACCCTCATCGGCTGGTACCATACCCACGCGCCGCTGCCGCTCACCCTGTCGGGGCACGACGTGGAGACCCACGAGCACTATTTCGCCGAGCCGTGGCAGGTGGCGCTGTTGCTG
>Ga0209055_1003189_pt1 | contig 10067 bp, 5 predicted proteins | sample GraSoiAngelo_110_FD_185875 | JGI IMG/M metagenome (GOLD analysis project Ga0209055, IMG submission 185875) | Grasslands soil microbial communities from the Angelo Coastal Reserve, California, USA - 14_0903_12_30cm (SPAdes) (version 2) | ecosystem: Environmental > Terrestrial > Soil > Grasslands ...
GACGGGCACTGTAGAAGTAGGCTTCGTCGCGCGTGTCCGTGGTGACGAGCATGACCACGCGTCCCGCCGCGCTGCGCCCGGTCCGACCGCGACGCTGGATCGTCCGGATCTCGGAGGGGACGGGCTCGTAGAAGACGACGAGGTCCACCTGCGGAATGTCGAGGCCTTCTTCCCCGATCGACGTCGCGACGATCACGTTCACCTCCCCGGCCTTGAACTTCTCGAGGATCTCGACCTGTTCCTTCTGCGACAGTCCGATGTCGTTCCCGTGGGAGGCCTGCCCGACGAACCGGACCGGTCGGAGGCCCGGGATGCGGGCAAGTTCCTGCGTCACCCTGTCCGCCGTCTCCCGATAGTGGGCGAAGACGATCACCTTGGAGTCCGGCTTCTTCATGAACTGCTCCCGCACGACCCATCCCGTCTTCGCGAGCTTCGGATGTTCCACGTCGGACTCGCGCGCGAGCTTGATCGCCTCCTGCACCTTCGCGTGCTTCAGGAATTGGACGTCCGCCTTCGACTTGGTCTCGGCCTCCATTTTATCGAAGTACGAGCGGAGGGAACCGAGGCCCTGGGTCTCCGCGAGTTCCATCGCATGGTTCGCCTTCATCGCGATCGCTTGCGCGGTCATCGCGCCGTACAGCCGGCCATCGCGCACACCCGAGTCGAGTCGCTTCCGAGCCTCGTCGCCGGCCGCGAGAAGGTCCTTCAGGCTGACTTTCGGCTTGCCCGCGAGGAACCCGATCTTCTTGAGTCGCTCGACCTGCTCCTCGAGGACGACCTGGAGCAACGTCCGGATCTCCTTCGAGACATCGGGGGCTTCCACCGGGATCCGCTGGACCTCGAGGTCATGGAGGTACGGGACCACGTCCGGGTCGTACTCCGTCCGGATCTCGACCGCGGTGATCCCGAGATTCCCGCAGACCTCGAGGATCTTCTCCGCGGAGGACCCGGGGGACGCGGTCATCCCGAGGACGAGCCGTCCGGGGACCTCCTTATACGTGGCGGCCACGTCGACGTACGCGTAGTCGCCGACCGCCCGGTGGGCTTCATCGAACACGACCAGGCTCACCTCGTCCAGGGAGATCCGCTCCGCCCGGACGTCGTTCCGGATCACCTGCGGGGTCGACACGATGATCTTGTTCTCCCGCCAGAGGAGCTCCCGTTCCTCGGGGGACGTCGCCTCGCCGGTGAAAAGCGCGATCCGATCGACGATGAGGACCTTCCGCAGGGAGGCCGCATGCTGCTCGACGAGGGGTTTCGTTGGTGCGAGGAAGAGGACCTTGCCGCCCTTTCGCCGGAGGACCTCGGCGATCACCATCGCCGCGACGACTGTCTTCCCCATGCCGGTCGGAAGGACGACGAGCGTGGACCGCTCCAGGCAAGCGCGGGCGATGTTCACCTGGTACGCTCTTTCCTCGACGGCTCCGCGGCGCAGCAGCTCGTGCGTGACGGCCACGTCGTCGGAACGTCGGGGTGTGCGAATAATCCTTTGCACTAGGTCCGCGGACGACGTCGCCGACGGAGGACGACGACCGCGAAGATCGCGATCGCGGCGGCAAAGGACCCGACCGCGACGACGAGCTCCCAGGGAAAGCCACTGGACACCTTCACCAACATCGTCATCGACGCCTTCGCGCTGGGGTCGGTCACCGCAGACGCGGAGATGACGGCGGAGTAGGTCGCGCCGACGGTCGCGTTCGCTGCCGCCGTCAGAGCGATCCGAAGCGCCGCGTCGTTATCGGGTCCGAGGCGCACGACGCGACCCCGGAGGAGGCCGCCGGAACCTCCTTCCAGATTCGCGTCCCATCCCGCCGGCAGGATCGCGTCGAGGCGGAAGTCCGTCTCGTAGTCCCCGACGTTCGCGAGCTTCAGGGCGATGTGCGCGATCGCGCCTGCGGGCGCCTCGAACGGACCGACCGATCCGAGGAAGAGGGCGGCGCGACCGAGCCCGAGGGAGGCGATCATCACGTCGTCGATCCACCATCCGCCCGCCTTCCCCATGACGTTCGAGCTCGCGTTGAAACGCACCTGGAGCGTCATCGGGCCCGTGATGTTCGCGGTCAGCTTCAGCGATGCACCCTGCCAACTCAAGTCTCGTCCCGTGTAACGTGCGAGCTGGATCCACGGCCCGCCGCCATAGCTTACCTCGACGTGGGCCTCGTCCGTGTCGTTCGCGGTAACGGGGAGGATCTCCACGGTCCGGCCCGTGAGGTCGTACCGGTGGTAGAAGATCAGGAAGGTGGGGCTTGGCGAGACGCTGATGGCGGGCGACATCAGCGTATGCCACGCCGGAGGCAGGGGATTCGGCAGGAGGGTCGCCACGTAGCCGAACCGCCACGCACTGGGTCGGCTGTGCGACGCGCCATCCAGGTCCGTGTCGTTCACGACCCGCCATCGGTCGGGATCATTCGAGAAGCCGTTCGTCATCCAGCCGCCGGCATTCACGACGGGGTCGCGGAAAAGGAACGAGTTCACGAGGACGTGGGCGACGCGCTCGTCGTTCGAAGGGATCTCGTCGTTCGCGCCGACGACGAGGGCGTGAACGAGGTATCGGCCGGTCGAGACCGGGGTGAAGTTCAGCGGAAACGTGGCCGTCGTCTGGGACGCGAGTCCGAGGCGGCTGAAGGTCGTGGCGGTCACGCGCGCCGACGCCTGAAAGGAATCTCGATACACCTCGACCTGCAGGGTGACGTCGGCAGCTTGTAGGCCCTCGTTGCGCACGTCAACCTCGGTCCGAACCATCCTGCCTTCGGCCTCCATGAACGGCACGCGGATTGCCGACACGGCGAGGTCCTTCGTTACGTCATGCGCGATGGTCGCCGTCATCGTCGCGGCGCTCGCCGAGATGTCCCGGATCCGCCAACCCGTGACGGACCCGTCGTAGGCCCGGCTGTCCGGCGTCGTGTCCGGGCCCCATCCCGCGGCGGTGTCGTGCCACGGATCCCCCGAGTCGGTGGGCCGATCGCCCGACACGCCTTCGTCGGCCTCCTCGAGGTCGAGCAGGCGATGGTTGTCCTGATCGTTCGACGTCTGCGAGTCGTCGACGTGCCAGATCAGCAGGCCACTCCCGGGGAGGGCGGTGTCGAATCCGATCGGTTGTCGATTCTCGATGAGGAAATATTCCGAGGTCGTGCCGGACAGGCTCAGGCGGAACACCTTCCCAGACGTCTCGATCGCATCGACCGCGGCGCCGACTTGCGCGGTCCTCACGTCGGTGGGCGTGACCCATCCGAGCCGGAGGAGGGACCAAGCGCTCATGTGGGCGGGGCTCGAACCCGCGGGCGCGCCGTTCCAGGAACCCAGGGACATGATGTCCCAGACGCCGGCCCCGGCGGACGAGCCGTCCGTGTCGTAGAGGTCCCGCAATCCGAGGTCGTGGCCGAACTCATGGGCCACCGTGCCGATGACAAAATCCTCGCTTTCCATCGTGTAGCCGTAGATCTGGACCCCGTCCGCAGTCAGGGATTGAGAGCCCGGCGTGGTCGGATCCGCGTCGAGGACGTCCCATCGGTGGGACCAGATGAGGTCCTTGTTCGATGGGCTCGACTCTTGCCCTGCGCCGGCATGGACCACCATGAGGTGATCGACGACACCGTCCCCGTTCGTGTCGAATTGCGCGAAGTTGACGGTCGCGTCAGCGGCCCGCACGGCCTCTGTAACGAGACGATAGATTGGTCCGTTCGCGTCGTCCACGCCCGTGGCACTGTCCGCGCCGTAGTCCGACATGGGGTGCGTGCTGTGGAACCACATCGGGATCACGGTCGCGTTCACGGTGAGCGCACCCCGGGAGACTTCTTGGTAATACGAGCCCACCGAATGCGCCGACCCGCCCGCGGCATTCATCCGGACGTCGAAGTAGGGGCCGTCGTGGCTCGGATCATGCGCGACGTCGGTGAAGTCGATCAGGAGGACGACGATCCGCGCGACCCCGGTCGTCTGTGCGGGAGTCGGCAGCGGCCCGGGCGCCTGCCGTCGGAGATACGGCGGCCATGTGCCCACCGCGGGATTCGGAGGCATCAGCTGAGGCCCGGTGTCATGAGGGGTTTCCCAATGTTCCCCCGGTGGGAGTCGGACCCAGGCGACGGCTGCTGGCAGCGCGAGGACGAACGCCAGGATGAGGGCGATCCGGCGCATCGGCCGCGCCGAGTCTCTGCCCGGTAATGAAGATTCACCCGGGATTCTCAGACGGGATTGCGTACCGGTTCGGCTACAAGGTCGCCTTATCGAACATCGCGGGATCGGAGCCGAGTGGCCTCGTGGCATCGATGCCCATCTTCGATGTGAAGCCATCCCTTGCGCTTGGATCGATCGAGGACCCGCGGACCTCGTGCAGAACGACGAGGCCGCGGTCCGCCTGGAACCGGGTCGCGATCGCCCATTCCACGTCGCGGTCATTGAACACGTCGATGTCCTCGTCCACGATGACGACCTGTTTCATCGACGTGTGCGCCCCAAACGCCGCCATGATGGCGTTCTTGCCGTCCCCCTGATGCTGCTTCCGGATCGAGACAACGCCGTGGAGCCACGCACATCCGCCTTCCGTGAGCCGCACGGCCCCCACATGGGGGACCGCCCGGGAGACGGCTTGGTAGATGACCGGTTCCCGCGGCATCCCCATGAACATGAAATGCTCGTCGAGGCCCCCCACGATAATGTGGAAGACCGCGTCCTTCCGGCGATAGACGCGTTCCACGACCAGGATTGGCTCCTTTCGCACCCGATCGTACGTGCGGACCGCGTCGACGAAAGGCCCTTCGTCGTGCGTCTCTTTGGTCAACCGGCCCTCGAGGACGTAGTCCGCTTCCGCGGGGACCGTGAGGCCGTTCCGGATGCGGACCGTGTCGACCGGCCTGCCCAGAGACGCTTGGGTGAGGGCCGACGCGATCCGGCTTTCGTCCACGCCGAATTCCACGGAAGTCCCGCCGGCGAGGAGGTTCCACGGATCGAGGCCGATGCACACGGCGACCTTTAGCTCCTCCCCGGCGGCCATCGCCTCGTTGTACATGTGCCGTAGATGACGCGGCACGATCCGGCAGGCCCCATGGGTCTTGTCCAGGACCAGGATCCGATGGAACGACAAGTTCCGGACCCCCGACCGCTCCGCGACCCATACGCCCGCGGTGATGTAGCGCCCCGCATCCTTCGGGAAGAGCTTTGGGATCGGCATCGCCGTGAGGTCGACGTCGGACGTGGCCTGTGTCATGAATTCCGCGCGCTCGACGAGGCGTGTGTCCTGCGGATGGGCCTGGGCCTCCAACAACTTCGGGAGGAACTCGTTCGGCTGAATGCCGAGCGCGCCCGCGACCCGTTCGCGGGTGGACCACAGGTTCGCGACCGCAGGGCCACCCTCGAGGTTCGGGAGAAACACGGGGCGGTTCGGAGTCGCGAGGAAATGCCGGGTCGCGCCGAGGTCCCTCTTGACAGATCCTTCGACGGTGACGACGTCGCGGCCGAATCGGTCGAGCCAAGTCCGGATCGCCATGAGAATCCCGCCCGCGGTATTGGAGGTTCGAATAGAAAGGTTGCGACGCAGTCGAACGTCCGATTTCTAGGGAGGCCGGAGCGGCGGAGGCGACCGGTCCGGTGGCTCCGGAGGCGGAGGTTCCATCTCGGACCCCTCCGGCCGCGAGAGGAAGACGATGACCACCGCGATGATGCCGACTACGAAGAGGAATCCGACGAAGGCCCCGAACCCGAGCGTTGCGAGGGCCTCGATTCGCACACCGTCGGGGGGCGGGGGCGGTGGCGGCGTCCTCGCGGGCAAGACCTGCATCCAGTTGGAGAGGGCATCGTTCCCCGCGCTCGCCTCTGCGGGCACGACGTTCTCCACGCGGATCGTGAGATTGTGCTCCCCGACCCCGACTGCGAGGAACTGCGGCGCGTGGACCAGGGCCGATGCACCGGGAGCGAGCGAGTCGGAAAGAGGCGTGACGCCGATTCGAACGACGTCTCCGTTCGGCCGCGAATCGATCAGCTCGACCGTCGCGGATACCGCGGCCGTGTCGCCCACGTTGACGACCGTCACCGTGACCTCGACGACGTCCCCCTCGTATGGCGGCACCGGGCTCACCACCGGGTTCGCGGGCCGGAGATCCGGCGCGAATTGCGCGAGGACCGGATGGACGGGATTCGCACCCGCGGTGAGGAGCGTGGACGCCATGAGGATCCCGAAGAGAACCACGAGTCCCCCGCGTCGCCCCCAACGGAGCGGCGCGGACCACGCCCGGCCCACGGCTCGACATGCGGCCCCCGAGAATATTACTTTCGCGAATCGGTTGTGTTCATCCTTCCCCGGTATCGCGGATTCTTGGCCGAGAGTCTCCGCGGTGTGGGATTTTCTCTTCATCCCCAGAAGTCTTTATACGCGGCCTCGGTTCGGACGCTCGTGAGCCTCGAATCCGCGCGAAAGTTCGCCCTGCAGAATGCCGTTTTTCATGGAGGAAAAGCGGACGCCAAGGCGGTCCTTGGAAGGATGCTCGCAGAGGACGCGAGCCTGCGTGGACGCGCACAGGAAGTCGCGGACCACGTGGAGCGCGTCGTCGCGGACGTGAACCGCCTCCCTCCCGAGGTGCAGAGGGCAGAGCTGTCCGCAATCGCCCCGGAACTCCTCGAAAAGACGACGACCATCGTGGGCCCGAAGGAACTCCCTCCGCTCCCGAACGCCGTCGACGGCAAGGTCGTCCTTCGCCTCGCGCCGTACCCGAGCGGCCCCCTCCACATCGGGAACGCGCGGGCGTTCGTCCTGAATGACGCGTACGCGAAGAAGTACCACGGCAAGCTCCTCCTCGTCTTCGACGACACGATCGGATCGGAAGACAAGCCCCTCCTCCCCGAGGCGTTCGACCAGGTCCGGGAAGGTCTGGACTGGGCCGGCGTCGAGTTCCACGAGGTCCTCTACAAGAGCGACCGCATCCCCCTGCACTACGAGTGGGCGGAGAAGCTCCTCTCGACGGGCGAGGCCTACGTCTGCGAGTGCGACGCGGAGACGCTCCGCAAGAACCGCGAGGCGATGAAAGCCTGCGTCCACCGCATCCAGAGCGTGGACGAGACGATCGCGATGTGGAAGGCGATGCTCGCCGGCGAATACGCCGAGGGGGAGGCCGTCGTCCGGCTCAAGACGGACATGGCGGACCCGAACCCAGCCTTCCGGGACCGCGTGCTGTTCCGGATCGCGGAGCGGGACCATCCGCGCGTGGGAGACCGCTACCGAGTGTGGCCGATGCTGGAGTTCTCCTGGGCCGTCGACGACGCCTTGCTCGGCGTGACGCACGTCCTGCGCGGGAAGGACCTTGTGATGGAGGACCAGATGGAGACGCGGATCTGGGACATCCTCGGGATCCGGCGTCGACCGGAGTTCGTCCATTTCGGCATCCTGCGGTTCAAGGACCTGGAACTGTCGAAGTCCCGATACCGGAAGGAGATCGCCGCGGGCCACCTGACCGGGATCGACGACCCGAGGACGTGGTCCTTGCAATCCCTGCGACGCCGGGGAATTCGACCGGCCGCCTTGAGGGACTTCGTGCTCTCCTTCGGCCTGAGCCTGAACGACATCGAGGTGCCCGCGGAGACCTTGTACGCCGAGAACCGGAAAATGATCGACAAGGACGCGAACCGCTGCTTCTTCGTCCCCGATCCCGTGGCGGTGGAGATCGCCGGCCTCCCGCCGATCGAACATGCGAAGGCGCCGCTCCACCCGGACTTCCCGGGCCGTGGCAATCGCACGATTCCGGTGGGTCCCAAGGTCCACGTCGCCACGGAGGATTTCGAGAAGTTCCGCGGCAAGGAGGTGCGCCTCAAGGACTTCTGTAACGTCGTCTTGGACCATCGGGCGCGCTTCGTCTCGATGGAAAACAAGGACATCCCGAAGATTCAGTGGGTCACGCACGGGGTCAACGTGCACCTCGTCCTGCCGGACGGATCCGAATCCCGAGGACTGGGCGAGCCCCTCGTCGCCTCCCTGAAAGTGGACGACGTCGTCCAGTTCGAGCGCGTGGGTTTCGCGCGGATCGATCACGTGAGCAAGGCCGAGGTTCGGGCGTTCTTCGCACACCGCTGACGATCGCTGCCTCAGGTTCCTGCGTTCGCTGTCTTCCTTCGTCGCAAAAGGCCCCAGCTGGTGAGCAGGCCCACCCCGCCAATCGCCGCGCTCACCGCGAGGAGGGTCCCGATGAACGGGAGCAGGGCCACGGACACGACGAGGGAGATCCAGGGAAGGATCCGTCGCATCCCGCGCTCCTTGAGGAGCCGGATCCCGGCGATTGACCCGATGACATACGTCAGGATCGCGGCACCGCTGGCCATCAAGAAGGCCGACACAAAGTCCACGTTCAGGAGGTAGAAGGCCGCGAGGCTCAGGAGGACCATGACGATCAAGAACACGAGCGAACGCCTCGGGGTACCGGTCTTTCGATCCACCTTGCCGAGCGTCTCCGGGAAGACGCCGTCCCGGGCGGCGGCGTAGTAGACCCTCGCCATCCCGGCCACGTAAGCGTTCACCGTGCCGAACGTGACGAAGACCGCGAGGAGGGCGACGAACATCCCGCCATACGAACCGAAGGCGCCCGACATCATCGCGGCAAAGGGAGTGACACCTCCCCCGACGGTGTAGGCCCCCGTGCCCACCGTGACGACGGCCACCGCGAGGTAGAGGGCGCTGATCAGGATCACGCTGATGACCACGCTGCGGTGGAAGTCCCGCTCCGGATTCCGGAACTCTTCCGCCACGTTGGATGTGTTCTCGTATCCCAGATAGGACCACATGATGAGCGCGGCCGCGGTGCCGATGGAAGCGAGTCCGTTCGGGAGGATGGGCGTGTAGTTCGCGCTGGAAATCCTTGGAGCGGACACCACGACGGCGATCGCGAGGGCCGCGAGAATGGCGCCGACGGTCGCGACTTGCACGCGCCCGGTGAAACGGATTCCCAGGTAGTTGACGCCGAACGCCCCAATCAGGATGGCCGCCGCGACGAGGAACACGTCCAGGTTAGACAGCGGGAAGACGAACCTGAGGTACGAGGCGGCCGCCACGGTTGCCGCGGGGGCCCCCAAGACGGCCCAGGCAAGGAAGAGCCACGCGGTCGCCGCGCTCGCACCCCGGCCGAGGCCTTCCCGCGCGAAGGCATAGATTCCTCCCGACTCCGGGTTCCGGGCGGAGAGCTTCGCGAACGTGTAGGCGAAGGGATAGCTCGCGAGCGACAAGAGGATCCAGGAGATGATGGACGCAGGGCCCGCGATGCGAGCCGCGAGGCCGGGGATGACGAAGATGCCGGACCCCAGGAGCGAACTGACATAGATCGCGACGGCATGGCGAAGCGTGAGGACTCGGTGCAGGTCCGAAGGAGGCGGATTCTTCGTTTCACCGTCCCGCTCCATCCGTCCTCCTCCCGTTCTTCCTCAGGGGCGTCGATCCGCGCGGCGCCGATAGGACCACCTCATGCATAAGGCAATTGCCGGCCTCCGACGGTGGGGCAAAAACGCGGTCTGGCGGTGAAGCTTTCTAGTCGACTGTATTCTTCATCGGCATGGTCCATTTCTCGAAGCGTGTCCGCTCGATTGAGTCCTCGCCCACCGTCCACATCGGAGACCTCATCGCGGAGATGAAAGCGCGCGGCGAGAAGGTCCTCTCCCTTGCGATCGGGGAGCCGGACTTCCCGACCCCGGCCCACATCGTCGATGCCGCGAAGAAAGCCCTCGACGCGGATTTCACGAAATACACACCCGCTCCAGGGATCCGGGAGCTCCGACAGGCCGTCGCGGAGAAGGTGCAAAAAGAGAATCGCATTCCCGCGAAGGCGGAGAATGTGCTCGTCGCTCCGACGAAGCATACCCTCTTTATGACGTGCATGGCCCTCCTCGATACAGGAGATGAAGCGATCATCCCGGACCCCGGATGGGTCTCGTACGCCCCCATGGTGACCCTCGCTGGGGCCCGCCCCGTGCCCGTGCACGCCGCCGATGACGAAGGATTCGTCCCGGCCGCGGACGCGGTCGCCGAGTCGATCACGCCGCACACCCGACTCCTGATGCTGAACTCACCCTCGAATCCCGCCGGCTCCGTGTATTCGCGG
>Ga0209055_1003192_pt1 | contig 10064 bp, 7 predicted proteins | sample GraSoiAngelo_110_FD_185875 | JGI IMG/M metagenome (GOLD analysis project Ga0209055, IMG submission 185875) | Grasslands soil microbial communities from the Angelo Coastal Reserve, California, USA - 14_0903_12_30cm (SPAdes) (version 2) | ecosystem: Environmental > Terrestrial > Soil > Grasslands ...
CCCCTGGCGATCGTGAACGACGCGGACTCGATCAGAGTGCGCGCTCCCGCGCGCAGCGTGAGGTCGGTGGCGGTGATCATGGTGAGCTCCTGACTGACGGTGAAGGCGGCGCGACGCAGCGCCCGCCGTGGGGTCGGCGGGTACGGGCGCCGGAGTCAGACTGCGAGCTGCACGAGCGCAAGCTTACCGCGTCCATTCGGCGACGAGACGGCGCGGCCCCGGTCCGGGGTAATCTGCCCGCGAGATGACCCCGCGCCGGGCGGCCCTGCTGGCCGTCATCACCATCTGCGTCGCGGCGTGCGCCCCGTCCGGCACCCCCGGCCCGGCGGCCACCTCCCGCGCGGCGGGCACGCCCACGGCGGCGCCCTCGCCCACCCCGACCCCGGCGCCGAAGCTCACGCTCGGCGGCCTCTTCCACCCGACGGCGCCCGCGCCGACCGACCCCGCGCGCACGTGGACGCTGCTCGCGACGGGCGACACGATCCCCGCCCGCCTGGTCAACATCCAGGCGACGCAGCGCGGCGACTTCCTCTGGCCGTTCCGCCCCACCGCGGACTACGTCAAGAACGCGGACGTCACGTTCATCAACCTCGAGACGCCGCTGCTGGCCGGCTGTCCCGCCCGGACCACCGGCCTGGTCTTCTGCGGCGATCCGCGGTTCGTGGACGGGCTCACGGCGATCGGGACGAAGGTCGCCAACCTGGCCAACAACCACGTCTACGCCGGCCCGGACACGCAGAGGACCGCCGACCTGCTCCAGCAGCACGGCATCCCCTCGGTGAGCAACCTGGGGCCGCCCGTGATCCTGAACGTGAAGGGCCTGAAGGTCGCGTTCGTCGGCTGCAACGCCGTCACCGGCGGGCCGCCGGTGGACCGGGCCGCGCTCCAGGCGAACATCCAGAACGCGCGCCAGCAGGCCGACGTGGTCATCGTCCAGTTCCACTGGGGCAAGGAGTACGAGCGCCAGCCGCTGGTCGCGCCGGGCATCGCCCCCGACGACCCCATCGAGCTCGGCCACCTGGCCGTCGACTCGGGCGCCGACCTGGTGATCGGCAACCACCCGCACTGGGTCCAGGGCGTCGAGGTGTACAAGAACCACCTGATCACGTACGCCCACGGCAACTACGTGTTCGACCAGGTCAACTGCTACCCGTCGATCGGCGCGGACTACAGAACGTACTGCTCCGACGACACCCGCACCAGCGTCGTCGGCACGTACACGTTCGACGGCGCCCACCTGGCCGGCGTGACGTGGAAGCCGACGTACGCGGACACCAACCTCCAGACCCAGTGGGCAGACCCGACCCGCGCCGCGCAGGTCCTCCAGACGATGGAGGACGCCAGCGTGACCCTCGCCCAGAAGGAGGGCGAGCCCACCAGCTGAGCTGGCGCAACCGGCCGCGCCCCGACAGCATTGCATCCGGTGTGATGAAGAAGGTCTCCCGGCGCTGGATCGCCGTCGCGGGCGCGCTCCTGCTGGCCGCCGGCTGCGTGGCCGCCGGCGACCACGCCCTCGGCCTCGACAGCCCCACCGACGTCGCGTCGGTCATGCGCAGCGGGCTCCCCAACGACACGCTGGTCTACGACCGGACCGGGACCGTCCTGCTGGCCGACCTCCAGCAGCCCGGCAGCCAGCACACCGACGTGTCTCTGAGCGCGATGGGCCGCTGGCTCCCCGCCGCCACCGTGGCCGACCAGGACCCCCGGTTCTGGAGCGAGCCCGGCGTGGACGTGGGCCGGCTGGGCCAGGCCGGCTGGGACGCGGTGCAGGGCCGGACCGATGGGGAGACCGGCTCCTCGATCGTCCTGCGCCTGATCCGGCTCCGCCAGGGCAGCCCCGACGGCGTGGTGGCGAGGGCCCGGGCGCTGACGCTCGCCGTTCGGGTCGCCGCGGCGGTGCCCAAGGCCAGCATCCTGGAGGCCTACCTGAACTCTTTGCCCTACGGCAACCGGGCCGTGGGCGTGGAGGCCGCCGCCATCACGTACTTCCAGGTCGACGCCGGTCAGCTCGACCTGGCGCAGGCCTCGCTGATCGCCGGCCTGCCCGAGGCGCCCGACCGGCTCGACCCGCTCCGCCACCTGCCGCAGGCCAGGGAGCGGCAGCGTCAGGTGCTCGACGCGATGGTCCGCGCCGGCGCCGTGACTCGCCAGCAGGCGGACCAGGCGTTCGCGGAGCCGCTCCAGCTCGTCGGCCCGGCCACGCTGAACGTGGCGCCGGACATCGTGGACCAGGTGGCCGCGGAGCTCCAGGCCCGCCGGCCCGCGAACGTGCCGCCCCGCGGCTTCACGGTCCTCACGACGCTGGACTGGGGCCTCCAGCAGCAGGCCGAGAACGCGCTGCGGCAGGGGCTCGCCGCCAACCAGTTCCGGAAGGTCACGAACGCCGCGCTGGTGGCCGTCGATCCGCGCACCGGCCAGATCCTCGCGCTGGCGGACGCCGCCACGAGCGCCAACCAGTACACGTTCGCGCTCCGGCTGCGCAACGTCGGCAACTCCTTCCGGGTGTTCACCTACGCCGCGGCCATCGCCTCCGGCCGCTACACCATGGTCACCCCGGTCATGGACTCGGGCCAGGGCCAGCCGGCGTACCGGGTGGTGGACTTCGACGAGCACGACCACGGGCCCTGCCAGCTGCGGGACTGCCTGGGCAACGGCCTGAACGTCCCCGCCGTCCTCGTCGAGCTGGGCATCGGCACGCCCGCCCTGGCCCTGACCGCCCGGGCCCTCGGCGCGCCGGCGTACCAGCTCCAGCCGGACGGCACCTACACCACCAGGAACACCGACGGCTCGTTCGGTGCCTCCCTGACGCTCGGGGGCTATCCGGAGACGCCGCTCCAGATGGCGGCCGGCATGGCGACGCTCGCCGCCGGCGGCGTGCAGCGGGCGCCCGAGGCGATCCTCCGGCTGAGCACCGCGGACCGCGGGACGATCTACCAGCCGAGGTCGGGTGCGGGGAAGCAGGCCCTCGACTCTCGCGCCGCGTTCATCGTCAGCCAGATGCTGGCGGACGACTCGGACCGGACCCAGGTGTACGGCTCCAGCTCACCGCTGACCCTGCCCGGGCGCCACGTGGCCGCGGTGGCCGGGACGTCCGAGAACTTCGCCGATGCGCTGACGGTGGGCTACACGCCCTCGCTCGCCGCCGTCGTGTGGCTGGGCAACGCCGACTCGCGAGGCATGCCGCCGGGGTCGGACGGCGTCTTCGTGGCGGCGCCCGCCTGGCGCTCGACCAGCTCGGCAGGGGCGACGAGTGGTACCCGACGCCGGCCGGTGTCCAGGCGGCCACCGTGAACGGGCGGCTGGCGTGGTTCCTCCCCGGCACCTCGCCCGCGACGCCGGCGCCGCCCCTGCCCGCCAACGTCCACACCGGCTGAATCCGGGGAAAGGCGCGGGCCGCCGCGCGGTAGCGTACTGGTATGGCGATCACCGACTCCTACCGGTTCGAGTCCAGCCCGCGCTGGGTGCGGACCGTCCTCAACGGCACGACGGTGGCCGACTCCCGGCGGATGAAGCTGCTCTGGGAGCCCGGCCGGCTCCCGGTCTACTGCTTCCCGAGAGAGGACGTCCGCATGGACCTGCTCCAGCGCTCCGGCGAGCGGCCCGACGACCCCAAGGGGCCGGCGACGCTCTGGACCGTGCGGGTCGGCGACCGCGTGGCGAAGGACGCGGCCTGGACCGTGGACCACCCCGCGGAGGGCAGCCCCGACGTCGCCGGCTACGTGGTCCTCTCGTGGCGGGACATGGACACGTGGTACGAGGAGGACGACGAGGTGTACGTCCATCCCCGCGACCCGTACCACCGGGTGGACGTGCAGCACAGCTCGCGGCACGTGCGGATCGAGATGCTGGGCGAGACGATCGCGGAGACGAGCCGCCCGAGCCTGCTCTTCGAGACCGGCCTGCCCACGCGGTACTACGTCCCGCGGCGGGACGTCCGGATGGAGCTGCTCGTGCCGTCCGCCACCGAGTCGCAGTGCCCGTACAAGGGGAAGGCGACGTACTACGGCGTGCGGGTGGGCAACAAGCTGGCCCGCGACCTGGTCTGGACGTACCAGTGCCCGATCCCCGAGTGCGGCAAGATCGAGAACCTGCTCTGCTTCTACAACGAGCGGGTGGACGCGATCTACGTGGACGGCGAGCTGCAGGAGAAGCCGACGAGCCCCTGGAGCCGGCCGCCAGTCATCGTGGACGTCGAGTAGGAGCCTAGTCCGGGCGGCGGCCGAGCACGCGGCGCTCGCGCAGGAGCAGGACCGTGCCCGCCACGCCCAGCACCACGAGCGCCAGCTCGATCCCGACGGTCATCTGCCACAGCTGGAACGCCGGCCCGGCTGCCGCGGCCGGCGCCGGCATCACCGCGAACGCCTGGCCCGGCCCCGAGACCACGGCGATCGCGCCGCCGAACCGCGGGCCGAACGCCGCCGGCCCGTGCAGGACGGTCAGCATCGCCTGGATCGGGTTGGCGAACAGCAGCGCCTGGCTGGCCCGGATGTGGCCGCTGGACAGCAGCATCATGCCGACGTACCAGCTCGCCGCGGTCACCGCGAACGTCAGGCCGTAGGCGACGACGGTCGCGGCCAGCGTCCGCCGGAACAGGGCGCTCAGGAACAGCGAGACCGCCGCCACCGCCAGCGCGGTCGTGACGGTCAGCACCTGCGTCTCCACGAACTGCCCGCCGTCCACGCCGCCGAACAGGAACACCGTGGCGAACAGCGGCAGCGCCGAGAGGATCAGCAGGAGCACGAACGCGACCGAGGCGACCAGCTTGCCCCAGACGATGCTGAACGACGGGACGCAGCTGACCAGCAGCACGTCGAGCGTCTGGCGCTCGCGCTCGCCGCTGATCGCGCCCGCCGCCACGCCCGGCGCCACCAGGCACACCAGCGCGAGCTGGACCAGGGCGAGGGCGGTGAACACGTTGCTCCCCACCTCGGCGAAGCCGAAGGGCCGCTGGGGGCCCACGAGCTGCGTCGAAAAGGCCTCCCAGGCGAACACGCCGAGCAGACCGAGGTACAGGGCGATGACCGCCGGCGCCCGCCACGTGCGCACGCGCGCCAGCGCGTCCTTCAGGATCAGCGGGTTGACCACGAGCCGGCGGAGCGCGGTGGTCACGCGTCCCGCTCCGTGAGCCGCATGAACACGTCGGAGAGGCCGGCGTCGACGGGGGCGAACGCGTTCACGTCGAACCCCGCCTGCACCAGGTCGCGCAGCAGCTCGTGCGCCGCCAGCCCGGCCTCGACCTGCGCCTCCAGGCCGAGCTCGCCGACCTCCACCGCCAGCACGCCCGGCCACGCCGCCACGCGGCGCCGGGCCTCGGCCGCGCGGGCGTCGTCGGCGCCGGCCAGCTCGACCCGCAGCCGCCGGCGGCCGGCGGCGCGGCCCAGCACGTCCGCCTTGGGCCCGATCTCGACGATCCGGCCGGCGTCGATGACCCCGACCCACGTGCACAGCTCCTCGACCTCCGGGACGATGTGGCTCGAGATCAGGATCGTCTTGCCCATCCGCCGCAGCTCGCGGATCAGCTCCTGCATCTCCAGGCGCGCCCGCGGGTCCAGCCCCGAGGCCGGCTCGTCCAGCAGCAGCACGCGCGGCTCGTGGACCAGCGCCCGGGCCAGGCACAGCCGTTGCTTCATGCCCCGGCTCAGCGAGTCCACCTCGTCGCCGCCGCGGTCGGCCAGGTCCACCAGCTCGAGGAGCTCGGCCGCCACCCGGCGCCGGCGCGCCGCCGGCACGTCGTAGCAGGACGCGTAGAAGTCGAGGTACTCGACCACGCTCAGGTGGTCGTACACGCCGAAGAAGTCCGGCATGTAGCCCATCAGGCGGCGCACGGCGTCCGGCTGGCGGTCCACGCGGACGCCCCCGATCGTCGCCGTCCCCCCGTCGGGCGGGGTCAGCGTCGCCAGGATGCGGATGGTGGTCGTCTTGCCGGCGCCGTTGGGGCCCAGGAAGCCGAAGATCTCGCCCTCGGGGACGGCGAAGTCCACCTGGTCGAGCGCCACGCGGCCGCCGTAGCGCTTGTGGAGGCCCTGGACCTCGATCACGGGGCGTCGCTCAGCGTGACGCTGACCTGGGCCTCGTCCGAGGTGACCCGCGCCCGGATCACGCCGCCGGGGCCGATCTCGCCGCTCGTGACCGCCGAGGACGTGCCGCCGGCCGCCGAGCGCCAGGTGTGCGCGTCCCAGTCGTAGACCTCGAGGAGCGGCGCGATCGTGGGCGGCCGGGTGGGCAGCAGCGTGGTCGTGACCGCGACGTGCCCCGTCAGTCCGGGCGGCACCGCCTGCTCGAACACCTCCACCTCCGTCCCGCCGCTCGTCGTGTAGCTGGAGACGACCCGGGCCGGCGACGCCCCTGCCGCCGCGTCCGCCGACTGCAGGTGCACCGGCTCGACCACGAGGGCCCGACCGGTCGTCGGCGGCCGCTCGCCGGCGATGCGCAGCGTGCTCGTCGGGTCCACCTGCCCGACCAGCGCCCATTCGCCGGGCCGGACGGCGACCGACGTCGCCGCGAGCATCGCCAGCGTCCGGTCGGCGCTCGCGGCCGTGGCCTGGCCGAACACGATGCTGGGGAGCGCGTACCCGACCTTGCTGATCAGGGGTCCGGAGGCGGCGGCCGTGCTCAACGGCAGGTCCACGTTCGCCGTGGCCCCGGGGCCGAGCGACGCGGCCAGCGTCGTCTGGGTGTTCGCGTTGGCGATCTGGAGGTTGCGCACCGTGCGCGACGAGTGGTTCACCACCTGGCCCTGCAGCCGGCCGGACCGCAGGCTCAGGCGCGCCTCGATGGGGAGGCCGGCGCCGCCGCCGGCGCCCTCGTGCGACACCGCGAGGGTCTGCACCGGCCGCAGGTCCCAGACGGCGACGTTCGGAAAGGTGACCCGGGGGGCGTTCGCGACCGCGATCCGGGCCGCGTCGCCGCCGCCGAACAGGTAGGGGCCGAACGTGGACTGCGCGGTGGTGACGATGGTGCCCGGCGGCGCCGACAGCGTGACGTCGCCGCGGCGCGGCGTCAGGATGCCGTCGTACTCGGCGGTCTCGACGGCGCCGCCCGGGGCCAGCCGCTCGACCTGGACCTCGACCACCTGGTAGTCGGAGCCACGGGTCCCGAAGCCGGCCACGTACGCGCCGGCGGTGCACACGACGGCGACGGCCGGCACGACCACCCAGAGCAGGCCGCGCCGGCCCACGGACCGCAGCACCGCGTACGACAGCCCGCTGACCACCAGGATGTAGACGACCAGCAGCCCGGCCAGCAGGCCGAACGGCGGCGACGCGGCCGGCGGCGCCACGGCCAGCGCCTGGCCGAGATAGCCGGGAAAGCCGGGCGCGGAGCCGGGCCCCGAGCCGACCGGCGGGCCGCCGAAGTTCGTGCCCCCGCCGAACCCGAGCTTCGCGAGCTGCGTCGAGCCCGAGCCCGACGCCGCGCTGAGGCCGCGGGCCAGCGCCTGGCCCCACGCCGCGCCCGCCAGGTCGAGCTGGCCGTCGAACGGCGCCGCCAGCGGGTCGAACGTGAGCTCGACGACGTCGCCCGCGCCGTAGGACCCCTCGACGACGAGCGGCGTGCCGTCGGGCGCGGCCACCGCCACCCGGGCGCCGGGGGCCAGGCTCCCGGTCGTCACGGACGCGGTCGCGTCGGTCGTCGATCCGCTCAGCTCGGCCAGCGGCCCCAGCGAGGCGGTGGCCACGCCCGACGGCTGGAGCGGGACCAGGTCGCCGGGCAGGGGGCCCAGCGTCCGCCGGGCGCCGGCGCCGCCGGCCTCGATCAGCGTGCCGCCCAGGCCGACGAAGTCTTCGAGCGCGCGCTCCTGGGCGGGGCTCAGCGAGCCGGAGTCGAACTGGTCGAGGACCACCGCGTTCAGGCCGCTCAGGCGGATCGCGTCGGCCGGGAACGCCTGGCCGGTCGCGAACTGCGTCACGGCGGCGTCGAGCTGGCTCCGCGACCGCAGGAGCGCGTCGAGCCGCTGGTCGACGCGCGGCACGTCGCTGACCACCGCCACCGCGCCGCCGGCGCCGGCGCTGGTCGGGACGCTGGCGGTCGCGCGCACGGCGCCGCGATCGTCGCGGAGCTCGGCGCGGTAGCCGCTCTGCGTCTCGAGCACGTAGACCGTCACCGTGCGCTGGCTGCCGGCCGGCACCGTCACGGCCGCGTCGTACTCGGGGAACACCCCCTGCGGCCCGCTGGCGTAGCCGGTGCCGGGGACGAGGGCCGCGGTGCCGGTGAACGTGCCCGGGCCGTCGTTGCGGATGCTCATGACGTACGGCGTCCAGGAACCCACGCGGCCGCCCTGGTTCCAGAGGCGGCTCACGGTCAGGGTGGGGCCGGAGGCCTGCCCGGCGGCGGCCGCGGGCATCGCCCACCCGGCGGCCAGGAGCCCCAGGATGGCCAGCAGCCACGGCCGCCGGGTCCACCGGATTCGCGGGGTCGAGCCGGGTATGGGCCTGCTCATGCTCAGGGTCAGCACAGTATGGAGGGCCGAGCTGTTGACGTTCTTCTTACGCCAGCCGGCGCGTCACACCGCCCGGCCGGGCGGTGCCACCATGATCGTGAACACCGCCGCTCTCAGCACGCACGGGCTCTCGAAGCGGTATGGCTCCCGCCCGGCGGTCCGCGACCTGGACCTGGAGGTCCGGCACGGCGAGGTCTTCGGCTTCCTCGGGCCCAACGGGGCCGGCAAGACGACCACGATCCGCATGGCCCTGGACCTGATCCGGCCCACGTCGGGGTGGGTCGAGGTGCTGGGCCGCGACGTCCACGAGCACCGGGCCGAGGTCCTGCCCCGCGTGGGCGCGCTCGTCGAGACGCCCGCCCTCTACCCCTACCTGTCGGGCCGCCAGAACCTGCGCGCGTTCGGCCACATGCTCGGGGGCGTCCCCGACGCCCGGCTGGACGAGGTGCTGGACGTGGTCGGCCTGGCCGGCCGCCAGCGCGACAGGGTCCGCTCCTACTCCCTGGGCATGAAGCAGCGCCTCGGCGTCGCCATCGCCCTCCTCAACGACCCCGACCTCCTCGTCCTCGACGAGCCCGCCAACGGCCTCGACCCCGCCGGCATCGTCGAGATGCGCGACCTCCTCCGACAGCTCGCCGCCGCCGGCAAGACCGTCTTCATCTCCAGCCACGTCCTCGCCGAGGTCCAGCAGATCTGCGACCGCGTCGCCATCATCGACCAGGGCCGGCTGGTGCGCGTGGCGACCGTGGCCGACCTGGTCGCCAGCCATGGCGAGTTCGTGCTGCGAATGGAGGACCCGGCGCCCGCCCTGGCGCTGCTCCAGGCCCAGCCCTGGGGCGCCGGCGCCCGGCTGGACGACGGCGCGGTGGTCGCCGCCTCGCCCTCGGGCCGCGGCCGCGACCTGGTGCGGTTCCTGGCCCAGGCCGGCATCTGGGCCGACACCATCGACGAGCGGCAGCGGAACCTGGAGGAGATCTTCCTGAGCCTGACCAGCCCGGTGGGAGCGGCCAGTTGAGCACGGCCGTCCTCCCCGCCTCCGCCCTGCGCCGCGCCCGCCCGAGCTTCCCGGGCGCCGTGCGGTCCGAGCTCCTGAAGATGGGCCGGACATGGGTCACGTGGGCGCTCCTGGCCGCGATGGCGGTGGTCAGCGGGATCGCGCTGGTGTCGGTCGCCGCCAGCGGCAGCCCGAAGGCCGCGCTGGCCGCCAACCCGCTCCGCTTCTACCTCACGTACCTGTCCGGCGTCGAGCAGCTGGCCGCCATCTGCTCGGGCGCGTTCCTGCTGATCGTCGGCTCGCGCCTGGTCTCGATGGAGTACGGCAACGGCACCATCCGCCTCGTCCTGGCGCGCGGGACGAGCCGCCTCGGTCTGCTGGCCGCCCAGTACGCGGCGCTGGCCATCGCCGGCCTGCTGCTGCTGGCCGGGTTCGCGGTGGTGTCCGCGGCGTTCCTGCTCGCGATCGTGACGGTGTGGCACGGCGACGTCAGCCCGATCACGTCGCTGCCCGCCACGGCGTGGGGCGACACCTGGCGGAACGTGCTCGCCGCCGGCGTCAGCATGGCCGTCTGCATCCTGCTCGGCACCGCGGCGTCGGTGGTGGGCCGCTCGGTCGCGGTCGGGATGGGCG
>Ga0209055_1003195_pt1 | contig 10058 bp, 9 predicted proteins | sample GraSoiAngelo_110_FD_185875 | JGI IMG/M metagenome (GOLD analysis project Ga0209055, IMG submission 185875) | Grasslands soil microbial communities from the Angelo Coastal Reserve, California, USA - 14_0903_12_30cm (SPAdes) (version 2) | ecosystem: Environmental > Terrestrial > Soil > Grasslands ...
GAATCTGGGCCCTGAACCTGGCAGACTTTGCCGTAAAATTTGCCTTCTTCACATCCTTCGGCATCGTCGGAGCAGTATTCGGTAATATCCTTGTTATGATTCTCGAGGGCTTGATTGTTTTCGTTCAGACGCTGAGGCTTCACTGGGTTGAATGGTTTGGTAAGTTTTATGAAGGGACCGGCCACCCATTCGCGCCCTATCAAGAACCAATGAGCTGGATTGTACCAAACTAATGGCCGTTGACTGTTCAACACTCTCCTCCGTAACCCTCTGCCCCACATTCTGGGCAGGCTTGGGCGCTGGGCTCAGCGTTCTTCTATCAGCTATCGGCGCCGGCCTGGGCATCGGAATCTCAGGGCCCGCCATTGCAGGCGCCGGAGTCGAAAGACCCGAAGTCATGCTGAAAACATTCATCGCAACCATTCTCGCAGAGGCACTCGCCATCTACGGTCTCGTCGTAGGACTATTGTCAGTCTTTGCCATTACTCCTACTCTAACCATTGAGAAGGGCGTTAGAATATTCGCCGCCGGCCTGACCATGGGCGCCGCTGCCCTGGGCTCAGGATTTGGTATTGGAGCTGCCGGCAGCGCGATGGCCTCCGCGACCGCTGAGAAGCCCGAAATCTTTTCCAGAGCCGTGATTTCACTCATTCTAGCCGAAGCTCTCGCCATCTACGCGCTCGTTACCGGACTGCTTTTGCTATTCACCGGTTAAGCGAACCAGCATGCCCTCAGACACACTCTCCCATCTAGTACGAGACAACTACCTTATCGCACGACTACGCGGCAAACGCAGTCATCTGCTGGGACGGCAACAGTTAGTCGCCCTCTCAGAGTCCAAATCTCAGACAGAAATCATCGGACTCCTCGCAGAGGGTCCCTATGGACCTGAACTATCAAAGTTAGGAAGCGAGTCTTCAACCATCGAGACAGAGAGAGCGGTCCGGGCCGGATATGCTGAATCCGTGATGAGCCTAATCAGAGCCTCGGGCGGAGACACCCGTGAGTTCCTCAACCAGTACAGACGAAGAAACGACGCATACGCACTGGCGGGGCTTGTCGTTTTCAAAGCCCAAGGGAAGACATGGGAGGACTACCTAGCCATTCGGCAGGCGCTTGCATTGATGAACGAGCAAGAATTGCGTAGACTCTACTCTCTCGATGACCTTTCAGCGATAGCAGGTGAAGCGGGGGATAGACATCTGGTCGAGAGGGTGAAAGGACTCTCAATGACCGACATTGAAGGCGAGAGGGCCTCGTTCGTCCGGGACGTCATCAATGGTTGGGGAGAAGAGAGATTCTACAAGTACATCAACGAGAAATTGTCAGGTCTAGACCGGGAGAACTGTCTCCCCATCGCGGGGTCCGCCATCGACATCGCAAATCTCACTATCATCGTTAGAAGCAAGATTATCGGAGCATCGGGGATCAAGGACCACCTGATTCCATCTCACTGGAAGCTCAATCAGAGGGCTATCGACCAGCTTCTAGCAGCTACGGATGTGACACAAGCACTGGACGTCGCCGCGAGCCATGAATACTACAATCGAATACTAAGCGGAGCGCGCCAGAAATATGAAGAATCAAAGTCCCTATCCTTCATCGAAGTCTCCCTGAGACAATACCAGCTGGATCTAAGCAGACGAGTCTTCCTTGGTTTCCCATACTCTGTCGGAATCGTGCTCGCTTTTCTCATACTAAAAGAGAACGAGGCTAGAAACCTTGCCGCGGTTCTCGCGGGAGTAGCTGCTGGATTGCCAGCAGATAACCTTCGTCCCCTCTTAGCCCTTCAAGAATAGATCAACAACTCTCCGATCGACGTCACAATGTTTGGGAAGGCTTCATCCTAAATCGCTCGGTGTCAGCGTTCTCCTCGAAGGATTATCACGAGACCCGCAGCACCGACCGCCCCTCCAAGAAATCCGAGGAGAAATCCGAGAGCGCCCCCGAAGACTACACTCACAATGGCAACTCCAAACGCTACAACAAGGATCCCCATAACGGTCTCCTTCTCATCCTCTGAAACCTTGTCCGTCAATTCCGAGTGCTCCCTTCTCCCAAACCCGATGAAACGAAAAAGAGACTGCTACCAGACCGATTAAGGCGAAGAGACATCTAGTTGGAGTCGACAAGCTGTCTTCGCGCCCAATGTGCTGAAAGGATCTAAAACGTAGCGCCGGCGCGATGAGGAGACACGTCTTACAGTTTCTTTACGAAATAGTAGTACGTGTACCCGATGCCTCCGATCGCGCTGACGACAAGACCGATTATCGAACCACTGCAAGGAATGAGCGCAGGCGGAGAGATGGACACTCCCGTGCATGATGGTTGACCGAGAAGTGGCGAGAGCGCTATGCCTCCTAGAAAGTAGCCGAGGATGAGAAACGCGACGGTGTTTGCGCTGAACCCGACTAGCCGGAACGTCGTCTTCTCGTAGAGTCGACCTGGAGATTCGGCATCATCTTTCAACCGTCGAAACTGGCTTCTGCTGATGGATTTTGCAATCATTCTAGGCGGAGCTGGCTTGCCAGTGGACGGGATTCGGATTGTCGATCCTTTCAGACACTCAGTTACGCTCGAATGGTTGGGATTTGGATCATTGTTACTTTTGTTGATCTGACAGGCTAAAGTTACAAGTCCGATTGGGACGAACTCATCACCATCTTCTAGAATAGTCTGAAGACGCTGATCGTCTAATTGAGCCTTCAACAAGAACTCTCCTCGGCCGACATTGTCCACTGCCGCCTGGAAGGCTTCCGCGATTTTCGGTGTTACCTTCGCTTCTAAGTCAGGCTTGCTCAGCTAAACCAACGCCTAGTTAATTGACTCCATCGCGCCTTCCTTGCATAGGTGGAGGATCTCAGCAGGACTCGTTCGACAGGATTTAGAGGATTATGATGGCTGCGAGGAAGAGAGGGATGAACACGAGAGAGATTGTGTTCAGAAGCTTGATGAGGATGTGCAGACTGGGACCAGCGGTATCCTTCCAAGGATCGCCCACAGTATCTCCCACGACTGTGGCAGCGTGCGTTTCTGTGTTTTTGCCTCCGAAGTGTCCCATCTCCACATATTTTTTGGCGTTGTCCATTGCTGCTCCACCCCACATCATCATTATCGCCAGGGGTATGGCGGAAATCGTCGCACCGACGACCAAGGCTCCAACAGCCGCCCACCCCAAGAATATGCCGACTACTAGAGGTGCGACCACTGGAATTGCGCCTGGGACAACCATCAATCGCAAAGCCGTTCTCGTGGAAATGTCGACTGCTGCCGCATAATTGGGTTTGGCAGTTCCCTCTCTAAGTCCTGGAATCTCCTTTAGCTGTCTTCTCACTTCTTCGACCATGCGATACGCACCAACGCTGACGGCATTGATGGCTGTACCGGAAAAGACGAAGGGCAGCATGGCACCAATTAGCGCTCCGATGACCACATCCGGATGGTTGAGCGCAAGGGAAGTGCCTAGGCTCGACAGTTTTGTTCCCAAAAGCGCTGCTTGAGCACCACTGATTTTGGTGAGGTCGAGTATCTTAGCCTGGTACCGGGCGACTTCTAGTACGAATGCTTGAAAGAGTAATAGCGACGCTAGGGCTGCGGATCCCATCGCGTAGCCTTTCGTGAGAGCCTTCGTTGTGTTGCCTAGAGCGTCCAAGGGCTCGATTCTCTCGCGAATCACCTCGGGAGCCCCGGACATCTCAGCGATTCCACCCGCATTGTCTACAATTGGGCCAAGTCCATCCATGGTCAGGACGATTCCAGCCGTTGAGAGCATTCCCATAGCTGCCATCGTTGTTCCGTATACACCTCCTAGGAAAGGATCATTGCTGAGAGCAGGCAATAACCCACTGAACCCTGCAAATTGTTCCCCGAGCCAAAACGAGATGAGAAGAGCGATAGCTACGGTGATAACGGGCAAGCCACTAGATATCATTCCCACCGCGTTACCGGACATGATCGTCAACGCGGGTCCAGATTTGGATCGCTCAGCGATAGTAATCACCGGCTTCGCCTCAGACCCAGTGTAGAACTCAGTGTAAACGACGATCAGTAGACCAGCTGCAAGTCCGGATAGCATGCAACCATAGAGCGCGTAGGCGCCCAGAGCACTCCCACTCGGGGTAAGGCCGGATGGTCCGAAAACATACCACGTCGCAACAAACATGAGGATCGCAGCGACTAAAGACGCAATGAGTAGTCCATCCCTAGTGGGCTTTATTGGATTCTTGAACTTCTTCTCAAAAACAGCGACGGCAAGACCTACAAATGTCGCCACTATGCCCAGCGATCTGACTATCAGAGGCATTGTCACATAATAGGGATTGATACCCTGAAAGAGAATGATAGATACTATCAGCCCAATGATCATTCCGCCAAGGTTCTCGGCCGTGAGTGACTCAAACAGGTCAGCGCCTCTCCCAGCTTCGTCTCCCACATTGTCCCCCACATTGTCGGCTATAGCCGCAGGATTCCTAGGATCATCTTCAGGGAAGTTCTCCTCCACCTTCCCGACCAAGTCTGCTCCGACGTCTGCCGATTTTGTGAATATTCCGCCGCCAAGCTGGGCGAACAGGGCCGCTAATGAAGCACCGAATCCGAATCCAGCTAGAATTCCAGGATCCCGAAAGACGGCGTAGAGGAGTGAGAGTCCGAGTAGGCTCATACTGATGACAACTAGCCCGAGCGCTCCACCTCCAAGCGTAGCCACCTTCAACGCCTCATAGGTCGACTTCTCCGCTGCAGCAGTCGATCTGACGTTCGCGTTGGTAGCAGAGTAAAGGGCCACGTAAGCTGCAAACAGCGAGAATGCTACTCCGAGCAGAAAGCTCAGTCCGATTTCGCTTCCGTAGGTTAAGTTGACCGTTGCCCCGAACGCGGCGACGATTACGAGCGAGATGATAATTGCGATTATCGCGATGGTCCGGAATTGTCTCTTCAGGTATGCGTTTGAACCCTCTCTAATGGCTGTCCAGATCGCGATCATCTTCTCGTTCCCCTTGGGGTATTTTCTGACTGAGAGAACGAGGAAGATTGCGGCGATAACCCCAGCGACTGCGAGCGAGGTCGTTAGGATTAACGGGTCGAAAGCCAAGATTAGGTTCCTGCTGTCCTCGAGTTATGAAATTTCCATCGAGCCGCCTCGGCGTTTATTATAAACATGTTCACTGTCTTCGATTGTCCACATTTCCAAACCCATAAATCGTGTCAACTCGTCAATTCGAGATCGCGGGCAACAACTGATCTAGTCCCTTGTCTGGTCGCAAGTATGATGTCATTGTCGTAGGCGGGGGTCCCGGCGGCCTTTCCGCGGCCATGCACTTGGCCGAGAAAGGTCTGAAAGTCAAAGTATTCGAGAAGAAGAAACTTCTCGGGAAACCGGTTCGCTGCGGCGAATACTTTCCTGTAAAAGAGGAAATGGCCAGGCTGCTTCCTCGCGTCAAATGTATCGACATCATCGACGCACCTGAAGATTCGATCGATTCCAAGTGCAAATCGATCAGACTTGTCAGCCCTCGGGGACACGAATTCGAATTTCCCTTCGAAGCATACATTCTCGACAGACACGTCTTCGAAACCCATCTAGGTGAGGTAGCTCGAAGTAATGGAGCCGACATAGACGTGGGGGTCCAAGCTCACTACTATCCCGAGAACGAAGGTGGCTGGGTCGGACCAACCCGCGAAACCGCAGACCATGGAGAGATCATAGTTGCCGCGGATGGTTATCCTAGTGAGACGGGTGAGAGAGCAGGACTTCCGGAACGGGAATACGCTGGCCCATACGCGGTCGCGACCAATATCGAATACTTGATGACTGACTTGGATGTAGAGCAGGACGTTGCAGAATTGTACATGGACCCGAGATACTCGCCTGGAGGGTACGGCTGGATTATTCCGAAGGGACATGGTAGAGCGAATGTCGGCGTCGGAATCAGGGAACCGTATGTTCGTCGGGAGTGGCAGATTCGTGACTTGTTGACGGGTTTCATCGAGAAGAACAAGGTCGCCTCGAAACGGCTGAAAGGCGGAAAGACCGCCTCTCTCATCGGAGATAGCCTTCCAGTCGACGGACCCCTTACCCGAACCTACACTGACCGTGTGATGGCGGTGGGTGATGCGGCAGGGATGGTCATGCCCACGAACGGGGGCGGGATACAAACTGCGATGATAACCGGACGCTTAGCCGCGGAGGCTGCAGTCCGGTATTTCGAGGATAAGACTCCGCTCTCAAGCTATGAGGACGCATGGAAGGATCAGATTGGCTTGGAGATGGAGAACTCGAAGAACATGCGCCAGGCCTCCGACCGGTTGATGGGACACGGATTCGTCTTCGACATGATGCTGAGAATCATGGGCACACGAAGGATCGCGGACGTGATAATGTGCCAGATCCCAAGCGGTATGGGATCATTCATCCATCTACTTGCCTAGTGCTTCAGAGCTGCATCGATTATCATTACGGCGAAGAGAAGCGTGAGATAAGGGCTCGTCACTTTGAACATCCGCCATGCATTCGTCTCGGTTGGCTCGTATAGGACCCAGAGGCTTCCCGCTAGAATTGCAAGCCCGCTGACCAGCGCAACTGCACCGTAGATCTGGCCAAATGGGCCGAGGAAGTAGAGGGCGAGCGAAAAGGGCACCATGATCATAGAGAAAATTGTGATTAGCCTCAGGGCTGCGGTGGACCCTACTACTACAGGCAACATCGGCACCCCGGCGGTAGAGTAGTCCGAGCGGTAAGATACGGCTAGGAACCAGATGTGGACCGGAATCCAGACAAAGACTAGACCAGCCATCAAGAGAGGAAAAATGGGATGTGGCAAACTACCCACAGGTCCAGCGGTCACCGCGGACCACCCGAACAACACAGGCAGACCACCACTGAATCCTCCCAAGAGAATGTTCAGCGAGCTACGTCGTTTCAGTAGCAAACTGTACACACCTACATTGTCCAGGATTCCCAGTGCCATCCAGAGAAGTGAAAAAAGGTTCAGTAGAGCCGCCAGAATCAGTGATATGGAGATTAGTCCGAGCCCAAATGTAAGAGCGGCTCTGGGCGTAATCCGTCCCGAAGGGAGAGGACGATGACGTGTCCGCATCATCACTGCATCGATGTCGCGGTCGTGGTAGTTTGTGAGAGCGTTGCACCCCGCAGTTCCCGCTATGATAGCAATTCCTGTCATCAGCCAACCCACTGGGCCGAAGGATACTGAGAGTACTCTGGTTGCGACGAAAGTTGCTGTGAGAGAAGTGAAGACTAGAAGATACCATATCTTCGGCTTCGTATACTCATAGTAAGTGAGAACCCGATTCTTGGCAGAAATTACCTTTTGATCCTGGATTAGCAGGTGAGCCGCCTTAAGTTACGATGATCTGGCCGTTCATATTTCCGTGAAGAGGACTGCAAACGATACTACACCGGTAGGTATAGCTTCCCGCCGAATTGAACGTAACCGTCACACTATACCACTTGCCGAACGGGATCGCAGGGTTCGCCGGATCTGTTCCTCCCAGGATGCCAGGACTATTAGCTGAAGTGTTGACAGTGAATGAACCGCTCCCCACTATGTCGAAACCATGGCCCGTAGAGACGTGAAGGGCGGGATCTGAACTGGTGGCGTTCTCGCCAAATATGTAAAATGTAATCATGTCGCCCACGTGGGCGTCAATTGTTTTGTTGTCAGATTCACCCCGATAATTTGTAGAGTTCACGCCCGTCATGCTGGCACCGCCCGTCGAGTTGAATTTGGGGAGGTTGCTCTGGTTGAGAAAGGCGGTGTTGGTGATGTGGAACCCACCTTCCTCCTGAACTATCGCGGTCATGAAGACGAGGCGATGCGAAGGAAGATAGGTGACCGTCGCATGCGAGAGGACGAACTGATAGTAATAGACTCCTCCGCCAGCGGCTGCGACTACTACTAGACCAATGAGTCCGACGATAGGAAAGTGTTTCTTAGGCACTTGCATGATTATCTCACTTGAGCGCCGACTCTGTATATATGAACGGTCGCGGCGAACGCGACCAGAACCATTCCGATCTCAAGGAGCGCAAAGTTGTTGAGAGTGTCGAGGAATGCGCGGAAGATGGCCACGTCAAGAAATGCCTGCAAGAGTAGGAGGCCACCTAGAAGAGCATAGACTTCTCCTTTTGTCAAGAGGTACGGTTGGACCTTTCGGTAAGGAATCGGCTTCTTGGCGGCTCGTAGGGCATCGAGCATTGCCCTTCTCCATCTCACGAATGCGTAGACGAAACCGTAGGAAAGTGCTGTTGCGATGAGCAGAGAACCCGCGAAAAGGACTGGATCGATAAGCAACTGACCCTCGGTGAGAAGTGGTTGGAATGGGTTGCTTGCTCGGAATCCCCACACAGTGACGATCGCTATCTGTCCGAGCGCCGCAACTCCCAGTGCGACCCAGAATGGTCTATCGATCATGGCGATTTTTCTTCCCCTGTCGAAGAAGGGCACTACTGTGAAGATGAGCACGAAGACTCCCGGGATTATAGCCCCCGCTATGAAGGGCTGCAAGCCTTGGGTCCGGATGAATGCGTAGAGACTGGTGAAGTACCACTCTGGAAAAGTAATCTGCGTCAGTTGGTTGGGATCATAACGCACTCCCACTTCGACAGGGAAGAGCCCACCAAGAATCAGAATCATCCCTGTTATCGCTGAGGCTACTGGAATGTCCAAGACGAGGTTCTTGGGAAGATGAATGGACATTATCGCCAGCATTATTATTGGGATTATGAAAACGTGGAACGCGTAGAACCTGATTGTCAAGTCGTTGAAACTAAAACCGAAGATTATCTGTGCAAGGTTGGCACCCAAGACTGGAGTGTAATACGTAAGGGTCTGCCCGATGTTGATTGCCAACTGTCCGCGGATGTTGAAGATCAGGTCATATCCGGTATACGCCTCGATTATCGTGACGACGCCGAGAATAATCCCGGTGACCCAGAGAATCTCGTAACGGAGCTTGTATCGGCCCGCGAAGTACTGATAGAACATGTGCATGACGGCAAGAAGCACCATGGCGTTGGATGCTTGGTAGTGAATGTTCCTGATCAGGAATCCCCAGTTCACTTGATTGTTTATTGACGATACACTATTGAACGCCGAATTGCAAGTCGCAGCGGGCACATACGTGGTGTTGGGTGCCGCCGGGGGGCAATCCCCAAAGATTGGTTGGAAGTGAAATAGGAGAAGAGCTCCTGTGACTCCAAGAATTAGGAACACTATCACAGTAAGCATTCCTAGGAATCCGAGGGGGCTGATGAACCGAGAAGGGAAGACGAGCTTTATTGCGAGAAGAAGGGTTCTCTCGAGCCTGTCCCATATCCATCTGAGAAGCGCGATGATTGGGTCTAAGACCCCTTTCTTCGCGCTAGTCTGTCCGGCCAACTCCGGCTGTCCCGTCCAAATCCGTAGCTGTTATGTTCCCCGTGGCCGAATCGTAAGAAAGCTTGACTCGTGGCAAAGGGAGAAGTCCCAAGTCAAATGCCGGTCCGGCCACAGGTAAAGCATCGGTCAATCTGTACTGACTTCCGTGACAGGGACACTGGAGCCTGAATTCTCCGGATCCGAAGCCAGGGTTCACAATGCAACGAAGATGAACACAAGTTAAGTTGAACGCGGCGACCTTCTTGAGTATGGGATCGTTAGGATAAAACGGATTCACGAGGTCGGTTGGTACATCCGGCGGCCCAGGCAGACGGGTGATCACGTTCTTGTAATATGGACTAGCGGTGACAGGGTAAGGAAAATAGAAGAATTCCGAATATTCAGAAGGAGAATAGAGATTACCTTTTGAAACGGCGGTCTGATATTTTGAATCCAACGTCTTCCATGTGGTAACTAGAGTAGGGCCCTCTTTGGTTGGAGGCAGAGGGTTGAGAATATTCCATGATGGCATGGATGGCGGAGCGAAAGCTCCAATGGCCAACAGAGTCGAGGCGCCTAGAGCACCTACAACGAATGCCCTTCGCGAGATTGCAGGCTTTGCAGTTGCCGGTTTTGCGGGTTGCGCTGAAACAGTCGGTGGCTTTACGGAGGGCGAGGGACTAG
>Ga0209055_1003197_pt1 | contig 10053 bp, 6 predicted proteins | sample GraSoiAngelo_110_FD_185875 | JGI IMG/M metagenome (GOLD analysis project Ga0209055, IMG submission 185875) | Grasslands soil microbial communities from the Angelo Coastal Reserve, California, USA - 14_0903_12_30cm (SPAdes) (version 2) | ecosystem: Environmental > Terrestrial > Soil > Grasslands ...
TCGTTGCCTCGGTTTTTTCCGACGACGCGAGTTTCACCCGTGAAACAATCCTTGGAATTGGGGATCTCCATGGAAGAATCCTGGCAGTTAATTCAGCCGTCGGCGCGCAGCATACGGGGCACGGCAACGTCGTGCCCAGCTGCTTGCATGGAGGTCCCGGCAGAGCTGGGGGCGGCGAAGAACTTGCCGGTTTGCGCGCCTTGTTGCTTTACAATCGCAGACTCGTTGTACAAGGACCCGTTGATTGCGTCACTGACTTGACGGGACTCTGTGCCGACACTGCCTCTTTGTATTCGTAAACGCGCTGCCTTCTCTAAGGAAAATGCGACCATAGCCTGAGATTTTTTGCCGAGGGCCATCCAACTATGCCACGAACCCAGACGACTGAAGACCGCCGGCTCGAAGAAGCGCGCGCCCGCAAGAAGCATTGGAAGCGCTGGGGGCCATATCTTTCTGAGCGGCAGTGGGGAACGGTCCGCGAGGATTACAGCCCCGGCGGCACGGCTTGGGAATATTTTCCGCACGACCACGCGCGTTCCCGCGCCTACCGCTGGGGAGAAGACGGCATCGGCGGGATCAGCGACCGTCACCAGATGATGTGTTTCGGACTGGCGCTTTGGAATGGGCGCGACTCCATCTTGAAAGAGCGGCTCTTCGGCCTCACCGGAAATCAGGGCAATCACGGCGAGGACGTGAAGGAGTGTTACTTCTACCTCGATTCAACTCCGACTCACAGCTACATGCGCATGTTGTACAAGTATCCGCAAGCCGAATTTCCGTATCAGACTTTGCTCGATGAGAATCGCCGGCGGGGACGCAGCCAGCCGGAATTCGAATTGCTCGACACCGGTGTTTTTGGTGAAAACCGCTACTTCGACCTCTTCGTTGAATACGCCAAAGCCGACGTCGAGGACATTCTGATCCGAATAACAGCGGTGAATCGCGGCCCGGAATCCGCTACGTTGCACCTGCTGCCCCAATTCTGGTTTCGAAACACATGGGCCTGGGGCAGGGACCTACGCCGCCCGGTGGCCCGAAAAGCCGCTTTCATACCTGGAAGTGCCTGTGCGGAATTACAACATTGGCAGTACGGCAAGCGCTGGCTGCTGTGCGGCGGGCAGCCCGAGTTGCTTTTCACGGAAAATGAAACGAATAGTGCGCGTCTCTTCAGTGTAGGAAATCGCTCAGCCTATGTGAAAGATGCTTTCCACGAATATGTGATTCATGGCAACAAAGCCGCGGTCAATCCCGGGCAGATGGGAACGAAAATGGCTGCCTATTACTTGTTGCAACTTGCCCCCAGCCAGTCCGCCACTCTCAAACTGCGACTCACCGATATAGAACCTCTTAGCGGGATGGACCCGAACTCCGCAATGGTTGGGATCATCTCGTCGCCCGGACACGCTGAGCGCGCCGAAGGCATTCCCGCCACCAATGACTTTGAAGCCGGATTCGACGGACTTTTCGCAACGCGCCAAAAAGAAGCTGAAGAGTTTTACGTCGCTAGAGTCCCCAAAGATCTTTCCGACGATGCGAAGGCCGTGATGCGGCAATCGTTTTCAGGAATGCTCTGGTCCAAGCAGTTTTATCACTACGATGTTCGAACTTGGCTTGAAGGCGATCCTGGTGTCCCCCTGCCACCCCCAGAGCGCTGGCACGGCCGCAACAAGGAATGGACGCATCTTTACAACGAAGACATTCTGTCCATGCCAGATAAATGGGAATATCCGTGGTACGCAGCGTGGGACCTCGCGTTTCACTGTATTCCCCTGGCGCTCGTCGATCCCGATTTCGCCAAGGATCAGCTCATCCTTCTTTTGCGCGAGTGGTACATGCACCCCAACGGCCAATTGCCCGCCTACGAATGGGCTTTCAGCGATGTCAACCCTCCGGTTCATGCCTGGGCCGCATGGCGTGTTTACAAAATCGAGCGGCGCATGCGCGGTGTGGCCGACCGTGGTTTTCTCGAAAGGGTGTTTCACAAATTACTCTTGAATTTCACCTGGTGGGTCAACCGCAAGGATCCCGACGGCGCGAATATCTTTGAGGGAGGGTTCCTCGGCCTCGATAACATCGGAGTCTTTGACCGCTCCGCGCCTCTCCCGACCGGAGGCCACCTCGAACAGTCTGACGGGACCAGTTGGATGGGCATGTACTGCCTCAATATGTTGGCGATCGCCCTGGAATTGGCCAAAGAAGATCCTGCTTATGAAGACGTCGCGAGCAAGTTTTTCGAGCATTTCGTTTACATCGCTCGCGCCCTGAATGATTTCGGCGTCGGCGGAATGTCCCTCTGGGACGATGCCGATGGCTTTTACTATGACGTCTTAAAGCTTCCGAACGGAGAAGAGCATTTCTTGAAAATCCGTTCCATGGTTGGATTGATCCCGCTATTTGCAGTAGAGACCCTCGAGCCGGAGATCGTCGATCGCCTCCCAGGCTTCAAGCGCCGCATGCAGTGGTTCATTGACAATCATCCGGATGTTTCCGAGCACATCGAAATGACTGAACGTTCTGCGCGAGGCGTACGGCGTCTCCTCTCTCTCGTGAACCGCAAGCGCCTCAAGCGCGTGCTCAGCCGCATGCTCGACGAAACCGAATTCCTATCGCCCTACGGAGTACGCGCCCTTTCGCGTTACCACAAGGAACATCCGTACGAAGTGCAAGTGAACGGAATGACGAACCGTGTCGAGTATGAGCCGGGCGAATCCACCACCGGCCTCTTCGGCGGAAATTCAAACTGGCGCGGCCCCATCTGGTTTCCCGTCAACTACCTGCTGGTGGAATCGCTGCAAAAATTTCATCATTACTTCGGGGAAGATTTCAAAGTGGAGTGCCCCACGAATTCCAGAACCGAGTCCGATCTCTGGCAGGTAGCCGCGGAAATTTCCCGGCGGTTGATTCGCATTTTTCTTCGCGATTCAAGCGGGCGTCGGCCCGTGGCTGGCGCTACTCAGCTTTTTCAGAGCGACCCGCACTGGCGCGACCTCATCCTTTTCTACGAATGCTTTCATGGCGACGATGGCTCGGGGATTGGCGCAAGCCATCAAACCGGCTGGACCGGCCTGGTCGCAAAGCTGATCGAACAGAGTGGCGAATAACGCATCAGAACGCTGATGTTTACGGCGTTCACAGATTCACCTCTGGGCGACCAAGGAGCGGCCAGTGTCAGAACAAGCGGAGATTCAGTTTGGCCGCGAGATTTGTGGCGATCTTGCTGTTGCCGAATCGCGCGAGTGGCTTGTCACCAATGGAATCGGTGGATACGCTTCCGCGACCATCGCCGGCAGCCAGACTCGCCGCTATCACGGGCTGCTTGTCGCCGCTCTGCAGCCGCCTTTGGGGCGCACGCAACTCGTCTCGGCCATCGATGAAATTGTCCACTACACCGGAGCGGATTTCTCTCTGGCCACCCATCGCTGGGGCAGCGGCGCGGTCGATCCCAAAGGTTTTCTCCTCCTCGAGGATTTTCATCTGGAAGGCTCGACGCCTGTTTGGACTTACGCGCTAGCCGACGCGCTTCTGGAAAGGCGCGTCTGGATGCGTCAGGGCGAAAATACTACATACATTCAGTACACACTTCTGCGGGGACGTGGCCCGCTTGAATTGGAAATGAAAGCGTTCGTGAATTATCGCGACTTCCATTCCTTGACACACGCAGGCGATTGGCGCATGAACATCGCTCCCGTAGAGCAGGGCATCAAGGTGCAGGCATTTGACGGTGCGACTCCTTTTTACCTGAAAAGCTCTTCTGCAACGTGCGAGCCCCGCCACGAGTGGTATCTGGGCTGCTATTTCGCCGAAGAAACCGAGCGCGGCCTCGAGGACTGTGAAGATCGCCTTTTCGCCGCCCTATTCCGCACAAAATTGCAAATGGGTTCCAGCGTCACGCTCGTGGCGACCACGGAGTCGACGACTCCCTTCGATGGGGAAACAGCAAGAGCGGAGCGGGCCAATCACGATGTGAGGCTGTTCCATGAGTGGCAAGCGAGAAACGAAGCCCTTGCGGAAGAAACCCCTTCATGGCTCTGGCAGCTCATTCTCGCAGCCGATCAATTCATCGTTAAGCGCAGCCTTCCCGAAGAGCCGGACGGCCGCAGCATCATTGCGGGCTATCATTGGTTCGGCGACTGGGGCCGTGACACCATGATTGCACTTCGGGGGCTTACGCTGGCGACCGGTCGTCCAGCCGTTGCCCGCCAAATCCTTCTCGCTTTTTCACGATACGTGGATGGCGGGATGCTCCCCAACAATTTCCCGGATGCTGGCGGCAAGCCGGAATACAACACCGTCGACGCTGCGCTCTGGTTTTTCGAAGCCATCCGGCAATATGTTGCGGCAACCCAAGATACCGCGACGCTGCAAAAACTTTTTCCTATTCTCGCCGGCATGATCGAGGCGCACGTCGCGGGCACTCGCTACAACATCAATGTCGATCCCGCCGATGGACTTCTTTACGCCGGCGGTCCTGGCGTTCAGCTCACGTGGATGGACGCAAAAATCGGCGACTGGGTAGTGACGCCCCGCACCGGGAAGCCCGTCGAAATCAACGCACTGTGGATTAGCGCGCTCGAAACGATGGCGGGATTTGCGCATTTGCTCGCGAAACCCACCGATGCTTACGAAAGACACGCGGCCAAAGCTAAGAGCAGTTTTCAGAAGTTTTGGAATGCGGACCGCAATTGCTGCTTCGACGTCATCGATTCACCTGGCATCGGAAACGACGCCTCCCTTCGACCGAATCAGATCTTTGCCGTCTCCTTGCCGGTCAGCCCGCTCACCCAGGAGCAACGAGGGGCAGTCGTCGATGTTTGCGCGCGCCATCTCTTGACCTCGCATGGATTGCGCAGTCTCGCCCCCGGCGAACCCGGATACACGGGGCATTACGGTGGCGGCCCGCGCGATCGTGACGCCGCTTATCATCAAGGTACTGTCTGGGGCTGGCTTCTCGGACCCTTTTCGCTGGCGCATTACCGCGTCTACCAAGATCGCAAGGCGGCGCTGCGTTTTCTCGAGCCACTCGGTCGCCAGATTTATGCGAGCGGACTCGGCACCTTAAGCGAGATTTTCGATGGCGATCCTCCCTTCACTCCGCGCGGCTGCATCGCTCAAGCGTGGACGGTCGCCGAAGCCTTGCGGGCTTGGCAGGAAATAGCAGGCGGGAAAAAATCTCCAAGCGGATAGATGGTGTTTTGGATATCGGTCAATTCGAACGTCTACCCGCGAGATTGCAATTCATAGAGTTCGATGAGGACCTTGCCTCCATCCGGAGAGGGGACAAGAAAAAAATTGACCCGTGTCCCATCCGCCCCGGGCCGGGTTTCAGGGTAGACGGACGCGACTCTGAATTCTTTCTTCAGAATTTCCGTGGCGCGCTCCAGGTTGGAGCAGCGATACTCCACCTGCTGAATGCCCTCTCCAAACCTGGCAAGATACTTTGCAATGGCGCCCGAACCTCCCGGCTCCCGTGTGGTCAGAATGTCCAGCGAAATCCCTCCAACGAAATCAAGCTCGAATTCCTCGGCATCCTGATCTGATGGTACGTCAGCGAGTCTCGGCGTGCCGTTCGCAACTCGAATATGCCCAAAAGTATCGCGCTGAACCGCGATTCCAACGGTTATGGCGGGATTGGGTCCGTGCAGCAGCGCAGAGAGTTCGCCGTCAGCCCACCATTCAGAAACCGCAGAACCAGCGATTGCACGGCCTACGCGATAAATGTCACTCGCGGCCGCAAGCCGTTTGGATTCATCCACGGACGAGAGGTCTGCGATAGATTGAGCCAGAGGACTGGACATGGAACCGCAGGAATTGTAGCGTGAGGGCGGTTTGAAAAGAAGCCGAAGCCATGCAGCCTCCCTCTAAGGACGCATCGAAAGCAGCGTTCGCTGCATCTGAGGTATATGCCAAAACCAGTTTTATTAACAGTAGATGACGACCCGGAAGTCCTCCGGGCCATCGAGCGCGACCTGCGCAGCCGTTACGCGGATCGCTACCGCGTCATGCGCGCGAATTCCGGAAGCGCCGGCCTTGCCACCCTGCGGGAACTGAAAGCGCGCAACAATCCCGTCGCGCTGTTGCTGGCGGATCAGCGTATGCCCCAAATGGACGGCGTGAATTTCCTCTCCGAAGCCATGGAGATGCACCCGCTCGCCAAGCGTGCCCTCCTCACGGCCTATGCGGACACCAACGCCGCCATCGACGCCATCAACGAAGCCCGCGTGCACTACTACTTGATGAAGCCGTGGGATCCGCCTGAGGAGAAGCTCTTTCCCGCACTTGATGATCTGCTGCATGACTGGACAGCGACGTTTCGCCCGCCCTATGAAGGCATTCGCGTTCTCGGCACGCGCTGGTCAAATCGTTCCTATGAGCTGCGCGAATTCCTTGCGCGCAATCAAGTCCCTTATCAATGGATTGACGTCGAGCTGGCCCAGTCCGATCCCGAAGTGCGCGGCCTGATTGATTCCCTGGGGCCGGAGGCCGAAAAGCTTCCGTTAATCCTTTTCCCAGATGGCACCCGCCTGCCGGAGCCGCCTCTGCCCACCGTCGCGGACAAAATCGGGCTGCGTACGCATGCGCAAACCAATTTCTATGATCTTGCAATTGTCGGAGGCGGCCCCGCGGGTCTTGCCGCGGCTGTGTACGGCGCGAGCGAAGGCTTGCGCACCGTGATCGTCGAACGCGAAGCCCCGGGAGGCCAGGCGGGTCTGAGTTCTCGTATCGAGAACTATCTCGGCTTTCCTTCCGGACTCACTGGACTTGACTTAGCCCGCCGCGCCGTTGCGCAGGCCCGACGCTTCGGCGTGGAGATTATCGCGCCTCAGGAAGCGGTCGATATTCGTGTCGAGGGCCCGTACCGGTTTTTGAAACTCGCCGATGGTTCGGAGATCTCCTGTCACGCTCTTCTCTTGGCCATGGGTGTTCAGTGGAGGACCCTGGACGTTCCGGGGATTGACCACTTGCAAGGCGCCGGTGTGTATTACGGCGGAGGAACCTCCGAAGCGATGGCTTGCAAGGGCGAAACGGTGTACATCATTGGCGGAGCCAATTCCGCCGGCCAGGCCGCCATGCACTTTTCGAAGTTTGCCGAAAAGGTCGTGATGCTGGTGCGAGGAGTGTCGCTGGCCGCCACAATGTCCCACTACTTGATCGAGCAAATCGAGAAGACTCCCAATATTGAAGTGTGGTCGCGGGCCAGCGTTGTTGAGGTAGAAGGGGAATCGCGACTCACGGCAATTACCGTGGAGTGCTCCCCTTCGGGAGAAAGAAAGAAATTGCCGGCCTCAAGCCTGTTTATTTTCATCGGTGCGCAGCCGCGCACCGAATGGCTTGGCGCTTCGATTGATCGCGACGAGCGCGGTTTTGTTCTTTCCGGCCCCGACCTTCTTCGCAACGGAAAGAGGCCAGCGTCTTGGACCCTCGATCGCGACCCGGGTTTGCTTGAAACGAATGTGCCTGGAATTTTTGTCGTCGGTGATGTGCGCCACGGCTCTGTCAAGCGCGTGGCCTCCGGTGTCGGAGAAGGCGCCGTGGTCGTGCAGTTCATGCATCAATATTTGGCGAAGGTCCAATGAGCGAAGCACTCGATCAAGCGCGGATGGAAGCCTTGGTTGCGGAGCTGAGGAAAATTCCGCCGTTCGCGGATCAGCCGCAAGCCGATCTCGAGTGGTTTGTGGCGCAAACGGAAGAACGCAACGTCGAAGTGGGTGGAATCATCGTCAAGGAAGGCGCTCCGGCGGACACCATGCTGGTGATCCTGGAGGGTGAATTCCGGGCCCGGCGCGAGAACGGCCCTCAAGATGGCCCAGTCTTTACTGCCCGTGCCGGAGATGTAACAGGCGTCCTGCCTTTCTCCAGAATGAAAACCGTTAGCGTGACCGGCCGCGCTGTGCTTCCTGTCCGCTCCCTGACGTTTCCGGCCGCTAAGTTTCCGGAACTCTTTCAGCGGATGCCCGAGCTTTCCCAGCGCCTCGTTGGCCTTCTGACCGACCGCGTTCGAAACGTCACCAGGGAAGAACAGCAAAGAGAAAAGCTGGCTGCGCTCGGCAAGCTCTCCGCCGGGCTCGCGCACGAGCTGAACAATCCTTCCGCTGCAGCGCGGCGTTCGGCGGCTTCGCTTCGCGATTGCCTGCAGCGGTTGCGCGTTGCCGGCCGCAGTTCGCGCCTGGGTCCGGAGGATTGCGGTTTGCTTGCGCAACGCGAGGAAGAAATTCGCGCCACGCTGAAGCCTGCTGAAAGCAAGGATGAATTTGCACGCGTCGAGCGCGAAGAAGCCATTCAATCCTGGTTGGAACGCCGCGGCGTTACCGAGGCCTGGAAACTCGCGCCTCTTCTAGCCGACGCAAACTTGACGGACGCGCAACTGGAGAGCTTTGCAAGCGCCGCCGGAACTTCGCTTGGGCCCGAGCTCACGCGCTTCGCCACTCTCCTCGAAATGGAGCGCATCGCCGCCGAACTCGATCACAGCACTGCGCGCATCTCGGATCTTATTAAGGCCATCAAAGAATATTCCTACATGGACCAGGCTCCGCTCCAGGAAGTGGACATCAAGAACAGCCTGGAAACGACGCTCATCATCATGCATCACAAGCTGAAGCGTGGCATCGTGGTCACGCGCGAATTTGCCTCCGACTTGCCGAAGGTAATGGCTTACGGCAGCGAGTTGAATCAAGTATGGACAAACCTTATCGATAACGCCGTCGACGCCATGAAGGAAAAGGGCAAGCTGGTCGTGCGTGCCGTGCGCGAAAATGAGTACGTGCTCGTGGAGATCGCCGACGACGGGCCGGGTATCCCGCCGGAAGTACAATCGCGCATCTTTGAGCCGTTTTTTACAACTAAGGGCGTTGGCGAAGGAACCGGCCTCGGTTTGGATGTAGTCCATCGCATCGTGAAGAAAATGCGTGGGCTCATCAGCGTAAAGTCCATTCCCGGAGATACGCGGTTCCAGGTGCGAATTCCGATTCAAGCTGCAATGTGATTTCGCGGGAGAAAGCATGGCGGAAAACTGTACTCATCTCGATCAAATCAAGAACGTGAAGCCGAAGACCAGGGGCTGCGAAGAGTGTCTGAAGATGGGTGATAGCTGGGTGCATTTGCGCCTGTGCTTGAGCTGCGGTCATGTCGGATGTTGTGACTCTTCCAAGAACAAACACGCCACAAAACATTTTCATGCCACGAAGCATCCCATTGTCCGGTCACAGGAGCCGGGCGAAAACTGGATGTGGTGTTACGTCGATGATCTGATGTTTGAAGAGGAATGACCCTACTTTTTCTTCTTTCCTGGGATCAGGACCGAAGCCAGCAGAGCAATCAGCAGTACTCCCCCCACAACGCCAAGAGATACCGTCTCGGGAATGTGCACCCACTGTTCGCCGATCATTTTTCCCCCGATAAAAACCAGGACGACCGCCAATCCCTCATCCAGGAAGCGCAAACGGTCGATGACTCCCGCCAACAGAAAATACAGCGCCCGAAGCCCCAAAATCGCGAGCACATTCGATGTGTACACAATGAAAGGATCGCGAGTAATGCCGAACACCGCGGGGATGGAGTCCACGGCCAGCGTGACGTCCGTAATCTCCACCACAAGCAAAACCAGAAACAATGGAGTCGCAAACAACCGGCCCGCATTGCGAACGAAGAAACGATCACCATGATACTCGTGGCTTATTCGGAGATGCCGGCTCGCGAAGCGCACGATCCTGCTTTGCTCCGGATGAATATCTCCCTTGTGAAAGAAGAGCATGCGCGCACCGGCGTAGACGAGGAACGCTCCCAGCACATACAACACCCAGGAAAAATGTTGGATTAGCTCCGTGCCCAGCGCGATCATCACTCCTCGCATGAGCAATGCCCCCACAACGCCCCATTCCAGAAGGCGGTGCTGCAGCCGTTCATCCACGGCAAACGCGCGGAAAATCACCAGGAAAAGGAACAGGTTGTCGACGCTGAGAGCCTTTTCGATCAGATAGCCCGTGAAAAATTCCAGTGCCAGTTGCTCGCCATAAAAATAGAGCACTCCGAATCCAAAGAGGACGGAGACCGCGATCC
>Ga0209055_1003198_pt1 | contig 10053 bp, 8 predicted proteins | sample GraSoiAngelo_110_FD_185875 | JGI IMG/M metagenome (GOLD analysis project Ga0209055, IMG submission 185875) | Grasslands soil microbial communities from the Angelo Coastal Reserve, California, USA - 14_0903_12_30cm (SPAdes) (version 2) | ecosystem: Environmental > Terrestrial > Soil > Grasslands ...
CACTTTCTTTTTTCCAAAGATCGAGGTAATTTCTCGCGGCACTGTTTTGTTCCTCCTCAGTTTTCGCCAAACCATGCAAATCTAACTGATTAGGACAAAACAGTGCCTCTCAAAATCGGAATCGGGGTTAAAAACGACGGAACGGCCTACCGTTGCGGCTCGCCGGAAAGGGATGGCGAGCGCGGGCTGGGCAAGCTAGAGTACAAACGGTCGGTTCATCACGAACCTGGCGGCCAGTCTCCAACCGAATTGAGTACAAGCCGTTCTGGCAGAGGGGAGAACACAGGGTCCACCGCACGGAATCAGTGGGCGGGAGAGAGCCTCCGCGCTTTCTGCAATAGCTTCGTAAACGCCGCTGCTGGCACAGGACGGCTGAACAGATAGCCTTGCATCTCGTCGCACCGTCGGGAACGCAGGAATGCCAGTTGCTTCTTCGTTTCCACCCCCTCGGCAATCACATTCAATTTAAGGCTATGACCCATCGTAATCATCGCCGTGGTGATCGCCGCGTCCCTAACATCGCCGGCAAGATTCCTCACGAAACTCTGATCGATTTTTAAACTATTGATTGGAAATCGCTTCAAGCGGCTCAACGAGGAGGAACCGGTCCCAAAGTCATCAATCGAAACGTGCATGCCATCCGCACTGAGTTCTTTCAAGATCCCACTGCTGAGCTCGATGTCTTTCATGGCAACGCTCTCGGTAATCTCCAGTTCGAGAGCGGAGGCAGGCAGACCCGTCTCCTTGAGCACTGTTCTGATCAGTCCCACAAGATCGGGGTGCCCAAACTGGTGTGCGGAAAAATTTACCGTCACCCGCAGGGAATGCCCCGAAGCGCGCCAAGCCTGGGCTTGGGCACAGGCCGTTCGCAGGACCCACTCGCCGATGGCTACTATAAGTCGGGTTCCTTCGGCCACGGAGATGAATTCTGCCGGCAAAAGAAGGTCACGTTGCGGGTGCTGCCAGCGCACGAGAGCTTCTGCACCGGTGATTATGCCATCCTCAAGCGACGCGAGCGGCTGGAAGTAAACTCGGAACTCCTGGCGCTCAACGGCCCGCCACAGGTCGGTCTCCAACCGCAAGAGGGCCACAGCGTCGGCACGCATACTCCTGTCAAACCTCTTCCAACCCGCCCGGCCCCGCGACTTGGCGTGATACATCGCCAGGTCTGCATCGCGCAGGATGTCCTGCGGTTGCTCATACCCCACCGCTCCCATGGCGATTCCAATGCTCGCCGTGGCGAATACCTCGTGCTCGTGTAGGGTGAACGGCACGGTCAGGTTCTTTTGGATCCGCTCGGCCAGGCGTGTTGCGTCGTTGACGTCATGGACATCGTCCAGGAGAATCGCGAACTCATCTCCGCCAAAACGAGCGACCGTGTCTCCGGGACGCAGGCACTCCTTCAGCCTTCGAGATACGGCGATGAGAAGTTCATCCCCAATCAAGTGTCCGAGGCTGTCGTTGACGATCTTGAAGCGATCGACGTCCAGGAAGAGAACTGCGTAGAAATAATCTCCCGGGCGTTTTGTGCGTCCGATTGCAAACTCCAAACGGTTGCAGAACAAGGTCCGGTTGGGGAGACCTGTCAACTCATCATGAAACACATCGTGGAGCAGCTGTTCTTCGATCAGCTTGTGATCGGAGATATCCGTCTGGGACCCGGCCATGCGATAGGCCGTACCGCCCGCATCCCGAATGGCAATCCCTCGACTCAGCACCCAACGGTAGGTCCCGTCCTTGTGCCACATCCGATGTTCACCTTCAAAGTGGGGGGTACGCCCTTCAAGATGTGCAGCGATCCCCGCCCTTACACCACGGATGTCCTCAGGATGCACTCGGTGAAACCATTCTTTGGGACTATTTCCGGCCTCGCTTTCCTCAAGGCCCAGCATGGATTTCCAACCGGAAGAAAAATAGACTTCGTTGGTTTTCAGATTCCAGTCCCACAACCCGTCGTGGGCGCCGCTGGCAACAAGCGCATACCGTTCCTCGCTCTCGCGAAGCGCTTCTTCCGCGCGCTGGCACGTTTGGCGTAGGGATTTTTCTTCCAGGGCGCGTCGCACTGCAACCGGCAAACGGACCAACTGGTCTTTGAGAACGTAATCCGATACCCCTTTCCTGACCCACTCCACAGCGGATTCTTCTCCTGACGCGCTGGTCGCCAGGATAATGGGGATGTCTTTCCCTTCTTTTTTTAAAAGCTGAAGCGCGTCTATCCTTGTCCCGTTGGACGATGGGTAGTCGGCCAGCACAATGTCATAGGATTCCGAGCGCGGCCGCTCAAAAAACTCTTCGAGGTTCTGGGCCAGATCGGCGCGGACATCAAATCCCCCCTTTTTCAGTTGCTGTAGGCAGAACTCCGCATCGGCTGGGCTGCATTCGAGGAATAGGACATGCAGAGTCGGTCCTGGGGTCGCTCGTTGATTTGACGGAGCGTCACTCATGCCGCTGAGCCTCGTGAGAGGGTGAATAACTATCGTATGGAAAGAGATGCTGCGGATGATAAAAGGTTGGGCGTGTCGCCTTCTCGTTAAGAAGCGATAAGAACCATCCGTGGAGAGCGCCACCAGTTCTGTTTCGAACGGTGGGCCCCTGAAACCTTCATCCGCGCGGGCCTGGGCACCTCCGCCCCCGCAGATTTACCGATTCAGTACTGCCTATTTGACAGCGCGTTGCGATCTAATGGCGTTGCGACGGTACGGAAAGCAAGCGGCAGTAAGCTTAAACTGGCGTACCTGAGGGTCAATCCCCCGTACTATTCTCCACGACTCATGGCCGACATAAGATAGGAACCGTAGCACGGAGTGTCCGTGGGGAACCCATGGTTGGAAGTACGAAATCACCAATAGAGGAGGGTCGAATCGCCCTCGCTTTGGATAGTAATGCTCCTGTCTCCGGATCCGCGGGGTCAGCGAAAGTCGCGATGCAGAAAGGACAGGCGACTCGCCGCACTCTCTGGTTTCGACGGCATCTCAAAATCGCTGTGCACGTTTACGGTCACGGGTCAGACAAGGAGCCTTTCTTCGAGGAAACGAATACCCTGACCGTGCATGCTCATGGCGCAGTCATTACGTTGGTCACGATGGTCAATCAGGATCAAAAATTAATTCTGACAAATCCGAAGACCGGGGAAGATCTGGAATGCAAAGTCGCCTATCTGGAACCAAATGAGAACGGCGAGACCAACGTGGGGATCGAGTTCATGAGTCCGCCGCATAGCTTCTGGGGCATCGCCTTCCCGCCAGACGACTGGAATCCGGACGAGCGTAAACGCCCGCGGGCCCGCCCCGCCGGCGGTTCGTCTCCTGAATATCATTCGCGCGACAAGTCAGAAATCTCAGCGACTTAGGGCGACTTGCGGTTGAAGCAACGCGTCCGCTTCATACATCCTCCCTTGTTTTGCAGATAAGCCTACCCGAGACCTTGGTGCGAACTCACGTCGTTGGGATCGATCCTTGCGTTGTCTCTGTTGAATAATCAGCGGGTTGCAGAGCAACGAATCGTAAGGGTTTCGCGCCGGGCTTTCTTCAGAAAGACAGTCGTAGCCTTGCTACAATATGGGCGCGGCAAGCGGAGGAGTGGCCGAGTGGTTGAAGGCGGCGGTCTTGAAAACCGTTAGGCCCGCAAGGGTCTCGGGGGTTCGAATCCCTCCTCCTCCGCCATCCCCAGGGGCCCTGCGTGGCCGCCAAATTCCACAGACGGTTAAGAAGAGACACGGGCGGCCCCATCACCCACCGCGCTGGTAATCTTTTCGTTCCTCGAGCCGACTCCGGCAACTGGCTTGGTTAGAGTCAAGCTAGAATTACTCTTTTGGTCTTTCATGCGCCCTTCTCTCTCCACGTGGTGGATTCTGGCTGCCTGGATTCTGTTTGTTGGTAGCTATGCCGGGGTCTCTCTGCTGCTTCGCCCGGGCCCGGGGCTGACCACCTACGGCGACCTGGCGCAATGCGTGGTGCCGTTGTTTGCCAATGCCGGCCTGCTGCTGAACGCGGGCTCGTCCAACTGGCGCAGAAATTCCTTCTGGATGCTGATGGCGCTCGGCTGTACGCTGTGGATGGTCGCGCAACTGCTGTGGACCTACTTCGAGATTTACCTGCATCAACCTGTCCCCAATCCCTTCACCGGCGACTTCATCTTCTTTCTCCATACGGTCCCGATGATAGCCGCGCTTGCCCTGGAGCCGCACAAGCGACAACCCGAGCCCGGCCTGCGCTTCGGTTATCTGGATTTCTCGCTGCTTTCGCTCTGGTGGGTCTATCTTTACCTGTTCGTGGTCATTCCCTGGCGATACGTATTGGCCAACGTCGCGCTTTACGGGCAGAACTACAATCTGCTCAACATCGCGGAAAATATGGTGCTCCTCACCGGACTCGGAGCGTACTGGCTGCGTACTTCGGGCCGCTGGCGAGTGATCTATGCCAATCTGTTCGGCGCAGCGTGTTGTTACACCACAAGCTCTCTGGCCATCAATGTGGGGATTGACCGGCGGGTCTATTACACCGGGAGTTCCTACGATATCGCCCTCGTGGCTTCGTTTGTCTGGTTCGGGACCGCCGGCATCCTGGCGTACCGGCTCTGCCGGGCGGAAGAAGGGGAGTCCGTGAAGCCTTCGGAGGAAACGCCGGCGGTGGCGGAGAACCGGCAAAACGACGGAGTGTGGGCGGCGCGGCTGGCGATGGCCGCGGTGCTTTCGCTGCCGCTGCTGGCGGCTTGGTCGGTATTCGCCAGCGAGGAGCCGACCGCGGTGCGCCAGTTTCGCCTGCAAGTGACGCTCGGGGCGATGGTGCCACTGACCTCCCTGGTCTTCCTGCGGCTGCACTTGGTGGATCGGGATCGCCTGCGGCTGTTGCGCGCCTCACAGGAATCGATCGAGAATCTTCAGCGCTTGCAGACACAGTTCGTGCAAGCAGAAAAGCTGGCCTCGCTCGGGCAGCTCGCAGCGGGAGCCGCCCACGAAATCAATAATCCGCTCACCGCCATCCTCGGCTATTCCGATCTGCTGATCGACGACGGCTCATTGGGAGAGAAACCGCGCACCATCGCTACAAAGATCCGCGACCAGGCGCGCCGGACCAAAACACTGGTCACTAATCTGCTCAGTTTCGCCCGGCAGGTTCCCCCGGAGCGTAAGCCACTGGATGTCAACGCCGTGGTTTCCAGCGCCATCCAGCTCCGCCAGCTAGCCCTACGCGGGAGAAAAATCACCATCGAGCTGCGGACCGAACCGGTTCTGCCGGGTGTGCGCGGAGACTCGAACCAGTTGTTGCAGGTCTTCTTCAACATCATCAGTAACGCCGTTGACGCCATGGAAGAAATCGGCGGCGGCGTGCTCAACGTGCGGACGCTGCGCGAGCGGGCCAACGTGGTCATCGAGTTTTCCGATACGGGGCCCGGCATCAAGGAACCGCACCTGGTGTTCGATCCCTTCTACACCACCAAGCCGGTTGGCAAGGGAACCGGCCTTGGCCTGAGCATCTGCTACGGTCTGGTTCAGGAGCACGGCGGGCAGATCACCTGTTTCAACCGGCCCGAAGGCGGCGCCACTTTCCGCATCCAATTTCCCGCAGTCCTGTTGCTGTTTCCGCCGCGCGACGCCGCATCGGCGAAAGAAGGAATCGCGGCAGACTCGATGGCCCCGTCGTCCTCGATGGAACCCTCTTAGGCGTCGGCTTTGCCCTGCCCAGCGGCCTCTTCTTGCCTTTCAAGATGTCGCGCTAGCTGCTAGTCCCGCTAAGGGAACCTCTACTATGCTAGATTCGGAGTCGAATCCCAGGGAGCAACAATGACCCAGCCGGCGGTTGTCACCGAGAACCTGACCCGCCGCTTCGTCGAACTGGTGGCTGTCAACCGGATCGATCTCACGGTGGGCGCCGGACAATTCTTCGGCTTTCTGGGACCCAACGGCGCAGGCAAGTCCACAACCATCAAGATGCTCACAGGCCTGCTGGCACCCAGCAGCGGCCGCGTTCGCTTGCTGGGACTCGATCTCGAAGAGCATCCGATCGAAGTGAAGCGCCAGATCGGCGTGGTCCCCGAAGGCCTAGCGCTGTTCGAACGCCTTACTGGAGCGGAGTATCTGAACTTTGCCGGCAGGATGTATGGGCTGGACCGCTCGACCGCAGCGCAGCGCACCGCCGAGCTGCTCGACTTCATGCAGCTTACCGACCGCCCGAAAACGCTCATCGCCGACTACTCCCACGGGATGCGGAAGAAGCTGGCGCTGGCCGCCGCCGTCATTCATGGCCCGAGAATTCTCTTTCTCGACGAGCCGTTCGAGGGTGTGGACGCCATTGCCGCGGGCACGCTCAAGGCCATGCTCACGCGCATGATTTCGCGCGGCGTCACCATTTTCCTCACTTCGCACGTGCTGGAGATCGTTGAGCGGCTATGCAGCCACGTGGCCATCATCCACCAGGGCCGGCTGGTGGCCCAGGGCTCGCTTGAGGAGCTCCGCGCCGGAGTGGCCTCTTCCGCCAGCGCCGACGGATCACACGGAGTTGGGTTTTCTCCCGCGACACCGGGAGAAAGACTCACGCTCGAACAGATCTTTCTCACCATCGTTGGCCAGGAGGCTTCCCTCCGGCGGGCCGATGAGGAACTCTCGTGGCTGAGGTAGCCCTCTCCGCGGGATTCACCCAGCAGGTGACGCTAATTGCCGGGCTGCGGTGGCGGCTATTTCGCAACTCACTGCGCACGACTAGTGGCAAGCTCGATCTCCTCGCGCTCACTCTGGTCAGCGCGCTGAGCGGATTCGCTGTCGCCGGCATCGGCTTGGCATTCGCCGCGGGCGCCTACTACATCGTGGCCGAGAGCAAGCTCCGGCTGCTCGTCCTGTTGCTGTGGGGCATCTTCTTCGCTTGGCACTTCCTGCCGGTGCTGCTCGCCACCTCCACTGCCAGCTTCGATTTCCGCAACCTGCTGCGTTTCCCCTTGCGCTTCTCCGTATTCTTCTTGCTCAGTCTGGCCTACGGCCTGTTCGACCCCGTCGCGGTGGCCGCGCTGTTCTGGCTGGTTTGCATTGCCGTGGGGATCTCGCTGGCCCGGCCGGACCTGTTGCCTTGGACACTGCTGATCTTTGTCTTGTTTGCCGCGATGAACCTGCTTCTGAGCCGCATGATCTTTACCTGGGTCGAGCGGCTGCTGGCCCGGCGTCGCACCCGCGAAGCGGTGTGGGTGCTCCTCATGCTCGTCATCCTCGGCTTTCAGCTTTCGGGGGCGTTCGTCGAGAGCTGGAGCCGGCGCGTCGCGCCAGTGGCGCTCAAGCTGCCGCCGATCGCGGGCTTCCTCCCACCGGGCCTGGTAGGCCGAGCACTGGCAAGCGCGGCACGCGGCCACGCTGCAGAAGCTCTGAGCTGCGCTACACTGGTGGCCGCCTATGGCCTGGTCTTTGGCCTATTCCTGCGGCACAGGCTCCGCGCGCAGTATCTCGGCGAAGACCTCGGGGAGTCCCAGGCTCCCGCCTCCGCCCCGGCCGCTCATTGTTCGGTCAGCTCCTCGACATCTTTTGCGTCTTTTAGCTCCTCTTTCCTGCGCGCCCCTGTGGCAGCGTTGCTCGAAAAAGAGCTTCGCTATATCCGTCGCAATAGCGTCCTGCTGATGAACCTGGCGCTAGCGCCGATGCTGATTGGGTTTTTCGCTGTCTTCTGGAGCAGGCCCCAAGGGCGCCCCGACCTTTTCGCCCGCTCGCCTGAGCTGATGTTTCCCTCAGCCCTTGCCTACATGTTTCTGCTCCTGTCGCAACTGGGAAACAATGCATTTGCTTACGAGGGTCGCGGCATCCAGTTGCTCTTCCTTGCTCCGGTGCGGTTCCGCGACGTGTTGCTGGCCAAGAATCTGACCCTCGGCCTGATCGTTGCGGGGGAGACAGCGCTGGTCTGGCTGCTATTGAGTCTTCTCCTTGGATCGCCAGGGGCGGCCACGGTCACTGCCACACTCGCCGCGCTACTTCTTGCCATGCTCGTGCAGTTTACGACCGGAAATTTGCTTTCGCTATGTTACCCGCGCCGCCTCGAGTTCGGTGCATTGCACAGACAGCGCGCGGCCGGGATGACCATGCTCATCGGCCTGCTCGTGCAAATTGCTCTCTTCGGTTTGGTGGGGACGATTCTGCTTGTCACTCGCAGGTTCGGAGGAATGTGGCTGGCCGCGGGACTTTTCCTCGGTTTGAGCGCCATTGCCGGGTGGGTTTATGTCGTCGCGCTCGAGCGCTGTGATCACCTTGCCGGCGACCAGCGTGAAGTCCTCACGTCGCATCTCGCGCGCTAAAGCAAGTAGTAGGACACAACCAACCCGCTGAAAGACCCTGCGCGTGCCTAGCAGCAAAACAAGCCACCTACAGATCGTCCTCCACCAGAAACCGGCCGTAGTCATGGGCTTCGACCCACTGATAAAGGAAGACCTGATACAGATAGGATGCAACAATCTCTTCCCCGAGTTCGTGGGTCTCGACGCAGAGAAATGGCACCTGCAAGCCCGCCTGAACGGCCACCAGTGACTGGGTGATCTTGTTGGGGCTGACGTTGCTGTATGAATAAGGCGATTTTACTTGGCTCAGCGCGGCCGTGATGACCAACAGGCGCTGTGGGTACCGGCTCATCCGCCGCAGCCGGTCAAGGAAAGTGCTGCGCTCGACCGTCAGAGAGTGCACCAGGTCTGAAAGGTCTTTTCGCTCGACCACGCAGACTTCTTCTAAGCCGTCCAGGGAATAATCACCAAGTTTCAATGGCCTTTTTTCCACGCCGGCGAACCAGCCCCGAAAGCGAGCGAAAGAAAATGGGTTCCGCTCGCGGCTATCCACGAGAACAACGGGGCGAGGAGTGCGCAATTGCGTTCCACCACGTTCGGCGGCGACCGGTTGGGCGGGATGCGGCACGGGGGCCGCGGTCATCTGCCATTCCAGCGGGGATGCAATTAGCGCGCGGCGTTTTCTCATTCCAGCCTCAGCGGGCAAGCCTGGCCCGGCTCTTGCGCCGGATTGGCGGTCACGGCTGCCAGAGGCCAGCACACTGCAAGACCAGGGGAAGACTCGGGTCGAGCGAGTGAGCCAGACGGCGGGACTGCCAGAGACACTGTCTTGGTTGGATCTTGCGACTCCGCTTTCCTCTGTCCAACCGCCTATCGCTTGGCCATTTTGTGGGCAATCTGGAGCAGCAATCGTCGGTCAGACTCTTCAAGGCGGCTCAGCAACCGGCGGAAGGTCGCTAGAGTGCTGGCGTCCTTGCCAGAACTGCCCCATTGGCGCTCCCCCGCCGATAGACGCTTTGGAAGATCAGGCACTTCGGGAGGTTCGTCTCCCTCATAAAACAGCTGATAGAGCGGGACACCGATAGCGTGGGCCAGCTTCTCCAGGGTCTCAACCGAAGGAACAGTGTGGCCGTGCTCGACGCGAGACAGATAGCTCCGGAGAAGGCCGGAACGCTTTTCGATGTCGCCCTGAGATAGGCTCTTTGCCTCTCGAAGGGCTCGGATGCGGTCGCCGATCACCATAAATCTGCCACCCTGGACATGATAAGTGGAAAATCGGTTTTGGGCAAAGGAGAAGCGGTCACGCCGAGGAGCCCGCTGCGGCGAGGCCGGCTATACGCCGGCAAAGACCCTTCCGGCGCCCTGCCCACGGAACGCATTTCCCAGATTCCGCATCTCCCCGCTCAGCCGGAATCGTTCGCCCAATCTCGCGGCTTCAAGTAGTCGAGCAGTTCCGCCTCCGGCGTGCCGGGCGCCGGGGTTTCGTTGTAGCCCCACATCACTCGCAGCGGCAGGCTCATCAGGATCGATTCGACGCGCCCGCCGGTCTTGAGCCCGAAGGTGGTGCCGCGGTCATAGAGCAGGTTGAACTCGACATACCGGCCGCGGCGGATGAGTTGCCAGAGGCGCTGGGCTTCGCTGTGCGGCTCGCTCATACGCTGCTCGACGATGGGGACGTAGGCCGCGAGGAAATGATCCCCGGCGTCGCGCACGAACGCAAACACTTCGCTGAGCCGGTCGGTGAGGTAGTCGAAGAAGATGCCGCCCACGCCGCGAGCTTCGCCCCGGTGCGGGAGATAGAAATATTCG
>Ga0209055_1003199_pt1 | contig 10050 bp, 6 predicted proteins | sample GraSoiAngelo_110_FD_185875 | JGI IMG/M metagenome (GOLD analysis project Ga0209055, IMG submission 185875) | Grasslands soil microbial communities from the Angelo Coastal Reserve, California, USA - 14_0903_12_30cm (SPAdes) (version 2) | ecosystem: Environmental > Terrestrial > Soil > Grasslands ...
CTTGACCTGCAACGGCTCTATCGTGAAGGCGGAGCCAGCCTCGTGACCAACGACTTCGAACGACTCAGCGGGCGCAAGCCGATAAGTTTTGACCAGTTTGCACGCGACTACGCGACCGCATTCCAATCGGAGGCTAAGGCGGCCGGATAGCCGCCGGGAGGCGCCAGGCGTTTCGACGTCTGAGGCCCGCACGGGTACACTGATACGAAAGGTGCAGATTGGTTTTCATCCTCGACAATTACGACTCATTTACCTATAACCTCGTCCAATATCTGGGCGAGTTGGGCGCCCTGGTGGAAGTTCGCCGGAACAATCAGGTCACCCTCGAGGAAATCGATGCCTTGCGGCCGGAGCGAATCGTGATCTCCCCGGGACCGTGTACACCGGAGGATGCCGGCATCAGCATCGAGCTTATTCGCCACTTCGTTGGGAAGCTACCGATACTCGGAGTTTGCCTGGGACATCAGGCAATCGGGGCTGCGTTCGGAGGCAAGGTGGTCCGCGCCAAAAGCCTCATGCATGGCAAAACCAGCGAGGTCGAGCACGACGGCAAGACGATCTTCCGCGAGCTACGTTCGCCGATGACCGCTACCCGCTATCATTCGCTGATTGTGGAGGAAAAAGGCTTGCCCGCCGAACTGGAGATCAGCGCGCGAACTACCGATCGGTCTGGCGCAGACGTGATTATGGGATTGCGTCACAAAAACTTCCCGATCGAAGGTGTGCAGTTCCATCCGGAGAGTGTGCTGACGGGAGAAGGCAAGAAGCTGATTGAGAATTTCTTGCATATCTAGATGGGTGATCTGCCGACAGTCCAGAGTGAACAGCACTAGGAGCCCTTCACACCCTCACAAACCCTTCCTCGCTATCTCCACCGCCCGCAGCACAGCCTGGGCCTTATTCCGCGTCTCCTGAAACTCAGTCGCGGGATCGGAGTCGGCAACAATTCCGGCGCCCGCTTGCAGGTAAGCCTGTTTGGCTTTCATCAGCATGGTCCGAATGGCAATGCAGGAATCCAGATTGCCGGCGAAATCGGCGTAGAAAACTGATCCGCCATACACGCCCCGGCGCACTGATTCCAGTTCTTCGATAATCTGCATAGCCCTCACCTTGGGCGCTCCGGTAAGGGTGCCCGCGGGAAAACACGCGGCGAAAGCATCGAGGGCATCGAGATCGGGCCGCAACTTCCCTTCCAGCGCGGAAACGAGGTGCATCACATGGGAGTAGCGCTCGACATACATCAGATCGCGGACCTTTACTGATCCATACTCGCTGACCCGGCCGAGATCATTGCGTCCCAGATCCACCAGCATGACGTGTTCGGCGCGTTCCTTTTCGTCCTGTAGCATCTTCTGTTCGAGGCGAAGATCTTCGGCTTCGTCACGCCCGCGAGGATGCGTCCCGGCAATCGGTCGATATTCGAGCTTGCGTCCAGTTACGCGCACCAACATCTCTGGCGAGGAACCCAGCACATGAAGGGATGAATTCCTGGCAGTTTTCTTGGACTCGTTCTTGGATCCCAGGCTGCCAGCGTCCTCCATGCGCAGGAAATACATATAGGGCGAGGGATTCACAGTGCGAAGGGCGCGGTAAAGATCGAAGGGCGCGACTTCCGGCCTGAAGTCCAGACGCAGTGAGAGTACGACTTGGAAGATGTCGCCTGCCGCGATGTATTCCTTGGCACGTTTAACATGTTGCATGAACCGTTCGCGGCTCATACCGGCGTGAATTCTCAATTGCCGCACACGCGTTCGGGGTTCTTTCTGCCACTGCACATGTCGCAATCCGGCGACCAACTTCTTTTTCAAAATCGCGATGTCTTCCAGAGCCCGGTCGTACGCTTTGCGTGTACTTTCGCGAGAGACGTCCGCAGTCGCAATGATATGGATCTGGTGCCGCAGATGGTCAAATGCGAGCAAACGGTCGAAGAACATCAGCATGCCATCGGGCACGGTCAAGTCGTCTTTGGCGCGATCGCCAATGTTCTCCAGTTGCCGCACCGCGTCATAAGCAAAATAGCCGACGGCGCCCGCAGTGAAAGGAGGCAGTCCGGCTATAATCGCGGGACGATGCTCGCGCAAAAGTTCTTTAACGATTTGAAAAACATTCCCTGAACGGCGTTCTTCGTGCTTGCCACGCAGCAGAGTGAGGGTCTCCCCCCGTGCCTGGAGCCGCATATAAGGCCGCGCACCCAGGAAGGTGTAACGTCCGATTTGCTCGCCACGTTCGACTGACTCGAGCAAAAACGCGCTCGGTTCGTCTGTAGCCACGGCCATAAAAGCCGAAACTGGAGTGAGCAGATCGGCAGTAATCGACTTGACGACTGGTACCAGTGTCGCGGATTTAGCCAGACGCGAAAATTCTTTGTAGTCAGGACGAAGCATGATGTTGGTCGCACCGGGCAGAAGGAACCCCCGGCAAGTTGTCACATTATAGGGGAGCGCAACCGTGAAATACTTGTGGCCCGAGAGGTTGCTTGGAACGCGATGCAGCAAACTGTCTCTCCATCGCAGTTCCTGCCCGAACCAGCAGATGAATTGACGTAAGGCGCGTCACGTTGGAAGATGACCATTCCAGCTTTCGTCAGGATGAGGGCACATGCGAGTCAAGTTCTGGGGTGTGCGGGGTTCCACTCCTACTCCTCAAGCCGAGAACTTGCGTTATGGCGGCAACACCTCTTGTGTAGAGGTGCGGCTCGATGATGCTCTTTACATCTTCGATTGTGGGACGGGTTTCCGTTCCCTGGGGCAGCAACTTCAGTATGAAGCTAATGGTAAGCCGGTCCTGGCGCACATCTTTGTATCGCACTTTCACTGGGACCACATCCAAGGAATCCCCTTTTTTGGTCCTCTCTATGATAGTGCCGAAAATCGCTTCATCTTCCATTGCTCGAACCGCACCCGGAGTCTCGAGCGAGTAATGGAAGAGCAAATGGCTTCCCCCTATTTTCCGGTCGACCTGACCGAGATGAAGGCCCGCCGTGATTTTTATGATCTGGAGGAAGGACGTGTCCCCTTGGGAGAGGACGTCACCGTCCGGACTATGCAGCTCAACCATCCTCAGGGATGCATGGGATTTCGTCTCGACACCAAGCAAGGCGTGGTCGTTTATGCCACCGACAACGAACCCGGCAATGTGATTTTCGACAAGAACGTGCGCAAGCTCGCCGAAGGAGCCGACCTGCTTATCTACGACGCGCAATATCTTCCGGAGGAATACGAAGCTCACAAGCGAGGCTGGGGACACAGCCACTGGCGCGAAGCCATCAACGTGGTGATGGAGAGCGGGGCGAAAGAGTTGATCTTATTTCATCATGACCCGGATCACGATGATGCTTTGATCGATAAAGTAGTGCGGGAAGCACGAAATTACTATCCACGAGTGCGCGCCGCCGCTGAGGGCATGGATCTGCGGGTTTAAGTAGCAAGCCTCTCAGCCCTCACCAACTCACCGCGGTAAGGGCTGTGCCATGCTGGCCAGCGCATATCCCATTACGGCCATGGCTGCTGCGTTCTCCCGCAACTGGGCGGGAACGACCTTGTCCAGCGTGTCGGCGGCTGTGTGGTGGTAGTAGAAGTAAGTGCGGGCATCCTGCAAAATGCCGAAGGCCGGCACTCCCGCTTTCGCCAGCGGAGCAATATCGGCACCCGGACTATCGTTGGTGAGCTTGATTACGTTGGCCCCGAAACTTTTCAATATATTCTGCAGCGGCTGCAGCAATGGAACTGCGATAGAAGTAATTTTGGCGTCAAATCCAAGAGGGTGGCCAGCACCCGAGTCGCTCTCGATCGCCGCCACATGATTGGAAAATTCCGCCTGCTCATCCTTGGCATATGCGTCGTGTCCCCGGCCGCCGTTTTCTTCGTCCATCCAAGCAATCACGCGCAAGGTGCGCTTGGGACGCAAATGTAATTGTTGAAGAACATGTGCGGTCTCCATCGCGACCGCGAAGCCAGCCCCATCGTCGATGGCGCCGGTTCCAAGGTCCCAGGAATCCAGATGACCGGAGACGATCACGATCTGCTCGGGATGCTCCGATCCCTTCAAATCTCCGACTACGTTGTAGCTAGTTACATCCGGTAGCAATTGGGGTGTGAGTGTGAGGTGCATGCGCACTCTGCCTTGAGCGGCGAGATGGGCAATCAGATCAGCGTCTTCCACCGCGACCGCGCCTGCGGGAATACCGGCCGCCGCGCTCCAACCGGTGTGCGGTAAACGAAAGTCCGCGCTGCCAACTGAACGAATCAATGAGGCGGCCGCCCCCAATTGGGCGGCTGCTTTAGCGCCATTACCACGATAGATAACAGCCTCGCCGTACGCCTCCATTGCTAAGCCATTCGCCGCCTTTTCCTTATCGAATGGAACGTTGAACAGCACGATTTTGCCCGCCACCTGTTCACGTCCACGGGCATTCAATTCGTCAAAACTTTTCACTACAACTACGTCTGTCGTAATCCCGCCTGCCGGAGTCGATGTACTTCCTCCGAGAGCAGTAAGAACGACCTTCTGCGTGGTTCCGGGGGCTTGTCCGGGAAACTCGACCAGGTCGGCGTTCTCCGTGCCGCGCACCCAGTGAGGCGCCTTTACCTGTTCCAACCGCACCTCCAGGCCAAGCTTGCGCAACTCCTCCGCAACATATTCGACTGCGGCCTGAGACTGTGGCGAACCGCTTATTCTTGGACCAATGTTTTCAGTAAGATGTGCAAGTTGCTGGTAGGTGTAGTCGTCGCGCAGAGCTGCATCCCGAATTGAAGCTAACTCCCGCAATAGCTGTGGCGAGAAGGCTTCCGCGACCGGCACTGCTTGGGGTGCCAAATGCGGTGCGTTATGCTCCGATGGCTTAACGTGGGAGGAAACCTGAGACATCGCGGGACAGAATGAAATGAGAAGTTCCAATAGTAGTGTACGAACTGTTGGTGTAAGACGAAGAACGGCTTTCAGAGTGGACATTTGATCTGATTTTTCCCTAAGTAACAGTTCTGTGACCGCGTTTACTGATTGTACCGTGATCCCCGCAGGGACTCCCTTTAGCCCGACTGCAACAGGCGCCCGGAACGTCAGTAATCTCAGCTGAGATAAGTAGTTACCGCGGAACTCTCTTTCATACAGCGTTCACTGTATTGGCGAATGGCTATGGCTTTGTCATACTTCCGGCGGGCTAATTGTACGTTATGAGCGACACTCCCGGAATTCCGCTGGATTTCACGACGACGGTCGAGATATGCACGGCGAACACTGCCCCCTACGGTGCCACGTCGGTTGCTCCTCCGGTGAGTTTGGGAGACATCGGTCATCATGCGCACGCTGTCCAGTTCTATGCCGATGACAGCTTCCTCCTGGAGGCTTTAAGTCGATTCATTGGTACCGCTTTGGGAGCCGGCGATGCCGCCCTCGTGATTGCAACCAAAGCGCACCGGGATGGGCTTGAACAGCGGCTAAAGGCGCGTGGACTGGAGACCATCACGGCTGTGGGACAGGGCCGCTATGTTGTAGTGGACGCTAATGAGACTCTAGCGAAGTTCATGCGGGATGGATGGCCCGATGCGGACCTGTTCGCCGACACTGTGGGCAGTGTTCTTGCCGCGACCAAGTCAGCCGCTCAGTGCGAGGGTGCCCGGGTCGCCGCCTTCGGTGAGATGGTCGCCGTGTTGTGGGCCGAGGGTAAGCCCAATGCGGCAATACGGCTGGAACAGCTCTGGAATGAGCTGGCCAAGGAACACTCGTTCTCTCTTCTCTGTGCCTACCCGATGAGCGCCTTCTATCGGGAGGAGCACGGCGCGCAGTTATTGCAAGTCTGCGCCGAGCATTCCGCTGTGATTCCAGGTGAGAGCTACACATCCCTCATTACAGAGGAAGAGCGTCTTCGCACTATTGCCTACCTGCAGCAGAAAGCGCTGGCCTTGGGGACCGAGGTACTGGAGCGCAAAAGGGTGGAACAGGTGTTGCGCGTGAGTGAGGAGGCGCTTCGAAAATCTCACGCCGACCTGAAGCAGAAAGCGCTGGCCTTGGGGACCGAGGTACTGGAGCGCAAAAGGGTGGAACAGGTGTTGCGCGTGAGTGAGGAGGCGCTTCGAAAATCTCACGCCGACCTGGAGCATCGAGTCGAACAAAGAACTCGTGAACTATTCGAACTCACTTCTCGTTTACGGGCCGAGGTCGAGCAGCGCACCGTAGCAGAGGCTCATTTGCGTGAGTTATCGGGGCGATTGCTCAGTATGCGCGATGAGGAGCGGAGAAGAATCGCTCGTGAATTGCACGACAGTACCGGTCAACTGTTCGTGGCTCTCCAATGGAATCTCGCACTTCTTCAGCAGAGTGTGAGTAACGTGGATCCGGCCTTAGCTGAGAAGGTTTCCGAGAGTGTCCGTATCGCTGATCAGGCCATCAATGAAGTCCGGACCATGTCCTATCTCTTGCATCCTCCCATGCTCGATGAAGCCGGATTGCTGCTGGCGATTCACTGGTATGTGGACGGCTTTGTGAAGCGCAGCAATATCAAGGTTGATCTGGAACTTCCTGAGACGCTGGAGCGGCTCCCCCGAGATTTGGAAACTACTGTCTTCCGCATCCTGCAAGAAGCACTCACAAATGTGCATCGCCATGCTGGAAGCAGCACAGCCAGGGTTCAACTCACCTTAGCTTCGGGTAACTTGGGACTCCGGATTCAGGATCAAGGTAAGGGCATTCCTCGGAACAAAATAGAGGGTTCGCAGAACGTTGGCACCAGAATAGGTGTTGGTATCCGGGGAATGCGAGAACGGGTGCGGCAGTTCGGTGGCGAGCTTCAGATCTCGGCTGGCAACCCGGGAACCTGTGTGGAGGCGATCTTTCCACTGCCTCGTGACCAGGAACGAGGATGCAGTTACTAAAGCCCTTCTTCCACGGTGGTTAACGCTTCAGAATGTTTTTTGACTGGACACAGACGTTGGTGCCACTCCAGCTCTGCCGGGTGCTTTGGCGGCCTCCGGCACTGGAAAACTCGCAATAATCACGGTTCCCTTTCCGGCTGTGGATTGAATCTCCACGCGGCCTCCCATCTCGTGCGCTCGTTCCCTCATTCCAGCCAGACCAACACCAACGCCGGTCCCGGTGAGCTGAAAATTCTCGATCAACTCCGTTGGCATCCCAATACCATAATCTCGCACCGTCAGCACCACCTCGCGCTGCAGGCGCTTCAGTTCAATTTCTGCCGTCTTACTTTTTGAATGCCGGTGAATGTTTGTCAGGCTCTCCTGTAGAACGCGGAAGAGCGCAAGTTCGACAGGTTGGGGCAAGCGCTGGTCGTGAGCCGACATGTTCAATGTTACTTGAATGCCGCTACGGCTAGCGAAACCGTCCACATACCATCTCGCGGCGGAAGCGAGACCAGCTTCGTCCAGGAGCGGTGGATGCAACAGATAAGAGATCGTTCGGGTTTCCGCCAGCGATATGTCTAACAACTTTTCGCATTCTGCAATGATCGCTTCACCCTTAAAGTCCGCCTTTCGGAGAAGGCTTAAATTGATCTTCAGACTGGTCAGATACTGCCCAAGGCTATCGTGAAGCTCACGCGATAATCTGCGCATCTCATCATCCTGCATGTTTAATAGACGGGCGCTAAGGCGGCGGGCTGCTTCTTCGCTACTGCGCGCAATTCTCTCAGCCTGCTTGCGACGCCTGAGTTCCAGGGTCAGCAGCCCAAAATGGGCCAACAGAAGCGCAGATGCAGCTGCGAACGCCACCGCAAGCACCGTAAGCATGCTTCTGTAAAGCCGGGCAGAGCTTTTCTGCCTGTCGTCCAGCAAATCCTTTTCCTCCCCGTCCACAGCATTTACGAGAGGGACGATTTCGTTCGTGAGCTCTCCCAACCTGGTTGTAATTGCGGCCTGACGGTTCGAATCTGGATGGCCAGCCTGTTTCAAGCGGATGGACTCTTGTTGCCATGTGAGCCTTTGCTGAAGCAAACGCTCGATGCGATCGAGCCGCTGTTGTTGACGGGGATTATCGGCAGTCAGGTTCTTGACTCGAAGCACGTTGTCGGCGATGGCATCGACGGACTTATAAAAAGACTGCAGCTCGAGCGGATCTCTGTCAATGATGTAGCCACGGCGCAAACCTTGGGAGTTCAGAATTTCAGACTGCAATTTCTCCAGAACGGCCCCTACTTGTAAGGTATGAGCGACAGATGTCTGGCTTTCCATAAGCCCTTGCGTGGCGCGATATGCCGCTACTGCGATCGCCGAAAGTATTGCGAGTGCCGCGACAAATGCTATCCATCCGGAGTAGTCAGGCAGCGCGTTAAATAGTCCCTTGCCATTCTTATCCGGGCTGGTTTCACGTAACCGCGTGGCAATATAGCTGGTGATGACGGCGGTGATTACGAATAAGCCTAGCGTGATCCAATCAGTTAGCGACCAGACATTAAAAAAGCCAGTGGGCGGTAGAAAAAGGGAGTAGAGGATGCCGCAGGCCATGGCCGCAATCACCCCTTGGAAAAAACCTAGCCAGGCACTTACGCCAATGACAAGCAGAGTGTATGTCAGCGCTACCGCCCACGGGTTGGTCGAGGTTCCAAAGGCACGAAGGGCAAACGCGAGGCCAACACAGACCACAACCACAGATATGGTCGACCACAGAAGAGATAGTGAACTGTGAGCGAATCTTCTCATGCCGGGCCTGTTGGGGATTGGCGATTATGTTATATATCACCGACGATACATGATTCTGTTTGTCAGGAAACACTAGAAACCTGTGAAATCCGAGTGCAACCTGTTAGGGTACCGCGTTTTCTGCGCCAATGACCTGGAGTGATTTCGAGCTCATGCCGCCAACGTCGGAGCGGCAACACTTCTTTCCGCTTTTGACGTCCCGCGTCCTTCCTAAAAAAAGCGGCCCCATTTTTTGGGGCCACTATTTTCAAAGAGGCAAAGGATAGGAGCGAAAGTCAGGGAAGGTGATGCAAGGTGCCGTTCCGGCGACCAGAACAGGCAAGCAGGAGATGTCGAGAACATTGGAAGAGAGTGAAGCTCATTCTGTTTTCAGCGGCCTCTTTAGTTGTAAGCAATAATGCACTTGCGCAGCCAAAGGGGAAAAACTCGACGCGGGGAGGCGAGATAATCTAAGTCTTTGAAAAATAAGTTTTTAGCGGAGGGATAATCCGTTTCTGCACAGCCTCTGATGCTGTTCTTCTGCAATCAAATGCAGAATGATGCACATTCGTTGCAGTGCGCCGCTTTCCCGCAGGAGAAATCGCGAGGAAAAAAAGACTCCGGCCGGTCCAACGCTGGCCGGAGTCGACAATTTTTAAATTCTCGTTTAGCTGTTCCCTGCTACGGTGCGCAGTTTACCGGGCAAGAAATGGTAGGGTGGCCACGGGCCACTGATCACCAGTTCACAATTTTTTAACTGTTTGGCAGCGGTCGTGTATCGATTCTGATACTTCTCCACGCATTTGGAATCAATCAGATGGGCGATATCGATCAGCATGCCGTCAGAGGCAACCCGCTTGCAACTGACCTCTTCGTCGAGGGGATTGAAGAGTTTATGCACCTGGACGGAAAGCGCACGAGCCTTAGTTTGGCGCTCCCTGTCCCGTGAGGCCTTCTCCCGAAGTTTGATTAGATATTCGCCTCCAACCGTATCGGGCAGCGGAATATCAATCATGGCATCGCGGAGCGAACCATCGCGCACCACCAACTTGAGGTGCATTTCCGACTTCCCGCGCAACTTGGCCACGCTCAGGCCAAAGGTGCGGCGATTGGAGCGCACAGCCTGGCGCAACGCGTCCTCGGTGTCGAAGATAGTGCCGAACTTGAAGGGCAAGACAGTCGCCGAACGAAAACAAACGCTCACCACTCGAGCGTGCTCCAGGACGGATTTCTCATCGAATTGAGTGCCATTGCGTTCGTATTCGCTAGCGATGACGGCGAATTCTCCGCTTGGATAACCAAGCACGGGAGCACCGTTGACGCCTTGAATCCCCTCCAACAGGAAAGGACGGCGAGCGCGAGTGCCATTTGATAGGGTCTGATGCTCAGTGAGGCAGTATGCGTACCACGCCATGTAGGTCTC
>Ga0209055_1003200_pt1 | contig 10044 bp, 5 predicted proteins | sample GraSoiAngelo_110_FD_185875 | JGI IMG/M metagenome (GOLD analysis project Ga0209055, IMG submission 185875) | Grasslands soil microbial communities from the Angelo Coastal Reserve, California, USA - 14_0903_12_30cm (SPAdes) (version 2) | ecosystem: Environmental > Terrestrial > Soil > Grasslands ...
GTTCGGCGAGTTGGCACTGGGACGAAACGTCCTGGTGGCATTTATGCCATGGCGCGGCTACAACTTCGAAGACGCGATTCTGGTCTCGGAAAAGATGGTCAAGGAGGACTACTACACCTCCGTGCACATCGAGGAATTCGAGATCGAGGCGCGCGACACGAAGCTGGGTCCGGAAGAAGTCACGCGCGACATTCCGAACGTCAGCGAAACCATGCTGCGCAATCTGGATGAAGCGGGCGTGATTCGCATCGGCGCGACCATCAAGCAGGGCGACATCCTGGTGGGCAAGGTCACGCCGAAGGGCGAAACCCAGCTCACGCCGGAAGAAAAACTGCTGCGCGCGATCTTCGGCGAGAAGGCCGGCGATGTGCGCGACGCTTCGCTCTACTGCCCGCCCGGTATTGAGGGAGTGGTGGTCGATGTGAAGATCTTCTCGCGCAAGGGCCAGGAGAAGGATGAGCGAGCCAAGGCGATTGAGGAGCAGCAGATCGCGAAGCTCGAGAAGAACCTGTCGGATGAAATCCGAATTCTGACGGACGAGCGCCTGAAGCGTCTGGAAGGTCTGCTGGGCGGCAAGGAAGTGCAGGCTGACCTGCACGACGAGCGCACCAACAAGCGGCTTCTGACCAAGGGCGCGATTCTCGACCGCGACACGATCGAGCGCATCTCGACCCGCAACCTGAAGCGCATCAAGTACAACGACAAGGATCCGCGCGTGAACGAACAGATCGACGAGATCGAGGAAATGACCTCGCGTCAGATCGACGTGCTCAAGAAGATCGTCAATGAGAAGAAGGAAAAGCTCACCAAGGGTGACGAACTGCCGCCGGGAGTGATCAAGTTGGTCAAGGTCTACGTAGCGATGAAGCGCAAGCTAAGCGTCGGAGACAAGATGGCCGGCCGTCACGGGAACAAGGGCGTAATTGCCCGCATCCTGCCGGAAGAGGATATGCCGTACCTCGACGACGGGTCTCCGGTGGAAATCGTTCTGAATCCCCTGGGCGTGCCGAGCCGTATGAACGTCGGCCAGATTCTGGAAACGCATCTTGGGTGGGCTGGCTTTGAACTGGGCAAGAAGGTGAGTCGGATCCTCGCGGAAAACACCCGAGCGGAAGCCATCCGGCGGGAACTGAAGGCTCTGTTCAAGGATACGGCGCTCGCCGACACGGTCGCGGAATTCAGCGATGAGGAGATTGAGTCGGTCGCGCCCACCCTCGTGAATGGAGTGTTCTCGGGATCGCCGGTGTTTGACGGCGCGCGCGAGCACGAAATCAAGACGCTGCTCGAGCGGGCAGGTTTGCCGACTTCCGGCAAGACTGTCCTGCACGATGGCATGACGGGCGATAAATTCGAACAGCCGGTCACCGTGGGCTACATCTACATGCTGAAGCTGTCGCACCTGGTGGACGACAAGATTCACGCTCGCTCCATCGGACCGTACTCGCTGATCACGCAGCAACCGCTGGGTGGCAAGGCGCAGTTCGGCGGCCAGCGCTTCGGAGAAATGGAAGTCTGGGCGCTGGAGGCGTACGGGGCGGCGTTCATCCTGCAGGAACTGCTCACCGCGAAATCCGACGACGTGTATGGCCGCACCAAGATCTACGAGGCCATCGTGAAGGGCGAGGCCGCCATGGAACCGGGTGTGCCGGAATCCTTCAACGTGCTGATTCGCGAATTGCAGTCGCTCTGCCTGGATGTGGAGCTGATCAAGGCGGCAATGGGCGAGAAGAAACCTGTGGCGCCCGCGCCGCTGGCAGCAGCGGACTAGGAAGGCAGTTCTCGGTTCTCAGTTCCCAGTTGTTGAAAGCTGAGTGGGAACTGAGGCCGCTGAGCTCCTAACGAGATTTTTGAAATATGAGCCACTGCGGCATTTGCTCTCGGTGCCGCAGATCTGGCCAAAGTTCTAGCCGGGTTTTCTGAGAACTGAGAACCGGGAACTGAGAACTGAAGTCGAGGGCCGTCAGCGGGCACGTGAGAACTCGCAGGAAGCGGAGGAATACCTTGTATCGCTCGAGCCCCTTTGACATGGCGAACCCGATTGCCGATTTCGATGCTATCCGCATCAGCCTGGCATCTCCGGAAAAAATCCGGAGTTGGTCGCATGGTGAAGTCACTAAGCCCGAAACCATCAACTACCGCACTTTTAAACCCGAGCGCGACGGCCTGTTTTGCGCGCGTATCTTTGGACCGGTAACCGATTGGGAGTGCTTGTGCGGCAAGTACAAGCGCATGAAGCACCGTGGCGTGATCTGCGACAAGTGCGGCGTGGAAGTCACGCTGTCGAAAGTTCGCCGTGAGCGTCTCGGCCACATCGAGCTGGCTTCGCCCTGCTCGCACGTGTGGTTCTTCAAGGGCCTGCCTAGCCGCATTGGTCACTTGCTCGATATCTCGCTGCGTGATCTTGAGTCTGTCCTGTATTTCGAAGCGTACGTAGTGGTCGAGCCGGGCGACGCTCCGGTGAAAGAGCGCGAGATCATCAAGGACGAAGCCAAGTACCGCGAACTGGATCAGCAGTATCGCGCGGCTGGCTTCAAGGCCATGATGGGCGCGGAAGCGATCAAAGAATTGCTGAAGCGCGTCGACGTGGAAACACTTTCGACCGAACTCCGCGAGAAGATGCGCAACGAAGCCTCGCTGCAGAAGCGCCTCAAGTACGCCAAGCGCCTGAAGGTAGTCGAGGCCTTCCGCAAGAGCGGCAACAAGCCCAACTGGATGATTCTGGATGTGATTCCGGTGATTCCGCCGGAGCTGCGTCCTCTCGTCCCACTGGACGGCGGCCGTTTTGCGACGTCCGATCTGAACGATCTGTATCGCCGCGTGATCAACCGCAACAACCGGTTGAAGAAACTCATGGACCTGCACGCTCCCGAAGTCATCGTGCGCAACGAAAAGCGCATGCTGCAGGAAGCTGTGGACGCGCTGTTCGACAACGGACGCCGTGGCCGCGTGCTGCGTGGAGCGAACAACCGTCCGCTGAAGTCGCTGTCCGACACGCTCAAGGGCAAGCAGGGCCGGTTCCGCCAGAACCTGCTCGGCAAGCGCGTGGATTACTCCGGACGCTCGGTCATCGTGGTTGGTCCTGAACTTAAGCTCCATCAGTGCGGCCTTCCCAAGAAGATGGCGCTGGAGCTGTTCAAGCCGTTTATCTATCACCGGCTTGAGCAGACCGGACACTGCACCACCATCAAGCAAGCCAAGGAAATGGTGGAACAGCAGGAGCCGATTGTTTGGGACATCCTGGAAGAGGTCATTAAGGACCATCCGGTGCTCTTGAACCGCGCCCCAACCCTTCACCGTCTCGGCATTCAGGCTTTTGAGCCGGTGCTGGTGGAAGGCAAGGCGATCAAGATTCACCCGCTGGTCTGCACGGCATTCAACGCCGACTTCGACGGTGACCAGATGGCGGTGCACATTCCGCTTTCTCCGGAAGCTCAGGTGGAAGCCAGCGTGTTGATGCTGGCCTCGCACAACATTCTGTCGCCGGCGTCAGGCCAGCCGATCACCGTGCCTACGCAGGACATGGTTCTCGGCCTCTACTACCTGACCAAGGCGAAGCCGGGCGCGAAGGGCGAAGGCCGCGCATTCGCGAACATTGACGAAGTGTTGCTTGCTCTGGAAGCCGGCGAGGTGGAAACACTGAGCCCGATCCGGTTGCGCTTTACCGGCGAAGTGATCGACCTGACCACCGCATACGACGATCAGGACATCACCCACACCGACGAAGTCCACTACGAGCGCAGCTTCCTGAACACGACCGTAGGCCGCGCCATCCTGAACGATCATCTTCCCGAAGGCATGCCGTACATCAACGGCCTGCTCAAGAAGAAGGGTATCGGGCAGTTGGTCAACTACACGTACTTGCGGTTCGGTCTGGAAGTTACGGTCAAGATGCTGGATGAGATCAAGTCGCTCGGGTTCAACTTCGCGACTCGCGCGGGTCTCTCCATCGGCATCGACGACATGGTCGTGCCCGACAACAAGAAGACGCTGGTGAAGGACGCCGAGAAGCAGGGCGTGAGCGTGCAGCAGCAGTATCTGGACGGCGCCATCACCAACGGCGAACGCTACAACAAAGTCATCGAAATCTGGTCGGCGATTACGGAAAAGGTCGCGGACGAGATGTTCGGACAGATGCAGCAGCGCGACAAGGAAGGGCTGATCAACCCGATCTACGTCATGGCCGACTCCGGCGCCCGAGGATCGAAACAGCAGATTCGCCAGCTCTCCGGAATGCGCGGTTTGATGGCCAAGCCTTCGGGCGAAATCATCGAGACGCCCATCACGGCGAACTTCCGTGAAGGGTTGACCGTGTTGGAGTACTTCATCTCGACACACGGCGCCCGCAAGGGACTGGCCGACACCGCTCTCAAGACGGCGGATTCGGGCTACCTGACGCGCCGCCTGGTCGACGTCGCCCAGGACGTGATCATCAGCGAATATGACTGCGGCACCGTGGACGGTATCTACGTCTCCGGTATCGTGGAAGCCGGCGAAATCATCGAGCCTCTGCGTGACCGCATCGTCGGCCGCGTGTCGCTCGAGAAGATCAAGGACTACGACGGCAATGTCATCGTCGATATCAACCACGAAATCACCGAAGACCTGGCGGGTTCGATCCAGGCTGCCGGCATCGAGCGGGTGAAAATCCGTTCCGTGCTGACCTGCGAGTCGAAGCGCGGCGTCTGCGTGATGTGCTACGGCCGCAACCTGGCCTCCGGCCGATTGGTCGAACTGGGTGAGGCGACGGGCGTCATTGCAGCGCAGTCCATCGGCGAGCCGGGAACGCAGCTCACGATGCGTACCTTCCACATCGGTGGTACGGCATCGCGAGTCTCCGAGCAGTCGCGCCTTGAAGCCAAGAACACCGGTGCGGTGCGCTTCATCAACCTGCAGACAGTGAAAGCCAAGTCTGGCGACCTGGTGGTGATGAACCGCCAAGGCTTTATCGCGGTGGTCGACGAAAAGGGGCGCGAGCGCGAGCGGTACTCGGTCGTGTATGGCGCCAAGGTGAAGGTGAACGAAGGTGATCCGGTCCAACTCGGTCATATCCTGGTCGAATGGGATCCGTACACCTTCGCGATCCTGACGGAAATCGGCGGCACAGTCCAATTCAAAGACCTGCAGGAAGGCATCACTCTGCACGAAGAAGTGGACGAAGTCACCGGTCTGTCGCGACACGTGGTGGCCGATTCACCGGACGAGAAGCGCCAGCCGGCGATCGTGATCAAGGGCAAGTCGAGCAAGCGCTACCTGATGCCGTCCCGTGCCCACCTGATGGTGGCCGATGGCGACACGGTATCGCCGGGCGATGTGCTCGCGAAGATCCCGCGCGAAACCACCAAGACCAAAGACATCACGGGTGGTCTGCCGCGCGTGGTCGAGCTGTTCGAAGCCCGCAAGCCGCACGAGACCGCGGTCATCAGCGAAATCGATGGCACGGTGAAGTTCGGCGAGGTCTCCAAGGGCCAGCGCAAAATCTACGTGGTCGCCGACAATGGCACCGAGAAGGAATACTCGGTTCCGCGCGGCGTTCACATCAACGTGCAGGAAGGCGAGCGCGTCAAGGCGGGCGAACCGCTCATGGACGGCCCGCTCAACCCGCACGACATTCTGGCGGTGCTCGGCGAAAAGGAACTGCAGTCGTACCTGGTGAACGAAATCCAGGAAGTCTATCGACTTCAGGGCGTCAACATCAGCGACAAGCACATCGAGGTGATCGTTCGCCAGATGATGCGTTGGCGCAAGGTGGAAGACGTTGGAGACACAACCTTCCTGCTCGAACAGCAGGTGGACAAGTTCCGCTTCGCCGAAGAGAACGACCGCGTGATCAAGGAAGGTGGACGTCCGGCAACCGGCCGCCCGCTCTTGCTCGGGATCACGAAGGCGTCGCTCTCGACCGACTCGTTCATCTCGGCGGCGTCGTTCCAGGAGACCACGAGGGTGCTCACCGAAGCTTCCATTCAGGGAGCAGTTGATCACCTGCGCGGCCTCAAGGAGAACGTCATTGTTGGCCGCTTGATCCCTGCCGGTACCGGCATGGAGTACTACCGCAACGTGCGCCTCTCGCCAGAAATGGAAGAGGCGGCCGCCAAGGTACAAGAGGAGGTCTCTGCTGCCTACGAAGAGGCGGAACGTGCCCTGGAAATGATGCGGCACGAAGGCGAGACCGAAGAGTTGGCTGCCGAGTAAGGTCAGGCAAAATCCGGGGGAGCGGCCCGTGCCGCTCCTCCGCTTCTTACCTTTCCTATGAATGCCAATCCCCAACATTTTGGACCGCAGGAAGTTCGGCGGCGTATTTCGGAGTTGCACCCGAGCGCTCCGCCCCCTACTCTTAAGCGTACAATGCTGCGCTTTTTCCGCCTGTTGCGCCTGGCGACCTGGCGCGCCTTTGAGCACGATCAGTTTGCCGTGGCCAAGGCATCGGCATATTCGTCGATCCTGACGTTTTTCCCTGCCTTGCTCGTGCTTGGCTCGGTGCTGGCGACCTTGAGCCGAGGAGATGCCTACCTGCGCGAAATTTCCTATGCATTGGGCCGGATTCTCCCAGCCGGGTCGGCTACTGCGATCGCTTACTTGCGCGGGACATCTCAGCGTCCGGTTGGCTTGCTGGTCACCACATCCCTGCTGACCTTGTGGACAGCCTCCGGAACCATGATTTCCTGGATGGAGGGTTTTCGGAACGCTTATACCCTGCCGAAGACCTGGGGACTGGTGAAGGAGCGACTGATCGCGTTTTCTCTGGTGATCATGGCCGGAATCCCTCTCACCGCTGCCACCGTGATGGTGGCGTTTGGCTCCGGAATTGAAACGCGCATCCTGTTCCACCTCGGACACGAATTCAGCCCGTACATCGTCATGCTGTGGGGAGCGATCCGGTGGGTGATCGCGACGCTGACCAGCATCGCCGTGATCGCGTTGATTTATCACAACGCAGTTCCCCGCACGCAGCCGTGGCATAGCGTGCTGCCGGGAGCGACACTGGCGACTGCGCTGTGGTTTCTGGCCACAACTCTGTTCAGCGTCTACCTGCACGGGTACGCGGATTACAGCATCATTTACGGATCGCTGGGAGTCGGCATTGCGCTGCTGGTGTGGATGTACATGATCTCGCTGATCGTGCTGATCGGGGCGGAATTCAATGCCATGCTGTTCCCGCGCGCGTTTCTGGGAAAAGAGCTGCTGGAATCGAGCGCAATGAACTCGCTCGCCCGCTGAAACGCATTTTCGCAAACTGGGAACCGGCTGTAAGCGCTTCGGGAGCGCGTCCCAGTACCGTAGTCAACTCACAGAATCGCGCCAAAGTTGGCGCAGCGCACCTCCACCTCAGGGTCCTCCGTTCACTTTGGGAGCTAGTGATTTGAAACAGGGAAAGTTCGACCTCGTATCTGGCGATATTTCTACATTGCATACACCAGCGGACCATGCGAGCACGCTTGCGTTGCGTCCGGAAACGGGGGAAGGCGTGTTCCGCCGGGCCAAGATCATTGCCACAATCGGGCCGGCCTCGAATAGCGAAGTTGTCTTGCGCGACATGCTGCGACTTGGCATGGATGTTGCCCGGCTCAACTTTTCTCACGGCACTCATGATGAGCACGCTCGCAACATCGACCGTATTCGGCGCGCAGCGCGCAAAGAAGGACGCACGGTCTGCATCCTGCAGGACCTGCAGGGGCCGAAAATCCGTACCGGGCGTCTCAAGGGGCACGAGCCTATGCCCCTGAAAACTGGCACTCAGGTTACGATTACGCCGCGGGACGTTCTCGGCACGCCCGCGTTAATCCCGACCACGTTTATCGGCCTCGCCCGCGAGGTCACTCCGGGCGCCCGCATCCTGCTGTCGGACGGGCTGATTGAACTGCGCGTGCGTGGGGTGCGCGGGGAAGACGTGGAATGCGATGTGGTGAATGGCGGAGTCCTGGGGGAGCACCAGGGCATCAATCTGCCGGGAGTTGCGCTGACCATTCCCGCGCTCACGGATAAAGATCGAAAGGATCTGGAATTCGGGCTCAAGCACGACGTCGACATGATCGCAATTTCGTTCGTACGCTCGGCGGCGGATGTGCGCGAGGTGAAGCAACTCATCCAGGATCAGAGCCGTGAAGTCCCCATCATTTCCAAGCTCGAAAAGCCGCAAGCTCTGGAGCAGTTGGAGGAGATCATTGAGGCGTCGGACGGCGTGATGGTGGCGCGCGGGGATCTCGGCGTCGAGATGCTTCCCGAGCAGGTGCCGGTGATTCAGAAGCACGTGATTCGGCGCGCGGCCGAGTGGCGGAAACCGGTCATTATCGCGACCCAGATGCTGGAGTCCATGATCGAAAATCCCCGCCCCACGCGGGCGGAAGCGAGCGATGTGGCGAACGCGATCTTCGATGGCACGGATGCCGTGATGCTTTCTGCCGAAACTGCCAGCGGGCAGTATCCGCGCGAGACGGTGGCCATGATGAGCCGGATTGTGGTCGAAGCCGAACACCACATCGCGTCCTCGAGCGAATTGCGCCGGCGCCGGAATCGGCGCCAGCTGTCTGTGGCGGAAGCCATCTGCGAGTCGATCGCACATGCGGCCGAAGACTTGCCCATGGGCGCGATCGCGGTATTTACGGAGACGGGCAACACCGCTCGTATGATTTCGAAGTATCGACCGCGGGTGGGCATTTGGGCATTCAGCCACACCGCACCCGTTTGCAATCGCATGAACCTGTTGTGGGGCGTGCATCCGGTGCAAAGACGTGAGCAGGCGCAGTCGGCAGAAGATATGGTCGATACTGCAGAACGGGAGTTGCTACGCCATGGGCAGTTGACGCCGGGAGACGTCCTGGGCGTCGTTGCCGGGACGCAGATGGCTTCCGGATCGACCAACTTCATGCGACTGCACACGGTACCTGAGCCGGGGGGCGAGAAAAAGAAGCCTCGTCGGAGGAGCGCGAGGAAGTAACGCCAGGAGTTTCAGAAGGGTGTCGAGGGAAATCTTATCTGTCGCGGTGTTTGTGCCCGAGGAGGGCCACGAGGAACAAGCCCTCGCAACGGTACGCGAACTTTCTGGCGTGCTCAGGGACGGTGGGTATAGCCGCGACATCCTTTATCGAGGCGCGGAGGGTGAGTACGTGCTCGTTCGCCATTGGAAGTCGGACGAGTCCCGGCGGGCTGCACTCGAAGATGCGGAAGCCCAGCGCCGCTGGGCCAAGCTGGCACATGAAATCCGGATTTTGAAGGTTTATGAGAGCCTGGAAGAAGTGATGTTATGAACAGCTCTTAGCCATTAGACACTCTCTTAGCTCTTAGCTCTTAGCTGGGAGCTCATGAACCCCGAGGTTCACGAGCTTGGCTCATGGACGCATAGTCGTCACTCGGCTGTGTGCTCATAAGCGTATTAGGTATCATTCGCCTTGTGATCATGGGCGCATCAGGAGGACGTCACTCAGCCCCGCTGGGGCGGAATTCATTAGCCCACCGCGTAGCGCTGGGTAACGTGCGCTATGAACGCGAGAGCCGCCTCAGCGGGCGACAGCATCATGTCTCATTCCTCGCCATTCTCCGATGATTCCGCGCAGCCTACCGTACGCGGTTTTCTGCATCGCCCCGAAAACCCGAACACTAACGGCCTTGTCCTCGCTCACAGCGCAGGGTCCAATGCCCAATCTCCGGTGCTGCTTGCGCTCGCGGAGGCATTTGCTTCCGTTGCTTTCACCGTGCTGCGCTGCGAGCTCCCGTACCGCCAGTTGCGGCATTATGGGCCGCCCGGGCCTGGAGACGCAGCTCGCGATCGGGCAGGACTGAAGAATGCCGTTGCTGCCGTTCGAAAGCTCGCTCCGGGCAAAATGTTTGTCGGGGGCCATTCTTATGGCGGACGACAGTCGACGATGGTCTGCGCGGAGGAGCCAGACATCGCCACTGGCCTGCTCCTGCTTTCATACCCGCTGCATCCGCCGCGCAAGCCCGAACAACTCCGCACCCAGCACTTGCCAAAGCTGCGCAATGCGAGTCTGTTCGTACATGGCACGCGCGATCCATTCGGCTCGGTGGAGGAAATGGAGAAAGCTCTGCAAT
>Ga0209055_1003203_pt1 | contig 10038 bp, 10 predicted proteins | sample GraSoiAngelo_110_FD_185875 | JGI IMG/M metagenome (GOLD analysis project Ga0209055, IMG submission 185875) | Grasslands soil microbial communities from the Angelo Coastal Reserve, California, USA - 14_0903_12_30cm (SPAdes) (version 2) | ecosystem: Environmental > Terrestrial > Soil > Grasslands ...
CAAGCTGGTCGTGCGAGGGCGGACCTGGGAGGAGACGGTGAGCCGCGCTCACCGCTCGCTGGAGGAGTTCGTGCTGCGGGGCGTGAAGACCACGATACCCTTCATGAAGCGGATCATGGAGGACCCGGACTTTCAGGCAGGCCGGTTCGACACCAGCTTTCTAAAACTGCACCCGAAGCTGTTCACGTACGAGGACTACACGGACCCCGAGGATTTGGTCATCGCCGTCTCCACCGCTATCGCCGCCTACGAAGGATTGTAAGAGTGAAGAAGCCGCAGAAGAATATGAAGCCGGCAGCCTCGAAGCGCGGGCCCGTCGTGAAGACGTCCAAGAAGGTTCGGCCTGCGCCGCTCGAGATCGAGGCTGCGCCCGCCAAGCAGGTGCTTCTGACGGACGTGGCCCTGCGCGACGGGCACCAGTCCCTGCTGGCCACGCGCATGCGGACCGAGGACATGCTGGAGGTCGCCGACCGCTTGGACAAGGTCGGCTTCTGGTCGCTGGAGGTCTGGGGCGGGGCCACCTTCGACACCTGCCTGCGATTTCTCAAGGAGGATCCCTGGGAGCGCCTGCGCGCGATCAAGCGCGTCATGCCCAATACGCGGCTCCAGATGCTGCTGCGCGGGCAGAATCTGGTGGGCTATCGCCACTATCCTGATGACGTGGTGAATGCCTTCGTCGAGCGGGCTTCCGCCAACGGCGTGGACGTCTTCCGCATCTTCGACGCCTTGAACGACATCCGCAACATGGAGGCCTCCATCGCCGCCGTCCGCCGCGCGAACAAGCACGTGGAGGCCGCGATCTGTTACACCACAAGCCCGGTACACAGCATTGACCGGTTCATCGATCTGGCCAGACGCCTGGAGGATCTCGGCACCGACACCCTCTGCATCAAGGACATGGCCGGGCTGCTCGCGCCGATGGACGCGTACAAGCTCATCCGCGGCCTCAAGGCAGCGGTCCGCGTGCCGATCCACTTGCATAGCCACTACACATCGGGCATGGCCTCGACCAGCGCTCTGATGGCGATCCTCGGGGGCCTGGACATGCTCGACACCGCGCTCTCCCCGCTCTCCGGCGGCACCTCGCACCCGCCGACCGAGACCTTCGTCGCCCTGCTCCGCGGGACGCCCTACGACACGCGCCTCGATCTGCAGACGCTACCGCCTATCGCCGAGGTCCTGCGCATGGCTCGCAAGAAGTACCACCAGTTCGAAAGCGACTTTGCCGGGGTGGATTCCGAAATCCTACTCTCCCAGATTCCCGGTGGGATGCTCTCGAACCTGGCTGCGCAGCTCACCGAGCAGAACGCGTTGGACAAGATGAAGGCGGTGCTCGAAGAGGTCCCTCGCGTGCGCCAGGACTTCGGCTACCCGCCGCTGGTGACGCCGACGAGCCAGATCGTCGGCACGCAAGCGACCCTGAACGTGCTGACCGGCGAGCGCTACAAGGTGGTCACCACCGAAACGAAGAACTATCTCCAGGGCCTCTACGGCCTGCCGCCCGGGCCCGTCGATGAGACCATCCGCAGAAAAGCGCTCGGCGACGAACCCGTCATCGCGGTGCGGCCCGCCGACCTGCTCGAGCCCGAACTGCCGAAGGCCGCGCGGGAAGTCGCAGACAAGACCGAGAACCCGGAAGACGTCCTGTCCTACGCCCTGTTCCCGACCGTCGCCCACGACTTCTTCGACGAGCGCGCGAGCGGGCAACTCAAGCCCGAGCCGCTCGCCCCGCTCCCGCCCAAAGGCCCGGCCGTCGCGCACGAACTGAAATTGGCCCCGCTGGAGTTCAAGGTCACCGTCCACGGAGAGACCTATCACATCAAGGTGTCGGCCTCGGGCCGCAAGACTGACGGCAAGAAGCCGTACTACATTAAGGTCAACGACCGGCTGGAGGAAGTCTATCTGGAACCGCTGGTCGAGGTGCTCACCGGCGCGCCGGAAGCTCCGGAGGTCGGAGGCGAGAAAAAGCCCGCACGCCCCCGTCCAACCGGGCCCGGCGACGTGGCTACCTCCATGCCGGGCAAGGTGATCAAGGTGCTGGTCAAGCAGGGCCAGTCCGTGAAGAAGGGGGACCTGTTGCTGATCGTCGAGGCGATGAAGATGGAGAGCCAGGTGAACGCACCGATCGCCGGCGTCGTGAAGACCCTCTACGTCAACGAGGGCGACGACGTGAAGACTGAAGAAACGCTCGTGACTATCGAGTAGGGGCACGATTTATCGTGCCCGAATTGGGCGCAATGAATTGCGCCCCTACTAGTGGAACCGCTCGACCGCTACCCGCTTCAGTTCGTCAGTGTCAACCAGCACCGCACGGCCTACATCCGGCACGGCGACGGGCCGCCGGCCGTCCTGCTGCACGGCTACGCCGGCGCCATCTGGAACTGGGAGCATCAGATCGAAGCCCTGGGCCAGCATCTGACCCTGTTCATCCCCGACGTGCTGGGGCAAGGCCTGTCGGACAAGCCCCGGATCGCCTACACGCCGGCCCTCTACGTGGACTGGCTTCGCGGATTCCTGGACGCCGTCGGCCTCGGTCGCGCCGCCCTCATCGGGCACTCGATGGGCGCAGGCCTGGCACTGGGTCTGGCCCTCACCCATCCCGACCACGTGGACGGGCTCATCCTGATCTCGGGATTCCCCAAAGGAGTGCTGACGCACATCCGCGGCCAGCACTTGCGATTCTTCGCCCGGGCCGGCTCCGGGCTGCTCTTCGGACTGGGCTATCGGCTCCTGGGACGCCGGAACTTCCGAAAGTTCTTAAGATGTCTCGTCTGGGATCGGAGCCTCATCACGCCGGCAGTGGTCGAGCGCGCCTACCGGCTTCGCAAGCAGTACGGCAAGGCCCAGCCACTGTGGTCCTCGCTGCAGCACGTCGAAGAGTGGGAGACCCGCTATGCGCCGCGGCTGGGTTCGGTGACGGCGCCGACGCTGCTCATCTGGGGCCGCGACGATCGCTTCCTCCCCCTATCCGCTGGCGAGACCCTGCACCAGACCATCCCCGCTTCAAGCCTGATCGTCATCCCTGACGCCGGCCACTTGCCCATGTGGGAACGCCCCGACAAGGTCAACCGCTTAATCCTGGATTTCCTCGTCGCGGGTCCTTTCGCCGAGCTACCCTGACGTGGTCAGGCGTCTTTTGCCTTGTTGCATCGAGCGGGTGACACCGCATGGGCGCCCAGGCGGAGCGCAGTGTCACCCTGAGCACCAGCGAAGGGCCTAGATTCATCGCTTCGCTCAGAATGACTAGGGCGGCTCGCCGGCAGGACCCCACAGCCGCGGGGGCAGGACCCGCGCCCACCCTTCCTTGACCTTTCTATCACGCAGGGACTATAAGACTGCGTACCCTGCAATACCAAGGAGGTATCCCATGAAACCGACTTACTCGATTCGTCTGGCCTTCGCTCTACTCTTCCTGGCCGGCTGCGCCAGCAACAGCTTCATGTATAAGGATATTCCGGTCTCAAAAGGCAGCACGGAAGCCGGCACCGGAAAGACCGTCGCCTTCAGAGGATCGCCTTTGAAGCTTGATGGGACCCCCATCAAGGTTGGCGACACACTCCGCGACGCCAAACTCGCGACCGGCGATCTCAAACTGGTCAGCCTGACCGAGGGCAAAGGCAGGGTCCGCATCGTCAGCATCGTGCCCTCGCTCGACACCAAGGTCTGTGAACAGCAGACGCACTACCTGAGTGAAAAGAACAGGGGCCTCGACCAGCACATCCAGCTCATCACCGTGAGCGTGGACACGCCCTTTGCCCAGAATCGGTTTGCCGAAGAGGCGAAGATCCGCAACGTGACTTTCCTCTCGGACTACCGCGGAGGCGACTTCGGGCGCGCCTATGGCCTCCTCGTGGCTGATCCCCACCTGCTCGCTCGAAGCGTAATGGTGGTGGATAAGGACAACGTGGTCCGCTATCTCCAGGTGGTGCCGGAGCTGGCATCCATGCCGGACATGGAGAGGGCCTTCGAAGAGGCGCGCAAAGTCGCCGGCCTGCCATCCCCCGCTTCCGCCATGCCATCGGCGAGCGGGTCAATGGGCGGAGGCTACGGGGGTTATTAAGGCGCTATGCGTGAATTCGACCTCCTAGTGATCGGTAGCGGCCCCGCCGGCCAGAAGGCCGCCATCCAGGCGGCCAAGCTGCGCAAGCGCGTGGCGGTCATCGAGAAGGAGCGGGTGCTCGGCGGCTCGTGCATCAATACCGGCACGCTGCCGAGCAAGACCCTCAAGGACGCCATCTATTACCTGCACGGGTTCAAGCTCCGCACCTTCACCAACATCACGTACTCCCTCAAAAAGAACATGACGCTCCGGGACTTGATGGCGCGCAAGGACCTGGTCATTAGGCACGAGTTGGAGGTCATCACCAACCAGCTCGAGCGGAACGACGTGGAGATCATCCAAGGCACGGCCTCGTTCGCGGACCCGCACACCCTCAGAGTGGTCACCAAGAGCGGGGACCAGGATACATTCACTGCGCCGTTCATCCTGATCGCCACCGGGTCGCGCCCGCGGCGGCCTGAGGAGATCCCATTCAACGACGTGACGATCTGCGATGCAGACTCGATCCTCTCCACGGAAGTGATTCCCAAGAGCATGATCGTCATGGGTGGAGGCGTGATCGGCTGCGAGTACGCCTCGATGTTCGCGGCGTTCGGGATCAAGGTCACCCTCTTCGACATACGGAATGACCTGCTGCGGTTCGTGGACCAGGAGATCGTCCAGGCCCTGATCTACCACATGCGGACCAACGGCGTGACGATGCGGTTGGGGGAGCAACTCGACAAGGTCACGAGCGACGAACAAGGCCGCGTCGTGACTACCTTCAAGAGCGGCAAGACCATCGTCACGGACGTATTGCTGTACGCCATGGGGCGGATCGCCAACACCGACACGTTGAACCTGGCCGCCGCGGGCATGACCCCGGACAAGACGGGCCAGCTCAAGGTGAACGAGCACTACCAGACCGAAGTGCCGCACATCTACGCCGCCGGGGACGTGATCGGCTTTCCGGCGCTGGCCTCGACCTCCATGGAGCAGGGCCGGCTGGCCTGTTGCCACGCCTTCAATGTGGCGCAGTCCGCGCTACCCAAGGTGCTGCCCTACGGTATCTACACGATCCCCGAGATCTCCACCGTAGGCAAGAGCGAGGAGGAGCTGACCAAGGAAGGGGTGCCGTACGAGATCGGCCGTGCCTTCTACAAGGAGATCGCGCGCGGGCAGATCGTCGGTGACCTGGAAGGCCTGCTGAAACTCATCTTCAACCGCGTCACGCTGGAGTTGCTCGGCGTGCACATCATCGGCGACGGCGCCACCGAGCTGGTCCACATCGGCCAGGCAGTCCTCACGTACGGGGGCAAGGTGGACTTCTTCGTCCACAACGTCTTCAACTATCCCACCCTCGCCGAGTGCTACCGCACGGCGGCCCTCGACGGCATCAACCGACTAGCACGCCCGTAGCCTGGGTAATCCATGAATAGCTACTGCGGCGCCCGATGCTCTCGCCCGGCGAGGCTTTTCTCGATCGGCCTCCTCGACGTACTGCTGCGAGTACGCCTGCGTCGTCCTCACTTACGAGAAGCCACGGCGGACTTCGGCCTCAGCCGCCTCGCTACGCCATTCCTGGATTACCCAGGCTACAGGCGTGCGCCCGCCCTTCACAACATCTATTCCTAATTGGGGGCTCCCATGTTTCAGGAAGAAAAGACGTTCACCTTGCGGTTCGCCCTGGAAGCCGTCTTTCCGGACGATTATGACGGCGATCAAGACGGCCAGATGTGGGTGAAGGAGTGGGAGCAGCGGCTCAAGCCGGAGCTGGTCAAAATGATCTTCGACTACCTCCGCCAGCATCCCGCCTGGAAAGTCCACGTCCGTAACCGCGGCGCCTCCCCGCAGGACGAGATCGAGATCGCCATGGCGAAGGAATTCTAAGTGGGTTTACTGATCGCGATAGAGACGGAGGTACGGGTTCGGGTGGAAAATGACGTTGTCCTCCTGGATCACCTCGTTGCCGTTGATCCCGTCCTCCTCCGGGTCCTTCCATAAGGCCCGCCCCCACCAGATGAAGAGCGGATTGGGCGCCAGCTCATAGGCCGGCGTCCCATCCGGGTTCATGATCACCCTCAGCACTTTGCGCCCGGTCGCGTAGTCCACCACGTTCGGGTCCTTCGTCGCGTACAGCTCGATCCACATCTCCAGCCGGTTGTCGAAGACTTCGGCGACGCGGAACTCGGGCGAGGGCAGGGCGGGCAACTTGCGTCGCTCAGCGGCCGGGATGGTCATCACCGCACTCATACAGAGCAGCCCGGACGCCAGAAGAATTTGGGGCCACATACGTGAAATATAGCACAGGCCGTCCCCCTTGCGTCGTCGTCCCCGCTTCCGTTAAGGTGAGTCCCCCAATCACGAGGGATGCTCATGAAATTCAGCCAGCACTTACGGTCCATCGCCGAACCGATCTGGGCCGCCCAGCTCACCCATCCGTTCGTCGTCGGACTGGGCGATGGGACCCTCCCCGAGCGGAAGTTCAAATACTATATCCTCCAGGACGCGCTGTTCCTCACCGATCTGGCACAGGTGTTCGGGGTCGCGGCCACAAAAGCGCCGGACGCGGTCTCGACGAGCCGGTTCACCAAGCTCGCCGAAGACACGCTAGTCGTCGAACGGTCCCTCCATGAGACCTACGGCAAGCGCTGGAAGCTGACGTCGCAGCAGATGGTCCGCGTCCCCATGGCGCCGACCAATTATGCCTACACGCGGCACCTGTTGCACATCGCGCAGAACGGCTCAGTCCTTGACGCCACGGTCGTGGCTCTCCCCTGCGCCTGGATCTATTGCGTCGTGGGCCAGCATCTGCTCCGCAAGGGCAAGCCGCCCAAGTCGCATCCCTACCGGGATTGGCTATTGCTCTACGCGTCGCCGGAGTTCGCGGAGGTGGGCGAGTGGATGCGGGGGAAGGTGGATATGTGGGCGAAGCAGGCGACCGAGGGCGAGAAGGTGCGTCTGGAGCAGGCGTTCATTAACAGCTCGCGGTATGAGTGGATGTTCTGGGAGATGGCATGGAACGAGGAATCGTGGCCTGTCTAAGAATTAAGGAGGGGGGCCTGGCGCCGAGCACCCTGACGTGCTCATGCTCCGCCGACCGGCCAGCGCATCTTGGGTGCTCCGCGAAGCGAAGCAAGTCGCACCTACGACGCGGCTGGCCGGCCATGAACCAAGCAAATCGCTCCGCTCCGCCAGGGTCCCGATCCGCGCCACCTCACCATTTCAATTACACAGCCACGAATGGAATAAATGGGTAAGAACAAGACGCAGATGGTCACGGTGGCGCTGGAGTGGTTTCTGAATCCGGACCACCTACCGATCGTCGCGGCGAAGGAGAAGGGGTTCTTCCGCGAGGAAGGGCTGGAGCTGTCCATCCTGGTGCCGACGGTGCCGGAGGAGTCGCTGGATCTAGTGGCGCACTGCAAAGCAGACTTCGGCGTGGGCGAGCAGACGAATCTCATCAAAGCACGCGCTCAGGGACAGCCGCTCATCTCCATCGGGCCGCTGCTCGCTCACACGGTCGTGTGCCTGATGTATCTCAAGAATGGCCCGATCAAGAGCCTGGAAGACTTGCGGGGGAAAAGGGTCGGATGGCCTGGACTCGAAATTGACCTGCCGATCCTTGGGACGATGCTGGAGGCTGCAGGGCTGACTCATGCGGACATTGTGCCGGTGGATGTGGGATTCGCGCTCACCGATGCCTTGATCAGCGGCAAGGCCGACGCAGTCTTCGGGGCCTTCGTGAACTACGAGCAGGTGGAGGCGGAAATGAAAGGGGCTTCGGTCGAATTTGTGAGCCCGACTCAATACAATGTCCCCGATATGTACCAGCTCGTGGTGATGACATCGGACCGCATGGTGAAGCAGAAGCCGGAGGTCGTCCACAAGTTCGTGCGGGCCTACGCACGTGGGTTGGCGCTCACGCATGAACAGGCTGATGAGGCATTGAGTCTCTACAACAAGGCGCATGCGATGGCGGACCCTACGCTGTCGGCCAGGACGTTCGGGGCGACGCTGCCGTTCTTTCCAAGGGACCTGAGGCAGGAGCCGGCGCGGTGGAAGGCGGTGCACGACTGGCTTCATAGTAGAGGCGTCATCAAGAAGAAACTACCGCTGAAGGATCTATTTACGAACGCGTTCGTGCCAAAATCTAAGACAGGAAGCAAATGAAGGTGGGGGGCCTGTCGCCGAGGCACCCTGACGTGCTCGCGCTCCGCCGACCGGCCAGCGCATCTTGGGTGCTCCGCGAAGCGAAGCAAGTCGCACCTACGACGCGGCTGGCCGGCTATGAACCAAGCAAGTCGCGCTGCGCTCCGCCAGGGTCCCGCTCGGCGCCACCCTATCAATTGAATCTCATAGCCCCGAATGGGAGGAGAGAGGTATGGGAAATTTGATTTTCGTAGTAGCTGTAGTTTTCATCTCACTTATTCCACGGCTGGTAATGAGCAGCGATGATTCCTGGCTGATCGTTCCGGGGAAAAAGGTCGGGCCTATCACACCCAAGACAAGTGAAGCTGATCTCATACAGGTTTATGGAAAGGCAAATGTTCAGAGCAAAGACATAGAAGTCGGAGAAGGATTCACTGAACCAGGCACTGTAATCTACCCGGAGGATTTGACTAAGACCGCATCAATCATCTGGAGGGATCAGAAGAGCAAGAGGTTCCCCAATACAATTACAATCTCAGGTGAGAAGAAAAGCGCCTGGAAGACCGTTCAAGGGATTACCATAGGAACCACTCTCAAAGAATTGGAAAGAAGCAATGGCAAACCGTTCTTCTTATTGGGGCCTGGCCAGGATTATTCAGGGACGGTTATTTCTTGGGAAAAGGGAAAGTTGGAAAAAGAGTTTGAACAGAACGGCAGAGTTATTCTTCGACTGCAGCCTACTCTCACTCAAGCTACTGAGAAAGAGTATCAGTCTCTCATTTATGAAGAAAGCCATCCAGGAAAGGAAGGGCTCCGCTCCGACCATAAGATTATGCAGAAGATTAATCCGTGGGTCTACGAGATTGTTGTTCAATTCAAGTGAGTCTGGCGGCTGGGCTTGGATGAAGGCAGATGAAGCATACGAAGATCGTTTCCAAGAAACCTCGGTGCTGGTGGTGCGGGGAGGATCCGCTGTACTGTGAGTATCACGACAAGGAATGGGGCGTGCCGGTCCATGACGATCGGAAGATCTTCGAGATGCTTACCCTGGAGGGCTTTCAAGCTGGGCTGAGCTGGATTATCATCTTGCGCAAGCGCGATAATTTCCGGAAGGCGTTCAAGAGCTTCGATGCACGGAAAGTGGCGCGATTTGGCAAGGCGGACGTCGCACGCTTGATGAAAGACGAGGGTATCATCCGCAACCGCCTGAAAATCGAAGCGGCCATCACCAATGCGCGGCGCTTTCTGGAAGTCCAGAAAGAGTTCGGCAGCTTCGATCGTTACATCTGGCGCTTCACGGGCAACCGGACGTTGCGCAACCCCAATGGGGTGACTCGAAAAACCATGAGGCCGACGTCGCCGGAGTCCGACGCTTTGTCCAAGGACCTGAAGCAGCGCGGCTTCAAGTTCGTCGGCTCAACGGTCTGCTACGCACACATGCAGGCAACGGGCATGGTGGACGATCACGTGGTTGATTGTTTTAAATACAGGAAGAAATAGGGTGGGGGTCCTGTCACCGAACAGCCCGGACGTGCTCGCTCCGGAAGCCACAGTCGCTGCGCGCGGACCGGGCGCCCGTTCGGTGCCACCCCGATAATTTAGACACTCCACTGCGAGAAAGGGGTCAAAGAGAATGAAGCGCGTCCGTATCGTTGTTGAAAAAGCTAAACGCAATTATTCGGCCTATTCGCCCGACTTGCCAGGCTGTATGGCGACCGGCGCCACCCGCAAGGAAGCAGAACGGAATATCCATGAAGCCATCAAGGTACATTTGCGTGAGCTGAAAGAGGACTATCTGTTTGAGTCCGATCCGAAGTTCATCGCCCGTATCGAATCCCTCCGTCGCC
>Ga0209055_1003204_pt1 | contig 10037 bp, 9 predicted proteins | sample GraSoiAngelo_110_FD_185875 | JGI IMG/M metagenome (GOLD analysis project Ga0209055, IMG submission 185875) | Grasslands soil microbial communities from the Angelo Coastal Reserve, California, USA - 14_0903_12_30cm (SPAdes) (version 2) | ecosystem: Environmental > Terrestrial > Soil > Grasslands ...
GCCAACCCTTGCACCAGGCGCAGCAGGACCAGGAGGATGGGCGCACCCCAGCCGATGGCGCTGTAGGTCGGCAATAGCCCGACAGCGAAGGTCGAGGCGCCCATGAAGACGATGGTGACGAGAAAGGTGTATTTCCGGCCGACGATGTCACCAACACGCCCGAACACCAGTGCGCCGAACGGGCGCACGAGGAAACCCGCCGCGTACGTGACGAACGCGGACAACAGCGCTGCTGTGGCGTTGCCGCTTGGAAAGAACAACGCCGCGAAAAATGGCGCCAGAGTGGCATACAGGTAGAAGTCGTACCATTCGAAAACCGTACCGAGCGAAGATGCGAAGATGACTCGCGTCTCGTCCCGCGCGAAACGAGGACCGGTTGCCGCATAAGTGCCGCTGGTCATCGGTCTCCTCCAGTTTGTGGCGGTGAATGGTCTCGAGCCGTCGGCAGAAGACGTGCCCCACTCGGCGCGTGAGTCGCGCGGCCGTTAACTCGGCCCCTCGGTAGACCTCGTGATGATACAGGGATTTCGCGATTCCGGAATACCGGCCCGGGACAAGCCGGTCTAGCGGCCGTGCGCGTACTTGAGGGCGGCTTCGGTGCGGTTCTTGACCCCGAGCTTCGAGAACAGGTGCTGCACGTGGAACTTCACCGTGTTGTCCGAGAGGCCGAGCCGCTCCGCGATCTGCGGGTTGGTGAGCCCGCCCGCGACGAGCGTCCAGACCTCGCGCTCCCGCGGCGTCAAGTCGCTGGCCACCCCGGCCGCGCGCCCTTCGATCCAGCGGCGCGCAGCCTGGGGAAACACGAGCTGGCCCGCGTGCACCTGGCGGATGGCCGTCAGCGTCTGTTGGGGCGATTCCGTCTTGAGGGCGAGGCCGTCCGCACCGGCGTCGAGGGCCGAGCGGAGCGATTCGCCGTCGTTGTACGCGGTCAGCACGAGCACTTTGGGGGGCGCGGGGCGGTCGCGCAGCGCCGCGAGCACGGCGGTGCCCTTGATGGTGGTGAGCTCGAGGTCGAGCACCACCACATCCGGCTTGTGCTGCTGCACCAGCTTCACGACCTCGGTGCCGTCGGTCGTCCAACCGGCGACGGTGATGTCCGGCTCGCCGTCGAGCAACGCGCGCAGGCCCTCGAGCACGATGGCGTGGTCGTCCGCGAGCAGGACGCGGATCATCGAGGGGCGCTCACTCCGCGGGCAGCGTGACGGTGAGCGAGGTGCCCCGGCCCGGCGCGCTCTCGAGCGCGAACGTGCCCCCCAGCATCTCCACCCGGTCCTGAATGCCGCGCAACCCGAAGTGTCCGCCTTCCACGCCCACGTCCTCCTCGCTCGCGAGCACACGCTCGGGGTTGAAGCCGCGGCCCCGGTCCGACACGGTGAGGGCGAGGGAGCCGCCCCGCCGCTCGACGATCACGCGCTGTTCGGCCGCGCCCGAGTGGCGATGGCCGTTGGCGAGCGCCTCCTGCAGGATGCGGTAGATCGCGATCTTGGTCGGCAGCGCGCAGTCGCCCAGGTCGTCGGGGAGGGCGAGCTCCACGCCCTGCTCGGTCAGCGTCTCGTGCTGGACCGCGAGGCCCTCGATGATCTCGCCGAGCGCGCGGCGCTCGAAGCCGGGCGGCCTAAACGCCCCGATGAAATTGCGGATCTCGCTCAATGCACGCTCGAGCAGGCGCACGGCCTGCCGCGACCGCTGCTGGGCCAGTGGGTCCCCGGCGAGCGCGCGCTCGAGCACCTGCAGCTGGGACAATGCGGCGAAGATGTCCTGTACCGGGCCGTCGTGCATGTCGAGCACGATGCGCTGCAGCTCCCGCTCGCTGGTCGCGAGCAGGCGCCGCGAGGCGGCCCGGGCCTCGGCCTCGCGAAACTCGGTCACGTGCGACGGGACGCCACGAGCTGCGGTATCCGCTCCGCGGCGAATCCGAGCACGGCTCCGACCGCGAGCGCGATCGCCACGCGGACGCCGCCCTGGATGCTCACGGCGCGCATCCCCAGGGCGACACCGGCGCCGGCGAGCGCGCCGGCCGTGTAGGAGAGGAGCGGCACGCGCGCCTGCAGCACTATGCCGAGCACCACACCCCCCAGCACCAACGCCTGGACGAGGTCTCGACCGCCCAGCGCCCGGAAGACGTAGTGCGCCACGAGCGCCCAGACGACGCCGGAGGTCGTGCCGGCGAGCGTGCGCTGCAATCCGGGAATCCCCCCGCCGGCGGCCAGGGAGCATCCCAGCGCGATGATCACCGGCCAGAGCGAGAGGTTCACCTTCGCCATTTCGGAAATCGCGGCCCACACCGCCACCACCACCGCCAGGCTCAACGCTCGAATCGTCGTCGGGTTCATGGCTCGGCCTCCTCCCGTGTAACGACGCGGTAGGCCTCCATCGCGAAATATTCGGGCAGGCCCAGCCGGTCGGCGCGCGCCGCGGTTTCCAGGTTGCGCGTTTCGACCCGTTGCCAGAACTCGCGGTCGTCGTGCGCGCCCGGGAACGGCGCGGTGTCCTTCTGCGACTGGTGCTTGAAGATCGCGAACACCTTGGCGCGCAGCTCGTCCTGGGAGAGCGGCACCAGGACGTCCGCTTCCGTGAGGGGCCACTCCTGCCACGCGCCGCGGTACAGCCACACCTCCGGGGGCGCCCCGTCGTAGACGGCGAGCGCCTGCGTGACTGCCGCCTTGCACATGCGGTGGGTCCCGTGCGGATCGGACAGGTCGCCCGCGACGAAGACGAGATCCGGGTGGACTTCCTCGAGCAGCCCGCGCACGATCGCGACATCCTCGGGGCCGATCGGGCGCTTCCGTACCTCACCCGTCCGGTAGAACGGCAGGTTGAGGAAGCGCGCCGCGGTGGGCGGCAGCCCGACCGACTCGAGCGCCGCGATCGCCTCCGACTCGCGGATCATGCGCTTCAGGTCCTGGACCACGTGCAGGTCGATGTCGCCCGGTGCCTTGCGCTCGAAGCTCGCCTCCACGCCCTCGCGCACGCGCTGCACCGCCGCCCGGTCGAGTCCCAGCGTCTCCGCGGCGCGGCTCACGAAGTCGAGGTGGCGCCGCACGTCGTGATCGAACACGGCGATGTTCCCGCTGGTCATGTACGCCACGACGATGGCGTTCTCGTTCTCCCACAGCTTGCGCAGCACACCGCCCATCGAGATCACGTCGTCGTCGGGGTGCGGGGAGAACACCAGCACCGACTTGCGCGACGGCAGCCGGCGGCGGCCGCGGATCTTGTCCCGCAGGCGGTTGAACACGAGCCCGTTGATCGGACCCGGAGCCCCGTGCTTCGCGAGCAGCGGGCTCAGGTGGTGCTCGGCGTAATCGCGCGCCGTGAGCTTGAGCAGAGCCTTGCCCGTCTGCTCCGCCAGCCAGACCGCCGCCCGCTCCGTCAGCTCCGCTGTCCAGTCGACGCTCGAAAGCACCCACGGTGTCTTGATCCGGGTCAGCTCGGCGGCGGCCGCCAGGTCCAGATACGCCGTCGCGTTGGCGTGCCGCTGCAGGAACGTGGCGGCCACGTCCGGCGAGACCTCGCCCTCGACCGCGCGCGCCACGATCTCGGCCTTGTGCTCCCCCGTCGCGATCAGCGCGATCTCGCGCGCCCCCAGGATCGTGGCGACGCCCATGGTGATGGCCTCGCGCGGCACGTTATCCTCGCCAAAAAAGTCGGCGGCCGCGTCCCTCCGGGTCACCGTGTCGAGGGTTGCGACCCCGGTGCGCGAGTCCTGGGAAGAGCCGGGCTCGTTGAAGCCGATGTGGCCGCTCTTGCCGATTCCCAGGAGCTGCAGGTCGATCCCGCCGGCGTCCGTGATGGCGCGCTCGTAGGCGGCGCAGTACTCGGCGAGGCGCTCGCGTGGCACGCCGCCGTCGGGGATGTGCACGTGCTCCGGCCGGACATTCACGTGGGCGAACAGGTTCTCCCACATGTAGCGCCGGTAGCTGTGCGGGCTGTCCGGCGGCATCGGGTAGTATTCGTCGAGGTTGAAGGTGACCACGCGCGCGAAGTCCACCTGGCCCGCCTGGTGGCGGCGGATCAGCTCGCGATAGATCCCTAGCGGCGTGCTCCCGGTGGCGAGGCCGAGTACGCAACGGCCGCTCGCCGCCGTGGTGCGCGCGATCACGTCGACGACGCGGTCGGCGAGCAGCGCCGCGAGATCGTCGTGGTCGGGCACCACGACCGTGGGAATGCGCTCGCGGTCCCGCGGGCCCTCGATCAGGCGCGGCGGCGCGCGGCGCGCGGGGCCGGGCGGACTGGGCGGACTGGCGGGGCTGGGGGGGCTGGGGGGGCGTGCGATCCGGGCTTCGTCGGGCGTCATCTGGTGTCATCGCTCCTTGCGGGACAACGTAGCATAAGAGGAAAGAATACGTCCGGTCGGGACCGCGGGCAAAGTCAGGCGGCGCGGTTACTTGACGGGCCGTGCAGTTTGTCGCATATGTAAAGCGCGCCCCCACGATTCAGCGACTACCTTCTTGCGACCGGCGGCCGCACCTGCGGCGGGCCCGCCAGGGACTGGGTGTGCGGGTGGGAGCCTCCGTGACGCAACGGGAGCCGTTCGTCGAAGGCCGGCGCGAGATCCTGCGGCAGGCGAGCGTCGCGCTCGGGGGCCGCCCCGTCACCGTGTGGGAAGTCTCGGCCCGGGCCGAGCTGGAGCCGCAGGCGTCGAGCGACCCCGCACCGACGCACCACACCACCAAGCTCGACGTCGACGCCACACTGCGGCGCTGGAACATCGCCATCGTGCAGGGCAGCCGCTGGGTGGGATGTCAGACCGGCCCGAACGGGTTCTGGGTGGTCGCTCCCGTCCGGACCCGACCCCCGGCGCCGCCCCCCGATGGGCGGGAGCGGCGCAGCCGCGAGCGCCTCACGCTCGAGCTCGCCGGCCTCTGCCTCGGCCTGCTCGACCGACGGGAACCCGCGCCCGGCCATGCGCCGGCCCGGCCCGACCCACTCCACGACATCACCACGCTCCCAGGCATCATCGCCCACGAGCTGTCCAACCCGCTCACGGCGGCTCGCGCCGGGCTGCAGCTCGCCATGGAATCGCTGGGCCGCTGGACGGAGGTCGCGGCGGGTCGCCGGCTCGAATTGCTGGATGACCTGGGTCAGGTGATCGAGGACATCGACCGGTCGGTCAGCTTCCTGCGTGCCGTGAAGGATCGGGCGCGGGGCGCCCTGGCCCGCTCCGAGCGATTCGACGCCGTGCGCGTGGTCCGCTCCTGTTGTACGCTCGAGAGCCGTGTCCTCAAGGAGAAGAAGATTCCGCTCGAGTTCGACTCTACGCTCGAGACCGTGTATCTCAAGGGTGACCCCAACGCTCTGTACGACCTGCTCGTGAATCTGATCCGCAACGCCGCCGACGCGAGCGCCGCGCAGCCCGCGCCCATTCGGGTGGGTCTGATCCAGGAGGCCACCTCGCTGCGACTCACCGTGGAGGACAGCGGCGTCGGCATCCGCCCCCAGGACCTGGAGCGCATCTTCGAGCCCGGCTACACCACCAAGGAATTTGGCGAAGGCAGCGGCATGGGGTTGGTGGTGGTGCAGAGCGTGGTCCGCAACATGTTCGCCGGCAGTATTGCGGTCAATTCGAAGGTCGGTGCCGGAACGACCGTCACGGTCGCGCTGCCGATTCCGCCGCAGCGGTCGGTCGATCCCCAGCGGTGAACCGCTCCTCTATCGTGGCGGCGGCCGCGGCTTTCGCCGCCCTGTGCGCCCATCCCGCTTCCGCTGCCGGCCAAGACCTCACCGTGGACACGACTGGCGCGGCCGCGTTGATCGATCAGGCGCTGAACCACTCGGCCGTGATGGAGAACCTCCAGTACCTCACGGACGTGATCGGTCCCCGACTCACCGGATCGCCTGCGGCCCGCCGCGCCAACGAGTGGACGCTCGAGCGCTTCAAGGCGTACGGCCTGGAGGGCCACCTCGAGCCCTGGAAGTTCGGAGGCACCTGGACTCGCGGAGCGATCCGCGTGCGCTTGACGGCACCCCGTGCGCACGACGTGACGGCGGCGAGCTGGGCGTGGGCGCCGGGCACGGGCGGCGCCACCGTCGCGGGACCGGTGGTGCGCATCGACGCGAGCACCCCGGACAGCTTCGCGCCATATCGTCGCCGCGTGAGGGGCGCGTGGGTCATGACTCGCGTGCCATCGCTCGTGTGGAACAACGACGGCCCGCCCATGACCGGCGCCGACTCCACGCGCCAGCGCGAGTTCTCCCGCAGTGTGTTCACCCCGTTCCGGGACGCGGATTCGGCGACCCGCGCCCGCATGCAGCAGTTCGCGAACGACGTCCCCTACCTGCTGCAGCGCGCAGGGGCGCTCGGCATCCTGGTGGATGCCGGCAAGGAGCACGCGCTCCTCAACATGAGCGGCTCCCCCAACCGGCCCCTGCCGCTGCCGCAGGTCGCGGTGGCGCACGAAGACTTCGCGCTGTTCGACCGGCTGCTGGGAGCAGGGACGCCGCCGCGCCTCGCCGTGACCATCGCGAACACTGTGACGCGCGACTCGGTCACGCAGTGGAACACGGTCGCCGAAATTGCCGGCAGCGAACACCCGGGTCAGGTCGTGATCGTCGGCGCGCACCTCGACTCGTGGGATCTGGGCACGGGCGCGACCGACAACGGCACCGGCGCGATGTGCTCGCTCGAGACGGCCCGCGCGATCGCGCAGTCGGGCCTCAGGCCGAAGCGCACGATCCGCTTCGTGCTGTTCACCGGCGAGGAGCAGGGGCTCATTGGGTCTCGCAAGTACGCCGAAGCCCACGCCGGCGAAGCGGACTCGATCCAGGCCGTCATCGTGCTCGACAACGGCACGGGCGCGATCACCGGCCAGGCGCTCCAGGGCCGCGGCGACCTCGAAGCGCTGTGGCGCGCCGTCCTCGCCCCCGTTGCCCGTCTCGGCGCCGACTCCGTCGTGAACCGCACCAAGGGCGGCACCGACCACCTCTCGTTCCTGCCCTACGGCGTGCCGGGGTTCAACTTCAATCAGCTGGAGCGCGGTTACAACCACACCCATCATTCCCAGTCCGACACCTACGACATGGCGATCCCCGCGGACCTGATGCAGGCGTCGGCGGTCATGGCGGTGTCGGCATTCGAGCTCGCGAATCTGCCGGGGATGATTCCGCGGGGCCAGCGCACCACGCCGACACCCGTGCAGGCGGTGAAGATCAGCGACAGCTTGGTCGTCACAGGAAGACCGACGAACTAGACGCGTTTCACCCCGCCTCGGCCAGCAACTTTTCGAGATCCAGCGGCTTCGTATGCATCGCCAGCGTCCCGTCTGGCGCCCGAGGCCATTCCGGCTGCGGCCGGTCTCGATACAGCTCGACGCCGTTCCCGTCCGGGTCACGCAGATAGATCGCCTCGCTGACGCCGTGATCGGCCGTCCCTTCGAGCGGGACGCCGGCCTCGAGCAGGCGGCGCACCGCCGCCGCGAGCGTCTTGCGGTCGGGATACAGGATCGCGAAGTGGTACAGCCCGGTCGTGCCGGTCGGCGGCGGTGGCGCGCCGCGCCCTGCCCACGTGTTGAGCCCGATGTGGTGGTGATAGCCCCCGGCTGAGAGGAAGACGGCGTTCGAGCCGTAGCGCGTGGTCACTTCGAAACCGAGCACGTCGCGGTAGAATCGCAACGAGCGGTCCAGGTCGCCCACGGTCAGGTGGACGTGCCCGATGCGCGTTTCCGGGTGGATGGTCATCTTGCCCTCTGAACGTCGGCTGGTTCCCGCTGTATTTTTCCAGCATGAACGCGAGCCCGAAAATCCCGCCCCCAGTCAACGAACCCGTTCTGAGCTACGCGCCCTCCACGCCGGAGCGGGTCGAGCTCAAGAAGGCCCTCAAGGACCTGTCGACGCGTCAGGCCGACATTCCCCTCGTCATCGGGGGCAAGGACGTCCGCACCGGCACGACGGTCGACGTCGTTATGCCCCACTGCCATCGCCACGTCCTCGCGAAGGCGCAGCAGGCGGGGCCGGGCGAAGTGCAGGCGGCGATCGCGGCGGCGCGCGACGCCTGGCGTGACTGGTCGGGGTGGGGATTCGAGCGGCGGGCGGCGGTGTTCCTGAAGGCCGCGGATCTGCTCGCGACGCGCTACCGTCCGATCGTGAACGCCGCCACCATGCTGGGTCAGTCGAAGACGGCCCATCAGGCGGAGATCGACGCGGCATGCGAGCTGATCGACTTCTTCCGCTTCAACGTGCACTTCGCAGAGCGCATCTACGGGGAGCAGCCCGTTTCCGCCTCGGGTACCTGGAACTACCTCGATCACCGTCCCCTCGAGGGGTTCGTCTACGCGATAACGCCATTCAACTTCACGTCGATCGGCGGCAACCTGCCGACGGCCCCGGCCATCATGGGGAACACCGTCGTGTGGAAGCCTGCAGCCACGGCCGTGCTCTCCAACTACTTCATCCTGCGGCTGCTCGAGGAGGCGGGGCTCCCCCCGGGCGTGATCAACTTCATTCCCGGGCCGTCGGCGCAGGTGTCGCAGCGCGTCCTCGCCGATCGCGCGTTCGCCGGGATCCATTTCACGGGCTCGACGGAAGTATTCCAGACGCTGTGGAAGCAGGCCGCCGCGAACCTCACGGCATACGCCGCCTACCCGCGGCTGGTCGGGGAGACCGGCGGCAAGGACTTCATCCTCGCGCATGCGAGCGCGGACGTGGACGCGCTGGCGACCGGTATGGTACGCGGGGCGTTCGAGTACCAGGGTCAAAAATGCAGCGCCGCGTCGCGCGCGTATGTGCCTGCTTCGCTCTGGTCCCAGGTTCGCGATCGTATCCTCGAAATGCTCGCCGAGGTGAAGGTGGGCGACCCCGCCGACTTCCGGAACTTCATGGGGGCGGTGATCGACCGGAAGGCGTTCGACAAGATCACGGCCTACATCGATGCGGCCAAGCAGACGCCCGGGGTCAAGTTGCTGTTCGGCGGCGGCGCCCGCGACGCCGACGGCTACTTCATCGACCCCACGCTGCTGCAGGTGGACGACCCGAGATACCGCACGATGTGCGAGGAGATCTTCGGGCCGGTCCTGTCGGTCCATGTGTACCCCGAGGCGAACTGGGCGGAGACGCTGCGCACCGTGGATGAGACATCGCCCTACGCGCTCACGGGGGGAGTGTTCGCCCAGGATCGACGGGCGCTAGACCAGGCCCAACAGGCGCTCCGCTACGCGGCCGGCAACTTCTACGTGAACGACAAGCCGACTGGCGCCGTGGTCGGCCAGCAGCCGTTCGGAGGAGCGCGTGCCAGCGGCACCAACGACAAGGCCGGAAGCCCGCTCAACCTCGTGCGTTGGGTCAGCCCCCGGGCCGTGAAGGAGAACTTCCTGCCGCCCCGGAGCTTTACCTACCCCTTCATGGCCGAGTCGTGATCACCGGGGGCGCCCGCCCCCCCATCCTCGTGCTGGCGATGGGGGGCGCCTTCGTGTTGCTCGTGATCGCCCTGCTGATCGGCTCCCTCACCCGCCCGGAGTTTCCGCCCTATGCCCTCACCACGCCGCATCCGGCAGGCGTGGGCGACTCGCTGGTCGGACCAGCGACCTACACGCTGGATGCCGCCGCCACCGATCGCTGGCGTCGCTTCGACTTCGGGCGCAACGCCGCCGTGGACTCCGGGCCCTGGGACCTGGCGTTCCGCCGCTTCCACGTGATCGCCGCACCAGGCGGGGGCATTGTCGACCTCGGTGCGGTGCCGTTCGACTCGGTGCGGGAGCTGCCCGTCGCCGGCTACGTCGAGAACGCCACGACGCCGGACAGCACGAATCCTGGGGTAGGGAAATGGTACGCCTACAGCATGCTCAGTCACCTGCTCATGTCGAAGCATCACGTGTACGGCGTACGCACGGCGGGCGGGAGATACGCCAAGCTCGAGCTGCTCGCCTACTACTGTCGGGACGCGGGCACGGCGTGCGTCACCTTCCGCTATGCGTATCAGGGGGACGGTAGCCGACGCGTCGCCCCCTCCCGCTAGCGAAGAGCCCCCGGCCGCGCTCGGCCGGGGGCTCGCATGGTCGGTTGCCTAGAGCCAGTTCACTTGGGCGGCAGGATCTTGAACATCC
>Ga0209055_1003206_pt1 | contig 10036 bp, 9 predicted proteins | sample GraSoiAngelo_110_FD_185875 | JGI IMG/M metagenome (GOLD analysis project Ga0209055, IMG submission 185875) | Grasslands soil microbial communities from the Angelo Coastal Reserve, California, USA - 14_0903_12_30cm (SPAdes) (version 2) | ecosystem: Environmental > Terrestrial > Soil > Grasslands ...
GAATCTGGGCCCTGAACCTGGCAGACTTTGCCGTAAAATTTGCCTTCTTCACATCCTTCGGCATCGTCGGAGCAGTATTCGGTAATATCCTTGTTATGATTCTCGAGGGCTTGATTGTTTTCGTTCAAACGCTGAGGCTTCACTGGGTTGAATGGTTTGGTAAGTTTTATGAAGGGACCGGCCACCCATTCGCGCCCTATCACGAACCAATGAGTTGGATTGTACCAAACTAATGGCCGTTGACTGTTCAACACTCTCCTCCGTAACCCTCTGCCCCACGTTTTGGGCAGGCTTGGGCGCTGGGCTCAGCGTTCTTCTATCCGCAATCGGAGCAGGCCTGGGAATCGGAATCTCCGGGCCCGCGATTGCAGGCGCCGGAGTCGAAAGACCCGAGGTTATGCTGAAAACATTCATCGCAACCATCCTCGCAGAGGCGCTCGCTATCTACGGTCTCGTCGTAGGACTACTGTCCGTCTTTGCGATCACTCCTACTCTAACCATTGAGAAGGGCGTCAGAATATTCGCCGCCGGCCTGACCATGGGCGCAGCTGCTCTGGGTTCAGGATTCGGTATTGGAGCTGCAGGTAGCGCTATGGCCTCCGCGACCGCTGAGAAGCCGGAAATCTTCTCCAGAGCCGTCATCTCACTAATCTTGGCTGAAGCTCTCGCCATCTACGCGCTAGTTACCGGCCTACTTTTGCTATTCACTGGTTAAGCGAACCAGCGTGCCCTCAGACACTCTCTCCCATCTACTACGGGACAACTATCTTATCGCACGACTACGCGGCAAACGCAGTCATCTGTTAGGACGCCAACAACTGGTTGCCCTCTCAGAATCGAAGTCTCAGACAGAAATCATCGGACTCCTCGCAGAGGGTCCCTATGGACCTGAACTGTCAAAGTTAGGAAGCGAGCCTTCAACCATCGAGACAGAAAGGGCGGTCAGACTTGGATATGCAGAATCCGTCATGAGTCTGATCAGAGCCTCGGGCGGGGACACTCGCGAGTTCCTCGTCCAGCACAGACGAAGAATCGACGCATACACACTGGCTGGGCTTGTCGTGTTCAAAGCCCAAGGGAAGACATGGGAGGACTACTTGGCCACCCGGCAGCCGCTCGCATTGATGAACGAGCAAGAGCTCCATCGGCTCTACTCTCTCGATGACCTTTCAACCTTAGCAAGCGAAGCCGGCGATAGACATCTGGTCGAGAGGGTGAAAGGATTCTCAGTGACAGACATTGAAGGCGAGAAAGCCTCTCTCCTTCGCGACGTCATCAATGGTTGGGGAGAAGAGAGATTCTACAAGTACATCGATAAGAAATTGTCGGGTCCAGACCGGGAGAACTGCCTCCCCATCGCAGGGTCCGCCATCGATATTGCAAATCTCACTCTCATCGTTAGGAGCAAGATTATCGGAGCATCGGGGATCAAGGATCACCTGATCCCATCTCACTGGAAGCTCAATCAGAGGGCTATCGACCAACTTCTAGCAGCTACGGATGTGACACAAGCTCTGGACGTTGCAGCGAGCCATGAATACTACAGTCGAATACTGAGCGGTGCACGCCAGAAGTATGAAGAGTCAAAGTCCCTATCCTTCATAGAAGTCGCCCTCAGACGATACCAGTTGGATCTAAGCCGACGGATCTTCCTCGGCTTCCCCTACTCTGTTGGAATAGTGCTCGCCTTTGTCACCCTCAAAGAGAACGAGGCCAGAAATCTCGCCGCGGTCCTCGCAGGAGTAGCCGCTGGATTGCCGACAGATGAACTTCGTTCACTCTTAGCCCTTCAAGATTAGGTCCACAACGCTCAGATCTCAACCACAATACTCCTAGAGATTTCATCCTAACGCAATGGGTGTTAGCGTTCTGCTGGAAGGATTATTACGAGACCCGTCGCGCTGACCGCCCCTCCAAGGAATCCGAGGAGAAATCCGAGAGCGCCTCCGAAGACTACGCTCACGATGGCAACTCCAAACGCGACAACAAGGATTCCCATAACGGTCTCCTTCTCATCCTCTGAAGCCTTGTCCGTCAATTCGGAGTTGCTCCCTTCGAGTATTACCGAACCCGATGGAACGAAAAGGAGAGTGCTACCAGACCGATCATAGCAAGGAGACATCAGGTTGGAGCCCACAAATTGTCTCAGGCGAAATGTACTTTGAGGGATCCAAAGGCAGCACACGGCAGTGATGAGGCGACAGTCTTACAGTTTCTTTACAAAATAGTAGTACGTGTACCCAATGCCTCCGATCGCGCTGATCACTAGACCGATTATCGAACCACTGCAAGGTATGAGCGCAGGTGGAGAGATGGATACTCCCGTGCACGATGGTTGTCCAAGAAGTGGCGAGAATGCTATGCCTCCTAGAAAATAGCCGAGGATGAGAAACGCGACCGTGTTTGCGCTGAACCCGACCAGCCGGAATGTCGTCTTCTCGTAAAGCGGACCTGGAGATCTCGCGTCGTCTTTCAACCTTCGAAACTGGCTTCTACTGATCGATTTTGCAATCATCCTTGGTGGAGCTGGCTTGCCGGTGGATGGGATCCGGATTGTCGATCCTTTCAGACACTCAGTTACACTCGAATGGTTAGGATTCGGATCACTGTGGCTCTTGTTGACTTGACAGGCAAGAGTCACGAGTCCAACAGCGACGTACTCATCACCGCCTTCCAGAATTGTTTGAAGGAGCTGATCATCGATCTCAGCCAAAGCCAAAAATTCCATGCGCCCAACTTTGTCGACGGCGGCTTGGAAGGTTTCTGCGATTTTCGGTGTCACCTTCGCTTCTAGGTCAGGCTTGCTCAGCTCTACCAACGCCTAGTTAATTGGATTCCATCGACCTGTCTCTTGCAGTAGATGGAGAACCTCGGCGGGAGCCTCTTTCTGTAGGATTTAGAGGATTATGATGGCGGCGAGAAACAGGGGGATGAACACGAGGGATATTGTGTTCAGGAGCTTGATGAGGATGTGTAAGCTTGGACCGGCGGTATCCTTCCAAGGATCTCCAACAGTGTCCCCGACGACGGTGGCGGCGTGTGTTTCTGTGTTCTTGCCTCCGAAGTGCCCCATTTCGACGTATTTTTTCGCGTTATCCATTGCTGCTCCACCCCACATCATCATGATCGCAAGGGGTATCGCGGAAATCGTGGCGCCGACGACCAAGGCTCCGACAGCCGCCCAGCCTAGGAATACACCGACGACCAAGGGTGCAACCACTGGGATCGCGCCCGGAACGACCATCAACCGCAAAGCAGTTCGGGTGGAAATGTCCACTGCCGCTGCATAGTTTGGTTTAGCGGTTCCCTCTCTAAGCCCCGGAATCTCCCTCAGTTGTCTTCGGACCTCCTCGACCATGCGATAGGCGCCGATGCTCACCGCGTTAATGGCAGTCCCTGAGAATACGAAGGGCAACATTGCCCCGATTAGCGCTCCGATAACCACGTCGGGATGGTTGAGTGCAAGCGAGGTTCCCAAGCTCGACAGTTTTGTCCCTAGAAGAGTTGCCTGAGCGGAGGTTATCGTAGTGAGATCGATTATCTTGGCTTGGTAACGCGCGACCTCGAGGACGAATGCTTGAAACAATAACAGAGACGCGAGAGCCGCGGAGCCCATAGCATAGCCCTTCGTCAGAGCTTTCGTCGTATTGCCTAGAGCATCCAGGGGCTCTATTCGCTCCCGAATTATTTCAGGAGCGCCGGACATCTCTGCGATTCCCCCTGCATTATCGACGATTGGGCCCAACCCATCCATCGTCAAGACTATTCCTGCAGTCGAAAGCATTCCCATCGTCGCCATCGTGGTCCCGTAGACTCCTCCAAGGAACGCGTTGCCAGCGAGCGCCGGTATCAGCCCTGCAAACTGTTCTCCGAGTCCGAACGAGATTAGGAGCACGATTGCTACTGTAATGACCGGCAATCCGCTCGATATCAACCCCACAGCGTTACCCGACATGACTGTCAAAGCAGGTCCGGATTTGGATCGCTCGGCGATGGTAATCACAGGCTTGGCATTGGACCCAGTATAGAATTCAGTGTAGACGACAATCAGCAAGCCAGCTGCTAGTCCTGAAACCATGCACCCATAGAGCGCATACACGGCCAGTGCACTGCCGCTGGCGGGGGGGCCGAAGACATACCATGTGGCGATGAACATCAGAATCGCTGCAACGGCTGAAGCTGCAAGGAGGCCATCTCTAGTAGGCTTGATTGGGTTCTTGAATTTCTTCTCAAAAACCGCGACTGCGAGGCCAACGAAGGTTGCGATTATTCCCAAGGACCTTACTATCAAAGGCATTGTCACATAGTAAGGGTTGATGACCCCATTGAATATGATAATGGAAACTATGAGGCCGATAATCATGCCGCCGAGATTCTCGGCTGTGAGAGACTCAAACAGGTCAGCTCCTCTCCCGGCCTCGTCTCCCACATTGTCTCCGACATTGTCGGCGATTGCTGCCGGATTCCGAGGATCATCCTCTGGGAAGTTCTCTTCTACCTTCCCTACAAGGTCTGCTCCTACATCCGCTGACTTTGTGAAGATTCCGCCTCCCAACTGGGCGAATAAGGCAGCGAGCGATGCGCCGAATCCGAATCCTGCTAATACTCCGGGATCACGAAAGATAGCGTAGAGAAGTGAGAGTCCCAGTAGGCTCATGCTGATGACAACTAGTCCGAGTGCTCCTCCTCCAAGTGTAGCCACTTTCAACGCTTCATAGGTCGACTTTTCCGCGGCAGCAGTGGACCTGACGTTCGCGTTCGTGGCAGAGTAGAGGGCTACGTAGGCCGCGAACAATGAGAATGCCACGCCTAGTAGGAAGCTGAGGGCGATCTCGCCTCCGTAGGTGAAGGTGACTGTGGCGCCGAAGGCGACCAAGATGACGAGTGAGATGATTATCGCGATAATCGCGATGGTCCGGAATTGTCTCTTGAGGTATGCGTTTGATCCTTCCCTGATTGCTGTCCAGATCACGATCATCTTCTCGTTCCCCTTGGGGTACTTCCTGACTGAGAGGACGAGGAAGATTGCGGCGACCACCCCGGCAACGGCTAGTGAGGTTGTAAGAATTAACGGGTCAAACGCCAAGCTTTGGTTCCTACTTTCCTGAAGTTACGAAATTTCCATCGAGCCGCCTTGGCCTTTATTATAAACATGTTTACTGTCGCCGATTCTTACTTTGCCAAACCCATAAATCGTGTCATCGCCCGAGTCGACGATAGAATTCAACAGCTGATCTGCAGACTTGTCCGGTCGCAAGTATGATGTTATCATTGTAGGTGGGGGGCCTGGCGGTTTGTCAGCGGCCGTCCATCTTGCAGAGAAGGGTCTGAAAGTGAAGGTCTTCGAAAAGAAGAAACTTCTCGGCAAACCGGTCCGCTGCGGGGAGTACTTTCCTGTGAAAGAGGAAATGGCCAGGCTGCTTCCTCGCGTCAAATGCATCGATATCATCGATTCACCGGAGGATGCGATCGATTCAAAGTGCAAGTCGATCAGAATGGTAAGCCCTAGAGGACACGAATTCGAATTTCCCTTTGAGGCCTACATCCTCGATAGGCACGTGTTCGAAACCCACCTGGGGGACGTTGCTCGGGGCAACGGAGCCGACATAGACGTTGGGGTCCAAGCTCACTACTATCCTGAGGACGAGGGTGGCTGGGTCGGACCAACTCGCGAAACTGCAGACTACGGAGAGATCATTGTTGCGGCAGATGGCTATCCTAGCGAGACGGCGGAGAGGGCGGGACTTCCAGAACGGGAATATGCTGGCCCATATGCTGTTGCGACCAACATCGAGTACTTGATGACAGATCTGGGTGTGGAGCAGGACGTAGCAGAATTGTACATGGACCCGAGATACTCGCCCGGAGGCTACGGCTGGATCATTCCGAAAGGACATGGCAGAGCAAATGTCGGCATAGGAATCAGGGAACCATATGTTCGTCGTGAGTGGCAGATTCGTGACTTGTTGACGGGTTTCATCGAGAAGAACAAGGTAGCTGCGAAACGGCTCAAGGGGGGAAGGACGGCCTCTCTCATCGGAGACAGCCTTCCAGTCGATGGACCCCTTACACGGACCTACACTGACCGGGTGATGGCTGTGGGTGATGCGGCGGGGATGGTGATGCCTACGAACGGGGGCGGGATACAGACTGCCATGATAACTGGACAGTTAGCTGCGGAGGCTGCAGTCCGGTATTTCGAGGATAAAACTCCGCTCTCAAGCTACGAGGATGCATGGAAGGACCAGATCGGGATAGAGATGGAGAACTCCAAGACCATGCGACAGGCCTCCGACAGGTTGATGGGTCACGGATTCGTCTTCGACATGATGCTGAGGATAATGGGCACACGAAGAATTGCGGACGTGATAATGTGCCAGGTCCCAAGCGGTATGGGAGCGTTCATCCATCTACTTGCCTAGCGCTTCAGAGCTACGTCGATTATCATCACTGCGAAGAGGAGAGAGAGATACGGACTTGTTACTTTGAACATACGCCATGCATTCGTCTCAGTCGGCTTGTAGAGGACCCAGAGGCTGCCGGCTAGAATCGCAAGACCGCTGACCAGGGCGACTACGCCATATATCTGGCCGAATGGGCCTTGGAAGTAAAGCGCGAGCGAGAAAGGCACCATGATCATTGAGAAAATAGTGATCAGTCGCAAGGCCGCAGTGGACCCTAATACGACAGGAAGCATAGGCACTCCAGCGTTGGAATAGTCCGAGCGGTAGGAGATGGCTAGGAACCAGATATGGACCGGAATCCAGACAAAGACTAGACCGGCCATCAGGAGAGGAAAAACGGGATGTGGCAAACTCCCTACGGGTCCAGGGGTCACCGAGGACCACCCGAACAGCACCGGGAGTCCGCCGCTGAAACCTCCCAAGAGAATGTTCAGCGAGCTACGTCGCTTCAGGAGTAGACTGTAGACTCCCACGTTGTCCAAGATTCCTAGCGCCATCCAGAGAAGAGAGAAGAGGTTCAGTAGGGCTGCAAGGATTAGAGAGATAGAGATCAGTCCGAGCCCAAACAAGAGGGCGGCCCTAGGCGTAATCCGTCCTGAAGGGAGAGGACGATGACGTGTCCGCATCATCAACGCATCGATATCGCGATCGTGATAGTTTGTGAGAGCGTTGCACCCCGCGGTTCCTGCTACGATAGCAATCCCTGTCATCAACCAGCCTACCGGGCCGAAAGAGATGGAGAGTACTCTAGTTGCGACGAAAGTTGCAGTGAGAGAGGTGAAGACTAGAAGATACCATATCTTCGGCTTCGTATACTCATAATAGGTGAGAAGTTGATCCTTGGCAGAAATTGTCTTTTGGCGTTGAATTAGCAGCTGTGTCGCCTTAAGTCACAGCAATCTGGCCGGCCATCTGCGTATGCTTTGGGCTGCAGTTGATTGTACAGAAGTAAGAGTATGAGCCGCCAGTGTTGAAAGTCACCGTCACGGTATACCACTTGCCGAATGGAATTGTTCCAGGCAGGATTCCGTTTGTCACGTCTGGCGTGCCGGGTCCCGATATTGTGAAGCCGTGGGCGGTGGAGAGCCAACACTGATTAGCTGGAGTGGTATTGCACGGGCTGGTTGCGTTTAGCCCATAGATGTAGAACGTGATAGTATCTCCAACATGAGCATCGATTGTCTTACCATCGCTCTCGCCCGTGTAGTTATGGTAGTTTACGCCAGTGAGATTGTATCCCTTCGATGAGTCGAATCCGGGCAAGTTGGTCTGATTAAGGAAAGCCGTGTTGGTGATGTGAAATCCTCCTTGCTCCTCGATTATCGCAGTCATGAAGACAAGTCGATGCGCAGGGAGGTACGTGACCGATGTATGAGAAATGACGAACTGGTAATAATACACTCCTCCAGCAGAAGCAGCAACCACTATCAGACCAAGAATTCCAACGACAGGAAGATGTTTCTTCGGTAATTGCATTATTATTTCACTTGGGCGCCCACTCGGTATATATGAACGGTCGCGGCGAACGCGACCAGAACCATTCCGATCTCAAGTAGTGCAAAGTTGTTGAGAGTATCGAGAAATGCCCGGAAGATGGCCACATCAAGAAATGCCTGCAAGAGTAGGAGGCCACCTAGAAGAGCATAGACTTCTCCTTTTGTCAAGAGGTACGGTTGGACCTTTCGGTAAGGAATCGGCTTCTTAGCGGCTCGAAGGGCATCGAGCTTTGCCCTCCTCCACCTCACGAATGCGTAGACGAAACCGTAGGAAAGTGCTGTTGCGATGAGCAGAGAACCCGCGAAAAGGACTGGATCGATAAGCAACTGACCCTCGGTGAGAAGTGGTTGGAGTGGGTTGCTTGCTCGGAATCCCCACACAGTGACGATCGCTATCTGTCCGAGCGCCGCAACTCCGAGTGCGACCCAAAATGGTCTGTCGATCATGGCAATTTTTCTTCCCCTGTCGAAGAAGGGCACTACTGTGAAGATGAGCACGAAGACTCCAGGGATTATAGCTCCTGCTATGAAGGGCTGCAAGCCTTGGGTCCGGATGAATGCGTAGAGACTGGTGAAGTACCACTCTGGAAAAGTAATCTGCGTCAGTTGGTTGGGATCATAACGCACTCCCACTTCGACAGGGAAGAGCCCACCAAGAATCAGAATCATCCCTGTTATCGCTGAGGCTACTGGAATGTCCAAGACGAGGTTCTTGGGAAGATGAATGGACATTATCGCCAGCATTATTATTGGGATTATGAAAACGTGGAACGCGTAGAACCTGATTGTCAAGTCGTTGAAACTAAAACCGAAGATTATCTGTGCAAGGTTGGCACCCAAGACTGGAGTGTAATACGTAAGGGTCTGCCCGATGTTGATTGCCAACTGTCCGCGGATGTTGAAGATCAGGTCATATCCGGTATACGCCTCGATTATCGTGACGACGCCGAGAATAATCCCGGTGACCCAGAGAATCTCGTAACGGAGCTTGTATCGGCCCGCGAAGTACTGATAGAACATGTGCATGACGGCAAGAAGCACCATGGCGTTGGATGCTTGGTAGTGAATGTTCCTGATCAGAAATCCCCAGTTCACTTGATTGTTTATTGACGATACACTATTGAACGCCGAATTGCAAGTCGCAGCGGGCACATAAGTGGTGTTGGGTGCGGCCGGGGGGCAATCCCCAAAGATTGGTTGGAAGTGAAATAGGAGAAGAGCTCCTGTGACTCCAAGGATTAGGAACACAATCACAGTAAGCATTCCTAGGAATCCGAGGGGGCTGATGAACCGAGAAGGGAAGACGAGCTTTATTGCGAGAAGAAGGGTCCTTTCGAGCCTGTCCCATATCCATCTGAGAAGCGCGATGATTGGGTCCAAGACCCCTTTCTTCGTGCTAGTCTGTCCGGCCAACTCCGGCTGTCCCATCCAAATCCGTAGCTGTTATGTTCCCCGTGGCCGAGTCGTAAGAAAGCTTGACTCTTGGCAAAGGGAGAAGTCCCAAGTCAAATGCGGGTCCGGCCACAGGTAAAGCATCGGTCAATCTGTACTGACTTCCGTGACAGGGACACTGGAGCCTGAATTCTCCGGATCCGTAGCCAGGGTTCACAATGCAACGAAGATGAACACAAGTTAAGTTGAACGCGGCGACCTTCTTGAGTATGGGATCGTTAGGATAAAACGGATTCACGAGCTCGGTTGGTACATCGGGCGGCCCAGGCAGACGGGTGATCACGTTCTTGTAATAGGGACTAGCGGTGACGGGGTAAGGAAAATAGAAGAATTCCGAATATTCAGAAGGAGAATAGAGATTACCTTTTGAAACGGCGGTCTGATATTTTGAATCCAACGTCTTCCATGTGGTAACTAGAGTAGGACCCTCTTTGGTTGGAGACAGAGGGTTGAGAATATTCCATGATGGCATGGATGGCGGAGCGAATGCTCCAATTGCCAACAGAGTCGAGGCGCCTAGAGCACCTACAACGAATGCCCTTCGCGAGATTGCAGGCTTTGCAGTTGCCGGTTTTGCGGGTTGCGCTGAAACAGTCGGTGGCTTTACGGAGGGCGAGGGACTAG
>Ga0209055_1003208_pt1 | contig 10035 bp, 8 predicted proteins | sample GraSoiAngelo_110_FD_185875 | JGI IMG/M metagenome (GOLD analysis project Ga0209055, IMG submission 185875) | Grasslands soil microbial communities from the Angelo Coastal Reserve, California, USA - 14_0903_12_30cm (SPAdes) (version 2) | ecosystem: Environmental > Terrestrial > Soil > Grasslands ...
GATGCAGGCCAGGCACATCGCGCGCGAGACGGCGACGTTGAGGCGGTTGCGGGAGAAGAGGAAGTCGAGGGTGCGCGGCACGTCCTCGGCGCTCGAGGTGGCCATCGAGTAGAAGATCACGGGCGCCTCGCGTCCCTGGAACTTGTCGACGGTGCCCACGGGCACGTCGCCGAGCCCGGCGGCCTGGAGCGTGCGGCGCAGCAGGCGCACCTGCATGTTGTAGGGCGCGACCACCATGAAGTTTTCCTGGCTCAGGGCACGCGTCTCGCCTTTGCGGTTGGTCCACGAGCCGCCCAGCATGGCCCTGATCTCGCGCGCGACGCGATCGGCCTCTTCGGGCGCGGCGGCCACGTTGCCGACATGCTCCACGGGCAGGAAGCGCAGCCCGGTGCCGAACGCGGTTGTCTGATTCGCGAGCTCCGGCAGCCCGACGAGCCGGCCTTCGTACACGATCTCCGAGACGAAGCGGCAGACGTCCGGGTGCATGCGTCGCGTGCGGTCGAGGAAGATCCCCTGCTCCGGCGGCACCGTCTGATGCGGGCCCAGCAGGTGCTCGAGCACGGATGCGCCGACACCTTCCGGATGAGTCCCCTGGGAGACCTGGGCGAGCTGCGATGGATCGCCGAGCAGGATCAGGTTGCGGGCGGCGGTGCCCATCGCGAGGGCGTCGGCGAGGGAGACCTGCCCCGCCTCGTCGATGACGAGCGTGTCGATGAGATCGCCGCCGTCGAGGTCCTCGTGGGCGAACAGCCACGACGTGCCGGCCAGGAGCTGGACGCGCCGGGCCCGCTCGACCAGCTCGCTGGTGTCCTCGACGTCGGCGATCCAGTCACGCCGGTACTCCGTCTCGGCGTTGCCGGCGCTGCACTTCTTGAGGCCGCGGACCGGCACGCCTTCCTCGCGGGCGGCCTTGCCGATCTCGTCGAGCAGGTTGTGGATCGCCTTGTGGCTCGTGGCCGCGACGCCGACGCGCCGACCGCGGCGGATGAGATCGACGACGATCCGCGCGCCCGTCCACGTCTTGCCGGTGCCCGGCGGCCCCTGGATGAAGAGATAGTTCTGGTCGAGGGCGGCGGCTCGCTCTCGCTGCTCGCGAAGGTCCATCGTCTGGATCGGCCCGCTGAATCCGCCGGCGAGCCGCGGCCGCGCCCGGGCAAGGATGTCCTCGAGCGCGCGGTATCGGCCGTTGCCGGCCAGCACGGCGGCGCCGAGGCGCGCGAGGGCGTCCCTCTGCGCGTTCGTCTGGATCGGTCCGGGTGGGATCAACGCCGTCGGGACCAGGACGGAAGCGAAGCTCGGACCGCGCCGCAGGACGAGCGTGCCCGCCGCCTCGTCCATCTCCACGATCGTGCCGGCGCCCTTGCCCGTCGCCGGATCGACGGGCGCATCGCCGGGGGCCAGCTTGTGCTGCTGCGGAGGGAAGCTGAAGGAGTGCTCGAGCGAATTCTTCACCCGTCGCGGCGTTCCCTGGGGCTCCAGCCGGGCAATCGACTCGCCGTCCTCAAACAGCTCGTCGGATGACATCTGGCAGCGCGTGAAGAGCCACCACCATGTGGGCCGGGCCTCGCGCCGGTGGTATTCGAGCAGCTCGGCGGCCAGCCAGCGCGGCGTTTGCGGAGTGGCGCCCACGAGCAACGCCTGGCGCAGCACCTCGCGCTGAGCGTCGGCCTTTTGCCGGTCGTCGTCGGCTGGACGCGCCTCGGGGGGCTCGGCCCAGGGCGCGCCTTCGGGCCGGTGCTCGACCAGCCAGTCGCGCAGTGCGAGCGTCGCGCGGCAGTCTTCTTCGTTGTAGGCCTCGATCTCCTCGAGCCGCGCGGCCGCGCGCGTGGTCATCCATTCTTCGTAGGCCAGCACGGCGCGCGTGCCGTTCTTGAGATTCGCCTGGCGGCGGAAGGCGGGCAGCGCTTCGACTTCCTTCAGCGAGTAGCCCGGCACGCCCGCCCGCAGGCCCTGGCGCACGACCGAATGCAGATCACAGAAGACCTCGCGGCGCAGCAACGCGTCCATCGCGTCCTCGCGCGTCGCGTACACGCCCATGAGCTGCTTCAGCGCCGTCGGCTCGTAGGCGCCGTAGTGGTAGACGTGCATGTCGGGGTGGTCTTTGAGGCGCTCGTGGAAGAAATCGACGAGTCGCTCGAGGGCCTGGCGCTCCCCTGCCCGGTCGTGCGCCCAGATCGTCTGGTAGCGCCAGGTGGCGTGATCGTAGGCTTCCGCGTCTGGGGCGTCGGCTCCGGGCGTGCCGGCCTCGTGCGTCAGCAGGCCGAAGAGGAAGTGCAGACCGCGAGCCGGCTCCCAGAACGGATCGCCCTCGATGTCGAAGATCACGTCGCCTGGCGAGGGCCGGGGCAAGCGCTCGAAGCCACATCCGGGCTCGGCGGCCAGCGGCTGCCAGTCGACAATTCCGGTGATGCGCCGGCGCAGCTGCAGCCCGGCCTGATTGTGAAGGGTCTCGAATGTGCGAGGCGCGAGCTCGGCCGGCTTCGTCGGCGCCCACGCGAGCTGCTCGAGGGTGTGGATGCTCGCCGACCGCAGGCGGTTAACCTGCTCGCGCCGGATCCCGGCCACCAGGCTCAGGTGGTCTTCCCGCGCCCATTGCTCGTCGCACACCTGGCGGAACTCGCACAGCGCGCAGTGCTCCACCGGGTAGGGTTCGGTCTTCGCGGCGCGGCCGAGTGCGGCGAGGAAGCCGGCGCGGACGCGGCGGTAGTAGGCGGCAAAGTCGGCGTGGCGCAAGGTGCGCCGCTCGCCGATGCCGAGGAGGACGTGCATCTTCTCGGGCGTGACGCGTTGGATGGAGGCGATCGCCTCCGTGTAGAAGCAGAGCTGCAGCACGTAGGTAGGCTTCTCGGCACGCGCGAGCTTGGCGTCGAGGGCTTCGTAGCCCCACTCGCCCAGCGCTGTTGGTTGGTCTACGCGCTCCAAGAAGTCGGCGCGGCCGCGCCAGTCGCCCTGGACGAAGGTCGCCTGGTAGATGATTTCGGCCCCTCCCCGCATGGCGTTGATGGTTGCGCGCGCCGAGGCGTCGAAATCCCACTCATTGGCACCGATGACATCGACCACCCGGCGCCCTCGAGCACGCAGCTCGGCCAGGTAGGCAGCTTCGTGCTCCTTGCCCTTGTCGCGAAGGAGGTTGCCATAGTCCTCGGCCACATATGTGCGCCGGCGGGCATCACGCGCGACCTCGAGCGACAGCGTGGTGAGGTGAGGACACTCAACGTAGTCGTTCAGATCGGAAGGCGAAAGGACAACGCGACCGTTCGCCGCTTGCATCACTGCGTCTCGATTATAGCGACGATGACCGTAATCACGTTGCAGTGGGGGCAGCCGACCCAGAGCGCGTTCTTCAGCTCGCGCGTCTTCCCGGCAAGGTGCTCCTCGGAGTCCGTATGGCCGCAGGGGTAGCGGACCAATCTGGCGGCCGAAGCGGAGGCCGGTGGCTGGGCGACGCCGTCCGGCCTGGGAGAGCCCGCCGGGAGCGCGCCAACCGTGGGTTTTGCGGAAGGGCTGAGCATGGCGCATGTCGTGTCTCATGCGCTCGACCATAACCGCCAGCAGTGACAGGCAAGGTCACGGTTCGGGGCTCTGTTCTATGACCCCGCCTGTCACAGCTCGGAGACACCTTTGGACGGTCCGCCGTCGTGTGACCGTCCACAATTATTGACATGAGCACGACCGAGCACACAGAATGCAAGAGCGAAAACTGAAAGAAATGGAAGGGGCGATGCCCAGAGGCGGTCAGCTCTCACGCCAGTGGCGCCTGATCCAGTTGATCGACCGGCCTCAGGGTATCACCGTTGACGACGCCGCCCGCGATCTCTCGGTCACCATCCGCACCGTCTGGCGCGACCTGGACGTGCTCCAAAAGGCTGGCTTTCCCCTCTACACGGAGCGCGCCCTCACGGCTATCGTAGCCATCGATGATCAAGTAGGTACCTCGCCTACCTGGGAGGCCAATGACCCCGCAGTGCAGACGGCGCGACGACTTTACGTCACCGCAGTGGTCCGCGCCGGCGCCTCCACCAGCGCGGTTTCCGCGAGCGCGTGCTGCGCGCCTATCAGCAGTGCTGCGCCATCTGCCGACTTCGTCATGACGAACTGCTCGAAGCCGCTCACATTCTTCCGGACGGTCACCCTCGTGGGGAGCCGGTGATCCCCAACGGCCTGGCGCTCTGTAAGCTGCACCACGCCGCGTTTGACGCCTACATAATCGGTGTCACGCCCGATCTCGAGGTCAGGGTGCGGCTCGACATCTTGGAGGAGATCGACGGCCCGATGCTGCAGCACGGGCTCCAGGGCTTTCAGAACCGGCGCATCCATGTGCCGCGCGTAGACCACCACAAGCCAAATCGCGATTTCCTAGCGGAGCGCTACGACCTGTTCAGGAAGGCCTCCTGAGAATGGGAACCGACGTGGTTGCGCTTTCACCGCCGATTGAGCCAATCTGTGCTCGTCGAAAACCATGAGCACGCTCGAACGCGCCATTCAGATCGCTGCATCGGCCCATCAGCGCCAGTTTGACAAGGGTGGCTCTCCCTACTTTCTTCACCCGTTGCGCGTTATGCTGCGTCTAAAGTCTGAGCCTGATCGAATCGTCGCCGTCCTTCATGATGTGTTGGAGGATACTGCGTGGACTGCAGCGCAGCTAGTGGAAGAGGGGTTCGCCCCCGGCGTGATGACCGCGCTGGACGCCCTCTGTCGACGTAAAGATGAGTCTTATGACGACTTCATTGACCGGGTGAGCACGAGCCAGATAGCCATTCGGGTAAAACTAGCGGATCTCGAGGACAACATGGATCTCTCGCGGATTCCAACGCCCACGCGGGCAGACCATGAGCGTCTTGGAAAGTATCGGCGCGCGTACTCAGTGCTCTTGGGTCACCTCGTGTGACCTCTACTGAAACATCACCGGAATCGACCCCCCACTGGCATCAATCGCCACCCCCGTAATGTTCGCCGCCTTCGTCGACGCCAGAAACGTCACGACCTGCGCGATCTCCTTCGCATCCACAATCCGCCGAATCGCGTTCGAAGAACCCCGCCGCTCAGCCTCCGCATCCGTTCTCTCAGTCCGCGTAAGCCCAGGGTGCACCAGATTGACGGTGATCCCCGAAGCCCCAAGCTGATCCGCCAGCGTCTTGGTCAAATGCACGATGGCCGCATTGCGCAGCCCGCTGATGTTCCCCGCCCGCCGCCCGGACAACCCACCGATATTGACGATCCTCCCCCACCCATTCCGCTGCATGTGCGGCGCCGCCGCCTTGGCGCAGCGCATGTAGCCCACCACCTTGGTGTTGATGTCCTCGAGCAAGAGCTCGTCGTCGGCCTGCGCCAGCGGGCCGGTCACCACGCCGCCCGGCGTCGAGGCGTTGTTCACGAGGATGTCGACGCGCCCAAGCTGGGCCACCGTGGCTTCCACGAGATCCTGGACCGACTTTGTGCTGGTCGTGTCGCACACGATCGGCACGATGCGGCGCCGCGTGGCCGCCGTCAGGGTCTTGGCGGCCTCCTCCAGCACCCGGCGGTCGCGGGCGCAGATCGCCACGTCCACGCCTTCGCCCGCCAGCTCCTGGGCAATCGCCTTGCCGATGCCCTTGCTCCCGCCCGTGACGATCGCGACCTTCCCGGCCAGTCCCAGATCCATGTGAAGCCCCCCGTCGCCGCCTCATGGGAACGGAGGCGAGCGCCAGACAGACTAGCTTATTGGCTTTGGAACTTCCATGCGTTGAAGCCGACCACAGCGTCGCGATGAGCGCAAACGGACCATCGGGAAGTGGCCTCAGAGCCACGGCGCGTCACGCCGAAAAGAATCGCTGGCTGGCTCTACCGGCCACCACGCCGCCGCCGCGTGCCCCGTAATGCCGGGATACGCTTTTCCGCGCTGATGCGGCCTGCAACCACGCGCTCGTAAAAGGATCGCGCCTCGAAGAGGCTTCTCGTCCGCAAATCCCGTCGAACCGCCTTCGCCACGCGACACACGTCCTGGTAGACGGCGCTGAGTTCGGCGGCCTTGGGGCGGTGTCTTCGGCGAACCAGGGCATTCGTCAGTGCCCGCAGAACGCCCTCCGGATTCCCGTCATGAATGTGCGGATCGGTGCCGTTGAGGTCGCTCAACGACTTCGTCAGTCGGTGCTGCCGTTGCTCGAACACGAACCATTGGTCCGCCAGGCGTCAGGCCGAAAGTGCTCAGGCCGGCGATGAAGGTAAGATACAGGGTCTTGTAGCGTCGATCGTAGGGAACGTTGAGGAAGGCGTTGTCGCGGGCTTCAGCGCCCGCGCGTCGTCGTCTTCTTCTTCGCTCTGGCGGCACGGCGCCTTCGGGCGTCACTCGCGATGAACGAGTCGATCAGGCGTTCGAGTCGCTTGACGCGGCGACGGGACACGCCGAGCCTTTTCGCGACTTGCTCGACGGTGGGGATCGGAGCCGTAAGCACCGTCCGTCGCGTGTGTCCCATGGCGTCAGGGTACTGGCACGGGCGCGGACGCGTCAATGTCCATAGATGGGTACAGCTCTGGGTACAGCCCTGCGCGGGCGTTGTCCTTGACCGCACGAGCCCCGGACGCGTAGTCTCAGCCCACAGTTTCAGCCACGGCTGGTCCGGCCCGTTGGAGGTTCACGCGTGAAGTGTTCCCAGTGCCAAGGCTGAGAATCCCGCTGGCACCAGATTCTGCGGCCAGGGGCTGCGCGCCGGGCTCGAATGCGCCCCATCCATCCGTGAGCTCGAAGAGCTGGCTCGCGGCTGAGCCCGCACCCTAGAACTCGAGGCGATCCCGCCGAGGTGTGAGGCTCGCGTTCGCGAGTAGCTTACTGGGTGAGTAAAGACCCATGGCGAAGGGTTTTGCGTCGGGCTTACAATCCTAGGCACGCGGAAAACCTGATGGCAGTTCAGCCTGCTCGCCTGTGCATCATCTCCCGCGAGCCGCTCCGGAGCGGGCACTTCATCGCGGCTGTCCGGGCGTCGCTTGGTCCCGAGGACCTTCTCGAAATCATCATCGACCGGCGTCACGGTGGGTCTTCCGGGAAAGCCGATCTGACAGAAGACCGACGCCGCCAACGTCAGGTCGCCCTCGCGCTCGAGGCCAATGGATATGCCATCGTCCCGGCGTCCGTCGACTCGACAGAGGACAGGACCTGGCGCCCTCGGCCCTCTCTGCTTCGTCCCGACCTGCCGCCGATCGAGCGTGCTTCCCCTGTGCTCGAAACGCCGCCGATCGAGCGCTTTTCCCCGATCGAGCGCTTTTCCCCTAGAGATGACGAGGACGAGGAGTTCGAGAGCATCGCCAGTTTCGAGCGCCGGCGGCCGCGCACGCTGATCCCGACGCTCTTCGGGGTATTGATCGGCGTGACGCTGATCGCGCTCGTGCTGTTACTGGCGGGACAGCTCAGCGGGCAGAGTCGCTTGAGTCAGCTTTTGACGGATCCGCTCCGGGGCGGACCAGAGCGGCTGCCCGGCCCGCCCGTCGTCGCCGAGACTCCTCCGCCGGCCCGCCCGGATAGCGAGACACCCTCGGCCGGCGGATCCGCGAGCACGAGCTCGGTGTCCGGTCCTTCCGAGGTGACCGGCACCGTGTCCCAGGAGCCCAGCATCCCGCCCAAAGAGACCAGCATCTCGGCTCGCGGCGCGAGCGCTCCAGCCAATGAAACCGGTTCCTCGCCGCAAGCCGGAACCGGCAAGGGTGCGCGCGACACCCGACCCGGACCCGGACTCGGCGCCACGGCACGACCGGGTCCGAGTGCCCCGCCACGGTCGAGCCAGGTCGCCGGCGTGCCGCCGCTTGGGACGGCGACGTCGAAAGCTACGTCTACGCAGGTCGTGGACCCGCGACGCGCCGACCTCGTGGGCGCGCCGGTATCACGGGGATGGGGCGATTCCTACGCCGTGCGCGTCCGGGACTCCGCGGGCCGGCCGATGGTGGACGCCAACGTCCTGCTCGTCGCGCGCATGGCGGATGGCACCGAAGAGAACGTTGCGATGGGCGCCCTCACCGAGCCGGGAACCTATCGTGGAACCGTGCCGACCAATCGCTCGACTCCGGTCGATCTTCGAGTCCGCGTGATGACGGACGGTGGATTCGTCGAAATCCCCGTGAGGCCATAGAGCTCGGCTAACGTACAGCCGAAGACGATCTTCGCTCCCGCCTGCGCGGGGGCGCGCGCCGTCAGTGTTCGGTGTGTCTGGGTCGGGCTCATCGCCGCCCTGCGCGACGATCGGTCGACGTTCAGGACTCTCGTCGGGCGCCGATGTCGATGAGCGCCAGGCCGGTCTCGGGATCGCTTCGTTTCGCGAGGGCTCGAGGTGACTCGGTGAGCACGAGCTCGAGGGTCGGCCATACCCGAGCGCTCAAGACGTGGCCCCCATGCGCAGAGCCGTCGGCCTTGCCGACCACCACATGGGCATGAACCTTGGGATCGCCCTTTTCCAGCGCGATGTCGCCGGCGAGCGTCAGTACCTCGACTTGCTCGCGCACCGGGATCCGAGTGTACTCCCGGCGCTCGCGGTCGAAGTAACCGAGCATCACCTCGCTGAACGCGCCGATGGCCGTGAAATGCGCGGCACCCATTCGCTCGCGCCTGACGAAGCTGGTCAGTGTGGCCATCAGCTCGTCGCCCTTGTCGAACACGAGCGCCCAGGTCTTGAGTCCGTTTTCGTGGAGCATCGCCGCCCTCATGGATTCCTCCTCACGGCCCGCTCGCGAATGGAGGGCGAGAGCGGCGGCCGCCTGCCGTTGTCCGAACAGCCTCGGCCGCACCGGCTCCTGGACCATCCGTTCAGCGGAGACACTAGCAAGCCCTGTGCCGCAGGATCCGGGACGATGCAATGCCGACACGGCGACGAATGTGGCGATGCCGCGGATTCAGACGCATGCAACATTTACACGCTCGGGTAAAACCGCTACGACAGCCGGACGACGTGGCCGCGGCTTCGCGCCAGTGTTGCCCATGGCGTGAGCGCCGTCAGATCGGATCGCACCGAGCGCCGAAGGTTGGGGAGAGTCGAAGCGGGATCGCGCGCGACCCTGAGCAGCGAGACCGTTCAGTCGTAAGTGGAGCGCGGCCAACGGGCAAGGCCTGGAACCCGCGACGGGTCACAGGCCTCACCCGAGCCACCGTGTGCATGTCCAGCGGCGAGGAGGGAGCTAGCCCGTCGGACGACGCAGCGGCGATTACATAGCGTTGCCGCCCACCCTCGCGCCCCGCACGCTACGCTCCTACCGCGAGCTCCTCGAGCAGCACGTGCTGCCGGCGTTGGGCGCGAGCAACCTACAGGAGATCCGCCGCCGACACGTGAAGGACCTCCTCGCCGACAAGAGCCGCGCCGGGCTCTCCAAGAACACCATCCGCCTCATCCGCACTGCCCTGTCGGTGGTCCTGGGCGACGCCGTCGACGATGAACTCCTCGAAGTGAACGTGGCGCTCGGCGCCGGGCGGCGCGGCCGCCGGCGCCCGGACACGATGAGCGCGATCGAACGTCGGCAGGCCATCCGACCGCTGACCTATGAGCAGCTCGCGACGTTCCTGAGCGTGGCCGAGGCCCGCGGCTCCCGGCTGGAGGCGACGCTGTTCCTCGTGTTGGCGGACGCCGGCCTGGGACCGGGCGAAGCCTTCGCGCTCTGCTGGGACGATGTCTCGCTCGTGGATCGGACCCTGCGCGTCGAGCGGGCCGTATCCGCCGGCCACGTGCAGCTGACCAAGACGGACGACTCGCGGATCGTGGACCTGACCGCACGCCTCGTCGCCGTCGACGCCGTCGTGGCGTTAACCGCGGCAGTGTCGTTTCAATGACAGCCTGTAATTTTTTCTTTACCTCCTCGACCGGGCGAGCGCGCCTCGCCCAGCGATCTCGCGGGGTTTGCGGCATCGCGCGCTGGCAACCGGTTTGCTCTTGGGAGTCAGGGTGGAACCACCACCGTGGATCTGCCCGACCTGTGCTCGGACGATTTCGCCGGAGGACACCATCGTCTTCGGCTTCGGGCATCTCGGCCATCTCGATTGCCATCGCCCTCGTGTTCTGAGCGCCGAAGAACGCATACTCCTCG
>Ga0209055_1003209_pt1 | contig 10034 bp, 6 predicted proteins | sample GraSoiAngelo_110_FD_185875 | JGI IMG/M metagenome (GOLD analysis project Ga0209055, IMG submission 185875) | Grasslands soil microbial communities from the Angelo Coastal Reserve, California, USA - 14_0903_12_30cm (SPAdes) (version 2) | ecosystem: Environmental > Terrestrial > Soil > Grasslands ...
GGATCGCCCTGGCCCGGAGGCTCGACCTTGATCACGCGCGCGCCCATGTCGGCCAGCAGCCTCGTGCAGAACGGTCCGGCAATCAGGGAGCCCAGCTCGAGCACGGTCAGGCCGTCCAGCTGCCCCTCGGAATGCTCGCTCACCGCGGCAAGAGTACCACTATGTGGACTCGTTGATCCGTAGTACGGACCCATGTGCCATAATTTCGCTCCTGGAACCATGAACCGAGGCGACGAGTCCGCATACCGGCCCAATGAATCGTCGGTCCGCGCCAGAGCCCTGGTGGGAGGGGACTGGAGGGACCTCACCGCCGGCGGGACGAGCACCCGCCGCTCACCGTACGACCAGGCGGTGGCGTCCGTCGCCGCGATCTGCGCTGCCGAGGAGGTGGGAGAGGCGCGCCGCTACGCCGCGTCCTCAGCCCGGAGCGTGCGCCGTCTCGCTCCGCATCGTCGGGCCGAGATCCTGGAGGACGCCGCTCGCGCGCTCGCCGCGGCCGGCGACCACGTGGCCCGCCTGGAATCGAGCGAGCTGGGCAAGCCTCTCAAGGACACGCGCAAGGAGCTGACGCGCGCGGCGGAGACGCTGCAGATCGCCGCCGCCGAGGCGCGGCGCCTGGGTGGCGAGCTGCTCGGGACGGAGGGGTGGCCGGCCGGCGCGGGCTCGACGGCGATCGCCTTCCGCGTACCCGTCGGAGTCGTGCTGGCGATCACGCCGTTCAACGCGCCCCTCAACCTGCTCACGCACAAGATCGCGGCGTCGTTCGCGGCCGGCAACACGACGCTCGTCAAGTCGCCGCCGCAGGCGCCCGGCACCAGCACGGCGCTCGTCGAGCTGCTCCTCCGGGCCGGGATGCCGCCGGGAGGCGATCCAGCTGCTGCACGGCGGGGCCGAGCTGGGGGAGAGCCTGGTGCGGTCGCCCGAGGTCCGCGCGATCGCATTCACGGGCAGCCCCGCGGCGGGCCAGCGTGTGGCCGTGGCGGCCGGCGCCAAGCGCCTCGTGCTGGAGCTGGGCGGCAACGCGGCCACCATCGTGTGCGCCGACGCCGATCTCGACGAGGCGGCGCGCGTGTGCGCCGAGACCGGGTACAGCAACTCCGGCCAGAGCTGCGTGTCGGTCCAGCGCGTCTACGTGGAGCGGTCGCGCTTCGAGGACTTCGTCGCCCGGTTCCGACGGTGCGCGTCGCAGCTGCGGGTGGGGGACCCGCTGGATCCCGCGACGGACGTCGGGACCATGGTCGATCCAGCGGCGGCCGCCAGAGTGCGGGAGTGGGTGGCCGAGGCGGTCACCGCCGGTGCCCGCCTCGAGCTGGGCGGCACCGTCAGCGGCGCGACGCTGAGTCCGACCCTGCTGGCGTGCCCCCCGGCCACCGCCAGGGAGGCGAACGCGACCCCCAACGGGCTGCAGGGCGGGCTCTTCACCCGCGACATCGGCCGGGTGTTCGAGGCCGCGCGCGACTTCGAGGTCGGCGGTCTGGTCGTCAAACTTCCGGCTCGACCACGTCCCCTTCGGCGGGGTGAAGGCCTCCGGCATCGGGCGCGAGAGCCCGCGCTGGATGGTGGAGGACTTCACGGCGCTGCGGACGGTGATCTTCCGGGGTGCATCGCTGTGGGCCTGAGCGGCCCGCGCCGGCCCGCGATGCGGGCGGCGGTCCTGGAGGCGCCCGGGCGACTGGAGGTGCGCCGGGTGCCGGCGCCCGGGTGCCGGGCCGGCCACGTGCTGGTCGAGGTCCTGGGGGTCGGCATCTGCGGCACGGATCTCTCGCTGTTCGCCGGGCACCGGTCGTTCCCGGCGCCGCTGGTCATCGGCCACGAGGGGTTCGGCCGCATCACTCGCGTCGGGCCGGACGTGGACGGGCTGCGCACCGGCCAGCTCGTCGCCGTGGAGCCGAACCTGGTGTGCGGAGCGTGCGAGCGGTGCCGGGCCGGCCGGACGGCCCTGTGCGTCCGGAAGGTCTCCCTCGGCGTCGACGCCGACGGCCTCTGCGCGGAGTACGCGGAGGTGCCGGCCGAGTTCGCGTGGCCGCTGCCAGACGGCATCACGCCGGCGGATGCCGTCTGCGTCGAGCCGCTGGCCGTGGCGCTGGCCGCCATACGCGTGGCCGAGCCCCGGCCGGCGGAGCACGTGGCGGTGCTGGGCGCCGGCTCCCAGGGCCTGCTGCTCACCGCGGCGCTGCACCACCTGGGGATAGCGGCCCACGTGGTCGACCCGCGGGTCGACCGCCTCCAGCTCGCGCTGCGGTGCGGCGCCGCGTCCGCCGCCGAGTCGGCGACCGCGCTCGACGCGAGCTGCGTCTTCGAGACCTCCGGCGCGGCGGAGGCGGTGCAGACGGCAGTCTCGCTGGCGCCGCCGGACGCTCGGATCGTCCTGATCGGCATCGGCCACCGGCCGGCGCAGCTCGACATCGCCACCGTCGTGCGCCGCTGCCTGCGCCTGCAGGGGGCCCTCATCTACGAGCACCCGGCCGACTTCGCCATGGCCGTCGAGCTGGTCTCGCGCGGCGAGCTGAGCCCCGGCCGGGTCGTGGCGCGGGCGTTCCCCCTGGCCCGGGCGTCGGAGGCGCTGAGGCTCGCCCCCGGCGTCGCCGGGAAGTCGTGGATCACGCTCGCCACCGGGCGACACGAGGAGGAGTACAGCGCATGAGCACAGTCACCGCCGCGACCGCCAGCGGCGCCGAGGTCGTGGCCAGGCAGCTCGAGAGCTACGGCGTCGAGGTCATCTTCGGCATCTGCGGGCACACCAACATCGCCCTGCTGGACGCGCTCTCCCGAAGCTCGATCGAGTTCGTCACCGCCCGGCACGAGCAGGCGGCCGCGCACATGGCCGACGGCTACGCGCGTGTCACCGGCAGGCCGGGCGTGGTCCTGGTGCACGTCGGCCCCGGAATGATGAACGCGGTGACCGGCGTCGCGACCGCGGCCCTGGACTCCATCCCGCTGGTCGTGATCGCCGGCGACATCCCGTCCTACTACCACGGCAGGCACCCGCACCAGGAGGTGAACCTGCATGCCGACGCCGACCAGTGGGAGATCTACCGGCCGTTCACCAGGCGCGCCTGGAGGGTCGATCGCGTCGAGGACCTGCCGCGGCTCGTCGAGCGCGCGTTCTGGACGGCGCAGCAGGGCCGCGGCGGCGCGGTCCTGGTGGACGTGCCGATGGACCTGTTCTCGCGGCCGCTCGACCCGGGCCTCGCGACCCGTTACCCGCTGCCAGCGCGGGCCCTCCCGCCGGCCCTCGGACCGGGAGCGGCCGAGGAGATCGTCGAGCGGCTGGGGCGCGCGCGTCGCCCCCTCCTCTTCGTCGGCGGAGGCGTCCGGCGCGCCGGGGCCGGCGCGCTCGTGGCCAGGCTGGCCGAGCGTCTCGGCATCCCGATCGCCCACTCGCTCATGGGCAAGGGCGCGGTGCCGGACGACCACCCGCTGGTCATCGGAATGCCGGGGTTCTGGGGCACCGAGCACGCGAACGAGTACGTGCGCGAGGCCGACGTGGTCCTGGCGCTCGCGACCAGGTTCGCCGAGACGGATTTCAGCTCGTGGGACGAACGGTTCAGCTGGGCCGTGCCCGGCACCGAGCTGTTGCATGTCGACATCGATCCGGCCGAGATCGGCCGCAGCTATCCGGTGGCCCTGGGTGCGATCGCGGACGTGGCCGTCGCCGCGAAGCAGCTCGTCGAGGCTGCCGAGGCGGGACCATCGCGCGACTGGGGCGACCTGGCAGCGCGCGTCCGGGCGGCGCGGAACGAGGTATGGGCGCGGATGGCCTCACGCGGCGGGTCGCTCGACTTCCCCCTCAAGCCCGAGCGGATCCTGGAGGACGTCCGGGCCGTGGTGCCCGCCGACACGGTTCTCGTCACCGACGTCGGATGGAACAAGAACGGGGTCGCCCAGAGCTACCGCCTGCCCGCCGAAGGCCTGTTCCTGACCCCCGGGGGCCTGTCCACGATGGGGTTCGGTCCCGCCGCCGCCATCGGCGTCAAGTACGCGGCGCGCGATCGGGCGGTGGTCGCACTGATCGGCGACGGCGCCATGGCCAGCCAGCTCCCGGCCCTGCCGACCGCCGTCGAGCAGGGCCTGGCGGTCGTCTGGGTGGTGATGAACAACAGCGCATTCGGGACGATCGCCGACCTCGAGCAGTCGCACTTCGGCGTGCAGTACGGGACGGTCTTCCGCGACCCGAGCGGAGCGCCCTACACCCCGGACTTCGCGCGGCTCGCCCGCTCCTGCGGCGCGTGGGGTGAGCGCGTCGACTCGGCAGAGCAGCTCCAGCCCCTGCTGAGGAAGGCCCTGGCGGCGGGCGTCCCCGCCCTGGTCGACGTGCCGATGGTCAACGACCCGGTGCCCACACCGGGCCACTGGAACATCAACGACATCTATCGCGGGCGCTTCTGACAGGCCCGCGTGTGAGAGAGGAGAGGAAGGTCATGCGTGGAATTCGGTGGTTCGGTGTGATCGCCACCGCCGCGGCCGCGACGCTCGCGTGCGGCGGCCAGGCCGTCCAGCAGGGCGCGAGCAGCTCACCGGAGATCAAGATCGATGTGATCGGTCCCCAGAGCGGCCAGAACGCCGACCTCGGGGACTGGGACTGGAAGGGCGTGAGCCTCGCGGTGAACCGGGCCAACGCCGGGGGCGGCATCGGAGGCCGCAAGATCGTGCTCACGAGGTACGACGACACCGGGGACCCGACTACCGGCGCCAACCTCGCGGAGCGTGCGGTCAGCGACAAGGTGACGGCCGTCTTCGGTCCGCCCCAGAGCACCGTCGCGCTGGCGGCGCTTCCGATCCTGACCGGCGCGAGCATCCCGCAGATGGTGTCCGCGACGTCCGGCGCGCTGACCACCAAGGGCTCGAAGTACATCTTCCTGGACACGCCGACCAGCCCGATCATCGACACGACGCTGGCCGACCACCTGGTCAAGACGCTCCAGGCGAGCTCCATCGCCATGATCTCGAACAACGACGCGTACGGAGTCGGCGAGCACGATTCGTTCCTGAAGGAGCTCACGCAGCTGGGCGTGAGGCCGGTCAGCGACAAGGTGGTGACTCCGGACCAGAAGGACTTCACATCGGTGCTCACCGACATCCGCTCGTCCGGCCCGAAGTACCTGTTCATCGGCACCGAGGAGGTCGAGGCCGGCCTGATCGCGAAGCAGTCCCGGGCCCTGGGCCTCAGCGCGACGTTCGCCATCGGCTCGCCCGGCGTCACGCCGACGTATCTCAGCACGGCGGGCCAGGATGTGGTCGAGGGCACGATCGTCAGCTCGGCCTACCTGAGCAACGACGCCAACAGCGGGACACGCGCCTTCGCATCGGCGTACCGGAAGGCCTACGGCCAGACGCCGGAGCTGCACGGCGCCAAGGCCTACGACGGCATGAACGTGCTGATCCAGGCGATGAGGAAGACGCCGGGCGACCTCAGCGGCCCCAAGCTGACCAGCGCGATCCGCTCGATCACCTACGACGGCCTGCTGGGCACCTTCCAGTACGACGCGACGGGCCAGGGCATCAAGAACAGCAAGATCGGCAGCATCAAGAGCGGGGCCATCGTCCCCGTCTAGTTGTCTTGGGCGGAAGTTCGTGACCACTCGGCCATCGGCGGCATGATCTGGTTCCTGCAGACAGCGGTCGGGGGCCTGAGCATCGGCGCCGTCTACGCGCTGGTCGCGCTGGGCTTCTCCATCGTGTACCGGACGATGGGGCTGGTGAACTTCGCCCACGCCGACGTCGTCATGATCGGCGCGTACGTCACCGTCACGTTCTTCCTGACCGCGCGGCTCCCGTTCGGAGTCGCGCTGGTCCTCGCCGTCGTGCTGACGGGGGCGCTCGGCGTGGGGATCGAGCGCGTGCTCCGTCCGCTCGAGAGCCGTGACCTCAACCTGATGCTGATCGGCACGATCGGATTCGGGATCGTGCTCGAGAGCGTCGCGATCCTCGTCTGGGGCAGCACCGGGACGGCCGTGCCCGCGCCGATCCCGAACGTGCCGCTCCACGCCGGCGGCGTCGTGGTGACGACCTACCAGCTCCTCATCGTCGCCGTGAGCGCGGTGGTGATGGGGATGCTGTACCTGTTCCTCGACCGTACGAAGGTGGGCACCGCGATGCAGGCGGCCGCGATGGACCGCGTCGCGGCCACCGCCATGGGCGTCAACGTCGGCGCGTCCAACGCGCTGGCGTTCGGCATCGGGTCCGCCATCGCCGCCGTCGCCGGCGCGATGGTCGGCCCGCTGCTCTACGTCAGTCCGGGAATGGGCGCCTCGATCGGGATCAAGGGGTTCGCGGCCGCGATCCTGGGCGGCTTCGGCAACATCCCGGGAGCCATCGCCGGCGGGCTCATCTTCGGGCTGATCGAGTCCTTCTCCTCGGGTCAGCTGTCCGCGTACTCGGACCTGGTCACGTTCGTCGTGTTCGCCGCGGCCATGGTGCTGCGTCCGACGGGCATCTTCGGCGAGCGCACGGCGGACCGGGCGTGATCAGGATCGGGATCGTCCGACCGCTGGCCGTGGCCGCCCTGTTCGCCGCACCCATCTTCATGGACCGCTACACCGCCCACGTGGCCGTGCTGGCCCTGATCTTCGCGATCGTCGCGGTCGGGCTCAGCCTGGTCATGGGCTTCGCGGGCCAGGTCAACCTGGCGCAGGCGGCGTTCTTCGGCGCGGCCGCGTACTCGGCGTCGATCCTCACGACTCAGCAGCACTGGAGTCCGTGGGCGGCCGCGCCGGTGGCGATCCTGGTCGCCACGGCGATGGCGGTCGTGTGCGGGCTGCCCGCGCTCAGGGTGCAGTCGCACTACCTGGGCATCGTGAGCCTCGGCCTCGCCGTGGCGTTCTCCAGCCTGCTGACCAACGCCCGGTTCACCGGGGGCGCATCCGGCCTCTTCGGCATCCCCCCGATCGAGCTGCCCGGCGTCGACATGACCGACGACTACAACTTCTACTACCTGGCGCTCACAGCGCTCCTCGCCGTCGGCGCGTTCGCGCTGTTCGTCGCGAACACGACGCTCGGCCGCCGTCTCGAGGCGATGCGAGACGACACCGTGGCCGCCGCGGCGTGCGGGATCGAGATCCCGTACTACCGCCTGACGGCGTTCGTCCTGGCCGGCCTCTGCGCCGGCGTGGCCGGCGTGCTGTACGCGCACTTCGTGCGCTATGTGAGCCCTGACACGTTCAGCCTCAATGCGATGTTCCTGCTCCTCGCGATGGTCATCATCGGCGGGCAGGACAGCATCTGGGCCTCGGCGGTGGGAGCGATCCTGCTGATAGCGGCCCGCAACCTCCTGAGCGGGATCCAGGCGTACCAGCAGCTCGTGTACGGCGCGCTGATCGTGGCCACGGTGGTCTTCGCGCCCCGGGGCCTGGGCGGCACCACCGACCTCGTCGCACGCAGGCTGGGCATCCGGCTGCCCCGGCTGCCGCTCCCGATCCCGCGGCCGGCGGCCCCCCTGCCGCAGGCCGTCCCCGCACGGGGGAGGGCGGCGGGGGGGACGGCGCTCGAGGTGGTCGCCGTGGGCAAGCGGTTCCGCGGGCTGAACGCGCTCTCGGACGTGACGCTCGAGGTCGCAGTGGGGGAGATCCACGGGATCATCGGGCCGAATGGCTCCGGCAAGACCACGCTGTTCAACGTCGTCTCGGGCATCTACCGGCCGAGCGGCGGGAAGGTTCGACTTCGAGGCCGGGACGTCACGCGGCGGCGCTCCCACCAGCTCGCCCGGTTGGGGATGGGGAGGACGTTCCAGAACCTCCGCCTGTTCCGGAGGCTCACGGTGCTCGAGAACGTGATGGTCGCGCTCGACCGCGACCCGGTCTGGGAGCATCTCCGCTACGTCGTGGCGCCGTGGTCCGTCTGGTCGCTGGAGCGCCGGCGGCGGGCGCGAGGGCTCGACCTGCTGCGCAGGATGGGCCTGGACGAGGTGGCGGACGTCGCGGCCGTCAACCTGCCGTACGGACGCCAACGGCAGCTCGAGATCGCACGTGCCGTGGGCGGGGACGCCGACCTCCTGCTGCTGGACGAGCCGGCGGCGGGCCTGAACGCCGCCGAGATGGAGGTCCTGAAATCCACGATCCGGCAGGTCCGGGACGCGGGGGTCACGGTCGTGCTGATCGAGCACAACATGGGTCTGGTGATGTCGCTCTGCGAGCGAATCACCGTGCTCGCCCACGGCAGGGTCATCGCCAGCGGTTCGCCGGTCGACGTGTCCACGGACCAGGCGGTCGTCGAAGCCTACCTTGGTGCGGCGTTCGAGGGGAGCAAGGCGGTATGACCGCGCTGGGCCTGTGCGTCCGCGACCTGTGCGTCAGCTACGGCCGGGTCCAGGCCGTCCACGACGTGAGCTTCACGGTGCCGGACGGCGCCTGCCTCGGGGTGATCGGCGCCAACGGAGCCGGCAAGAGCTCGACGCTCAAGGCGATCTTCCGCCTCGCCGAGGCGACCGCCGGCGAGCTGTCGTACCAGGGCATCTCGCTGCTGCGAACACCAGCGCACCGCATCGGGGCGCTCGGCATCGGGTACGTCCCCGAGGGGCGGCGGGTGTTCGCCGGGCTGACCGTGCGCAAGAACCTGTTGATGGGGGGCTACCGGCTGTCCTGGCGGCGACGGGGCGAGATGGCGGACCGCCTGGCGCACGCGTACGACCTCTTCCCGGCGCTGAAGCGGTTCGACGGCGGGCTGGCCGGAGCGCTCAGCGGCGGGCAGCAGCAGATGCTGGCGATCGCCCGGGCACTGATCGGCGGTCCCCGGCTGCTCGTGCTCGACGAGCCGTCGATGGGCCTGGCCCCGGTCGTCATCGAGGACATCGCGCGGTCGCTCGGCCGTCTCCGCCAGGATGGCGTCGGCCTGCTGCTCGTGGAGCAGAATGCCCGGCTGACGTTCAGCCTGACCGACCGCTGCCTGGTCCTGGAGAACGGCAGGGCCGTCAAGGAAGGGCCGTCCGAGGTGCTCCGCGACGACCCTGACGTGAGGCGGATCTACCTGGGGACCTGAGAGGATCGTCCCCGGCCGCGGTACTCGAGCGGCGTGACCGGCGCGGCGGCCTCACGGTCGACCCCTGCCAGCGCCGCGTCGATCAGCTCCCGGTCGGGGCTCAGATGGCAGACGGGATCGGTGCGACCGGCGTCGCCCGTCAGCGCGAACGCCTGGCACCGGCAGCCGCCGAAGTCCACCAGGCGGCGGTCGCAGGTCCGGCACGGTGCGGGCATCCAGCCGGTTCCCCGGAAGCGGTTGAACGCGTCGGAATCGTTCCAGATCCACGCCAGCTCACGCTCGCCGGCGCGCTCGAAGCGGAGGCCGCGGATGCCGCGGGCGGTGGGGCAGGGCAGCACGATCCCGTCCGGCGCCACCGTCAGACCGATGGCCCCCCAGCCGCCCATGCACGGCTTCGGAAAGCGCTCGTAGTAGTCGGGGACGACCCAGATCAGCTCCATCCGGCCCCGCAGCTCGTCCCGCTTGCGTGCCAGCACCGACTCGGCCCTGGCGAGCTGGGGCCGGCTGGGCAGGAGCCGTTCGCGGTTCAGCAGCGCCCAGCCGTAGAACTGCGTGTTGGCCAGCTCCAGGCGTTCGCATCCCCACGCCGCGCAGACGTCGACGATCTCGCCGAGGTCGTCGATGTTCAGGCGGTGGAGGACCACGTTCATGCTCAGGGGCAGCCCGGCGCCGGCAACGGCGGCGGCGGCCCGGCGCTTCTCCTCGTGCGCCCGGTATCCCGCGATCCGGTCCGCGAGCCCGCGACGGGCTGCCTGGAGGCTGAGCTGCACGCTGCGCAGGCCGCGTTCCGCGAGCGTGCGCGCCCGGTCGCGGTCCATGCCCACGCCGCTGGTGATGAGGTTCGTGTACACGCCCAGGTCGGCGGCGGCGGCGACCAGGTCGTCCAGGTCGGCGCGGACCAGCGGTTCGCCGCCTGAGAAGTGGACCTGGACCACGCCCAGGGCCTCGGCCTCCCGCAGCACGCGCAGCCAGGCGCCGGTCCCGAGCTCCGCGGCCGCCGGTGTCAGGTCGAGGGGGTTGGAGCAGTAGACGCAGCCGAGGGGGCAGCGGTGCGTGAGCTC
>Ga0209055_1003211_pt1 | contig 10034 bp, 7 predicted proteins | sample GraSoiAngelo_110_FD_185875 | JGI IMG/M metagenome (GOLD analysis project Ga0209055, IMG submission 185875) | Grasslands soil microbial communities from the Angelo Coastal Reserve, California, USA - 14_0903_12_30cm (SPAdes) (version 2) | ecosystem: Environmental > Terrestrial > Soil > Grasslands ...
GGGCTGGGCGAACACAATGTAGTGGACCAGATCCTCGAGCGCGCGGCGCAGGTGCTGGGCGTGCTGACCAACGAGCTCGGCGTCGCCGTCGGTCCGACGCTCGATGCCGCGGTGCTCGAGCGGCTCGAGCTGTTGCAGGCGTCGTCGGAGCGGCTGCTGTTGGTGCTCACCCTCAAGAGCGGCGTGGTCCGCTCGATTTTCGTCGAGGTGCCTGCGCGGCTGGCGCCCGAAGCGGTGGCCCAGGTCGGCGTGGTATTGAACGAGCGGCTCGCGGGGCTCACGTTGCGGGAGATCCGCGGTACGCTCCCCGAGCGGTTGCGCGACGCGACGCCGGACGCGGACTCGAGCGAGCTCCTCAACATCTTCATCCAGGAGGCCGACGAGCTGTTCGAGATGCCGACCGCCGGGAACGCGGGCGTCGGGGTGGTGCTGGGGAGTGCGCAGCTCCTGGCCGGCCAGCCGGAGTTCGCGACCAAGGAGCGGTTGCAGGGGCTCATGGAGGTCACGGAGCGACGCGACCTGTTGCGGGAAGCGCTGGCCCAGCGGCTGGGCCAGGGGCTCACGATTACGATCGGCAGCGAGCACCAGGACCCGAAACTCGCTCCCTTCACGCTCGTCACGGCCTCCTACCGCCTGGGCGCGCTCGCCGGCGTCATCGGCGTCATGGGGCCGACGCGCATGCCGTACGACAAGATCGTCGCCCTCGTGGATCACACGAGTCGTCTGGTCGGGGAGCTGCTCGAGTGACGCACGACTACTACGCTCTGCTCGGCGTCAAGCGCGACGCCGACGAAGCCGAGATCAAGAAGGCCTACCGTCGCCTCGCGATGCAGCATCATCCCGATCGCGTGGGCCCCGATCAGAAGCAGGCTGCCGAAGCGAAGTTCAAGGAGATCACGGAGGCGTATGAGGTGCTGCGCGACCCCGAGAAGCGCGCGACCTATGACCGCTACGGCGCGGCCGGCCTGCGGCGCGGCGCCGGGGGAAGCGACTTCGGGTTCGCGCACTTCGACCTGTCCGAAGCGCTCAACGTCTTCATGCGCGACTTCGGCGGGCTGGGCGGCTTCGACGCGCTGTTTGGCGGCGGGCGGGGCCGGCCGGAGCAGCACCGCGGCCAGGACCTGAAGGTGACCCTCAAGCTCGATCTCGCCGAGGTGGCGAGCGGCGCCACCAAGAAGCTCAAGGTGCGCACCTACGAGCGCTGCGCCGAATGTGGCGGCAGCGGCGCCGCGCGGGGCTCGCGCCCCACGACCTGCGGCACGTGCGGAGGCTCGGGCGAGGTGCGGCGGGCCGCGCGCTCCATGTTCGGGCAGTTCGTATCCGTGTCGCCCTGTCCCACCTGTGCCGGTGAGGGGAGCGTGATCGCCCAACCGTGTTCCAAGTGCCAGGGAGACGGCCGGGTCCGCGCCGAGAAAACAGTGGAGATCAACGTCCCCGCGGGCGTCGCCGATCATCATTACCTCACGATGCGCGGGGCAGGCGTGCCCGGACCGCGCAATGGTCCGCCGGGCGACTTGATCGCCGTGCTCGACATCGCCGAGGACCCGCGGTTCGAGCGGCAGGGCGACGATCTGATCTACGACCTGCCGCTGTCCTTCACGCAGGCCGCCCTGGGCGCCGAGCTGAGCGTGCCCACCCCCTATGGGGCCGCGACGCTGAAGGTGCCGGCCGGCACGCAGACCGGCGCGGTGCACAGGCTACGCGGCAAGGGACTGCCCCGGGTGGGTGAGGGCGGGCGCGGCGATCTCCACGTGCGCGTGCACGTGTGGACCCCCACCAAGCTGACGGCGGAGCAGCGCGCCTTGCTCGAGCAGCTCGCCAAGGTCGAAGGTGCGCCGCCGGCCGACGAGCACGCCGGCAAGAAGTTCTGGGAGCAGCTGCGCCAGGCATTCGGGCGGTGACTTAGCCCCACCCGTCAGGGTGTGGCATCTCGAGAGGCGACGCGTCATGGCCGGAGCCTGTGTGTTCTGCAAGATCGCCGCCGGGGAAATCCCGGCGACCGTGGTGAAGCGCAGCGATGGGATGCTCGCGTTCCGGGACTTGAACCCGCAGGCACCGACGCACGTGCTGGTGATCCCGACGGACCATCTCGCGTCGCTCAACGACGCCAAGGACCCGCGTCTGCTTGGCGGCCTGCTCGCGTTCGCGCGCGAGGTGGCGCGCGCCGAGGGGATCGCGGAGCGCGGGTATCGCGTGGTGGTGAACACCAATCCCGACGGCGGGCAGACGGTGTTCCATCTTCACCTGCACCTGCTGGGAGGTCGACCGATGAAGTGGCCGCCCGGCTGAGGGTTGCACGGGGTGATGGGCAGGGCTAAGTTTTTGGGGCCATCACAGTTAGGAGGCGGGGATCCTCTCCGACCTGGAGCAGCACCGTCATTACGAGAAGCCGAGCGGGCGGCGCAAGCGCAAAATGAACGCGGCGCGCCGCAAGGGCCGCCGCCCGCGCGCCGCGTGACGTGGTGAGCTTGCCCGAGCGGCTGCGCGCCGCGATGAACGAGGCCCGGAAACACCGCGATCAGGCGCGTACCCTTCTCCTCTCCACGATCCTCGCAGACCTCAAGAACCGCGAATTCGAGCTCCAGCACCCGCCCTCGGACGACGAGGCGGCGGACGTGCTGCGCCGCGGCATCAAACGCCGCCGTGAGGCGGCCGAGCAGTACGCCGCCGCCGGACGGCGCGATCGGGCCGACCTCGAGCTGGCCGAGGTGAAGGTGCTCGAAGAGTTCCTGCCGGCGGCGCTGGATCCCGCAGAAATCCGCGCGGCCGTGCGGGAAGCCATCGCTGGCGGGGCGCGCGACGTGGGCAAGGTCATGGGACAGGTGATGCCCAAGTTCAAGGGCCGGGCGGACGGCAAGGTCGTGAACCAGATCGTGCGAGAAGAGCTGTCGGCCGCATGAGCACGGCCCGTGAGGTCGCGTCCGCCGTGCTCGAGACACTCGAATTCCCGGCGGCGCTGGAGCGAGTGGCAGCGCACGCCGCGGGGCCTCTGGGCGCGGCGCGGGTCCGGAGCCGGCCGCCGGTGGCCGACACGGAAGCGATCCGCGCCGCCCTGGCGCAGGTCGCCGAGCTCGCGGCGCTGCTGCTCCGCGACGACTCCATCCGCGCCGAGCCGGTACCCGACATCGGGCCCGCGCTCGAGCTGCTCGCCGTGCCCGGCAGTGCGCTCGACGGCGCGGCACTGGTCGGACTGGGCCGGGGGCTGGTCGCGGCGCGCATCGTCGCGGCCGATCTGGGCCGGCTGGCCCCGCACGCGCCCCGCACCGCTGCGCTGCGCGTCGCCGTGCCCGCGAAAGACCTCGAGACGCGGCTCGCGCACTCGCTCGACCCCGAGGGGCAGGTGCTCGACGGCGCGTCGCGCGGCGTCGCCCGCGCCCGCCGCGCCGTGCGCGAGGCGCGTCACCGGCTCGTACAACGCCTCGAGACGATCCTCGGCGCCCTCGATCCAACGGAGCGCGCCCCCGACGCGGCAGTCACGGTGCGGGGTGGTCGCTACGTCATCCCGGTCCGCGGCACCGCGCGCTCGAAGGTCGGCGGCATCGTGCACGACGAGTCGGCCACGCGCTCGACCGTGTTCGTGGAGCCGCCGGAGGTGATCGAGCTCGGCAATGCGCTGCGCGAGCACCAGGCCGAGGAACAGCGGGAAGTGCTGCAGGTCCTGCGCGACCTCACCGAGCTGCTCCGCCCGGTGCGCGAGACGATGGCGGCCGGGTGGGAGATGTGCATCGCGTTCGACGACCTGTGCGCCCGCGCCCGCTACGCCGTGCTCGTCAACGGCTTCGCCCCGTCGATCGGCACGGGACCGGTCGAGATCCACGACGGCCGTCATCCCTTGCTGGCGACCTCGGCGGTCCCCTTCGACCTCGTGCTCGCGCCCGACGAATTCACCGTGCTCGTCTCCGGTCCGAACACCGGCGGCAAGACGGTGCTCATCAAGGCCGTGGGGTTGCTGTGCCTCATGGCGCAGAGCGGCATCGTCCCGCCCATCGGGCCGCAGTCGACGCTGCCGGTGTTCGACGGCGTGTTCGCGGACATCGGCGATCGCCAGTCGATCGCCGCGAGCCTCTCCACATTCTCCGCCCACGTCGCGGTGCTGCGCGACATTCTGGATCGTGCCGGATCGGGCGCGCTCGTCCTGCTGGACGAGATCGGGAGTGGCACCGATCCCGCGGAGGGCGCCGCGCTCGCGGCCGCTGTCCTCAAGACACTCACGCGCCGTCGCGCCGTCACGCTCGCGACCACGCACCTGGGCGCGTTGAAGCAGCTCGCCGGGGAGACGGTGGGGATCGTGAACGCATCACTCCAGTTCGACGCCGACACGCTCACCCCCACGTTCCGGCTGCTCAAGGGCGTCCCGGGACGCTCCTACGGGCTCGCCATCGCCCGGCGCCTGGGAATCGCGGCCGCGGTCCTGGACATCGCCGAGCGCGCGGTGCCGGACCGCGAGCGGACGCTCGATGCGCTGCTTGCGACTGTCGAAGCACGGGCGCGGGAGCTCGAGGCCCGGGAGCGCGAGCTCGCGGCGCGCGAGCAGGGCGTCCGGGAAGACGCCGCACGGGTCGACGCGCGCGGCGAGGAAGTCGCCGGGCGGGAGCGGGAGGTGAAAGCCCGCGCCCGGGGCCTGGAGCAGGCCGCCCGCGATCAGACCCGGGCCTACTTGCTCGAGGCTCGCAAGAAGGTCGAAGAGGCGCTGGGCCGGGCGCGCGCCGCCGTGGACGAGGCGACCGCCAAAGAGGCGCGCCGGCTGCTCGAGCAGGCGCTCGAAGAAACCGAAACCCGGGAAACGGCAGACACCGGGGAAACGGGAAAGGGGAAAGGGGAAACGTGGCTTTCCCTGGAGGAGCTCAAGCGCCGTCGCCAGGAGCCGGCGGGTGCCCCGCGACGGCCGCCGAGCCCGGCGCGGCCGCCGGCCGGCGCGGGGCACTCGACGGCGACGGCTGCGACCGAGGTGTCCTTGCGTGGCCTCCGTGTGGATGAAGCCGAAGCCCTGCTCGTCAAAGCACTCGACGACGCCGTGCTCGCCGACCTCCCGTATCTGCGCGTGATCCACGGCAAGGGCACCGGCGTGCTGCGCCAGCTGGTCCACGATATCCTGTCCGCCGACACTCGCGTCGAGCGCTTTGGCTTCGCCCCGCCGAACCAGGGCGGGCACGGGGTCACGGTCGTGGAGTTCACCACGTGAGTCTCATTCCCGACGACGTGATCGAGCAGGTCCGGGAGGCGGCGGACATCGTGGGAATCATCGGCGAGCACGTGGAGCTCAAGCGCACTGGGGCGGACTTTCGCGCTCCGTGCCCGTTTCACGGCGGCACGCACCGCAACTTCGCCGTCATCCCGAAGAAAGGGATGTACTACTGCTTCGTGTGCCACGAGGGCGGCGACGTCTTCACCTTCTTCATGAAGAAGCTGGGCATGGACTATCCCACGGCGGTGCGCGAGGTCGCGCGCCGGGTGGGGATCGCGATTCCCGAGCGCGGGCCCACCGGCCCCGACCCGCGCGAGCCGCTGTACGAGGCCGTGGCCGCGGCCGCCGACTGGTTCGCGCGCCAGCTGGGCGAGAGCCCCGAAGCGCAGGTGGCCCGGGACTACCTCGCCTCCCGACACGTCGAGCTCGAGGTCGCCCTGCCGCTGGGCCTGGGCTATGCGCCCCGGAGCAAGGCGTTGCTCGACGCAATGAAAGGGTTGGGGGTGCGTGACGAGGTGTTGCTCGAAGCCGGGCTGCTCGTTAAACGGGAGGACGGCACGCTGCTGCCCCGCTTCCGGGGTCGGCTGCTGTTTCCGATCCACGATCTGCGGGCGCGCGTGGTCGCGTTCGGGGGTCGCATCCTCGGTGAAGGGGAGCCGAAATACCTCAACTCGCCCGACTCGCCCGTGTTCCACAAGGGGAAGCTGCTCTACAACCTCCACGTCGCGAAGCACGCGATGCGCAAGGCGGAGCGCGCCATCCTGGTGGAAGGCTATTTCGACGTGCTGCGCCTGTCGCTCGCCGGCATCGAAGAGGTGGTGGCTCCGCTCGGCACCGGCCTCACGCCCGAGCAGGCTCAGCTGCTCCAGCGTCACGCGCCGCAGGTGACCTTGCTGTACGACTCGGACGACGCCGGATTGCGCGCGACCTTCCGCGCCGGCGACGAGCTGCTGCGCCAGGGCGTGCGTGTGAGCGTGGCGACGCTCCCCCCGGGGGAGGACCCGGATACCCTGGTTCAGAAACGGGGCGCCGCGGGGCTCGAAGCCATCCTCAAGGACGCGGTCGACCCCCTGGAGCGGAAGATCCAGATCCTCGACCGGAGGGCTTTCTTTTCGAGCCTCCCCGGCCGGCGCCGCGCGCTCGACCGCCTGCTGCCCACGATCCGCGCGGCCAAGGATCCGATCACGCGGGAACTCTACATCTCCCGTGCTGCGGAGGCGGCGGGCGTTCGGAAAGATGTCCTCGAGCGGGAAGTGGCAGGGGGAAAGGAGAATGGGGAAAGGGGAAACGTGACGCCCATTCCCCATTCCCCTTTCCCCATTCCCCGGCTTCCCGCCAGCGCCGAGAAGGCCTTCCTGCTCCTGCTGCTCGAGGGCGAGCCGTGGAAGGCCCGGGTCGTGGAGGCCGTCGACCCCGAGGAGCTCGAGTTTCCTCCGTATCGCGCCGTGTTCGAAGCCGTGGCGGATGATGCGGTGCTCGCCCTGGACGACACGTCCGCGCGCACCTACGAGCAGCTCAAGGAGGAGGGCCTCGGCGGACGCGACCCCAACGAGATGTACGAGTTGGCTGTGACCTGGATGGAAGCACGGCGACTGGAGCGGCAGCTGGAGCAACTCGACGATCAATTGCCGTTCGAGAGTCCCGAGCGCCAGGCGTCCTTGATTGCGGAGAAGCGACGGGTGTTCGACGAGCTCCGCAAACGTTACCCGCGTTACAAGATCGCTGCGAGGAGGAGAGGTGCACCCGGAACTTGAAGCGTTGTTGGCGCTGCAGGAGAAGGATCAGGCGGTCACGGCGACGGACGAGAGCCTGGCGGCGCTCGCGCCCGAGCTCCAGACCCTGGACGCGGCGCAGGCGGCGGCCGAGCGGGCACTGGCCGGCGCGCAGGCCGCGATTCAGGCGGCAATCGACCGGCGCGACGAGCTCGAAGGCAAGATCGCCAACTATCGCACCATGCAGGAGCAGCGGCGCCAACGGCTCGAGTGGGTGCGGGGCGCCAAGGAAGCCTCGACCCTCATGGCGGAGCTCGATCTCGCCCGCTCGGTGCTGGCCAAAGAAGAGGCCGAGTTCATGCGTTCCGGAGATGCGGTGACGGAGGCCGAGCGCAAGGCGGCGGAGGCGGAAAAAGCTCTGCAGGAGGTGCGGGCGCAGCAGGCGCCGCTGCGCGAGACGCTCGCGGGCAAGCGCGACGCGATCGCCGCGCAGCGCGAGCAGGCTGTGGCGGAGCGCGAGCGCGCCGCGACCCGGGTCGGTGCCGGTCTGCTGTCGCGCTACGAGCGCATCCGCCGGGGCAAGGCGCCCCTCGCGCTCTATCCGCTCCACGGCGACGCCTGTGGTCATTGCTTCACCGCCGTCCCCACCCAGCGGCGCGCACTGATCCAGCGGGGCGCGTCGATCGAAGGCTGTGAGGCCTGCGGCGTGCTCTTGTACGCGCGGGAATGATTCCCGCCCGCTGGAGCGTCGCGGCGCCGCCCGACCCGCGTCTCACGACGACGCTCGCCGCCGACCTGCACATCCCTGAGCCGCTGGCCGCGATCCTGGTGCAGCGCGGCCTCGCCGCGCCGGAGCTCGCCCGGGCGTTTCTCCGCCCCGAGCTCGAGCGGCTGTCCGATCCGCTCGCGTGGGCCGACATGCGCCGGGCCGTGGACCTGATCGCGGCCGCCGTGCGCGCCCGCACCCCGATCCTGGTTCACGGGGACTACGACGTGGACGGGCAGTGCGCGGCGGCGCTCCTGACCCGTGTGCTGGCGAGCGTGGGCGCCGACGTCCGGGCATTCGTGCCCCACCGGCTGCGCGATGGCTACGATTTCGGCGCGGCCGGCCTCGCGGAAGCCCGGCGCGTGGGCGCGGGCCTCATCGTCACGTGCGACTGCGGCATCACCGCCGTCGACGCCGTCGGCGCCGCTCGCGCCGCGGGGATCGACGTGATCGTGACCGACCACCACCTCCCCGGCGACGTCCTGCCCCCTGCCACGGCCGTGCTCGATCCCCGCCGGGCCGACTGTGCCTCGGAGGACAAGCACCTCTGCGGCACGGGCGTGGTGTTCAAACTCGTCCAGGCGCTCGTGCCCGCCCTCGACCTCTCGCCGAACCTGCCGCTCCATTTTCTCGACCTGGTGGCCTTGGCGACCGTGGCCGACGTCGTCCCCCTCACCGGCGAGAACCGCATCCTGGTGCGCCACGGGCTGAAAATGCTGGCCGACTCGCGCTGGACCGGCGTGCGCGCGCTGATCGACGCGGCGGGCCTGACCGGGAAGCCGGTCAAGTCCGGCCACGTGGGATTCATCCTCGCGCCGCGGCTCAACGCCGCCGGCCGTATCGACGACGCGAACCTGGGACTGCGGCTGCTGCTCTCCGACGACCCCGCCGAAGCCGCCGCCATCGCGCGGGAGCTCGAGACGCTCAACGCGCGGCGCCAGGCGTTGGACCAGCGCATCCTCGACGAGGCGCTCGAGCTGGCCGAGCGCGTGCTGCGCCCGGAGGACCGGGCCCTGGTGCTCGCGGCCGACGCCTGGCATCCCGGCGTGATCGGGATCGTGGCGTCGCGGCTGGTGGAGCGCTACGGCCGGCCCACGTTTCTCATCGCCTGGGACGAGGGAGGGAGCACGGGGCGCGGCTCGGGGCGGAGCATCGCGGGCTTCGACCTGCACGCCGCGCTGCACCGCGTGGCGCCCCATCTCGAGAAATACGGGGGGCACACCATGGCGGCGGGGCTCACCATCCGGCGCGACCGATACGAGGCGTTTCGTGTTGCGTTTCTCGCCGTCGCAGGCGAGCTTCTGCGCCCCGACGACCTGGTGCCGGCCCAGCGTGTGGATCTGGAGCTGCCGCTGGGCCTCGTGAGCGAGGAGCTGGAGAAGCTGATCCGCTACCTGGAGCCGTGCGGCGCCGGCAATCCGGCGCCGGTGTTCGGGGTGCGCGGCGCCCGCGCCGTGGGCGCGCGGCGGGTGGGCACGAACCACCTACGCTTCACGCTGGACGACGAATCGGGCGCGCTGCCGGCCATCGCGTTCCAGTGGGCCGACACGATTCCCGATCAATGGCTCGCCGAGCGGCTGGACGTGGCGTTCCGGCTGGAGCGCGACGAGTGGCAGGGGCGCGCGACACTGCAGGCACGCGTGGCGTCCATGGCGCCGAGCGTGTGACAATGCGGAATGTGGAATGGGGAATGCGGAATTGCTGTGGAAGCTCGCTTGCTGAACTTGACATTCCGCGTTCCGCACTCCGCATTCCGCATTGGAGGAGGCGGGGAGGGCAGGGGATGATCCGCATCATCGCCGGCGAGTTCGGGGGGCGGCGGCTCAAGACGCCGGCGACGGACAAAGTGCGACCCACGGCGGACCGCGTGCGAGAGGCCTGGTTCTCGATCCTGCAGCGCTCGATCCAGGGGGCGCGCGTGCTCGACCTGTTCGCGGGCTCGGGGGCGCTGGGCTTCGAGGCGCTGTCGCGCGGGGCCGCAAGCGCCGACTTCGTGGAGCTGCACCGCTTCGCGCTCGCCACGCTCAAGGCCAACGTGAAGACGCTCAAGGTGGACGCCCGCGCCGCGATTCACCGGGCGGACGCGCTGCGCTTCGCCGAGCGGCTGCACCCGGGCCAGTACGACGTGGCGTTCGCCGATCCCCCGTACGCCGGGCAGGAGGCCGCGCGGCTCGTCGCCCTGTTCCGTCTCAACGCGTTCGCTCGCATCTTTTCGATCGAGCACCCCGCGGACCAGCCGATCCCCGGCGACGACACGCGACGTTACGGCGACACGGCCGTCACCTTCATTTACGCCCCATGACCCGCGTCGCCGTCTACCCGGGGTCGTTCGACCCCATCACGCGCGGGCACGAAGACTTGATCCGGCGCG
>Ga0209055_1003213_pt1 | contig 10031 bp, 4 predicted proteins | sample GraSoiAngelo_110_FD_185875 | JGI IMG/M metagenome (GOLD analysis project Ga0209055, IMG submission 185875) | Grasslands soil microbial communities from the Angelo Coastal Reserve, California, USA - 14_0903_12_30cm (SPAdes) (version 2) | ecosystem: Environmental > Terrestrial > Soil > Grasslands ...
GGCCAGCCGTTGCGTGCGGCATCGAGCGCCGCCGCCTCGGTGGCACCGAGGGAGCGGAAGTAGGTGGTGAGCTCCTGACGCCACAGCAGCCACTCGACGGGCGCCGCGTTGAGGCTCGCCTGCGGCCGCTCGGCGTCCGCGGTGAGGCCCTGCCAGATCTGCGGCGCGTTCCAGCTCAGGGCCAGACGCCGGAGGCTCGGGTGCCAGGTGAAGCGTAGTCCCGCCCACTGCTCGGGAGACACGCGCGAGAGCTCCGCGTGCGTGAGAGCGGTGGCGTCGGCCGCGTCGAACACGTCCGTCATGGTCCACTCCCAGCGTGCCAGCTCGGCGAGCACCGGGGCGGCGGCGTACTCGGAGTGTTCGGCGAGGAGCTCGGGCAACTCATCGCCGTAGTAGCGGATGGAGAAGTACGGCGAGTCGTGCGTGCGCACGTACTCGGCGGCGAGGGCGTGAAAATCCGCCTCACCCAGGAGCTTCGCGAGCGCCGGGTAGCTGTTCTCGAGCGCCTCGGCGAGCCGGCTGCGATAGGCGCCGGCGTAGACGCCGAGGCGCGTCGCCACCGGGACGCGCGCCGTGCCGAGGACGTGCGCCTCGACGGCGGCGCCCCCGCGCAGCAGGTGATCCTGAAAATCCCCCTGGACCCGCGCGAGGGTGCTCATGAAGGCGCCGCCGCGGAGCGGCGCCGGCCGCTCGCGGCCGCCGTCGAGCGCGGCCCCTGCACCTCGCCGGCGGCGCTCGCGAGCGTGCGCGCGGCGAGTGCGCGCGCCTCATCGAGCTCGGCACAGAGCTCCGCGAGCGGCGGGATGTGAGCGTCGCGCTCGATCATGGTCGAGACCGCCCCGAAGCGCGCGACCGCGGCTGCGTACAGCTCCCACACCGGATCGGGGACCGGATGATCGTGGGTGTCGATGAGGTAGTCGCCGTGATTCTCGTGTCCGGCGAGGTGGATCTGCTGCACCCGCCCGGCGGGGATGGCGTCGAGATAGTCGCGCGGGTCGAACTCGTGGTTCACCGCGCTCACGTAGATGTTGTTGACGTCGAGCAGGATCAGGCAGTCGGCGCGCTCGGCGACCCCGTGCAGGAACTCCCACTCCGTGAGGCTCGAGTCACGGAAGGCGACGTAGCTCGAAACGTTCTCGAGGAGGATCCGTCGCCCGAGGATGTCCTGCACCGCGCGCACGCGCTCCGCCACGTGCTCGAGCGCCTCCTCGGTGTAGGGCAGCGGCAGCAGGTCGTGAGTGTTGCGTCCCGCCACACCGGTCCAGCACAGGTGATCGGAGATCCACGCCGGCTCCACACGCCGCGCGAGCTGCTTCACCTGCTCGAGGTAGCCGCGATCGAGCGGCGCGCTGCTGCCGATCGACATCGATACGCCGTGCATCGCGAGCGGATAACGCTCGCGCATGCGCATCAGGTAATGCAGCGGCTTGCCGCCCGGCACCAGATAGTTTTCGGTGAGGACCTCGAACCAGTCGACGGCGGGGCGATCGGCAAGGATCGCTTCGTAGTGATCGACCCGCAGGCCAAGACCGAAACCGAGCGCCGGGGGCTTCAGCATGGACGCAGAAAATGCGGGCCGGGCGCGCTGAGCGCCCGGCCCGCTCAATGGCTTACTTCGCTTTGGCCTTCGCGGCGTCGCACTCCGCCTTCGTCATCTCCAGGAACCCCTTGCCCTTGCAGGAGTTCTGGCCCTTGCAGGCGTTGTTGGCGCTCTTGCACGCGGAGTGTCCCTTGCAGGAATTGACACCCTCGCATTTCACTTTCCCTTCGTCAGCGCGTGCTGTGGTCGCCGCCACCGCCGAGAACATCACCGCAGCAGCCGCGGCCAGGGCCACAGTGGACAGGATCTTGGAATTCATTCGGGATTCTCCTAGGAGGAAGATTGGGCGCCGGCGATTGTAGCGCCGCCGCCGGAGGATAGCTTCTCGCGCGTAGACGCCCTAAGTGCCTCCGCGCAAACGCAATTCCACCGCTAGAGCGGCGCCGTCGACTCGGCTTGGGGAGTAGACCGGCGCAAGCGGCGCGGCATTACAGCTCGATGTCAGCGGCGCCCGGCGCCGACGGCAGCCGGTTCCGCCGCAGAGCCGCGGAAGTCCGATCATCCAATGACCCGGCCGCGCATGGATCCAGTAGAATCGGGCCTGTCTGCGCCCGCCTGCTGCAGGTGCGTTCCCATTTGCTTCCAAGCCAAGTGAGTCGAATGACCGACGCTTCCCGTGACGCCATCCTCGTGCGTGGCGCGCGACAGAATAACCTCAAGAGCCTGGATCTCGATCTGCCGCTCAACGCGCTGATCGTGGTCACCGGCGTGTCGGGTTCCGGCAAGTCGTCGCTGGTTTTCGACACTCTGTACGCGGAAGGCCAGCGGCGCTACGTCGAGACGTTCTCCCCTTACGCGCGGCAGTTCCTCGATCGGATGGATAAGCCGCAGGTCGAGTCGATCTCGGGAATTCCACCCGCCATAGCCATCGATCAGACGAACCCGGTACGCACCTCGCGCTCGACCGTCGGGACGATGACCGAGCTCAACGATCACCTGAAGCTGTTGTTTGCGCGCGCCGCGGCGCTCTTCTGCCAGCGCTGCGCCCGGCCGGTGCAGCGCGACACAGCCGACGGCATCTACGCCGACGTCCTCGCGCGCGCACGGGAGGCGGGCGACCCGCGCCTCCTGGTGAGCTTTCCGGTGGTGGTGCCGGGGAATTTCACCGTCGAGGAAGTCCGGGAGCTCCTCACCCGCCAGGGTTACACCCGCTTTCTCCAGGGCGCGGGCGCCCCCGCGCCTCTCGCACCCCCGGACGCTCCGGCAGGCGGTGCGGGGAAGTCCGCTCGCGGCGGACGCAAGCGCACTCGGGGCGGGCGCGGCAGCGGCCTCGAGGTGCTCGAAGTGGTGCAGGATCGGATGCGCATCGGTGGCGCCGAGCGCCCCCGGGTGCTCGAGTCGCTCGAGGCGGCGCTGCGCGTCGGGCGCGGCCGCGTCAACGTGCACCGCGTCGACGAGGGCGATCCACCCGCGATTCTCGAAACCTGGCGCTATTCGAGCGAGCTGCACTGCGCGCACTGCGACCTCTCGTACCGCACGCCGGTCCCGAGCCAGTTCTCGTTCAACTCGCCGCTCGGGGCCTGCGAGAGCTGCCGCGGGTTCGGCCGCACCATCGGGATCGACTACGGGCTCGTCATTCCCGACGACACCCGCTCGCTCCGCGGCGGGGCCGTCAAGCCGTGGCAGACCAAGTCCTACGAGGAATGCCAGGAGGACCTGGAGCGATTCGCGAAGCTCCGTGGCGTTGCGCTCGACACTCCCTGGCGTGAGCTGCCCGCCGAGGCGCGTCGCTGGGTGATCGAGGGCGAGGGCCCGTGGACCAAGAAGGTCTGGTACGGGGTGCAGCGCTTCTTCGCGTGGCTCGAGACGCGCGCCTACAAGATGCACGTGCGGGTGCTGCTGTCGCGCTACCGCGCCTATACGCCCTGCAGTGCCTGCGACGGCGCGCGCCTGAAGAGCGAGGCGCTGCTGTGGCGCATCGGGAGCGGCGAGCTCGCCGGGCAGGCGCTCGGCGGCAGCCCGCGCTTCCGCCCGCGCGGCGTGGATTGGAGCCCCGAGACCCTCGCCGCGCTCCCGGGGCTCTCGATCCACGACCTGATGCTGCTGCCGGTGGAGCGCAGCCACGAATTCTTCCGCGAGCTCACGCTCCCGCGGCCGCTCGATGAGGCGACGGCGCTGCTGCTCGCGGAGCTCCGCACCCGGCTCGCGTACCTCGTGGACGTCGGGCTCGGCTATCTGACGCTCGATCGTCAGTCCCGCACGCTCTCGGGCGGGGAGGTGCAGCGGATCAATCTCACGACCGCGCTCGGCACCTCGCTCGTCAACACGCTGTTCGTTCTCGACGAGCCCTCGATCGGCCTGCACCCGCGCGACATGCAGCGCGTCATCGGCGTCATGAAGCGCCTGCGCGATGCCGGCAACTCCCTCGTCGTGGTCGAGCACGATCCGCAGATCATGCTCGAGGCCGACCGCATCCTCGACCTCGGCCCCGGGGCCGGCGAGCGCGGCGGGGAGATCGTCTTCTTCGGCACCCCGGCCGAGATCCGCGCGAGCTCCGGCTCGCTCACCGGGCAGTACCTCGCCGGTCGCCGCATGGTCGCCCCGCGCATAGCGCCGGCGCTCGACCGCGCGCGCACCGCGGGGGCGCCTGCGGCCGAGGCCGCCGGCGGAGGCGTGGTGGCGGTGGCCCGCTCCAACCGCTGGCTCGAGCTCAAGGGAGCCGCGGAGCACAACCTCAAGAACATCGACGTGCGCATTCCGCTGAAGCGCCTCGTGTGCGTGACCGGCGTGTCGGGATCGGGCAAGTCCACTCTGGTCGAGGACGTGTTGTATCCGGCGCTGCTCAAGTACCGCGGCCGGCCGACCGAGGCGCCCGGACGGTTCGCGGGCCTCTCGGGCGCCGAGCTCATCGATGACGTCGTGATGGTCGATCAGAGTCCCATCGGCCGCACCACCCGCTCGAACCCGGCGAGCTATGTCGGGGCCTTCGACGCGATCCGGGCGCTGTTCGCCGCCGAGCCCGCCGCGCAGGAGCGCCGGTACAGCGCCGGAACCTTCAGCTTCAACTCCGGCAACGGCCGCTGTCCGGGCTGCAGCGGCAACGGCTTCGAGCACGTCGAGATGCAGTTTCTCTCGGACGTGTACCTGCGCTGCCCCGACTGTCGCGGCCGCCGCTACCGCGATGAGGTGCTCGAGATCCGCCGCGAGGGTGCCGACGGCCGCCGCTGCAGTATCGCCGACGTGCTCGAGCTCACCGTGACCGAAGCGCGCGCGTTCTTCGCCGATGCGCCCGAGGTGGCAGTCAGGCTCGCGCCGCTCGCCGACGTCGGGCTCGAGTACGTGAAGGTGGGCCAGCCCGTGCCGACGCTCTCGGGGGGCGAAGCGCAGCGGCTGAAGCTCGCGGGGCACCTGGCCGAAGCCGGCACCGTGCTCTCGAGCACCACCCACCGCGGCAAGCTGTTTCTCTTCGACGAGCCGACCACCGGGCTGCACTTCGAGGATGTCGCGAAGCTGCTGCGCGCCTTCCGCAAGCTCTTGAGCGCCGGACATTCACTGCTGGTGATCGAGCACAACCTCGACGTGATCCGCGCGGCCGACTGGATCATCGATCTCGGCCCCGAGGGCGGGGATCGGGGCGGCGAGATCCTCTGCGCCGGAACGCCGCAGGAGATTCGCGCGGAGGCGCGCTCCTTCACCGGTCAGTCGCTGCTCGCTTACGAGCGCTCGCTCGGCGCGGGCGCGCCTGGGGTAGCCCCGTCGGCCGGGCACGACGACCCGCGCGCGGCGGCTCCCCCCGCCCTGGTGGCGGAGCCCGAGGCGGCGCGCTACCGCGGCGGCAACGGCCGCGACGCGCACGCCGTGATCATCCACAAGGCACGCGAGCACAACCTCAAGAATATCGACGTCGAGATCCCGCGCGATCGTTTCACCGTGATCACCGGCGTATCGGGCTCTGGCAAGTCGACCCTCGCCTTCGACATTCTCTTCAACGAGGGCCAGCGGCGTTATCTCGAGTCGCTGAACGCCTATGCCCGCCAGTTCGTGCAGCCGGCCGCGCGTCCCGACGTGGACGCGATCTTCGGCATCCCGCCGACGGTGGCCATCGAGCAGCGCACCAGCCGCGGCGGCCGCAAGAGCACCGTGGCGACGCTCACCGAGATCTATCACTTCCTGCGGCTGCTCTACGTGAAGCTCGGCACGCAGTACTGCCCCGACTGCGACATCGCGATCCAGCCGCAGAGCCCCGCTTCGATCGCCGCACGGCTGCTGCGCGAGTACCGCGGGAGGCGCATCACGCTGCTCGCGCCGCTCGTCGTGGCGCGCAAGGGCTACTACACCGACCTCGCCCGGTGGGCGGCGAAGAAGGGCTACCGGACGCTGCGTGTCGATGGGGAGTCGCTGCCGACCTCGCCCTGGCCGCGCCTGTCGCGCTTCCGCGAGCACACCATCGAGCTGCCGGTGGCGCAGATCGAGGTCGGCGCCCGCAGCGAAGCCGCGCTCCACGACGGGCTCGCCCGCGCGCTCGATTTCGGCAAGGGCCTGGTACACGTGCTGGCATCGCAGGGGGGCCGGGTGACGGTGTTCTCCACCAAGCGCGCCTGCCCCTCCTGCGGCCGCAGCTTCGCCGAGCTCGATCCGCGCCTGTTCTCGTACAACTCTCGGCACGGCTGGTGCGAGAGCTGCTATGGAACCGGCGTCGAGATGCCGGGATTCGACGACGAGCAAAGCGGCGAGGAGCTCTGGTGGAACGAGTGGTACGCGATGGCGCCGCCGCGGTGCGGCGCGTGCGACGGACAGCGGCTCAATTCCACCGCGCTCAACGTGCGCTTCCGCGACCGCTCGATCGCAGCGCTCTCGGCCGGCTCGGTCGCCGCCACGGGCGAATTCTTCGCGAGACTCAGGCCCGGCCCGCGCGAGCGGGAGATCGCGCGTGACCTGCTCGGGGAAATCCGCGCGCGGCTGAAATTCCTCGAGCGCGTGGGTCTCGGGTACCTCGAGCTCGATCGCGGCGCGCCGACGCTCTCGGGGGGCGAAGCGCAGCGCATCCGCCTCGCGGCACAGCTCGGCTCGAATCTGCAGGGGGTGTGCTACGTGCTGGACGAGCCCACGATCGGGCTGCACCCGCGCGACAACCAGATCCTGCTCGAGTCCCTCACCGAGCTCGCGGGCCACCGCAACACGCTGGTGGTCGTGGAGCACGACGAGGAGACCATCCGCCGGGCCGATCACGTGCTCGACCTCGGGCCCGAGGCTGGCGTGCGCGGCGGCGAGCTCATCGGGGCGGGGACCGTGGCCGATCTCATGAGAAACCCGCGCTCGACCACCGGACGGTTCCTCCGCCAGCCGCTGCTGCATCCCGAGAGGCCGCATCGCGCCGTGGATGCCGCCACGCCGCTCCTGACGCTCGAACGGGTGGCGCTGCACAACATCAGGGGAAGCGACGTACGCATCCCGCTCGGACGTCTGGTCGTGATTACCGGCGTATCGGGTTCGGGCAAGTCCACCGTGGCGCGCGACGTCCTGTACGCGAACCTGAAGCGGCTGCTCGGGAAGCCGACTGCCGCGCGCCGACGGCCGCGGCGCGCTGCCGCCGCGCAGCTCATCGGCTGTGCGGCCGTGCGCGGGCTCGAGCACATCGGCCGGGTGCTCGAGGTCGATCAGACACCGATCGGCAAGACCCCGCGCTCCTGTCCCGCGACCTACATCGGCTTCTGGGACGACATCCGCCGCATCTACGCCGGCACCACCGAGGCGCGCATCCGCGGCTACACCGCGAGCCGCTTCTCGTTCAACACCGCCGGCGGGCGCTGCGAGGCGTGCGCAGGCCAGGGCGTGAAGACCATCGAGATGAGCTTCCTCCCCGACGTCAAGGTGCTGTGTGACGTATGCGGCGGACGGCGCTTCAATTCCGAGACGCTCGCCGTGTCGTGGCGGGAAGCGAGCATCGGCGATGTGCTCGCGCTGAGCGTCGACGACGCGGTCGGCTTCTTTGCCGCCCATGCGCGCGTGCATCATGCGCTGAAGCTCCTCCAGGACGTCGGCCTCGGGTATCTCACACTCGGTCAGCCGAGCCCGACGCTCTCGGGCGGAGAGGCCCAGCGCATCAAGCTGGTCACCGAGCTGTCGAAGGTGCGCGCGGAAGGGGGCGGCCCCCGGGCGAGGGCAAGGCACACGCTCTACGTGCTCGATGAGCCGACGGTTGGACTCCACATGGCGGACGTCGAGAAGCTGGTCCAGGTGCTGCACCGGCTGGTCGCCGCCGGCAACACCGCGGTCGTGGTCGAGCACAATCTCGACATCATGGCGGAAGCGGACTGGATCCTCGACCTCGGCCCCGAGGCCGGCGACCGCGGCGGCCGCATCGTCGCCCAGGGCGCACCTTCCCAGATCGCGCGCCGCAGCCGCCGCTCGCACACCGGGCGGGCGCTCGAGGGATTCCTGCGCGAGCGCACCCGGCGGAGTGCGGGTTCAGTCGGATAATTCAAGTTAGAGCGCGGCACGAAAGGCACGACTCCGTGAAAAACCCATCTGGTTTCTTACTGACGGTGGTTATTCTTGCCGCAGCCTGGAGCATCTACTCCAGATATTGGACGCACGCGCCACCACACCCGCCAGATCTCTCAGCACCACAGTCTGAGCACGCGCCACCACACCAGCCGGGTGTCTCAGCACCGGAGCCTGAACCGCTGGAGTCACAGCCCGACCCCTCGGACTCGGAGCGCGCGCCGTTTCGCTGTGACGGACGTACGTACTGCTCGCAGATGACTTCATGCGCCGAGGCGAAGTACTTCCTGGCGCATTGCCCTAATGTGAAGATGGACGGGGACCACGACGGCGTCCCTTGCGAGAGGCAGTGGTGTCCAGGTGGCTAGCCGCGCTCTAACAATCGTTGGAGGGGTCCGTGATGCGCTTGCGGTTTGGCGCCTCGGGCGCTGAGAGACTGTGCGCCCTCGGCGCTCTCGGCCGTGGTCGCGCGCCCCCTCAACTTCACCTCTAAGGACTTCCCCCTTGTGTCAACAGTTGGTGGGGTTCTGGTTCGTTAGCCTGCAAATATTCGGTCGAGCGAAAAGGACAGACTGCGTCACTCTAATCGGCCACTGGTGAGTGCAGTGCACTCGGGCCCGCGTGTAAGCCGCGCGCTCGCGCCTCGATCGTTAGGCAGCGTTTTCCGCTCGGAAGTTGATCTGGTTCCGCGAGCGCCGGTCTGACCTGATTGCTCTATGAGTGCAGTGCTTGTAGGTCTCCTGTTCGAGGGTGCGGCGCGCGAGCTGCCCTTAGGCAGCGACCGGCTCCTTGGCAAGCAACGCCCACGCGACACGCGCGTTCTTGGCTGCGATCGCGATGCAGGCACGGTGATATCCGCGACGCTCGCGTACCGCAAGGGCCCACCGGGACAATGGATCGGTCAGGCTTGCAGCCCGTTGCAGCACGGCACGAGCCCCCATGACGAGCAGAGTCCTCAAGTACGGGTCACCGCGCTTGGTGATGTGCCCGAGCCGTGTCCTGCCGCCGGTTGAGTATTGGCGAGGCACGAGTCCGAGCCAGGCGGCGAACTGGCGGCCGTTCTTGAAGTCATGGCCGTTGCCGACGGTCGCCACCAAGGCTGATGCGGTGATGGGTCCGATGCCCAATCGAGTCTGCGCACGGCACGCGAGCGCATTGGAGCGCACGTGTATTTTGATCTCGTGTTCGTACTCGAGCGTCTTGGCCTGCAGTCGCGCGGCGTGCTCCAGGAGGTCTCGTGCACAGGCGGCCACTCGGGTTGGGAGTTTCCCCAGCAGCTGCGGCACCCGGCGGTGCACTTCACTGGCGCGAAGCGGCAGCACGTGCCCGAACTCGCTCAGCAGGCCACGCAGCCGGTTCAGCGTCGCAGTGCGCTCTTCCACGAACCCCTGGCGCACGCGGTGCAGGCTTAAGTCCGACTGCTGCTCCAGGGACTTCACCGGAACGAAGCGCATGTTCGGCCGCGCCACCGCCTCGCAGATCGCCTCCGCGTCGTTACCATCGTTCTTGCCGCTCTTGCGATACGGCATCACGAACTTCGCCGCCATCAGTTTCACCGTGTGCCCGGAGGCTGCGAATCGCCGCGCCCACTCGTGTGCTCCCGAGCAGGCTTCCATGCCGATCAGGCAGGGCGGCAGCTGCGCGATGAGCTCACTGAGCTTCGCCCGCGACAAGGTGCGCCGCACCACGACCTCGCCCTGCGAACCTACCGCGTGCACTGAAAACACATTCTTTGCCAGATCGATCCCGACAGTAGTAATTTCTTCCACGACTTCCCCTTCTCGGTAGTGATTGAGCATGCACACACATTTCAATCATGGCACTCGCGTGCCTTCTCGGGACGGGGAAGTCCCTTACATTCGTTAGGCGCTTTTTGGACACGTCATCTCTTCTTTGGGGGTTGCTGTTCGGCTCAATCGGGCTTGGCTTTTTCGTGTACGGCAGACGGCAGAAGAGGGTCGTGCCACTGGCCTGCGGCGTTGCCCTA
>Ga0209055_1003220_pt1 | contig 10023 bp, 7 predicted proteins | sample GraSoiAngelo_110_FD_185875 | JGI IMG/M metagenome (GOLD analysis project Ga0209055, IMG submission 185875) | Grasslands soil microbial communities from the Angelo Coastal Reserve, California, USA - 14_0903_12_30cm (SPAdes) (version 2) | ecosystem: Environmental > Terrestrial > Soil > Grasslands ...
TAAATCGTGAGCAGCGACGGCAGCTCCGCCTCGGCCAATGACTGCGGCGTCTGCTGAGCGAATGCCGGTCCCGCAGACAAGATCGACAAAGACAAGATCGACAATAACGAAATCTTCATCCGGCACTTATAACAGACGGACGGAGGTAGCGCACGCGTTGGTAGGGACGCCGCGCTGCGGAGTCCGGACGGCAGAGCGCGGCGTCCCCTACCATTTGTCATTCCGAGCGAAGTCGAGGAATCTCTCACTGTGGAATTCGAAAAGAACACCATGCTCTTCGGCGCCGATCCGACGCCGCGCATCGTCGCGATCGAGCTCGGCGAGACCGGCACGGTCAAGGTTTATCGCCGGGAAAAGGATGGATCGACCGTGGCCGAGGTCGAGCCGTTTCATCCCTTCGTTTGGGCCGACTCGGACGTTGTCGACCTTGGCATCGAAGCAGAAAAGCTCGCTGGCGATCTCAAATACGGCTGGCGAGTTACGGTGGACAGTTGGAAGGAACTGATCGCGCTGCGCAACGGACTTAAAAACGCCGGGCGTGATTTTTTCGCCTTCACCGATCCGGTGCAACATTATCTCACGGCGACGGGTCGCACGTTGTTCAAAGATTTGCCGTTCGAAGAACTGAAGCGGATGCAGATCGAAGTGCTGTCATTTTCGGATGACTCCGACGATCACCTCATGAGCATCGCGCTCGCGGATAATTCGGGCTGGGAAGACGTGCTGACTGTCGATCCAAAAGACGTCGAGGAATCTGAGAGAAGCGTGCTCAAGAAACTCACCAGTCTCATCAAAGAGCGCGATCCGGATGTGATCGAGGGTCACAACTTGTTTCGCTTCGATCTGCCGTATCTGGTCGCGCGGGCAACGAAAACGAAACTGGATTGGGGACGCAACGGCGGTTTCCTGCGCTCGCGCCCGTCACGGCTCCAGATCGCGGAGAAGACGATTGATTATCCCAAGTTCACAATCGATGGCCGGCATTTCGTCGATACATTTTTGCTCGCGCAATTTTACGACGTTGGAATGCGCACGCTGTCCGGTTTCGAACGAGCCGACGTGGCGAGGCATTTTGGTTTTTGCGACCGCGAAGAGCTTTCCGCGCTTACCGGCGAGGAATTGCAGCGCGCCTACATCGGCAACGACGAACGATTTCGTCAGCGCGCGTTGTGCGCGGTGCGCGAGACGCGCTCTATCTCCGAACTTTTAAGCCCAAGTTATTTCATCCAGGCGCAGATTTTTCCCTACAATTACCAGGACGCGATCGTGCGCGGCAACGCCACGCGGATCAACGCGCTTTTCCTGCGCGAATATTTTCGTCAACGCCATTCCATTCCGGAAATGCCGATGGTGCGCGGTTTCGAAGGCGGCTACACCGACATCTTTTTCACCGGTGTCGCGCGCAACGTCTGGCACTGCGACGTCGCGTCGCTTTATCCGTCGATCATGTTGCAGTTCGATTGTTTTCCGCAGACGGACCAACTCCAAATCTTCCGCCATCTCCTTACCGATCTACGCACGTTTCGCCTCGAAGCCAAAGCGAAAATGCGTGCCGAAAAAAATCCGCTGAAGCAGCGGCATTTTCACGCGCTGCAAAACACATTCAAGATTTTGATCAATAGCTTCTACGGCTATCTCGGATTTGCCCAGGGACACTTTGCCGATTTCGACGCAGCCGCGCGCGTCACGCAGATCGGGCGCGATCTGCTGAAGAAAATGATCGATTGGTTGAACGGGCAGGACGCGCAAGTGATCGAGGTCGATACCGACGGAATTTATTTCGTGCCGCCGGACAAGATCGACATCGATGAGTTGCGCAAACGTTTGGCCAAAGAATTGCCGCCCGGCATCGAAGTCGAGTTCGACGAGCAATTCGACGCCATGTTCAGTTATAAGGCAAAAAATTACGCGCTGCTCACGCGTAACGGCGACGTCATTATTAAAGGCGGCGCGCTCAAATCGCGCGGGCTGGAAAAATTCCAGCGCGTTTTTCTTGAAGAAATGATCAAGCTCCTGATGCAGGGCAAACCGGAAGCGATTGTCGATCTTCGCAACGAGTTTGAGAAGAAAATCCGAGACCGTGAATGGAAGATCGACATGTTGATGAAGACCGACACGCTCCAGGATTCGCTCGAAAAATATCGCGCAAAAATCGCCGGATCGGCGCGCAACCGTGCCGCCGCTTACGAGCTCGCCCTGGCCAGCGGCCGTAATTATCGTCCTGGCGAGCAAATCAGTTACTATATTACCGGCACGATCAAGAAACTCGCCGCCTACGAAAACGCCAAGCTCGCCTCAAATTTCGATCCGCAAAATCGCGACGAAAACATCGACTACTACATCGCCAAGCTCGACGAGCTGGTGAAAAAGTTTGCGAATCTGAAAGAGACTTCAACGAAACAAGAGACACTGGCGCTATAACTATGCCGGTTCCGGCGCAGCGATGTCGCCGAGTGGAGCTGCGTCTGCACGCTCCTTCGCATGCGCGAACGCTCGTTGTTTGCGACCCAGCCATAAACTCAGCACGCACCAAATCGCCGCCAGCGGCGCGGCGACAAATGAAATTCCGGTCAGGCCAAGGCCGAACCATTTCAGGACGGGATACGACCACGCGCCGATCTGATCGCCCGCGCGATAAACGAACGTGTCCATGAAACTCTTCGCTTTGTATTTGTCCTCACGTCGCAAAACTGTGAACAAAACTTCGCGGGCCGGACGCGAGACAGCGTAGTTTCCGGCGCGTCGCAACGTTTGGAACACGACGAGCAGCGAAAGGACGGGAGTGATTCCCATCCAGAGAAAGCCGATCAAGCTGATGACCGGCAAGAGTGCGAGCGTCATGCCGACGCCGAGCCATTTCAGCAAACGCCCGGTCAGGAAGATTTGAATGCCGATCGTAAGCGCGTTCACGGACAGATCGACCCACGCGAAAAAGGCGGTGCGCGCGGCGCGATCGTGAAATTGATGGGCGGTGATATCGGCTTGTTGGAAATAAACGAGGGTGGAGGTGATCGCGTGCAGCAACATGAACGCGCAAATGCCGAGTAGATAAGGGGAACGAAACGCGTGCGAGATTCCGGACAGAATACCGCCGCCGATCGGCCTCTCTTCTGCTGGTTGATGTCCATCTTGTCTTTGCAAATTGGCGGGGAAAAACCGGACGCATTGCGCGGCGATCTCAAGCATCAGCGCCGAAATCAGTAGCAGATTAAACGTGCCGAGTGTCTTCACGAGTGACGCGGTGATGAACCCACCGCAGATCCCGCCGAGCGTGCCGCCGACGCTGATGAAACCGAAGAGGCGCTTGCCTTGGTCGCTGTTGAACAGGTCGGTCATGAACGCCCAAAAAACAGTGACGACGAACAGGTTGAAGACGCTGACCCAGACGTAAAACGCGCGACCGACCCAGATATTTTGCGCGGGCGGGAGCGTGCGCATCAGAACAAAAAAGATGATGAGATTCGCGATAAAGAAGCGATAGGCGATCGGAATGAATTTCCGCCGCGACATGCGCGCGACGATGGCGGAGAAAAGCGCGTTCGCGATCAGCATCGTCACGAGTGTCGCCGTGAACATCCACGAGAGATTTTCCAAGCCCTCGGCGCCGATGTTGTCGCGGATCGGGCGGATGACGTAGTAACCGCCGAGCACGACAAAATTGAAAATAAACCCGAGCCAGAGAGCGCGAATCTCGCCCGGACGGACATCGACGATCTTGTCGAAGAGGCGCTTTATCTTTGTTGTTTGTGCCACGCGGTGAGAACTTCGGCTTCCCGTTCGGGCGTGAGGCCGGCGCGCAAATGCGATTGTCGATCTTGCGGTTGCGATTTGAACCAGGCGAGCGTGTCGCGTGCCGTCTCAGCAAGTGGACGAAAGGTCAGGCCTTTCGCGAGCGCGCGACTGATGTTGGTTCGTGCCAATTCAGTTTCGTCGCCTGCCCAGACCGGCATGTCGGACCACGCTTGGACGTTTTGTTGTTTGAGGAACTCGGCGGTCACCCACGTGAAATTCGCGTTCGAACTGAGCGCGGTTTTAATTCCGCCGAGCATGTCGCCAATCACGAGCGTCTTGGCTGGGCCGGTCGCGTTGTAAATTCTGGTCCCGCGCTTTTCGGCCATCCGGATCGTCCACTCGGCGAGATCGCGCGCATCGATAAATTGCACCGGATCAGTCGGTGTGCCGGGCGCGAGCACCTCCCCGCCACGATCGATCCGCACCGTCCAGTAAGTAAAACGATCGGTTTCGTCGCCCGGTCCAACGATTAATCCCGGTCGAATGATCAGCGTTTTTCCTGGGAACCATTTCTCGGCTTCCTTTTCGGAGAGCGCCTTGAGTGGACCGTACGTTTTGTAACCGGACGCGCGCATCGCTTCCATGGTCTCATTGCAAGCATCCGGCCCGTCGTATTGCGCGAGCGGCGCAGTTTCATCGATGCCTTTGCTTGTGTCGGCATAAACCGAGATCGTCGAAATAAAAACATAGCGCTCGACGTTGCCTTTCAAGGCTTGCCCCGCATCACGCACCCACGCTGGAAGGGTCGTCGGATTATCGATTACGACATCCCATTGTCGATCTTTCAACGTGTCGAGTTGGCCGTTGCGATCGCCGATCAATTGCTCGACTTCGTTTGGCAATTCGCCGGGATGCGTTTTTCCGCGATTGAACGTCGTAACTTTATGGCTGCGGCTGAGCGCGTAACGGACTTGGTATGGCCCTGTGAATCCGGTGCCCCCGAGGATGAGAATGCGCAGCGGCTTCACGGATTTTTCAGCGATTAACTTTGTCGACCCAATTCCTAATCCAACGGCGCTCCCGGCGCCGACAGAGAGTTTAATGAAATGGCGTCGCGTCGGGTTCACGTGAGCGCGTAACCATCTTGTCATTCCGAGCGAAGTCGAGGAATCTCTTATTGTTATCCGCGAAATAATGAGACAGGTGTCTCGACTCTGCTCGATATGACAAAACGTAATAAAGACATTCCCGGAGAACTTACTCGCCGTGAAGCAGTGCGTTTGATTACGGCGAGCGCGTAATTGATTCTTCGCCGATGTACGGTCGAGCCGAAGGTGTCATTGGCGAACTCGCCGCCAAATTGCGCTTGCGCGATTCGCTCTTCATCGCCACCAAGGTCTGGACGGCGGGTAAACAGGCCGGGGTCGAGATGATGGAGCGCTCGATGGACCGTTTTCAAACCAAACGGATTGACCTGATGCAGGTCCACAATCTAGTCGATGTCGAAACGCAGATGTCTTCACTTCGTGAGTGGAAATGGAAGGGACGCATCCGCTACACAGGCATCACGCATTCACAAGCGCGTGGCTTTGGCGAAGTAGAAAGAATCATGCGCAGTCAGAAACCCGATTTCGTCCAGATCAATTACTCGGTCATGGAGCCCGGAGCGGCACAACGCATTCTGCCGCTGGCCCAAGAGCTTCGCATGGCGGTCATCATTAATCGTCCATTTGGTGGCGGCGGTTTGTTTGAGCGGGTGCGGGCCAAACAGTTGCCTAACTGGGCGGCCGAATTCGACTGTCGATCTTGGGCGCAGTTCTTTCTGAAATGGATCATCGCGAACTCCGCAGTGACCTGCGCGATTCCGGCGACGAATAATCCCAATCATCTCGAAGACAACCTGCACGGGGGTGTTGGCCGGCTTCCCGACGCAAGAATGCGTCAGCGAATGGTCGAGTTCGTTTCGGGGGTGTAGCGAGCCGCGCAATTGGGAATGCGCTTGCCGCGGCGAGGCCTCTACCCCAGCTCGAAAAAACCTTACGTTTTTTCACAAAATCCGTTGCGGAGGCAGGGGATATGCTCGATAGGGGGCGCTTCCCATGCGAAAAATCCTTTCCCTCTCGGTTGTTGGCGCCTTTTGCATGGCTGTTTTTGCGACGCAATCCCAAGCGGCCGATCTAAAAAAGGATTCGAAGTCGACCTCCCTTTTCAAGACCTTCTTTTTCAAGGACGCTTCCGGAAGCGAAAAGTCGGCCGAGATCGTCACCAAATATCAGCCGGGGAAGATCGTTTATCCGGTCGCGAAGATTGATCCGAGCATCGATCCGAAGCTGCGCCGGGCCGCCACCATCGCGGAGGAACGTGCGCGCGCGCATTCGCGCTCGAGATGCTGGCATTACGTGAAAGAGGCTCTGGTCGCCGCCGGCGTGGTGAGTTCGCGCCCGAAGAGCGAATTCGCGAAGGACGCCGGCCAGGAACTGGTCAGCAGTTACGGATTCAAGAAACTCGCCGTGCGCGATCCGTTCAAGGCGCCGGTGGGCTCGGTGCTCGTATATGGCGCGCGTCGCCGCGCAGCTGGTCATGTGGAGCTTCGTACCAAAGACGGTTTCGTCAGCGATTTTCGTTCAAAGATTCCATCGCACCGTCCCTTGCTCGGCGTTTACGTGAAATCGTAATTGATCCTGTTATCGCTCTGTGCCCGGCGCTTGTGTTAGGCGCACCACGACGGAAAGGCGTGGTTGTCGACTAAGGGGCAATATCCAAGCTCGCATTTTTTTCCCTGCTGGATTTAAACCTGGATTCGTGACGAACGCATTCACTCCGATTCGCATTGCGATGTGGTCGGGACCGCGGAATATCTCCACCGCGATGATGCGCGCGTGGGGGAATCGCGCCGATACATTCGTAGTCGATGAACCGTTCTACGCCTTTTATCTGAACGCGACCGGGAAGAAACATCCGGGCGCAGATGAAGTGATCGCCAATGGCGAAACCGATTGGAGGAAAATCGTCGAACAACTGACTGGCCCTGTTCCAGAGTCGCGGCAGAAAGGCCCCTCCCACGTTTTTTTCCAGAAACAGATGACGCATCATTTGCTGCCCGAGATCGATCGGCAATGGATTGTGGATCTTACGAACTGTTTTCTCATTCGCGACCCGCGGGAAGTGATCCTTTCCTACATCAAGAAAAATCCGGAGCCGACGCTCGAAGATCTTGGTTTCGTCCAGCAACAGAAGATTTTCGATTTCGTCCGCGAGCGGATCGGCGCGGTCCCGCCAGTGATCGAAGCACGTGATGTCCTGAAGAATCCAAAAAAGAGTCTAAGACTCCTTTGCGATGCGATCGGCGTCGCGTTCGACGAATCGATGCTTTCTTGGCCGCCCGGCTTGCGCAAGACCGACGGCATCTGGGCGAAATATTGGTACGACGAAGTGGCAAGATCGACATCGTTCCAGCCATACAAACCGAGAGAGGGAACTGTGCCGGATCGCCTCCGCGAGATTTACGAGCAATGCCGTGAATGCTATGGCCGCCTTTACGAGTATCACCTGCATTAAGACGCCTCGCACGGAGGGCACAACGGTCACAACGTCTTTTGGGATTGGAATTTCTTTGTGTCCTTTGTGGACTTTGTGTGAGCTGATTTAGATGTTGCAGAAATTTAACCCAAAAAACCGCGACCTGATCGTAAACATCAACGGCCGCCTCGTGCATCGCGACGAAGCCGGGATCAGTCCGTTCGATTCCGCCGTGCAAGGCGGCGACGCGGTCTGGGAAGGGTTGCGTCTTTACAACGGCCGCATCTTCAAACTGAACGAGCATCTCGACCGCCTCGAGCGATCAGCGCGCGCGCTTTCCTTTCCCGAAGTTCCGCCACGCGAAAAAATCGTGGAAGAACTCAAGCGCACGCTTAGCGCAAACAAAATGCGCGACGGCGTGCACATTCGCCTCACGCTCACGCGCGGAGTGAAAATTACTTCCGGGATGGACCCGCGCCTTAATCAAAGTGGGCCGACGCTGATCATCCTCGCCGAACACAAAGCCCCCGTTTATGCGAAGACTGGACTGACTTTGATTACGAGCAAGATCAGGCGCCCGCCGCCGGAGATCCTCGATCCAAGAATTCATCACGCCAATTTGTTGAACTCGATTCTGGCCAAGATCGAAGCGAACAACGCCGGCGCCGATGACGCGCTCATGCTCGATACTAACGGATTCGTGGCCGAAACCAACGCGACCAACGTTTTCATCGCGCGCAAAGGCGATCTGGCGACGACACGGCTCGTCGCCTGTCCGGAAGGAATTACCCGCGCAACTGTGATCGAAATCTGCGCCGCGGGAAAAATCCGTTGCGTCGAAGCCGACCTCTCACCGGTTGATGTTTACGGCGCGGACGAGATGTTTTGCACCGGGACGATGGGCGAGCTCGCCGGCGTCATCCAGCTCGATAACCGCCTCATCGGTGACGGCCAAGTCGGCCCTATCACAAAACGGTTAAGCGAACTCTACGCCCAGCGCAGCTCGAGCGAAGGCGTGCAGGTTGTAGAATAAAGATAGCTCGATAACTCGCTGCTTATTTTATAGAAGACGCGGTAGCCGATTCGAGGCCGGGGATTTGAATCGCGTTTGTCGTCGCTATGTCTGACCGAGAAGAGCAGGCGAAAAAACTGACCGCCGCGATAGCGGGTTTGGAAGCGCAACGTGCCGCGCTCGGTGACGCGGTAGTCGAGCCGGCTTTGGCGGCGTTGCGCGACCAACTTTCCGAGTTGAAGACGTCCGCGCGCGATGGAGTCACGGGTGATGAGCGCAAGATCGTCACGATTGTTTTTGCCGATATTACCGGATTCACCGCGTTGGCCGAGAAACTGGATGCCGAAGAGGTGCGAACACTGATCAACGCCTGCTTCGAATGTTTGGTCCCCATTGTCCAGAAGTACGCCGGCACCATCGACAAGTTTATTGGCGACGAAATCATGGCGCTGTTCGGCGCGCCGGTCGCGCACGAGGACGATCCCGAACGCGCCTTGCGCGCATCACTTGAAATGATGGATGCCATCGAAGTGTTTAATCGCGCACGCGGCACTCACCTGGGAATGCATATCGGCGTCAACACCGGTCCGGTGGTGGCCGGCAGCGTCGGAGCGCACGGCCGGCGAGATTACTCTGTCATGGGCGACGCTGTAAATCTGGCCGCGAGACTGGTGGACGCTTCTGAGAGCGGTGAAATCTTCGTGGGCCCGGCTACTCATCGCCGCACTGCGAACCTGTTCGGGTTCCAAAAGATTCCGCCAGTGAAAGTGAAAGGAAAGGAAGAACCGGTCGCAGTGCATCGCTTGGTCGGTCGAGCCGCGGCGCCGAAGCCAATGCGCGGCATCGAGGGGCTGCGCTCTTCATTGGTCGGACGGGACAAGGAGCTGCAAGAAATTCAGTCGGCATTGTCGGGGTTGCAGCGTGGCCATGGAAGCATCGTGGCAATTGTTGGTGAGGCAGGCCTGGGAAAGAGTCGCCTCGTCGCGGAAACGCGGGCGTTGTTGCCGGAGAACGTTGCTTGGGCGGAAGGGCGAGCGCTTTCTTACACGGCAGGCATGAGCTACTGGCTCGCACGAGAAATCCTGCGCGATTTACTTGGCCTAAAGGCAGAGGCTTCATCCGTCGAGATCGGGATGGAATTGCGGAAGAGCGTAGAAGCAAAAATGAAGGACCAGGTTATCGACGTTTATCCGTACCTCAGTCGATTGTTCGATATCGATCTTGCGGACGCGATGGAGGAGAGGGTGAAATTCCTCGGCGCGCAGGCGCTGCAAGCACGGATCCTGGAAGCGTTCCGAATTTACATTCGCGCGCGATCATTGCGCAAACCGCTGGTCCTGATTTGGGAAGATCTGCACTGGTGCGACCCATCCTCTTTGCAGGTCTTGGAGGCATTGCTGCCGCTTACGCGCGAAGGGCCGTTGATGGTGCTGTGGGTTTCGCGGCTGACTGATAGCCCAGCCCATCAAACGGTCAGCCAGTTGTCACAAAAACACGGGGCAGATTTTCGAAGAATCGAACTTTCGCCACTGACCCGACTGGAAAGCGACTCTCTCGTTCGGCAGCTCTTGAAGATCGAGAATCTCCCCGAAAAGATGCGCGACTTAATCCTGGATCGCGCGGAAGGGAATCCATTTTTCCTGGAAGAATTGCTTCGCTCCCTTCTCGATTCCGGCATTGTCGTTATGGAAAAGGACCGCGCCATCGCGACGCGCGAACTGCAATCAGTTGATGTTCCAGACACGCTCCAGGGTGTTTTG
>Ga0209055_1003224_pt1 | contig 10020 bp, 8 predicted proteins | sample GraSoiAngelo_110_FD_185875 | JGI IMG/M metagenome (GOLD analysis project Ga0209055, IMG submission 185875) | Grasslands soil microbial communities from the Angelo Coastal Reserve, California, USA - 14_0903_12_30cm (SPAdes) (version 2) | ecosystem: Environmental > Terrestrial > Soil > Grasslands ...
AGGCCCGCATCGCTTCGGCCATTCCGGCCAGCTCCTCGACTGTTTCGCCTTTCATGGCAAGAGCCGTCAGTGCACCGGCAATTTGCGCGTCTGTCGCGGCGGGATTCAGCAGAGCTGTAAGGAGAGCTGCCGCGTCCACGCGCTGAAGATCTTCGCCGCGCATCAGACGCAGGGTCAGTTCGCGCAGATCGGCGTCTCCCACCGCCGCCCTTCGTCCAACTTCATCGCGTCGCGGCGGAGTGGGGAGCAACCACGCGGGCCGTTGCACCGCTTCTCTTCGCGGCGCGGGTTGGTCAGGCGGATTCGAGGACATCAGTGAGATGCCTTCGCTCATGATTCGAGGGCGATCAAACGCACCGCATGGAGCCGATCCTCATTCGCATTAGGACGAATTTTCAGTAACAGTCCAAGTCCAATCACATGTTAGCGAACGACCAAATCCGAAAGTTCTAGAGGCCATGCTCATCGTAATGAAATCTGGCGCCACCGAAGAGGAAATCTCCCGGGTCGCCGACGCGATTCGCGAAATGGGTTTCCGTCCCCACGTCATGCCGGGAGCGACCCGGACGGCGATTGGTCTGACCGGCAATCAAGGGGCGCTCGATCCGGTTCAATTCGAGAACCTGCCGGGCGTGGCCGAGGCGATTCGAGTCAGCAAACCGTACAAGCTCGTGACGCTCGATCTCCGGCCGGAAAAAACGGTCATCAAAGTAGGCGAGGCGAGTATCGGGGGCGATGAGTTCGCTATCATTGCCGGGCCTTGCGCGGTCGAAAGCCGCGAGAGCACGTTTGCGATTGCCGAGGCGGTGCGTCGAAGCGGCGCGAAATTCTTCCGCGGCGGCGCTTGTAAGCCGCGCACTTCCCCGTACGCATTTCAAGGGTTGGGTGACGAAGGTTGGAAAATCCTCTCCGAAGTACGGGAAAACTTCGGACTGAAGATTGTCGCCGAAGCGCTGGATGAATCGAGCCTTGACCAAGCGGAACAACATGTCGACGTCATCCAGATCGGAGCGCGCAACATGCAGAACTTTTCTCTGCTACGGCGAGCCGGCCGATCGAAACTTCCCATCCTGCTTAAACGCGGCATGGCCGCGATGCTCGACGAATGGCTACTCGCCGCTGAATACATTATGGCGGAGGGCAATTACGCCGTTGTTTTGTGCGAAAGAGGCGTGCGCACTTTTGCGCAACACACGCGCAACACGCTCGATCTCGCCTCAATTCCGGCCGTGCGCCACATTTCGCATCTGCCGGTTATTGTCGATCCGTCACATGGCACCGGCAAAAATTATATGGTGACGCCGCTGGCTTGCGCCGGAGCCGCCGCCGGCGCCGACGGACTTATCGTAGAAGTACATAATGATCCGCCCCGCGCGCTCTCCGATGGCGCGCAAGCTCTCACTTTCGCCGAGTACGAAGAACTCGTCGACGAAGTCATGGCGATTCGTCAGGTCGTCTCAACCAGGCAAAGCCGTGTTGCTCATCCTCGATAATTACGATTCGTTCACCTACAACCTCGTCCAATATTTTGGCGAGCTTGGCTGTGAACCCGTTGTTTGGCGTAACGACGCTATCTCGGTTGATGAAATTGCCAAACTGAAGCCGACACATATTTGCATCTCGCCCGGACCGGGAAGACCCGCCGAAGCGGGAATAAGCGAAGAAGTCGTGCGCCGGTTCGCGCCGAGCGTGCCCTTGCTCGGCGTTTGCCTGGGTCACCAGTGCATCGCGGAAGCTTTTGGCGGAAAGGTTGTCCAGGCGGAGCGGTTGATGCATGGCAAAACCTCGGAAATCCATCACGACGGGTCGGGCGTTTTCGCCGGACTGCCGAATCCATTTTCCGCCACGCGTTATCATTCGCTTATCGTCGCGCCGGAGACTTTGCCCGATGAGCTCGCCGTCAGTGCAAAGACGGCTGAAGGCGAAATCATGGGACTGCAACATCGAGAGTTCCCGTTGCATGGAGTGCAGTTTCACCCGGAGTCGATTCTGACCGGGCAAGGCAAAAAGCTGCTTGCCAATTTTCTGGCGCTCTGAACGCGGACGGTCGTAAGGCGATAATGGAACCGCAATTCGTCCCTTCCCGCGCGGAATTTCGTGAACTCGCCCAGCGCGGTAATGTGGTTCCCGTTTACACCGATTGGGTGGCCGACAGCGAGACCCCCGTGTCCGCCTTCAGCAAACTCGATCGCGGCGGCTATTCGTTCCTGTTTGAGTCCACCGAAAAGAACGATGTCTCCGGCCGTTTCTCATTTGTCGGGACCGACCCGGAAATTGTGATTCGGAGCCGCAATGATGAGATCACAATCACGGAGACGGATAAAACCCGTAACTCTCGGTCCTCCTCCGACCCACTGGTAGAGCTTCGCCAACTGATGGCGAAATATCGATTCGTAAAACGGCCGGAACTTCCGCGCTTCGTCGGCGGCGCCGTCGGCTTCCTGGGCTACGATGCGGCCCGTTTTTTTGAACCGACAGTTGCCGTGGCTGAGCACGACGATTTGTCTCTGCCGGAAATGCTCTTCGTCATCGCGGGCGCGGTCGTCGTCTTCGACCACCGATTGCGCACGGTGCGAGTTCTTAACAACGCTTTTCTAAACGCCGGAGACGACCCGGACAAAGTTTACGATCGGGTCCAACAACGCATTTGCGAAATCCTTGGCCGGCTAAAGGCGCCGACAAACATGCCGCCACTGCCGGTCGATTGCCCTCGCACGCCGCTCGTACCTCAAAGCAGCATCAACCGCGATGAGTTCGAACAACTCGTTCGTCAGACAAAGGATTACATTAATCGCGGAGATATCTTTCAGCTCGTTCTCTCGCGCCGCTTTGAAGTCGATTTCGATAAGGACGCGCTCGCCCTTTACCGCTGTCTGCGTTTCGTGAATCCCTCGCCCTACATGTTTTGTCTTAATTTTGCCGGCGAATTCTCGCTGGTTGGGAGCTCGGCGGAAATGCACGTCCGTGTTGTGGATGGGTTGGTCGAGATTCGACCGATCGCAGGCACGCGCCAGCGCGGCCGAACGCCCGATGAGGACGAGCGCAATGCCGCGGACTTACTCGCCGATGCAAAGGAGCGCGCCGAACATGTGATGCTGCTCGATCTGGCGCGAAACGATTTGGGGAGAATCGCGGAGTTTGGAAGCGTTCGTGTCACGGAGCAGATGGGAATCGAGCGTTACAGTCACGTCATGCATATTGTGTCCCACGTCGTCGCGCGGTTGCGCACCGGTCAAGACGCTTACGATGTTTTGCGAGCTACCTTTCCAGCGGGCACGGTCTCGGGAGCGCCCAAAGTGCGCGCCATGCAGCTCATCAGCGATCTCGAAAAGAGAAAACGCGGTTGTTATGCGGGAGCCGTCGGCTACTTCGGTTTCGACGGCAATCTGGACTCCTGCATCGCGTTACGTTCCGTGGTCTTAAAAAACGGTCGCGCCTATATCCAAGCCGGCGCTGGCATCGTCGCGGACTCTGTTCCCGCTGCGGAATATGACGAAACCGAGAACAAAGCTGCGGCAATGATGCAAGCACTCAATATGGCGCGTGCCAGTTGATTGGCACGAAATGAATGCGCGGACTCTTTCCTTCAAAACAAAACTCGGTTTAGGACAGCACCGGTTAACAGGCGATGAAACGAAACCGCAAGATCGCCGGCAGACCGACAATGGAGCGCGCGTTTACTCAGACCGCGATTGGTTCTTCGACGATGTGGCCGTCAAATAGATGGACGGTGCGCTCGGCATGTTGGGCAAACCGCTCATCGTGCGTCACCATGCAAATTGTCGCGCCGCCGGCGTGGAGTTCTTTCAGCAGATCCATCACCGCTTCGCCGTTACGAGAATCCAGGTTTCCGGTTGGCTCATCCGCCAACAAGACGGCGGGCTTGCCGGCGAGAGCTCTGGCCACGGCAACGCGCTGTTGCTGACCGCCGGAAAGCTGACTTGGTAGATGTTTTGCGCGGTGACCCATGCCGACTCGCTCGAGCGCTTCAGTCACATGTTGTTTCCGCTCACTCGCGCTCAGCCCGCGATATGTTAACGGCAGTTCGACATTTTCGTAGACCGTTAGGTCGCCGATCAAATTGAAACTCTGAAAGATGAAGCCGATTTCGCGATTGCGGATACGCGCGCGATCGGGAAATGAAAGATTAGCGACCTCATTACCCTTCAGCTTGTAGTTTCCGCGCGATGGCGTGTCGAGCAGACCTAAGATCGACAATAACGTGGACTTGCCGCAACCGGACGGACCGGCAATCGAAACATATTCGCCGGTCCGAATATCCAGGTGAATGCCAGAAAGGGCGTGGGTCTCTACTTCATCGGTAAGAAAAACTTTTGTCACATCATGAAGGTGAATAAGAGGAGTTGATCCGTTGTTCATGGCAGTTCGAGTTGTCTCTGGAGCGGTTAGCTGGGTTGAAGGCATATGTTAGTAATGTGTTAGTTGAGGCGGATGCGTTCGCGCGCGTCCCACGCGCTTGTGTCGGAAAGAATGACTTGGTCTCCCGGTTGAAGGCCGCTCAGAATTTCGATGGTGTTGACTGAGCTCTTGCCGACTTTGACGGGCGTGCGGACAGCTTCTGAAGTGCCGCTGACCAGTTTGAAAATGCCAACTGTGTTGTTTTCCTGGCCGAAAGCGGGCCGGCCGACGTAAACGACGTCATTCAATCGCTCGAGCTCGATCGTTCCATCGACGCTCAAATCCGGGCGCGCACCTTTCGGCAACTCGCCATCAATCGCAACCTCGACAGTCACGGTCCCTTGTTCGACCGCAGGATCGACCCGCACGACGTGACCATTTCGGCCGTTTGATTGATCTGGATGTCTTTTGCCTGTGTCTCGGCGATCTTGATCTGCGCTTTGAGTTTCGTCGGGTCCGCCACGCGCGCCAGATTGTCAGCGACCTTCACGCGCTGGCCAATCTCAACTGGCAATTGCTGCAGCACGCCTGACATTCCGGCGCGGACATGAAGCGCCTCGACTTGGTCCGATTTTAATTTGGCGAGTTGTTTCGCTTGATCGACTGCTGCCTGTTTCGATGCGAGCTGCGGTTCGATTGAGTCACGCGCAAAATTCAGTCGTTTCTGTTCTATCTCGTCGCGATTTGCCAGCTCGGCCTCTTTCACTTTCGATGTTTTGTAAGTGAGGTCAGCGACCAAACCGTTTTTGGCCAATTGGTCGTTAGTCTGCCGCTCCATTTTTGCCTGCTCGTATTCCGAACGAACTTTCGCGGTGTTCGATTCCTGATCGAGCAATTCGCGCTGTACATTCGCACGCAACGTGGTCAGCTCTGCTTCGGCCGCTTTGGCTTGCAGTTCGGCGTCGTGAGCGGCCTGTTCCAGTTCCGGGCTGGTCATTTCCAAAATCTCGGTATCGGGTTCAACCTGCGCGCCCGGACGGACGAGAATTTTTTCCACGCGGCCTTCGGTGTTCGCCGGAAGCCAGCGGATCTCTTCCGGGACAAGCGTGCCGAGTCCGCGCACCTGTCGGACCATTGGTCCTCGTTTAACGGTATCGATCCACACCGTGGAGCGATCCACGCTCGGAACCGGTGGTTTCAAACGCGATAACGCCATGGTGGCTAAGACCAGACCAAATGCGACCGCCGAAATAGTGATTATTCGACGTTTACGCTTCTTTGCTAGCAAATCAGGCCGAGAAACGTCCATGGAAGAAAGGCCAGACTTGAAGCCAGTAGGCCGCACGATCGCAGTATCGACTTTTGCTTCGCTAGTTGTCATGGCAGTCAAACTCGCAGCGCCCGAACCGGGTCCACGCGCGTGGCGCGCCGGGCCGGAAGAAAACAAGCGAGCAGCGCGACTCCAAGTAACACGACCAGGGCAAAGCCGTAGGCGAACGGGTCACGCGGACTCACTTTGTAAAGCAGGTTGCCCATCAAACGCGTGAATACGAGGGCTGCGATTGCACCGACCACAATTCCGGCTGTCGTCAGTCGTAGACCGCGCGAAAGGACGAGGCGCAAAACACTCCCCGCGTCAGCGCCGAGCGCCATGCGCAAGCCGAGCTCGCGGGTGCCCTGCGAAACCGAATATGACATGACACCGTAAAGTCCGATTGCGGCCAGGAATAACGCCATCCCGCCAAAAATCCCGAGCAATGTGACCGCGAGTCGCTGAGTGTAGCCCCTTTCGTCCACTTGCTCTTGCAAACGATACGCGGCGTACAGCGCCAAGGTCGGATCGAGCGCGTGGACTTCGCGCGCCAGCGCGTTCATGATCGCGCCCGGAGTTTCCCGTGTTCGAATGAGCAAGGCGTTCCCGACAAAGAAATTCTGGCGCACCGGCACGTAAAAGAACGACCTCGGAGCCTCGAGCTTCGTCTCGTAGTTCGCATTTTTCGCGACACCGACGATTTGCATCCAATTGTCTTTCACTTTGAGCCGTTGGCCGATCGGATCTTTTCCAGGCCAATATTTCCCGGCCATCGTTTCATTGATGATCGCGACCCGCGGCGAGTTCTCGTCGTCATTTCGGGTGAACTCGCGGCCGGCGACAAGCGGGATCCCAAGCGTGGAAAGATAATCCTCACTGACTTGAACATATTCCGCGTTCGGTTGCTCATCAGGCGCGGGCTGGTAGCCGTCGATCTCGATCGGCGCGGAAGAAGGAGGGTTGTAACTGAACGGGGTCACTTGAGCCAAAGCTGCAGACTCGACGCCGGGAAGCGCGCGGACGCGATCGAGCAACTGGGTGTGAAAAATTTTCGCGCGATCGAGTTTGTAACCTGCCGAAAACAAATCCGTGACCGACACGATCACATTGTTGGTCAAGAAACCGGGACTGGCGTTTTGCATTCGCTGCAGACTTTGCAAAAGCAATCCGGTGCCGGTGAGGAGAACAAAACTTAGCGAGACCTGGACGAGCACCAAAGCCGAGCGTAATCGCGATCGGCCGCTGCCGCCGACCACCCCGGCGCCCTCGCTTTTGAGTGAGCCGGATAGATCGACATGGCTCGCCTGGACGGCGGGCATGAGCGCGAAAAGCATTGTCGATCCAATGCAGATCGCGACGCTGAGCAGGAGAACGCGCCAATCCAACTGTCCGGGATAATCAATCGTGATCCCGGGCAACGATGGCGGAAACGCGAGGATGAGCGCGTTACGGCTCCAGTAGGCGACCGCGATTCCGCCGAGCGCGGCGATCAACGAAAGGAGCAAGCCTTCGGTGAAGAGTTGCTTAATCAAACGGCGGCGTCCGGCGCCGAGCGCAAGCCGCATCGTCATTTCATGTCGGCGCAAGAGTGATCGCGCGAGCAAAAGATTGCTCACGTTGGCGCAAGCGATGAGGAGGACAAAGAAAACGACGGCCGCTGTGATGCCGAGCGTCGTCGAAATCCCGCCTGCCGCGTTGAAGGGGGTTCTCCACAACGGCAAAAGCGCAATCTCGTGGCCGCGATCTGTTTCGGGAAAGTCGCTCTCCAGCCGTTTCGCGATTGCTGAAAGTTCGGCCTGCGCTTGTTGCCGCGTGACTCCGGGTTTGAGAAACGCGTAACCTTCAATCCAGCGGGCGCCCCGATCTTCGAGTTTGTACCCCGTGTTATCGAACGTCTCCTGCATCGACGTCGGCACCCAGAAGTTGAACGAGTAGCCGATGAACGTGCCGTGGAATTTTTCCGGCGCCACGCCGATGATGGTGTGCTGAACGCCGTTCATATACTGCGTTTTGCCAATGATGTCAGGATCGCTTTTGTAACGATCTTTCCACGTCATGTAACTTATGACTGTGACCGGATGCGCGTTGCGTCCCGTGCCTTCTTCGGGTCGAAAGCCGCGGCCGAGAAATGGCCGCACGCCGAGGGCGTCAAAATAATTCGCGGACACCATTCCTCCGACCGCACGCTCGGCGCGGTCCCCAACACTCAGCGTTGTGCCTGTGATTTTATCGACAATGAATGACTCAAAAAGCGTCGAGTTCTTTTCGAAATCGAGAAAGTCAGGATAAGAAAGTCCTTTGAAACCCTGGGCGCCGCGGATGGTGGCGTCGAGCGCGAACATTCGATCCTGATGCGCTACCAGCGGATAGGGACGAACCAGAATTCCTTCGATCCAACTCAACGCAGCTGCGTTCGTGCCGATGCCGAGCGTTAGACAGAGAATCGCGAGAATGGAAAACCCCGGGCTGCGCCAGAGCATTCGCGCACCGAAGCGAACGTCCTGAACAAATTCGTCGGCCCATCGCCAGACGCGTTGTTCGCGCGCGACTTCTTTGACCTGCTCGACTCCGCCAAACTGTCGCAACGCCGCGTTACGCGCCTCGTAAGGCAACATGCCGGCCGCGATGTTCCGCTCGGTTAGAAGATCGACATGCTGCTGAATTTCTTCCGCCATTTCGGCATCGCGGCTCTTCTTTCGAAAGAGGCCGAGCAGCCGGCTAAACCAGGCGTGAAGTCGCAGCATAAGATCTAGGTCGCAGAAAGGACAAGATCGATTCCCTTCGTGATGCGGGACCAATGCTCGGTTTCCGCCACCAATTGTTTTCGGCCGGCAGCAGTCAGTTCATAATAGCGGGCCTTGCGATTGTTCTCGGAAACGTCCCACTCGGCGCGAACCCAGCCCTGCGCCTCCAACCGATAAAGCGCGGGATAAAGCGAACCTTGCTCAACGCGCAGAATCTCTTTCGACATCTGCTGGATCCGATCCGCAATTTCGAGCCCATGCCTCGGTCCGTGCTGAAGCGCTTTTAAGATCAACATGTCGAGCGTGCCGTAAACGAGGTCCGGTTTTTCCTTGGCCATACGTTGTTTTGTTACCTAGACAGTCTTGGTGAGCAGATTGTTCAATCATTTGCCTAGACTGTCAAGGGGAGATTCCCCGATCGCGGTGGGCGGCCTCCAGCTTCGCTAAAGCTTCCGCCTACGATTACTATGGCGCGACTAGACGACGCGACGAGTCGGCGTTAGATCTCGGCCGCGCTCTTAGCGAATCATGAGTCGCACTAGCAGCACGGCGATGGCTAGAACGATGATCGCCACACTGCCGGTGACGATCCGATCTTGCAGACGCGCGCGTCGCGCTGCTTCCGCGTATGGCATCCGGGTGAAAGTCACCATTGCATAAAGAGGTAAATACACACCGGGCAGCAAAGCTTCGAGCAGGTGATCGAGCTTCTTTTTCGCGCGAAATGCGCGCGAGGCGGTTTTGTCACGCATCTCGATGAAGTTTTCGACGGCGAGGTCGGCGAGTGCGTCGGCGTTTTCTTTTCGCCGCGAAAAATATTCGGCGAAGGCGCGTTCCCGGTTATCCGGAAATTTGGCCAGGCATTCGTCGAGAACGACGCAATCTTCGAACGCGGCGTTCATTCCCTGGCCGTAGAACGGCACGACCGCGTGGGCGGCGTCACCAACGAGCGCGACCTTGTCTTTGTAGAACCAGGGCGCGCAGCGGATCGTCACGAGTGAGCCGGTCGGATTCTGCCGGAAATCTTCGAGCAACGCGGGCATGAGCGGGACGGCATCGGGGAATTCTTCGTCGAAGAACCGGCGGACATCGTCGTCGGTCTTGGTGGTGGCGAAACTGCGCGGCCCTTCGAATTCCCAGAAGAGAGTGCATGTAAACGAGCCGTCGGGGTTCGGCAGCGCGATCATCATGAAACTTTTGCGTGGCCAGATATGGAGCGCCTCCTTTTCCATTTGCCACCCGCCATCGGCCGTGGGCGGGATGGTCAGCTCTTTGTAGCCGTGGGGGAGATAATTCTCGTCGTACTCGAACTCTGCGAGTTTTTTTTGCATCGATTGGCGCACCGCGGAAAACGCCCCATCCACGCCGATGATCACGTCGGTGCGAACCGCACCGGTAGTATTCGTTTCTGTGTTGAGAAGGTGCGTGGTCGCTTCGTCAGGATCGACGTCGGTGCACTGATGATTGAAATGCACTCGGACGTTCGGATAACGCTGCGCCGCTTCAATCACGGTGGTGTTGAGCGCGGCGCGACCGATCGAGTTGATGTATTTGTTTGGATCGACATCGTAAGGCGCGAAATGCAGGTCGCCGGATTTGTCGTGG
>Ga0209055_1003227_pt1 | contig 10018 bp, 8 predicted proteins | sample GraSoiAngelo_110_FD_185875 | JGI IMG/M metagenome (GOLD analysis project Ga0209055, IMG submission 185875) | Grasslands soil microbial communities from the Angelo Coastal Reserve, California, USA - 14_0903_12_30cm (SPAdes) (version 2) | ecosystem: Environmental > Terrestrial > Soil > Grasslands ...
CTTGGAGAGCTGGATAAACATGATTTCTAGAACTTATGTCATCACTGTGGCGACTGTTTAGTTTCCGAAATCTCGGTTCCCGTTTTGAACCAAGGATCCACTTCTAAAGCTCTAACCTTCGTCTCTGCAACCGGAAGACCATCGTCACGTAGGCTCTGGAGAAACGCGTTGGCTCGACCCCTTAGCTCCGCCAAACGTGTTTTGAAAGTCGAGAAGCCCTCTCTTTCACTCTCTAGGTTAGTCAGATCTCCTTTTGCAACCAGTCGAAGAGTTTCCTCTGCCACCTTTTCGACAAACTCACCGTAGAACTCGATGAACTCGTTAACGACCTCGAGCAAATCGTACTCGATCATCGACGCTGCCTTTCGAAGGAGCAGTCGGACTTTCTGGCGCATTGAGAAGTACCAGAGCTCAAGCGTGAAGTAGACTTCTTTGATCTTCTCAGTCGTCGCTGTAGCGAGTTGCGGTGTGGTCAAAGTGCTTGACCCGAAGCTCGCCTTGTCCAGTAGGGAGACAACCATTTCGTTGCCAGCCCCGCCTCCCTCCTGGAAGTTCAACCAACCGAAATCGTCGACTAGACGCTCTAGCTTCTTCAGAACAGAAGCACCTCTGCGCTGGACTTTGCCTGAGTAATCGAACCAGCCCCATAGGACTGCTAAGGAGACAATGACGGGAGCGCAGTAGTAGAGGGAGACTTTGTTGAGGATGATGAGCAGCAAAAGGATCGGCTGGGGAGCGAGAAGCAATACCTGGCCTTTGACGAAGCTCGCGATGAACTCTTTCATAGCTTAATCCTCATCGTCCGCTATCTCAACCGTCTAGAAATCGGCAGGACGAACTCCACGATTATTCCCACCGTTATGAATCCCCAGCCGCCTTGAATCAACTCTCGGGTTCCATCAGTTGTTCCGACGAGGACGAGAAGGAATCCGAAAAGTAAAGCTACTGCTGGGAACGCGGACGTGAAAGCCGCAAGAGTGGACCCCAATCAGCAGTCACTGTGGAATGATACTCGGACCCGGAAAAGGGGTCCGATGTAGAAAACCTGATAGTAACCCAAGTTGACGAGCGAGCCAATCCTCGCAACACGAACGATGGAGGACCATGCAGGCTCTTTTGGTCGTTAGGCTCCTATGATCGTAATCTGACCGTTTACTGTCAGTAGTTTTACGTCGGCTGCTCCGGTTCCGACTGTGGCCGTAACCTGGGTACTGGTTTTTGTCTGATTACTCAGTACAAGATTCTCTGTCTGAATATTTCCGTTGACGAGAGATGCGGTCAACTTGAATGAGGACGTTGATGGAACGACAATTTGCACGTTGCCATTTTGAGACGACATTGTATAGTTCCCTGCCATGATCGGTGTCGAAAAAGTGCCTGCGATGTTACCGTTGGTGGTCTGCGCTGAAAAGCCGCCGCTTGCACAAATTGAGCAGCTGAAGTCTATGTCGCCGTTGGATGAGGAGATGCTTGCGCCGGTGACGTTGAGACCGGTTGCTTGAATCCGTCCATTTACGTTGTCTACGACGATCTTGCTAATGTGCACTGAGAGTGGTATGAACACGTCGATTTTGACAGAATATGTTTGCGAGATCAGAAAGACAGCATTGTTGGGAAATTGGGCCTCGAATATGATGTTACCATTCATGCTTGAGTTGACAAGATCTACCTGTGCAGGGGACGATCCCAGACCCTTCGCCGTTACGGTGCCATTGATCAGGAAGCTGGTTTGTCCCCACGGTGCGAGTGTCACCGCACCGTTGATGTTTGTGACTTCGAGTGTGTAGATGCTTGACTGGTCGGCAGCCGTGCTGTAGCTAAAGTTCTTGGTAGAAACGATTGCTGACGATTGATAGATGAGTCCGAACAAGACCCCGACAACGACTATGACAAGGATTACGATTGCTATTACCCATCGGTTGAAACTTCTTTTTTCTGGTATCGGGCGAGCTATCGTTGTGCCTGGCGAGGGCCCAGTTGCGAACTGACCTGCCAAACCTTCTCGCTGAGCCTTTACGCTGTCGCTCTCTCGATCTCTTGCATCTCGTCACGTGAGAGAGTCAGTTCTGTCCCATCCTTCATTTCTCGGGCCTCCTTCTCACTGCGTATTCCGATGATCGCGCCTGTTAAAGCAGGGTGCATCAACTCCCACGCGATGACTACGTCTACCATTTTCTTACCGTGAGCTCGAGCTATCTTTGACAATGCTCCTCGGACCCTCTCCAGTTTGGCATGGTTCTCTGGTTGACCGTACCAGTGGTTTCTACGGAAATCTTTCGGGTCGAGAGTTGCTAGGCTGAAGTTGTCGGCGAGAAAACCCTCGGCTAAGGACCCCCAGCCCAGGACGCCGATATGATGGCTCAAAGAGAAAGGCAGGATGTCCTTCTCGATCTTTCTCTGGAGGGGGTTGTACTGAAGCTGATTGGCGGTGACGGGGCCGATTCGCTCGGCCCTCTCGACGAGGTCGACCGTGTGATTTGACAATCCGCCATTCCTGACCTTTCCCTGACGAATAAGATCCTGTAGGACTTTCCAGGACTCCTCGATAGGAGTTGTCGCATCCATATCGTGAAACTGTAACAGGTCGATGTGGTCGGTCTGGAGACGTTTTAGACTCGCTTCAACTTCTTTTCTGATAGTCTCCGGCTTGTGACTCTCAATCGAACCACCTTTACCGTCGGGCAACGTACCGCACTTCGTAAAGACGTAGACGTCGTCTCTTCGACTTTTGATCGCCTTGCCTACGATCTCCTCCGCCTTTCCCCATCCATAGAATGGAGCGGTATCGATCCAGTTCACTCCCTCATCCAAGGCGGTCTGGATCGCTCGAATGGCCGATTTTTCGTCTTGGGGTCCCCACCAGACTCTCCACTCCGGGGTTGAGCCTATCGGAGCAGTTCCTACTCCGACTTTGGTAATCTTAAGATCGCTCTTGCCAAGGCGTCTAGTCTCGAGCGTCAATCCCGTTCGAAGGATGCGGGTCTGAAAACGACTATTTCTACCTTGAACCGACGCTATACTCTATGGTCCTGGGACCCAGAGTATCAGCTGCTTGTGGCAGCTGGGACACTCTCTCGGGGTCCTTGCAAGTCCAAAGCCAAAGGGTTTGCATCCACTCGCACATTTCCAGTAACCCTTACTGAACAAGGGCTCCTCGCCGACAAGCGCCGCGGCTGTTTCAATGAAACCTTGGATGTAGGCGCCCCCCATTCGTTGACGGTCAGCCTCCTCCTTCTGCTGCTTCCAACGCTCCTGTCGGTCAAGAGTTTCGGACATGATGCGGGACCACTCCTTCTACTCTTACAATATCAAACATGTTGCGCCTGCAGACTGAATCTAGCAGGAGCTGGCAGACTGGGTTGGACTCGAATAGCGCAAGTTTCCGCAACGGACGATTATTGCTTCAGTTTCTCGCGGTAGTGCTCTCGCAGCTTCGCAATTTTCGGCTCGATCACTACCCTGCAATAGGGTTGTCGGGAATTCTTGGCGTAATAATCTTGGTGATAATCCTCCGCTTTGTAGAAGTCGCGATAAGATACCACCTCGGTGACGATCGGTTTCTTCCAGACTTTCGACTCGTTGAACTCCTGAATAACCTGACGGGCAATCTTTTCTTGTTCTGGGTTGTGATAAAATACAGCCGAGCGGTACTGGGTTCCCACATCGCCTCCCTGGCGGTTGTATGTTGTAGGGTCGTGGGTTGTGAAGAATATCTGTAGAAGATCCTTGAACGATATGATGCTAGGGTCGAACGTTATCTCGATCGATTCAGCGTGTCCCGTGTCCCCTGTGCACACCTCTTCATACGAAGGATTGGGAACGTTCCCGCCCGAATAGCCTGATTCCACTTTTGCAACACCCTTCAACTGGTCGAAGACAGCCTCCGTACACCAGAAGCACCCTGCCGCCAGCGTGGCTACCTCTAGAGCTTTTGAAATACTGGCTTGCTCGGGTTTCTGCGCCATGAGTTTACTACGCTCTATACCTAGTAGGGCTCAGGGGATATCTGAACATTCTCTCTCTAAACCCTCCCGTCAGGGGGTCTCTGAGGACGCTAAACCTCCACGAACCGGCCCTGGCTTTCTCCGGCTAAACTCCATCGCCTATCGACTTGAAATGCTACTGATTACCATCATTCTACTCATCGTTCTCTTCTACTGGCGACTATTCGTTGTCAGGGATCTGAACCTGTTGGAAACGGTTTTCTGGATGATCTTTCCCGACCTCGCGTCTTTCATCCCTATCGGCCTCGCGATGCGCGGAGCCAAGGAATGGCTCCAATGGGGACCTGGGCTCTACAATTTCTTCCACACACTTCTCGTCTGGATTCCCGTCTTTGCCATCTGGAGCATGTCGTCTGGAGCAATCCAATGGCCACTTCTCGGCTGGGCAGGTCACATTACGGCTGACCGTTCCGTAGGATACTATCTAAGAGCCTCAACCAGACGCCCCGATTAGGGTCGAATACTTTCACTCCTCTAGGGGCATTTACTCTCTAAAGGCCTCAAATTGAACACGACCAGAACAGATTCCTAGCCTAGATCTTGTTACTTACGGTCCTCACTCTGGGAGATAAGCCATGACCAGACTATCCTCGCTCCGATAGTCTTTGGCTGAAGAGATAGTGAATATTCAAGATCTTAACGGCGTTGGACCAGTAACCGCCGGCAAGCTCCGCGATGCAGGCTACGACTCCATCGCATCCCTAGCCATCGCACCAATACGAGAGCTAGTCGAAAAAGCAGGCCTAGAGAACAGCGTCGCCCTCAAAATCTCCCGAGCCGCCCGAGAAACAATACAGACAGACTTCGTCACCGCCAAACAGCTCTACGAGAGGAGATTAAACCTCCAGAGACTCAGCTTTGCATCCACCAATCTTGACAAGCTACTGGGAAACGGGCTTGAAACACAGGCCATCACAGAGTTTGTCGGAGAATTCGGAGCAGGCAAATGCGTTAGCAAAGATTCCTTAATTTTTACATCCACGGGACCAACAATTGCTTCTGATCTATCGCTCGCAGATTCGCCATTCGAAATCGACCCTTCAAAGCGCGTAACTGCAGGCAAAGCTCTGAGGAAATTCATCCAAGACGTCCCACAACAAGTGGAGATATTTGCGTCAGGGGGTTTCCGGGTCACTTCTAGCCCCCAGCACCGATTCTACACTATGAACGAAGAAGCAAAGTTAGAAGAAATTCATGCAGGAGAGCTGAAAGAGAAACGCTGGTTAGCAGTCATCCGCAGACTACCCCTTGTTGAAGAGCCCTACGAGCTACCAATCCCCTCAAGAGAACATGGACAGCAGTATGTTTTTCCGAACAAAATCACTGTCGAACTAGCCAAACTGATTGGATACCTGGCGAGTGAAGGCTACATTCATTGGACGCAGAAATCGTGCACAATAAACTTCAGCAATACAGACCGAGATCTGCAAGGAGAGTATGCCCATTGCTTCGAGAAGACTTTTGGTGCTACTCCACATTCTCCCCCGAGTCATCCCACAGACCTCAACGTCTACTCAGTCCAAATTGGCGAGTGGTGGGTAAAACTGATGCCCACACTGAAAGGAAGTGGCAGAGGCAAGACTGGTGAAAAACTCCTCCCAGCACAAGCCTTACGTCTCGGTCTAGAAGAAACGAAAGCTCTGCTTCGCGCCTATTTCGACGGTGACGGATGGGCGCAAGAAGACTCTCCTTTAATCGAGCTTTATTCGGTCCATCAGCCACTCCTCGACCAGCTACGCTTTCTACTTCTGAAGCTTGGCATATATGCTAGAACCCGGCACTGCAAGTCGTTAGCAATAACCGGAGAGTACGCAGTCAAATTCGCCAATGAAATAGGGTCTGACAGAAAAGTAAACCTCGACAAGTTCCGTCAATGGAACCTAGAACTCAGAAATACGTCATCTGACATTATTCCAATTCCAACGAAAATCTTCAACAGACTTGCGTCACTTCTCGGCTTCAACTCCGACAGCCCCGTATGGCGTCGATGGGTCCGGAATTATCGGAACCATCAAGCTTACCCCACCCGATGGACTCTACGCAAGCTAGTTCAAAATCTCCGCACATTTATTTCCCACACAAAGCAGGCGGGTTTCGCCTTTGATGACGAAGTGAGAGATATTCTAGATAGACTCGACACTCTTGTCGAGAGCGATCTTGCCTGGGAGCGAGTCACAAAGGTCAACCACAAAAATGAGCCAGTGGAGATGGTTGACTATGAGGTAAACCCCCACCACAACTACATCGTCAACGGGTTTGTAACACATAATTCTCAGATTTGTATGAAGCTCAGTGTTAATGTCCAGCTACCAGCCAAAGACGGTGGCCTCGAAGGTAAAGCCCTCTTCATCGACACTGAAGGAACATTTGCAGCGCAAAGAGTCTATCAGATGGCCCAGGCAATGGGACTGGACGCTGAAAAGATACTCGATGGCATCATTTACAGCCGCGTCTATAACAGCGACCACCAGATCCTCACGGTCGACCACGCGTTCAAAATCTGCCAGGAAGAAAACATCAAACTTCTGGTCGTTGACTCGATCCTCTCCCACTTCAGAGGCGAATACATCGGGCGCGAATCCCTAAGCGAACGCCAACAACGCCTAAACAGCCATCTTCACAAACTCCTCCGAATAGCTCAAGCCCTCAACCTAGCAGTCGTCATTACAAACCAGGTCCAAGCGAACCCTCAAGCGTTTTTCGGTGACCCCATGCGTCCCGCGGGCGGAAACATTCTAGCTCACGCCTCCACACACAGAGTCATGCTGAAGAAAGCCAGCCAGGGACTACGAGTTGCCAAAATAATAGACTCACCTTACTTGCCAGAGTCTGAGACCTACTTCCAGATTACCGCGAAAGGCGTGGAAGACGCCGCTCCAAAGAGCAGACGCGACGAATAGAACAGCCCTAAGGACCTGCGATGGAAACACGCCACACCATCGACCCTCTACAACCCAAGACATGGCAACTAGACCAGATAGAGAAAGGCAGCGAGGGCTACCTGTACCATTGCATCCTCTGCGACGAAGCCCTAATCCTCTCAAAACAACAGATCAATCCCAGGAAAATCAAACTAGTCTTCGATGGAACTTGTCCTAGCTGCGGCTTCGAACTCGACAGGGTCTTAGGTTGCCGGGCCTCTCTCCTGCCAGCGGGAAGACGCCTCCTCACCAGCCTGAAATGTAGAGACCCAGAACTTCTCAGAGAGCCAGACGACCAGATCGAATACCAAACACGTCGGGGAAGCAACCTCCCCCGAGACGTCCAACCGGGCATAACCACCGGGATAGAGTCTCTAGACAGGGCGCTGATTCTCAAAACGGGCCAGTTTGTCTTCCTCGATGGTGAACCATCGCATGCTCTTTCTCTCCTCCTCTGCGTCCGAGCAACACTCTCCCAAGGCTTGGATAGCGATGTTGTTTTCGTAGATGCAGGTAACGTCTTCGACACATACACCATCTCTCAGCACATCGTCAATCTTGGACTGGAATCTGGCCGAGTGCAGCAACGTATTCATCTCAGCAGAGCCTTCACGCATCACCAAGTTCACAGCCTCATTGTGGAAAAACTAACCGCAGCATTAGATGAGTATGGAGCTAGGTTCGCTGTGGTCTCTGACATCACGGCCCTCTTCTGCGATCCTGACGTACGAGAAAAGAAAGAAGCACTGGATATTTTTCGCAGAAGCGTACAGTTTCTGGGAAAAACTGCTGAGCAGAGAAACATGATAATTATAGCCACGAATCAGAAGGCAAGAAACAAGACCATGACAGACGCTTTGATGCATACTGCCCATGTTTCTGCGAGACTGAAGGACAAAGGCGCCTATACACAGCTCATCATAGCCCGTCATCCCTTCACTCCTCAGAAGGAAGACGAGGTTATTACGCCGGACAAAACGCTACTTGGTTATCAGTAGCCCTTCCGTTTACTTTCCTACAGTTTCGCATCTGTTTCACATTCGCTCTTCGTCCCGCTCTTCAGAATTAGTCCCAGAATAGAGAATCACATCTTGGTTCTTCGTGAAGCATCTAGGCTGGATTCTCGACCTCTACCACAAACCAGGCCAGATGGTAGTATGGCTGAAAAAAGCCGACGGAAAGTGTGTAAGGCTCACAGACAGATGGAAGCCAAGAATTCACGTGGGAGGCGACTACCGAGAGCTAATTGATCTCGCTTGCAAATCCTACGTTGAAAACTCGATTTTTGTCGACAAATTTGAAAGGGCTGGCGACATAGAAAAATCCCGAGTCCTTGAGGTCGTAGTAGAGAATGATGAGGAGGCTGCAAAGCTTGCGCAGAGGATACAACGAGAAAGCAGCTATTCCAATTTCCGACTCTACGATGTAGACGTTCCCTCTCCCCAAGTCTACCTCTACCAGAAAGACCTGTTCCCACTAGCCCTCGTCGAGGCAGAGGAAAGGGACGAGAAAATCGAATGGACCCTGAAAGATTCCAGAAAAACAATAGACTACAAACTACCCCCGCTTCGAAAGATCAGACTAGAAATCCAGACTAGAAAGAACAAGAGAATTCGGACCTTCGATGATGAACTAGACTCCCTTAGAATCATCACAGATCAAGAAGAAACTCTCGTTCTCGATTCGGGCAATGAAGAGGAAAAGCTCCTCAGCCTCGTTGAAACCTTCAACGAAATAGATCCAGACATTGTCATTACAGAAGGTGGAGACTCGTTCATCTTCCCATACCTAGCAAGACGTGCATACAAAAACGGAATGCTCAACAGGCTAGTTCTGGGCCGGGACCCATCGCCTCTAAGAGTCTATGAAGTTCAAGGTCATTCCTACTTCTCCTACGGAAAAATTCTGTACAGAGAGACGGCCGCCCGACTACTAGGCAGGCTACACATCGACGACCACAACGCCTTCATCAGTGCTGACTGTGGACTCGAAGGACTATTCGAAATCTCTCGGACGTGTATAATCCCGATTCAGCGAGCAAGCCGGGCGACCATAGGCACCAACATGACTAGTCTACAATTCTACCATGCGGTCAAAGAAAACGTTCTCATCCCCTGGAACAAGAACCAGCCCGAAGAATGGAAAGATAGTAACGAACTAGTCATCGCCGACAGAGGAGGCTTCATCCACGAACCCGAGACCGGGATCTATGATCAAGTGGGAGAACTGGACTTCACCAGCCTCTACCCAACTATAATGCGAGACCAGAACCTGAGCGGAGAAACCGTCAAATGCAAATGCTGCCCCAACTCGCCCCGTCGGGTTCCAGAGCTAGACTACAATATCTGCGACCGATGGCGAGGCATCGTCCCACAATCTCTTGAGATTCTCCTCGATAGAAGATCGAAGTACAAGCAACTCAAGAAAAACGAAAAAGATGAACTGAAACAGCAGAAGTATGATGCACGCCAGTCAGCACTAAAATGGATTCTAGTCTGCTGCTTACCATACGACTCGCCAGTATTGATCTCTCAAGATGGAAAGATAAGCTACCAGCACATTGGGAAAATAATCGACGACCAACTGGGAGATCGCATAGGAGTTTTTGATTGTACTAAGGAGCTATTGGTTGCTGGACTAGATAAGGATCTAAGGTCAAAATTTTGCAGAGTTTCAAAACTCATCAAAACCCCTTCTCCAAAGAAATTGCTTCATGTAAAAATGGATGATGGGAGAGAGGTAAGATGCACTTCCAACCATTCCTTCTATATTTTGAGAAATGGACTTCTTAGTGAAGTAAAAGCAGCTGACCTATCAAAAGGGGACCTTGTCCCCGTAGCTAAACACATCGTCAACAATAGTGCAACGATCTCAAACCTCGACCTTCTCCAACAGGTTCGACGGCAGATAGAACGACCGGAAAATGACCTGTGGCGGGCCAAGAGCAATGAACTTCGATCGCTTGTAAATTCGTCTTCGAATACTCTCGAAGTCGTGCTGAAGAGAGAAGGAAGACAGGTTCAAAATTTAGCCAGGTGGTGTGAAAGTGGTGTTGTTCCTTTTCACTATCTGCCATTGTTATCACTTCCTGAC
>Ga0209055_1003228_pt1 | contig 10016 bp, 9 predicted proteins | sample GraSoiAngelo_110_FD_185875 | JGI IMG/M metagenome (GOLD analysis project Ga0209055, IMG submission 185875) | Grasslands soil microbial communities from the Angelo Coastal Reserve, California, USA - 14_0903_12_30cm (SPAdes) (version 2) | ecosystem: Environmental > Terrestrial > Soil > Grasslands ...
CCGTCACCGTCACGACCTCGCCCCGCAGCGTGGCCTCGAAGCCTTCGAGGAGGATCTCGTCCTCGGCCAGCCGTACCTCACTGAGCGGTTTGGGCACGACAGACTCCCTCTCGCTACCGGGCCTAGAAGATCTCGCCCCACATCTTCTTGACCCGGTCGACGGACGCGGCCAGCGGCCTCGTGCGCGAGGCGACCGGCTTGCGGGCCACGACCGCAAGCTCGGCGACCGCCTCCTGGGGCCGTTCCGGCAGGCCGTCCGGGTAGACGCGGAGCAGGCCGAAGTGCACTCCTCCCTCCTGGACGATGAGCGAGCCCACGTGGGCGTCGCCGTCCAACCTCCCGGTCGTGGTGATCTTCAACCGGCCCTGCACGACCACGTTGCCCTGCACGTGGCCCGCGATCACCAGGTCGTGGGCCTCGATGTCCGCCCGCACCTGCGCGTTGGCGCCCACGAGCAGCTCACCAGGGCACGCGACGTCCCCGTCGAACGACCCCAGCAACTGCCCGTTCCCGGACATCGCCAGCCGTCCGACCAGGACATCACTTTCGGAGATGACCGTCAGCGGCATCTCCTCACGCCGTCTCGCCGGCAGTGACGCCGGCCTCGTCTCAATGTCGCCCATCACGACTTCCGGTACGGCCTCCCGACTGCGGCGGGCGCGATTGCGCGGCCCATGGCCCCGGCGACGACCACGATCGTCAGGACGTAAGGGAGCATACCCAAGAACTGAATCGGAACGCGGACCCCCAGGTACTGGAGGCGAGCGCCGAGCGCGTCCGAGCCGGCGAAGAGCAGCGACGCGCCGAACGCGCCGAGCGGCGTCCACTTGCCGAAGATCATGGCCGCGAGCGCGATGAAGCCCCGGCCCCCGGTCATGTTGGGCAGGAACTGGCCGACCTGCTGGATGCTGAAGTACGCGCCGCCCAGGCCGCCCAGCGCGCCGCTCGCGACCACGTTCACGTAGCGGACGATCTTGACGTTGACGCCCGCCGTCTCGGCGGCCAGCGGGTGCTCGCCGCAGGCGCGCGTGCGCAGGCCCCAGACGGTGTTGAACAGCACCAGGTGGACGACGATGACCAGCACGAGCATGAGGTAGGTCACCATGCCGTTCTGGAAGAAGATCGGCCCGATCACCGGGATCGACCCGAGCACCGGGATCTTCCAGATCGGGAGCGTGCCCGGCCCCTTCACGCCCTGCTGGAGCAGCGACTGGTAGAAGACGCCCGTGATGCCCACCGCGAGGATGTTGATGACCATGCCGCTGACGATCTGGTCCACCAGGAACTCGATCGAGAGCACGGCGTGGAGCGCCGCGATGAGCATGCCCGAGAGGATGGACGCCAGCATGCCGAGCGCCAGGTTGTGCGCCACGTAGGCGATCGCGAAGCCGACGAACGCGGACGTCAGCATGATGCCCTCGAGCGCGATGTTGACGACGCCGGAGCGCTCGCTCATCACGCCGCCCAGGGCCGCCAGCACCAGCGGCGTGGCCGCGATCAGCGTCGCCGAGGCGAGGCTGACCAGGTCGACGCTCTGCAGCCAGGCCATGATGCCGCCCACTACGCCACTCCCTCTTCCGGCGGCGTCTGGCCCAGGCCGCCCTTGGTGATGCTCACCGGGGCGGCGCGGCCGGCCCGCAGCCGGAAGATGAACCGGACCAGCATCGGCGCCGCGACGAACACGATCACGGCGGCCTGCACGACCGAGATCAGGTCGGTCGAGACCTGCGTCTGCAGCTGCATGAAGCTCGAGCCGCTGCGCAGCGCGCCGAACAGCAGCGCCGAGGGCAGGATGGCGATCGGGTTGCCGCCGGCCAGCAGCGCCACGGCGATCGCGTCGAACGCCAGGCCCGACGCCAGCGACGGCGTCAGGACGCCGGAGACCCCGAGCACCTCGACGGCGCCCGCCAGCCCGGCCACGGCGCCCGAGATGCCCATGACCGTCACCATCGTCCCGGCCACGGACATGCCCGAGGCGCGGGCGGCCTCCGCGTTCAGGCCGACCACCCGGATCCGGAACCCGATCGTGGTCCGCTCCAGCAGGAACCAGATCACCGGCACGGCGAGGATGGCCAGGAACAGGCCGAGGTGGAGCCGGGAGCCGGGCACGATGATCGGCAGCGACGCCGAGTGCAGGATCGCCGGCGTCTGCGGGATCGCCCGGTGGGGGTCGGACATCGGGCCCCGGTTGACCAGGAAGTCCAGGAGCCCGGCGGCGATGTAGTTGAGCATGATCGTGGTGATCACCTCGTGCGCCCCGGTGCGTGCCTTCAGGATGCCCGGGATCGCGCCCCAGAGGAAGCCGCCCAGCATGCCGGCGAGCAGGGCGAGCGGCACGTGCAGCACCGCCGGCAGGCCGGCCACGCGGTAGCCGATGAACGCCGAGAAGATGCCTCCGAGCAGCAGCTGCCCCTGGCCGCCGATGTTGAACAGCCCGGCCCGGAACCCGATCAGCACCGACAGGCCCAGGAACACGTAGGGGATGGTCGCGACCAGCGTCTCGGTGAACCCGTTGCGGTTGGTGAACGCGCCCTGGAACAGCGCGGTGTACGCGTCCAGCGGGTTGGCGCCGACGAGCAGGATGGCCACGGCACCGGCCACCAGGCCGAGCAGGACCGAGAACAGGGGGAGCAGGAAGCGGCCGCTCAGCGAGCGCGCGAGGGTGCCGTTCACGCCGCGGCGCCCGCCATCAGCAGGCCGATGCGGTCGGAGTCGATCTGGTCGCCCTCCAGGACGGCGACGACGCGGCCGCGGTACATCACCGCCACGCGGTCCGACAGCGAGAGGATCTCATCGAGCTCCGACGAGACCAGCAAGACCGCCATGCCCGCGTCGCGGCGGCGCACGAGCTGCTGGTGGATGAACTCGATCGAGCCCACGTCCACACCGCGCGTCGGCTGGCTGGCCACCAGCAGCCGGGGATCGCTGTCGAGCTCACGTGCCACCACCACCTTCTGCTGGTTGCCGCCCGAGAGCGACGCCAGCGGCTGCTCGGGGCTCTCGGCGCGAATGTCGAACGCCCGGATCACGCGCTTCGCGTGCTCCAGCACCGCCGCCAGCTGGCGCACGATGCCGCGCGCGAAGGGCGGCCGGTCGTAGTCGGACAGGACCAGGTTGTCGGCCACGGTGAGGTCCGCGATCACGCCCATCGAGTGCCGGTCGGCCGGGATGTGGCCCACACCGGCCATCAGCACGCGGCGCGTGCCGTCGTGCGTGATGTCCCTCGCGCCGAGCAGGATCCGGCCCTCCCGGGCGTGGCGCAGGCCCAGGATCGCCTCGATGAGGTGGTCCTGTCCGTTGCCCTCCACGCCCGCGACGCCCACGATCTCGCCCGCCCGCACCTCCAGGCTGACGCCGTCCACCGCGGCCTGGTGGCGGTCGTCCTCCACGGTCAGCTGCTCGACCTCGAGCACCGGCTCGCCAGGATGGGCGGCGCCCTTCTCGACGCGCAGGAGCACCGGGCGGCCGACCATCAGCCGGGCCAGCTCGGGCGGGCTGGACTCGGCGGGCGACGTCGTCGCCACCACATTGCCCCGGCGCATGACGGTGATGCGGTCCGCGACGGCCATCACCTCGGCCAGCTTGTGCGTGATGAAGATCACGGCGCTGCCGGAGCCCGTGAGCTGGTGCACCACCTCGAACAGGCGCTCCGCCTCCGGTGGCGTCAGGACGGCCGTGGGCTCGTCGAGCACCAGCAGCCGGGCGCCGCGGTACAGCGCCTTCAGGATCTCCACCCGCTGCTGGATGCCGACGGACAGGTCCGCGACGCGGGCGCCCGGGTCCACCTCCAGCCCGTAGCGGGCGGCCAGCTCCGAGACGTCGCGCCGCGCCCGCTGCAGGTCCATCACGCCCCGCTCCGCGGTCTCGTGGCCGAGCACCACGTTCTCGGCCACCGTCAGCGGCGGGATCAGCATGAAGTGCTGGTGCACCATGCCGATGCCCAGCCGGATCGCGTCGAGCGGGCCTCCCACCTGGACCGGCCGCCCGTCGAAGCGGATCTCGCCCTCGTCGGCGTGGGTGAGCCCGTAGACGACGTTCATCAGCGTGGTCTTGCCCGCGCCGTTCTCGCCGAGCAGCGCGTGCACCTCGCCCCAGCGGACGGTGAGGTCGACGCCGTCGTTGGCGCGCAGCGCGCCGTACGTCTTGACGATGCCGCGGAGCTCGAGGGCGGGAGCCGGGTCGGTTCCGGCCCGGCTCCCTGCTTCTGTGGCCAGGGGGCTTAGCTCTCGGCCCCCGTCTTGATGCTGCCGTCCTTGAGGCCCTTCTCGATCGTGTCGATCTTGGACTTCTGGTCGCTCGTCAGCTTGGAGTCGAAGTTGTGGTACGGCGCCACGCCGACGCCGTCCGTGGACGCGTCGAACGTCTGGATGCCGCTCTTGAACTGGCCTTTCACCGCCTGGGTGATGGCCGTCTTCACCGCCAGCGACAGGTGCTTCTCCGCGCTCGTCAGAAGGCAGGGGTCCGCCTCGGGATACGACGCGAACTGGTCCACGTCCACGCCCACGCAGGCGACGTTCTTCTGCAGCGCCGCCAGCAGCGCGCCGTTGCCCGTGTTGCCGCCGGCGCCGAACAGCACGTCCGCGTTGCGGTCCGCGAACTCCAGGCCGCGGGCCTTGCCCCAGTCGGGGTCGTTGAAGTCCTTGGGGCAGCTGCACGCCGTCTGGTAGACGCCGAGCGTCGTGACCTTGGAGTTGACGTACTTGGCCCCGGCCTCGAACCCGACGCGATAGCGGTGCACGGGCGGGATGTCCAGGCCGTAGACGCCGGCGATCGTGTTCGACTTGGTGTACAGGGCGGCGACCGCGCCGGCCAGGAAGCCGGCCTGGTCCTCGCGGAACAGGAGGCCGGTGACGTTCGAGGGCGCGCCGGTGTCCGGCGCGGAGTCGACCATGATCACCTTGATGTTCGGATACGCCTTCGCGAACGTCTGGGCGTCGGCGCCCAGGTTGAACCCGACCGCCACGACGACGTCGTAGCCGCCGTCACCGAACTGGCGCAGGTTCCTCTGGTAGTCCTCGCTGGAGTTGGACTCGATCGCCTTGCCCGTCACGCACAGGCTGGAGTCAGCCTGCGCCTCCTGCACGCCCTGCCACGAGTTGGCGTTGAATGACTTGTCGGACAGCTTTCCGACGTCGGTGACGAGCCCGACCTTCCAAGTCTTCGAGCAGTTGGAGCTGGACCCCGAGCTCGAGCTTCCGCTCGATCCACAGGCGACCGCCACCATCAGCGCGGCCGCGACGACCGCAACTCGTCGGAACACCCTCATCTCTCACGTACTCCCAGTTGTCTCGGATTCCACGGTTCCGGTCTCACACCGGCGTGGCGTCAGTCTATCGCCAAGGCGGCCGGATCGCGAAATGCCCTGACCGGCCCTTCGCCGTCGTCACACCCGCCCGTGTCACAGGGCCGGATGCTCGCGCAGGTACGTCATCAGGGCGTCGCGATCGGGCGGCAGCGTGCCGTCGAGCACGAGCTCCTCCAACGCCGCCTTGATCCTGCCCACCTCGGGCCCGGGCGGCAGCCCGCGCAGCCGCATGACGTCGCGGCCGCTGACCGGGATGCGCATCCGGCTCGGCGTCTCCTCGAGCACGGCGTGGAGGCGCGCCTCCAGCTCGTCCAGCTTCGCTCCGTCAGGGTACGCCGAGGCGGCGACGTCGGCCCGCGCCAGCGTCCACAGCTGGTCGCCGGCCTCGCGGGCCAGGCGGCGGACCCCGCCGTCGCCCCAGCTCGAGTCGTAGAACACCGGCCGGAGGTGGAGGCGGACCAGCCGGCTGACCCGGTCCACGTCCGCGTTGGAGAAGCGGAGCCGCGTCAGCGCCCGCCGGGTCAGGTCCGCGCCGACGTCGTGGTGGCCGTGGAACGCGCCGTCCGGCGTCGCCGTGGCGGGCTTGCCGACATCGTGGAACAGCGCGGCCAGCCGGAGCACCAGGTCCGGCGGCCCGTGCGCGGCGGCCGCCTCGACGGTCAGCAGCGTGTGCCCGTACACGTCCGCGACGTGGTAGCCGCCCTGGGCGACGCCGTGGCAGGCGTAGACCTCGGGCAGCAGGGGCTCCATCAGCCCGCCCTGGTCCAGCAGCTCCAGCGCCAGCCGGGGCCGGTCGGACAGCAGCATCTTGCGCAGCTCGTCCGCGATCCGCTCGGCGGACAGGACCGGGGGCCGGGCCCGGTCGCGGAGCCGGCGCATCGTGGGCAGCAGGTCGGCCGCCAGGGCGAACCCGAGCTGGGCGGCGAAGCGGATCGCCCGGAGCATGCGGAGCGGGTCGTCCGAGAACGTGACCTCGGCCGGCCGCGGGGTGCGGAGCAGGCGCCGCTCCAGGTCGGCGCGGCCGCCCAGCGGGTCGTGGATCACGCCGTCGAAGTCCATCAGCATGGCGTTCACGGTGAAATCGCGGCGGAGCAGGTCCTCCTCGACGCTGGCGGGACGGACGAACGGCTTGCGGGAGTCGGGCGCGTACGACTCGGCGCGCGCGGACACGAACTCGACGGCCCGGCCGCCCCACGTCACCTGGGCGGTGCCGAAGCGGGGGAACAGCGCCGGCCGGCGGGCGGCGGCCAGGGCGGCGAACCGCTCGGCCAGCTCCAGAGCCCGCCCGTCCTCGACCAGGACGTCCAGGTCGGGGTGCGGCCGCCCGAGCAGCGTGTCGCGGACGTAGCCGCCGACCGCCCAGGCGCGAGCGCCGAGATCGCCGGCGGCCCGCCGCAGCAGGGGGAAGGCGGGGTCCGTCACGGGGCCATCGGCGGACGCCCTGTCGAGCGTCGGCCTGCCTCGACTGGCCGCGATGCGGCGCCGGGGTGCGTGGCTCTCCCGGCGTCGCCACGGCACCAGGCGGGCCACGCCGGCGCCAGGGCGAGGCGCGCTGGCCCGATCAGAGGTGCTCGCGGGCCCATTCGACCGCGCCCACCTGGCCGGCGCGGTCGCCGAGCCGGGCCCGGCGGAGGCGCGGCCGGCGCTTCGGCTTGATGAACGGCGACGAGCGCAGCACCTGCTCCAGGACCGGCGCGACCTGCCGCCACGAGCGCGTCACCCCGCCGCCCATCACGATCATCTCGGGGTCGAACAGGTTGGCCACGTTGATCAGCGCGTAGCCCATCTGCGTGGCCGCCTCGCGGACCCGCGCGGCCGCCTCGCCGTCCCCGTTCGCCGCGCCGTCGAACAGCGCCTCGGCCGTGGCCCCCGTCGCCCGGGCCAGCGCCCCGCCCCCGCAGTACGCCTCGACGCAGCCGCGCTGTCCGCAGCTGTCGAGCGGGCCGCGGGGGTCCAGGATCATGTGGCCGACCTCGCCCGCCGCGCCATGGGCGCCCGAGAACAGCCGGCCGTCCAGGATCAGCCCGGCCCCCACGCCGGTGCTCCACGTGATGTAGACCATCGTGCCCGTCCCCCGGCCGGCGCCGTGGTGGTACTCGCCCAGGCCGGCCAGGTTGGCGTCGTTCTCCAGGTGGGCCGGGCTGCCCAGCACCTCGCGGACCATCGCGGCCAGCGGCACGTTCCACCAGCCGGGCAGGTTGGGCGGGTTGACCAGCACGCCCCGGGCGGGGTCGGTCGGGCCCGGCGCCCCGATCCCCACGCACTGCACCGGCTCACCGTCCGACAGCCGCGTGACCTGCTCGGTCGCCCACTCGACCACCCGCCGCGGGGTGCGCAGGACGGCCGTGTGGTTGCGGCTCGTGGCCACGATCCGCCCGTCGGGCCGGGCCACCGCCACGCGGACCTGCGTGCCGCCCAGGTCGATACCCGCGATCATCGTCAGTAAGGTAGCCGAGCGTCCCTTCGCGCCGGACTGGCCGACCTGTCCCGGGCCCTGTCCCAATCGTCCCATTGACGGCTTCATTGCTGCGTTGCTATCAACTTAGTCAAGCGGATTACTGTCACGTTAGACTGGAGGACGGGCGGGAGAAGAAGCGTGAGAGCATTCGGATGACCTGGGGTGAGCCGGGACGTACGATCATGGTCCCCGACGCCGGCATGCCCGGCGCCGGCGACGTGGATGGCGACGGGCTCGGCCTGGTCCACGAGCTGACCCGGCGGCTGGAGGCGCTCCGGCGCGAGGGCGAGCGGGTGGCCGCGCTCGAGGAGGCCAAGACCAAGCTCCTGCGCCTGGCGTCCCACGAGCTCCGCGGGCCGCTGGCGGTCGTCCGCGGCTACGTGTCCATGCTCCGGGACGGCACGTTCACGGACCAGGCGGACCAGCTCCAGGAGGTCTACGCGATCCTGGAGGCCAAGGCGGACCAGATGGACCTGCTGGTCACCCAGATGCTGGAGGCCGCGCGGCTGGAGGAGGGCCACCTGCGCGTGGACCTGCGCCCGATCGACCTGCGCGAGCCCGTCGGCGAGGCGTTCGAGCGGGCCCGGCTCGTCGCGCTGGCCGAGCACGCGCTGAGCCTGCAGGCGCCCGGGCGGCCCGTCACGGTCGAGGCCGACGCCGACCGCGTCACGACGATCGTCGCCAACCTGCTGGACAACGCCGTCAAGTACTCGCCCCTGGGCGGCCCGGTGCGCTGCACGGTGCGGGTCGAGCGGGGCCGGGCGCTGGTCGAGGTCCGCGACCGCGGCCTGGGCATCGCGGCCGCCGACCAGACCATCCTCTTCACCCGCTTCGGCCGGATCGAGACGCCGGCCAACCGGCACATCAACGGCACGGGCCTGGGGCTGTACCTCTCGCGCGAGCTGGCGCAGCTGCAGGGCGGGACGCTGACGGCCGTCTCCGAGGCCGGCCGCGGCAGCACGTTCAGCCTGGCGCTGCCGCTCGCCCCTACGGCCGCTGGCTGACGGGCGGTTCCGGGAGCGCGGCGGCCGCCCGGAGCAGCGACTCGACGGCCGGCCGCAGGTGCTCGCCCAGCGGGGTCAGCCGGTACCACGTGCTCACGGGCGGTCCGGCCTCGACCTGGCGCTCGACCAGGCCGGCTTCGCACAGCTCCTGCAGGCGCTCGCTCATCACCCGCTCCGAGAGGCCCGGGACGGCCCGGCCGACCTCTGAGAAACGGGCAGGCCCGTGCAGCAGGGCGGCCAGGATGGGCAGGGTCCACCGCTTGCCCACGAGGCCGAACACGCGGAGCTCCTGCCGGCCGCAGCGAAACGCCTGCGGGTCGGTTTCCAATCTTTCTTCCGAGGGTACGTTAACTCACGGGCTGACGGAATGTAAGCCCTCAGTGAGGAGATAGACGAACACAAGATGGCAACCACCACACTCAAGCTCCCGGTGCTGCCGCTCACGCAGGCGGTGGTGCTGCCGCGCATGAGCGCCACGCTGCCCATCGACTCGACGGACGTGCGCACCGCCGTCGAGGCCGCGCTCGCCGGCGAGGGCCTGCTGCTCCTCCTGCCGAAGGTCGACAGCCGCTACGCCACCGTCGGCGTCGTCGCCAAGATCGAGGAGAAGGGCAACCTGCCGGACGGCACCGAGGTCGTCGCCGTGCAGGCGCGCAACCGCGCGATCCTCGGCGACGTGACCACGGACAACGGCGTGCTCTTCGCGTCGGTCCAGCTCTCCCCGGATCCCAGCACCTGGTCGGACCGGGCCCGCGAGCTGATGCACCAGTACCGCGCCATCGTCGAGAACATCCTCGAGCTGCGCGGCGCGCCGCAGGTGGCGCAGGTGCTGCGCGGGATCGAGAACCCCGGCCACCTGGCCGACATGTCCGGCTACTCTCCCGACCTGTCGCAGGCGCGCAAGGTCGAGGTGCTGGAGACGATCTCCGTCGAGGACCGGCTGGAGAAGCTGATCGGCTGGTACAAGGAGCTGCTGGGCGAGCTGAGCATCAAGGAGCAGCTGCGGAGCGAGGTCTCCGAGCGCATGGAGAAGAACCAGCGCGAGTTCCTCCTCCGCCAGCAGATGGACGCGATCCGCAAGCAGCTCGGCGAGGGCGGCAGCGACATCGTGGCCGAGTACCGCAGCCGCGTCGAGAGCTCGGGCATGCCCGAGGGCGCCCGCAAGGAGTTCGACCGCGAGCTGGACCGGCTGGAGCGGATGAGCGAGCAGAGCCCGGAGTACGGCTGGATCCGCAACTTCCTGGACTGG
>Ga0209055_1003229_pt1 | contig 10016 bp, 8 predicted proteins | sample GraSoiAngelo_110_FD_185875 | JGI IMG/M metagenome (GOLD analysis project Ga0209055, IMG submission 185875) | Grasslands soil microbial communities from the Angelo Coastal Reserve, California, USA - 14_0903_12_30cm (SPAdes) (version 2) | ecosystem: Environmental > Terrestrial > Soil > Grasslands ...
CGCATGGGCCGCATCCGTGATCTGCCGATGCCAGAACGAGTCCGAGATTCTCGTCGCCATTTCCCGCGCGAGCTGACCCCGCCGATCGGGTGGGAAGCGCAGCCGCGCGACCCGCCACGCCTCCTCTGAGTCCTCACGGGCCACGATCCCGATGCGCGCTCCCGTACGCACCCCCTCCTCCGCCGGCTCTTCCTCCCCGGGCGGCGGAGGGTATTTCACCGCCGTCGCGCCGATCGCCCGCGCGGCGGCCACGCCCGCCGCGGACGAGCCCGACACGAACAGTCCAGGCGAGAGATCCGGCGCCACCGGCGGCGTCAGCTTGAGGCGGGTCGCGCCGTAGAACGCGCCTTGGTATGTGACCCCCGCGCCCGAGAGCAACAGCCCGATCAGCGTGGCGTAGTCGGTCAGGCGCTCGTAGCGCTGATCATGTTCCGTGGGATCGTTCAGCGCTTCGAGGTCGTTCTTGAAGCCGCCCGCCACGAGATTCAGACACACGCGGCGCCCGTGCAGCCATGCCAGGCTCGTCACGAGCTTGGCGACGGTGTAGGGATGCATGTACACCGGCTGCACGGCCACCAGGGGGCACAGGTCGGTCGTGTGCTGGATCACGTACTGCGCCACGAGCCACGGATCCACCTGACGGTTGTCGCTGTAGACCAGCATGCCGCGACAGCCGTGGCGCTCGCTCCAGCGCGCCACGTCGGCCACCCGTGCGAGGTACTGCGCTCGCGGTGTGTTGCTCGAGGCCGGACAGGTCGAAAACAGCTCCGGCGTACCGCCGTTCACGCTCACTGCTTGACGATGTCTCCACTCGTCACGGTGCCGGAGACGCGGAATCCCTCTGACGGAATGAAGACGTCGAAGAAGTCGGAGCCGCTCCCGGCCGGTCCGTTGTCACACACGCTCAGGGTGAAGCTCACTACGCCGCCCGTGTCCTCACGCCCGTTGGCGTCCACTTCCACCCCGCGACTGGGGTCGCTGCACTTAGTCGAGCTGTTGCGGTACGCGGTGATCGCCGTCGCGGGATCCGCCGTCGGGTCCACGGTCAGCGATGCGGGCCTTCCATCCGGTCGCACGTCGGCGTAATCGGTGCCCGTGAATCTTCCGGTCAGATCGGACCGCAGGTCGAAGTCAAAGGTCACCACGTTGTTCCCGGGCGTGGGAGAGCCCGCGCCGACCTGCCCACTGCCGGTCACTCGCGCCGACGGCGGTGGTGGCGGCGGCGGCGGCGGCGGCGGCGGCGGTGGCGGCGGCGGTGGCGGCGGCGGCGGTGGCGGCGGCGGCGGCGGTGGCGGTGCTGCGCAGCTGACCGAGAACGTGGTGCTAGTCGTGCTCCCCGCCGTGACCGTCACGGTCCGCGGGTTCGTACCGCTCACGCTGCAATTCGAGGCCAGCCCACTCAGCGCCACTGAGTGGCTCCCTGCCGGGACCCCGGTGAACGTCACGCTCCCATTGGTCCCGATCGCGCGGCTGCTGCTGCCATCGAGCGTGACGGTGTACCCATCGGGATCGAGGTTCGACCCCGTGGTCGCAGTCGTCACCGAGAGGTCGCCGCTCGTCGGTGGCGGCGGGGGCGGCGGCGGCGGCGGCGGCGGTGGCGGCGGCGGCGGTGGCGGCGGCGGTGGCGGCGGCGGTGGCGGCGGTGGTGGCGGCGGCGGCGGCGGCGGCGGCGACCCCGCGCAGTCGATCGAGAATGCTGCGCCTGCGGTGCCGCCGATCGGAACGGTGACGACCTGCGGGTTTCCGGTGGTGACCGTGCAGTTGCCTGCAACGCCGGAAAGCGTCACGACCGCGACGCCGGGAGGCACGTCCGTGAACGTCACGCTCCCGTTGGGCGCGATCGGGCTGCTCGACAGGAGCACGTCCACCGTCACCGTGTAGCCGTCGGGGTCGAGGTTCGATCCCGACGTCGTCGTCGACACGGTGAGAGCGCCGGTCACCAGGCCGAGCTGGGACGCCGGGCCGGACGATCCGCGGACGGGGGCGGTTGAATCGCGGCAGGCCGCTCCCGCCAGCCCTGCCAGCGTCAGGGTGATGATGAGCTTCGCCGTTGCGCGTCCCACAGTCGTCCTCCGCAGGTTCCACATTGAGAGGTGCAACTGATGGGCCACTCTCGCGCAACCTGCAGGTGCCGCCGCCCCGCACGATTTCAGCCCGATGCGCCCGTGCGGCGCTGCCGTACTGCCGCAAATCTCTTGCGCGCGAGCAACGCGGCGGCCGTTCAACGCACCACAATGCCACGTGCGGGCGGCGCAACGACTGCGCAAACTGCACACGCCCGCGCGACCAACGACGGTCAATACTTGGGGGGCAGGGTCTTGTACCGCTCGAACAGTTCCGTCTGCCGGCTCTTCAACGGAATCTCGTTGCCGCGGATGAACACGTGCTCCACGCCGGTGGTAAACTCGAAGGGGTCACCCGACCACACGACCACGTTCGCCACCTTGCCCGGTTCGAGCGAGCCGTAGCGATCGGCCACGCCGAACATTTCCGCGGGGGAGAGCGTGACGGCGCGCAGCGCCTGGTCCCACGCCATCCCATACGACACGGCGTTTCCCGCCTGCTGGCGCAGGTTGCGCGAGTTGTGCGTGTCGGTCTCCATGAGCGCGACCTTCACGCCCGCGCGCGCGAGCAGCGCGGCGTTCTCGTAGCGGATGCCGAGCGCGTCGTAGGAGGGAATGTTGTCGAGCGGCTCCACCAGCACCGGCACGCCGGCGGCCGCGATATTTCGCGCGACTTCCCAGCCTTCCTGGGCGCCAGCCAGCACGAGCTTCAGCTTGAACTCGCGCGCGAGGCGCAGCGCGGTCGCGATGTCGCTCCGGCGGTTCGCGTAGGCGATGAGTGGCTCCTGCGCGTGCAGCACCGGCAGCAGCGCCTCGAGGTCGCGGGCCGGTGCCGACAGCGGTTGTATCTGAGCGCGGCTGAAGTCCACCTTGCGGCGCTCGTATTCGAGCGCGTCGCGGAATACGCGCCGGAGACGATCAGCCAATCCCGCACGCGAGCCGCCGGCGTAGTCCTTCCCGCTCTCGGAATCGTCGAGCACCATCCCGGCCGGCGACTTGACGACCATCTGTTCGATGGTGGCTCCATCGAGGTCGATCAGTGCCGCCTGCCCGCTGACCAGGTTGCCGGTTGGGGTGGCGAGCACGGTCGTGACTCCTTCGATCCGCGTGACCGCGATGACCGCGGACGCGGGGTTGATCCCCTCCGTGACGTTGAACGCGGCGGCGATGGTGTCGCCCTGCAGGCTTGCCTCGCGCGTCCCCGCGACGGCGCCGATCTCGACCAGGCCCAGCTGGCCGCCGCCGTCGATCAGCCCCGGCGTGACCCACTTGCCCGCCGCGTCGATGCGCGTGGCGTCGGACGGGATCGCCACGCCGGTGCCGACCGCCGCGATCTTGCCGTCGTGGATCAGCACGGTCGCGTTGGCGATTTTGGGGCCGGACACGGGAAACACCGTGCCGCCCGTGATAGCGATCGTCTGCGCGAGCAGCACGGCGATCATCGGTCGCTCCCAGGGGCCGGCGCCCGGCCCAGCTCGAAATCGGTGCGGGGCTGGTGCGCCGCGTCGGCCCGGTCGTACACGAGCCAGCCGTCGTTGTAGACCTGCACGGCCTTCGAGTAGATGGAGAACGGGTCGCCCGACCAGACGACCACATCGGCCATCTTGCCGGGCTCGAGCGTACCGACGATCGAGTCGAGCCCGAGCGTCCACGCGGGATTGACCGTGATCCAGCGCAGTGCCTGATCACGCGTGATGGGTATCCCGGCCCGAACGCCGGCGTACATCGCCTTCGCCGCCTCCTGGTTCAAGCGCTGGATCCCGCTCGGACTGTCGGAATGAATCAGCGGCCGCCCACCCGCGTGCTGGTTGAGCGCCGCGTTCTGTTGGATCCCATCCATCGCCTCTTCTTTGAACCCCCACCAGTCCGCCCACACCGACACCGAGGTCCCTTCCTTCGCGAGCAGGTCCGCGATCTTGTACGATTCGACCGCGTGGTGGAAGGACCGGATCTTGAAGCCGAACTCGTGCGCTAGATCGATCATCTGCGCCATCTCGTCGGCGCGATAACAATGGTTCTGGACGTACATGTTGCCGCGCAGCACCTCCGCCAGCGTCTCCAGCCGCAGGTTGCGCTCGGGCGGATCGCCCTTGTGATCCTTTCGCCACGTGTCCCACCGGCGGCGATACGTCTCCGCCTGCGTGAACGCGCTGCGGTAGCCCGCCATGTTGCCCATCCGTGTCGCAGGGCCGCCGCGCCGCCCGTACACCCGTTTGGGGTTCTCGCCGCATGCCATCTTCAGCCCGTAGCGCGCGCCGGGGAACTTCATCTCCTGCACCGTGCGCGCCGGGACCAGCTTCAGGATGGCGCTGCGCCCGCCGATCAGGTTGGCGGACCCGGGCAGCGCCTGGATGGTGGTGATCCCGCCCGCGATGGCGAGGGGGATCTGGGGATCCTGCGGCCAGAACGAATGCTCGGCCCAGACCTCGGCCGTGACGGGGTTCGTCGCCTCGTTGCCGTCCGATTCGGCTTCGGTGCCCGGCGCCGCGTACACGCCCAGATGAGAGTGGTCGTCGATCAGCCCGGGGGTGACGTACTTCCCGGCTCCGTCCACCACGGCCGCGTCGGCCGGTGCGTCCACCTTTTCACCGACGGCGACAATCCGTCCGTCCTTGAAGAGGATGGACCCGTTGCGGATCTCCTGCCCGGTCGCCGTCATGATGGTCGCGTTACGGATCAGCACCGGTGGATTGGGGTGGCGCCGATAGGTCGACGGATACTGCGCCCGATCGACGCTCATGCTCTCCGCCGCGGCCTGCGACGCCGCGGCAGAAGCGGCGGCGGGAGCGGGGGCCGGCGTGGCCTGGCGGACGCCCGCCGCGGCGCAGCCGGCCGACAGCCCGAGGGTCAGGTACAGCAGTGTTCGCATCGCATCGCTCCGGAGAGAGGTCACTTGACGAGCTCGACGACGAGGGGTTGACCGACGTATTCAGTCCGCACCAGGCGGCGCGGCGCCGTCGTGCTCACGTACATCACGAACGGCACGCGCGAGCCTGTCACGGCGATATGGTACGCCTGAAACGTCCCGGCCGGTACGACCACGCTCTCCTCCGCGCCGACCTTGAACGTGAGCAGCTTCACCGCGCCGTCGCTGGGAGAGAAGAAGCTCACCGTAAAGGTCTTGCCCGATTCGAGCGGAAACGCCGGAACGGAAAACGGCACCGCATCCTCGTCGATCGTGCCCGGCGGCAGCACCGTGTCGATGTCGAACGGCTTGGTGGTCCCGTCCTGCTGCGCCATGGCGCTCCGCCCTTTCACCCGTCCCCCACTGTAGGTGAGGTGCGCTTCGCTGCGCTGTCCCTGCTGGATCGTCACGCGGTCGAGCCGCCGGCTCGACCCGTCGGCGGGGTCGAGCACCAGCGTGACCGTCTGCTGGAACGCGCCCCCGCCCATGTTGCTCTGCTCGGTGTAGACCAGCGAATCGGCGGTGCGTCGCAGCGCCGACACGCTGGCGCCGACCGGGTTCCCTTGGAACAGCACGCGCGAGCTGTCGGTGTGCGAGGCGAGTTGCGCCGGATCGAGCGCGACCGGTGCGGCCTTGGGGCTCAGCTCGGCCGGGGTCAGCGGATTGCCGTCGCCATCCACCAGCCGGACGGGGGCGATCGCCTTGAGTCGGTCGTACAGCTTCGTCGCGTCCCCGACGACGACGATGGTCAGCGCCCCGCGCCGATACAACCGGGCCGTCGCCGCGCGCGCCGCCGCCGGCGTGACGGCCGCCAGCCGCTCCCGGTACAGTCGCAGGTAGTCGTCGCCCAGACCCAGCAGCTTGGCGTTGGCCACGTGGGCGGCTATCTGGCTCGGCGTCTCGATCGTGAGGGGGAATGAGCCGACCAGGAATCCCTTCGCCGCGGCGAGCTCGGAGTCCGCGATCGCCTGGGTCCGGATCTGCTCGATCTGGCGTAGCAGCTCGCTCAGCGCGCTGTCGGCGACCTCGGTGCGTACCTCGGCGGTCGCCTGCCAGTACCCGAGCCCGCGGTAGCGCTGCAGGTTGGCGTACGCGCCGTACGTCCAGCCCTTCTGCTCGCGCAGAATGAGGAACAGCCGCGAGTCGGCGCCGCCGCCGAGCACCTGGGTCGCGACGCGTGCGGGGTAGTAGATGGGATCCGCCGGCAGGATCGTCGTGTTGCCGAGCACGATGTTCGCCTGAGCGGAGCCGGGCCGATGCACCAGCAGGATGTCCGTAGCTGCCGTCGCCGGAGGCGGCGGCAGCGGGCGCGCCGGCGGAGGACCGCCGCGCCAGCCGGCGAAGACTCGCTGGACGAGCGCCCGCACCTGCGGCTCAGTGACGTCTCCCGCCACAACGAGCAGGGCGCCGGAGGGGCGCAGCCGCTCCGCGGCGAACTGGGTGATGTCGTCCCGCGTGACGGCGGTATAGCTCTCGCGGGTGGCGCTGCGTCCGTACGGATTCGGGCCATAGATCTCCTTGCCGAAGATCCGGGCGGCGACCGACGCGGGCTGGGAGAGCGACAGAGCCAGTGCCGAGAGCGCGCGGGTGCGCGCCAGCGCCAGCTCGCTTTCCGGGAACGCCGCGTGCTGCGTCACGTCCCCCAGCAGGTCGAACGCCAGCGCGAGCTGATCGCTCAGCGCGTCGGCCGAGACCGTGAGAAAGTCCTCGCTCGCGGACGCCGAGAGGCTGCCACCCACCCCTTCGATCGTCGCCGCGAGCTGCTCGGCGGAGCGGCTCGCCGTGCCCTTGGTGAGGAGCTCGGCGACCAGCTCCGCCAGGCCTTCCTTGCCGGGCGGGTCGTAAATCCCGCCGGCGCGGAAGCTCAGGCTCACGGATACCACGGGTTGCTCGTGGTGCTCCACCAGCACGAGCTGCAGCCCGCTGCCGAACGTCGCCTCCTTGAACGGCGGGAACCGAACCGGCGAGAGCAGCGTGGGGCGGGGGGGCTTCGTGGGGAAGACTTGGGCCGACAGATGGAACGACGGAACGATGGTAAGGACGACAACTACGAGCGTGGTCACTCGTTCCACCCTTCCAACGTTCCATCTTTCCATGACCCTCACTTCGTCCTCCCCGAATCCGCCGGCGCCGCCTTCGGCCGCACGATGACCACGACCGAGTTCGCCGGGTCCAGGTACTTCGCGGCGGCGCGCTGGACGTCGGCCGCGGACACCGCGAGGTAGCGGTCCAAGTCGCTGTTAATTTCCGCGACGGACCCGTGGAACAGATTGTAGTGCTGCAGCGCCTCCGCCCGGCCGAAGGTCGTCTCCCGTTCGTGGATGAAGTCGGCGCGGAAGGCATTGCGCGCCCGCGTCAGCTCGTCGGCCGTGACGCCGACCCGACGCACGCTATCCAGTTCGGCGCCGATCAGGCTGTCGAGCGCCTGCACGGCGACCCCCTGGTTCGCGATGCCGAAGGCGACCAGCACTCCGGGGCCGCGCCGCTCGGTCAGCGCGAACATCCCCGCCTGCAGCGCGGCCCGGTCCCGCCGCACCACGCCGACGTTCAACCGGGAGCTCTCGCCCTGGCCGAGGATGACGTTCAACAGCTCGATGGCGGGAATGTCGGGATCGGTGTGGGGCGGCAGCCGGAAGATGCGGAACGCCGCCGGCAAGTTGGCGTGCGCATCCTCGACTTCGCGCCGCACTATCCCCGGGCCCAGCCGGTACTCGCATGTCACGGCAGGCGGCGCCGCCTGGCTCCGGATATCGGCGAAGTACTGGTGCACCAGCCGGCGCAGCTCGAACGGCCGGAAGTCACCCACGACGACCAGGGTGGCGTTGTTGGGCGCGTAATACGTGCCGAAGTATGCCTGGACGTCTTCCAGCTTCGCGGCATCGAGGTCGCCCATCGAGCCGATGGTGGCATGGGCGTAGGCGAAGCACGTCGCGCTGTCGAACGGCCAGACAATGGCGCTCCGGAAGGTCGGCGCATAGGGCTGGTTGTCGACGCGCAGCCGCTTTTCCTCTTGCACCGTCGCCCGCTGGTTCTCGAGGTTCTCCTGGGTGACGGCGAGCGAGCGCATCCGGTCCGCTTCGAGCCAGAGGGCGAGGTTCAGCCGGTTGGATGGAATCGTTTCGTAATAGTTCGTGTAGTCGTCGTGCGTGGAGCCGTTCAGCGTGCCGCCGGCCCGCTCCACCAGCTGGAAGTGCTCGCTCTTCTTCACGTGCGCCGACCCCTGGAACATCATGTGCTCGAACAGGTGGGCGAAGCCGGAGCGGCCGGGACGCTCGTTGCGGGCGCCGGTGTAGTACCACAGGTCCACGGTCACGACCGGGGTCGAGTGGTCCTCGGAGTAGAGCACCCGCAGGCCGTTGGGCAGGGCGAAGGACTCGTACTGCACGTGACCGGACTGGACCGCGAGCAGCGCGGCGACCAGCGCGACCAAAGCCGTGCTCATTGGGGCGACGGCACGACCGGGCCCGTCCCGGCGAGCTGGAACGAAAACTCGCCGTCCAGCGTCTCGCCCTTCACGACGCGGCGCACGCCGCTGCGCGTGGTGAACACGCGAAACCCGCCGCTCCGGAGCGGCAGGACCTCGAACCGGCCCGCGGGCACCTCGATCGTGACCGGCGCCAAGGCGACGAAACTGAGCGTCGCGATCGAGTCGCCGAACTCGCTGTACGCCGGAATGGCGAGCGAATCGCCCGGCACGGCGTTCGTCACGGCGGCGGCGATGAAGATGTAATCGGACAACACGGCGCCCCGGGGGAGGGCCCGGCTCACAGGGACGATCTGCACCGCGCCGCTGCGCGTGCCCACGCGCCGGCGTCCCACCACCTCGCCGCGTTTCACATCGAGGTCGTGCTCCACCATGACGGTGTCGCTCGTGGGTGAGAACAGATCGATGTGGTGGAAGGTGGCGATCGGCTCACCCGTGAGACGGTTCAGCACCACGCGCAGCCGCTCCTCCTCCACCGGCCGAAACTCGGAGTGCGCCGTGTACAGCAGCTCCTGGGTCGTTTCCAGCTGCCGGATCTCGTATTGCCACACTGCGTACCCTCGCTCGGCGCCGCGGAACATGAAGACGAACGAGTCGCGCCGCGCCACCAAGTCCGTGAGATCGAACCGGAGCGGCTTCCGTGGGTCTTTGGTCTGGCCGGCGAGCGAGCTAGCGAGCAGCAGGGAACAGAGCCAGCGCATTGGTCTCCAGAATGGCCTGCTTGTGCGAGTCGGCGAGCGAGAGCGCCAGGAACTGATCGATGTTCTGGCGCATGTCCCTGACGCCCGGGCTCGGCCAATCGGTGCCCCACACCACGCGGTCGGCCACCTCGGGCAGGCGCGGAAAGTACTCCAACAGGCGGGTGGGCGGAATCCCGGAGACGTCGAGCCGGACGTGCCGGTGCCGTCGCAGGATGAAGAACGCCTCCGCCATGTACAGCGGCCGGCCCCCGTGGGCCATGACGAGCGGCAGATCCGGGAAATCGATCGCCACGTCGTCGAGCTCCATCGGGTTGCCGTACTTGGAGCGGGCGCCCGGAAAGACGCTCGTGCCGGTGTGGATCATCACCGGCAGCCCGCGCTCCTCGCACCGCCGGTAGATCGCTCCCAACGCCTCCAGCCCAGCGGTGTAGGCGTTGGCCGGAAACCCCTGATGCGGCGGATGAATCTTGAGGAGCCGGATGCCCAAGTCGACGAGTCGATCGACGTCGCCACGCGGGTCCTTCGTGAAGCGGGCGTGCACGCCGCCGTACGGCAGCAGGCGCTCCGGGTTCGCCCGCGCGTACGTCGCGGCGAACGTATTGGTGGCGTTGGTGAACCCCATGACGTCGGGCGATGGATAGTTCACGAGACCCGCGCGCCACACCCCCGCCTGATCCATGACGTCGAGGAGCGCGTGGGGGTCCTCCATCACCTGAATCATCCGATCGCGCTCGGCTTGCTTGTCGCGCCACATCACCGCGAGCACCTGGGGCTTGAGCTCGCGCCACGGTTGGATGTGGATGTGGACGTCGGTGATGCGGCTCGGCGCCGACGCAGGGCGGGTCATGGGGCGCAGAAGCTAC
>Ga0209055_1003234_pt1 | contig 10006 bp, 11 predicted proteins | sample GraSoiAngelo_110_FD_185875 | JGI IMG/M metagenome (GOLD analysis project Ga0209055, IMG submission 185875) | Grasslands soil microbial communities from the Angelo Coastal Reserve, California, USA - 14_0903_12_30cm (SPAdes) (version 2) | ecosystem: Environmental > Terrestrial > Soil > Grasslands ...
TCCGCCTCCTCCTGCGCGAGGGCAAGCTGGACAGCCGGTCTGTTGAGATCGAAGTCAAGGACAAGGTCGCGGTCCCGATCGGCGTCATCTCCAACGTCGGCGGCATGGAGCAGATTCAGGACCAGCTCCAGGAGATGCTGGGCAGCATGTTCCCCGGCAAGAAGAAGCGCCGCACGGTGAAGGTCCCGGAAGCGCTCGAACTGCTGATCCAGGAGGAGGCCCAGAAGCTGATCGACATGGAGGCCGTCGTCAAGGAGGCCGTCGCGAAGACGGAACAGCACGGCATCATCTTCCTGGACGAGATCGACAAGATCGCCGGGCGCGAGCGGACGATCGGGCCGGACGTCTCCCGCGAGGGCGTCCAGCGCGACCTCCTGCCGATCGTCGAGGGCTCCACAGTCACGACCAAGTACGGGCCGGTCAAGACGGACCACGTCCTGTTCATCGCCGCCGGCGCGTTCCACGTGGCCAAGCCCTCGGACCTCATCCCGGAACTGCAGGGCCGCTTCCCGATCCGGGTGGAGCTGGAGCCCTTGACCAAGGACGACTTCATCCGCATCTTGACGGAGCCCCAGAACGCCCTGATCAAGCAGTACATGGCCCTGCTCGAGACGGAAGGCGTCACGCTGGACTTCACCCGCGAAGGCATCGAGGCGATCGCGGCAACCGCCGTGCAGGTCAACGAGCGCTCGGAGAACATCGGCGCCCGCCGGCTCTTCACGATCATGGAGCGGTTGCTGGAGGACATCTCCTTCACAGCGCCGGAGCTGACCGAGCGGAAGCTGACGATCGACGCCAAGGTCGTGCGTGACCGCCTGAAGGACATCGTGAAGGACGACGATCTGAGCCGCTACATCCTATAGGCGAGGACTCTCTCGGAAGTTGTCATTGCGAGGAGCATGTGCGACGAAGCAATCCAGAATTCAGTGGACAAGAGATTGCTTCGCTTCGCTCGCAATGACACTGCTAAGGCTTGTCACTCTCGCTAGAGGAATCGCATGGACGAGCTGATCAGGAAGGCGAACGTCCTGGTGGAGGCCCTGCCGTACATCCGGGCCTTCGCCGGCAAGACCGTCGTGCTGAAGTACGGCGGCAAGGCCATGACCGACCCGGCGCTGAAGGAAGGGTTCGCCACCGACGTCGTGCTGATGAAGTACGTCGGGCTCAACCCGGTCGTCGTGCACGGCGGCGGGCCGCAGATCGACCAGATGCTCAAGCGGCTTGCGATCGAGCCGAAGTTCCGTCAGGGCGTGCGCGTGACCGACGAAGCCACGATGGAAATCGTCGAGATGGTCCTCGGGGGCACCATCAACAAGGAGATCGCGTCGTTGATCAGCCGCCACGGGGCCAAGGCCGTCGGGTTGAGCGGCAAGGACGGCGGGCTCATCGAAGCTAAACCCTTCACGAAAGCCGAATGGGCCAAGAAGCTTGGGGCAGACCTCAGCACCTGGGGCGAGGACGAGGACTACGGACTCGTCGGCGACGTCCAGGCCGTAGACTCTTCCATCTTGAAGAACCTCCAAGCCACCAATGCCATCCCGATCATCGCCCCGATGGGCGTCGGCAAAGACGGGCGCACGTACAACATCAACGCCGACCTGGTCGCCGGCGCCGTGGCCGCGGCGCTCGGCGCGGAGAAGCTCGTCGTCCTCACCGATGTCCGTGGCATCAAGGAGGAGGACGGCAAGCTCGTGTCGACCCTGGCGCGCAAGGACGTGGCCCGCATGGTGAAGAAGGGCACGATCAGCGAAGGCATGCTCCCCAAGGTGCAGGCGTGCCTGACGGCGCTCGAAGGCGGCGTAAAGAAGGCGCACGTGATCGACGGCCGCATGCCGCACGCGATCCTCCTGGAGATCTTCACGGACAAAGGCATCGGAACGGAGATCGTCGCGTAGGAGTCCGGCTATGGCGACGGACACGCTGGACCAGAGTGTCCTGGAAGACCAGATCGCGGGCCAGGTCCGGCGCTACACCGTCCGCTTGGCCGTCTGCTTCATCGTCGGCGTCAACGCGCTGTTCCTCCTGGTCCTCTGGGGCAGCGGCGTGGACCTGGACCAGATCTTCGCCGAGCGTGACTTCTTCGATCCGACTCGCGACATCTGCCTCCGCATGGCGTGGTACAAGCCCGTCGGCGAGCAGGACCCGGTGCGGCTCTGCAAGGAGTGGATCAACCTCGGCGATCCCGCCGGCCGCGTCCACAAGTTCAACAAGGACCTCCAAGTCGTCAAGGGCACCGACGGCAAGGTGTACGCGAAGGAAGGCGCCGGCGACGGCCGCCTGATCGCGGTTGTGATCATCGTCGTCCTGCTCATCGCCGGCGGGATGGGGCTGCAGCGTCACCTCATCGCCCGCTATCGGGCCCGGCTCGCCGCGGCAGCCGCCAAGCACGCGTGAAAGGTTTGATCCTGGCCCACGGCGGCGCCGGCGCGCGCGTCGTGACGCCGGCCCAACTCGCCTGCCTGGCCGACGCGCTCAGCCGTGGCTACACCGTATTGCAGCGTGGAGGGCAGGCTCTGGACGCGGTGGAAGCCACGACGCGCCTCCTGGAGTCGTCAGGCCTCTTCAACGCCGGGGCCGGTGCGCACCTCCAACTGGACGGCGTCCGGCGGATGGACGCCGCCCTCATGGAAGGGCGCACGCTGAAGGCCGGCGCGGTGGCGGGCATCGAGGCGGTGCGGCATCCGATCAGCGCGGCCCGGCTCGTCCTGGAGAAGACCGCACACGTCCTCCTGATCGGTCCCCACGCGACGCGCTTCGCCCGTCACTTCAAGCTGGATCGGCAGGCCGGGCATCACCGCCGTTCAGCGCAAGCGTCCGCAAGACGGAACGCCTTGCGCGAAGCCGTGACGGCCACCGGACCCCAGCGCCGGATGCTGCATCTGTACAAAGCCATTTTTTCTCCCCTCTCCCATGGCCCGTTGCATTCTGAAGAGCAACGGGCTCCCCGGAGAGGGCAGGGTGAGGGGGAAACCGTCGGCGCCGTGGCTCTGGACCGAAGGGGCACGCTCGCGGCCGGCACGTCCACCGGCGGCATTGCGTACATGCTTCCCGGCCGCGTGGGCGACAGCCCCCTGATCGGCTGCGGAATCTATGCCGACAACGAAGCCGGGGCGGTCTCCATGACCGGCCTGGGCGAGAGCATCATCCGGATCGCGGTGGCCAAAGAGATCACGGACCGCATGGCGCTGGGCGCGAGCCCCACGACGGCGACCCGGCTGGTGCTGGAGAAACTGGACCGGCGAATCCGGAAGGTCGAGGGGTTCGGCGCAGCCGGCGCGCTGGTGCTGGCGCCCGACGGCCATTTTGCGATCCGCCACACGACGCCCCGCATGTGCGCCGGCTACTGGACGGGCACGGGCCAGCCGGTGGTGGCGGATCGGTTCCCTTGAATCACCTCGTCGCCCTGGACTTTCCCTTCCATGTCGGTGTACCGTTCCACACAAGCATTGCCACCGCGCCTGGGCCGTTTGTGAAACCGTTCACCACCTTCGCGATTGTCGTCTTCTCGCTCGTGGCGGTTCTGCACGTACTCCGGTTGATCTTCGGCTGGGAGGTAGTGATCAATGGCCTGGTGATGCCGATGTGGGTCAGCGTGGTCGGGTTCATCGTCGCCGGCGGGCTGGCCGTCATGGTGTGGCGCGAAGCCAGGACGGAGAAGCACTAACTAGGAGAACGCTGCATGACGCCCGAAGAGCAAATCGCGAAAATGACCAAAGCCATCAACCAGGCGATCAAGGTGTTATCGGACTCGTTTGCCTCCACCCCGGGGGATTACGCGAGAGCCGTTCAGGCGCTGAAGGAGTCCCTGTCGTCCCAAGCCACCCCGAAGCCCAAGCCACCCGAGACACAACCACCCGAGTCCTAAAACGCTTCTCTTCCGCTAGTGGCGTTCATCACAGGCCTTGGCCAGGTCACGCAGGGCCTGGGAGACCCGGACCTGGTACGGCGGGCCGTCCTGCAGCCGCCGCAAGTGTTCCGGCAGGCGCGTCAGTTCATCGGCGACGCGAGCACGCACGTCGACCAACGCGGGCGCGGGCGCCAGACGCCGGCCCTCGCGCATGATAGGTTGGATCAGCGCCGTGCCGTCGGGGACAGATTTGAAATCTGTCCCCTCGTCGGCGAGCGTCAGCACGTCGTAGGCCATGCGCCCATCCGCCCCGTAATGACGGTACACCTGCTTGCGCCCAGGCCAGGTTGCCTTGCCCTCGGAGCGCTTGCGGCAGGCGCGACCTGCATACTCCTGCAGCTTGTACACGCAGTCGAGGTAGGGCGCATCCGAGGACGTCGTCATGTGAGCACCGACGGCGAAGGAGTCGATCGGGGCCTTGATGGCCATGAGCTCCTGCAAGGCATACTCGTCCAGATTGCCGCTGGCCACGATCCGGACGTCCGGCAAGCCCCCGTCATTCAAGATGCGCCGCACCCGCCGCGCATGGTCGGCCAGGTTCCCGCTGTCCAGCCGCACGCCTTTGACGGAGATGCCCCGCTTCTGCAGGCGCGGCGCGAGCGCGACCACTTTACGCGCCGCCGCCTCTGTGTCGTAGGTGTCGAGGAGGAGCACGACATGATTCGGCTGCGCCAGGGCGAAATGCTCGAACGCCTCCATCTCGTCCTCGTGCGCTTGAATGAACGAGTGGGCCACCGTACCGTACACCGGTATGCCGAAGAGGGCTCCCGCCTGCACGGTGGCCGTCCCGGAAAAACCGACGAGGTAGCTGGCGCGGGCCGCAAGCAGGCTGGCCTCCGCGCCGTGGGCCCTTCGCAGCCCGAAATCCACCAACTCCTTCCCCGGGGCGGCCAGCACTGCGCGCACGGCCTTCGACGCGATCAGCGTCTGAAAATGGAGGAGATTGCTCAGGCGGGTCTCCACCAGTTGCGCCTGCGGGAGCGGAGCCGTCACGCGCAGGATCGGCTCGTCGGGAAAGAAGACGGTCCCCTCCGGCATGGCATGCACGTCGCCCGTGAAGCGGAACTGTGTCAAGTATTCCACCAGCGCCGCGCTGAAGCGGCCGCTCTTGGCGATCCAGTCCAGCTCCCACGGCGTGAAGCGCAGGGTTTCCAGGTAGCTCAGCGCCTGTTCGAGGCCGGCCGCCACCAGGAACCCGCGACGAGGCGGCAGCTTGCGCACGAAGCACTCGAAGACCGCCGTGCCCTCCATGCGCTGCTCGAGGTACCCCTGCAGCATGGTGAGCTGGTAGAGATCGGTCAAGAGCGCGCTCGACGACTGGTTCATGCGGCCAGGTTCTCCACCCGAATCGGCACGGCCCCCAGGCGGATCATCTCTTCCTCAGCCTTACGGCCATCGTCCGGCTTCAGGTTCACCGCCCGGACCCCGTCCGTGAGGAGACAGACGGCATAGTCGCGCTTGATCGCGTCCCTGACCGTGTTCAACACGCAATAGTCGGTCGCCAACCCGCCGATGAAGAGGCGCCGCACGCCGGTCTTGCGCAGGTGCTCGTCCAGGGTTGTCCCCTCGAAGGCTGAATAGGCCTCTTTCTTGGGAGCAGTCGCTTTTGAGATGACTCGTGTAGACGGTGGGAGATGGAAGTCTGGATGGAACTCCGCGCCCTTTGTGCCCACCACGCAGTGGACGGGCCAGATGCCACCTTGCTCGCGAAACGAACAGTGATCGGGAGGATGCCAGTCCCGTGAAGCGAAGATCGGGAGCCCGCGCGCCAGAAACGCGGCCACATAACGGTTCAGGACCCGGACGATCTCGTCGCCTCGCAGGACTCCCAGCGCGCCGCCTGGCAGGAAGTCGTTCTGTACGTCCGCGACCAGCAGGCCATCGCCGGGCTGGAGGTCCACGTCAATCCTCCTGGATTCTTATCTCATTGTCCTCCCAACCAAGTCCCTTTCACAACTTCCACCCGAACGCAACTCCGCTTCATGCTCGTTTCTCCGTCGCCTTCTTCCAGACCCAGTAGACCGGCATGCCCAGCAGGACGAGGATCAAGCCGGGCCAGGTATATTGCGGCTTGTAGCGGAGCAGCTGGATTTCGATGAACAGCGCCATCACGATATAGACAACGGGTAGCACCGGGTAGCCCCAGGTTTTATAGGGGCGTGCCATCCCGGGCCTGGTCCGGCGCAGCACGAAGATCCCGCCGATGGTCAGGATGTAGAACAGGAGGACCGAGAAGATCAGGAAGTCCAGCAACTGCCCGTAAGTGCCGGACAGGCACAGCACCGACGCCCACGCGCCCTGCACCAGCAAGGCCAGCGCGGGCGAGCGATGCCGGTTCAACGCCCCCACACTCGAGAAGAACACGTGATCCCTCGCCATGGCGAAGTAGATGCGCGCCCCGGCGAGGATCAGGCCGTTGTTACAGCCGAACGTGGAGATCATGACCGCGAGGGCCATGAGTACCCCGCCGCTATGGCCGAAGGCGACCTCGGCCACGGCGGTCGCGACGCGATCCTCCGCGGCGAACTGGATGCCGCGGTCCAGCACGGTGGCCCCTTCAGGCGTTCCACGGAGGGGCAGCACGCACAGGTAGGCCAGGTTGGCCAGGAGATAGAGCGCGATGACCAAGCCGGTGCCCAGCGCCAGCGAGCGCGGAAGGGTCCGCTCGGGGTCTTTCACTTCGCCCGCCACGAACGTCACGTTGTTCCACGCGTCGGCGGCGAAGAGCGAGCCGACCATGGCCACGCCGATCACCGTCAGCAGGCCGAGCCAGTCTTTCCCGCCGACCCCTGTGCCCGGCTGGACGGGCTCCCAGAAATGCCCGAAATTGGCGGTGAGCGCGGTGTCTGTGGCAAAGGCAATGCCCAGCAGGATGACCCCCACCAGCGCGCTGGTCTTGGTGAGCGTCAGGACGTTCTGCACCAGCGCGCCGGTCCGGATCCCCCGCAGATTCACCCACGTCAGGACGATGATGGAGAGAATCGCTAAGAGATTTTGGGTGTTCAGCCCCACCGTGTAGGGGCCCAATTCGCCGAACCACAGGCGGTACGGCCCGAACGTGCCGATCTGCCACAACCAGGCCGAGGACGAGAACCAGGGGATGAGCACGCCCGTGAACTTGGCGAAGGCGATCGCCACGGCGGCGATGGTGGCGGTCTGGATGACCAGCAGCATCGTCCAGCCATAGAGAAACCCCCAGAGCGGCCCGAACGCCTCGCGCAGGTAGACGTACTGCCCGCCCGCCGTCGGCATCGCCGCGGCCAGCTCGCCGTAGCACAGGGCGCCGATCACGGTCAGGACCCCCGTGACGAGCCAGACGACCAGGAGGAGGCCGGGACTGCGGACCTGCCGCGCGATGTCGGCCGAGACGATGAAGATGCCCGAGCCCACCATGGAGCCGACGACGAGCATGGTCGCGTCGAGCAAGCCCAGGCTACGGACAAATGCGCTGGCGCCGGCTTCCTCCGCGTGCGCGGCTGCGGCGGCCATCCCGTCGCTCACCGAGGCTTGACCCCTGCCTGCTGCGACCTAGAGATTAACCACATGCGTCGGGTATAATGCCTTCGCCATGGTGAAGCTACGCGACCACGACAAGATGAAGGGGCTCTGGCCCCCTAAGTTCGAAGGGCCTCACGGGTTCTGGGACAAAGAACACCCTGGGGGTGAATGGGGCGATCTCATCCAAGTGAAATGGGTCGAGCCCAACCGCAAGGGCGAGCAGCCGTTCGTGAAGCTCATCGTCCATTGGGATAACGTGGACTTCAGGAGTGTGATCTGCAGCGAGGATACCGCATTTCTGAAACGGCTATGCCAGACGTTTCGGGAGCGGGGGCTCGGAAAAACCCTGGAGGAAGTCGGAAACCTGCAAGTGGACTTTTAACGCCAGGTCACTCTTTGGGAGGCTCAGGGGCTTTCTTCCTCTGATGAAACGCATAGGCAATCACGATCCCGAGGACGGCCACCGCCACTCCAAAGACGTTCCAGCCAAATTCTTCTGTCATAAGCCCACCCCGTACGCCCCTGCCTAAGAGCTATAAGGATAGCACAGGAACAGCCCTCGCGCCCATAACTATTTGGGGGCTTGGAACCTTGACAGCCCCTGCGGCCGGTTCCTATCCTGTGTGCCATGGCGTTGATCTCGATCGAAGGCCGGAAGCACCAGCCGAAGTGTTCGATTTGCGAAGGCGAACCGGTGGAGACGGTGACCACACCGGCCTGGCGCTTCACACTATGCCGGGACCATGTGACCAAGTTCGCCGCCCGCCGCCTGGCCGACGAGGAGCGGGCCCTGCTGCTTCAGAAGCACCAGCCGGCCGGCGCCGCCTGGCAGCCCGCGGTCTGCGCTCTCTGCATGGACCCTGCGGATCTGATCTTCACGGAGCAGGAGGGCACGGTCGCCTTCTGCCAGCCGCACTTCATCCGGTACGTGCTCCTAGCGTTGCGGCCGAACGAGCATAGCGTCCTCTCCGGACGGCTCACCCCCGACCAGTTCCTCATGCGCCTCTCCTCCAAGTACTATTTCAAAGGGATGGCCGAACAGCCTTACTTCGCAGACCTCGACGACCCGGCCTATTTGGTCGCCACGCCCCTGTGGGAGACCTCGTGATGGAGCACGCTCAGTCACGCTTCCTGGATGCGCTGGTCCACGAACTGAAGAACCATCCTGTCAACACAAACGCGTTCTTCCAGGCCTTCAAGGACCAGTATCTGAGTCGCGGCCAATTGCAGCTGTTCCTCCGCCAGTACCATTATTTCTGCAAGCACTTCGTCAAGGTCCTGGAGGGCCTCCTGTACAAGACACCGGTGGGCGCCCTCGAGATGCGCGTAGAACTCGCCAAGACGCTCCATTCCGAGTTGGGCGGCGGCCGCGCCGAGCAGGCCCACATCCGGCTGCTGGAGCGTTTCGCTACGGCCATCGGCCTGGGCCCCGACACGCTGGAGAAGACCGTACCCATCCCGGAAGTGGCAGAGTACCTTGCCGTGCTGCAGCGCCTGTTCATCGAGTCGGACTACCTCACGGCGCTCGGCTCGGAGATGGCGGTCGAAATCACCGCCGCGTCGGAGTTTCGTTACTTCTATCCGGGATTGACAAAATACCAGACCTTCTCCGCCCACGACCTGGCGTTCTTCGAGATGCATCTCACAGCCGAAGAGTGCCACAGCGCCTGGCTGACCGAGGCCGTGGAGAAGACGGCCCGCACGCAGGCGGACCTCGACCGCGTGGCGGCCGGCGCGCGGACCACAGCCGACGCCTGGCTGGCCTTCTGGCAGGGCCTGAACCGCGACGTCTTTGAAAAGGCCCCTGTCGGAGCCCCTTAATGAAACCCGTCGCCTCTCCTGCCCAGGATTCGCTCGCGCTGACCGGCGAGATCCTCGCGCTGCACGCCTGGCGGATGCCGGACATGGTGCTCTACCAGCACGCCTATGAGGAATGGTGGCTGGCGCCCCTCGAAGACACGGTTCCCCTGGTCAAGATCAATCGTGCAGGCCTGAACCTCCTGAACGCCATGAACGGGAAGGTGACCGTGGGGGCACTGCTCGAGAAGTTCGGGCACCGGGTGTGCGGGGCGAACGGGGAGACCGGCCGGCAGTGCCTGGAGCGCTGGTCCGTGCCAAAGTATTCCCTGTGCTATTTCGGGGCCGATCCGCCGACCGGCGATCGCGGCGACGCCCGCTGGCATCTTCTTCTGCTGAAGATCCGGGAGGGCTGGCAGGGCACCTCGGAGTTCGAGGGCGAGACCCATCTCTCGGACTTCCACACGCACGAGATCGCCTCTCCGGAGGGCCACTTCGAAACCATCGAGACCACCGTGTCGCACTTGTTCCGGGAGCCCAGCGAGGCGATGGAGGGCCTTACCTACGGGCGCCTGCTGGCGAAGCAATTGAAGAAGCTCGGCTGGTGGGACCAGAAACCCAAGGTCATCCTGGAAGTCGGCGGCGGGCTCGGCTATGTCGCGCGCGACCTGGGCGGCGGCCTCTCCCCCGAGGAACGGAGGGGCGCGCGCTATGTCTTTGTTGACATCACCCGGCCGTTTCTGAAAACCCAGCTCGCCATGGGACAGGAAGGCGGATGGGCCGCGGCCGCCCTCCAGGCCAACG